>JAABUX010006624.1_pt1 | contig 13775 bp, 8 predicted proteins | sample 5561851 | NCBI WGS metagenome assembly JAABUX01 (sample SAMN10711883, study PRJNA513361) | rock metagenome | isolation source: Antarctica rocks | place: Antarctica: Victoria Land, Richard Nunatak red sandstone | collected 2016-01-03 | reverse complement strand
CTCGAAAACGTCAGACACAGCGCCGGCGACGGCGCCGCGAAGACGTTAAAGAGCCTGATCGAAGCGAGCTTCAGCAAACCGAAGACCGGCTTGATCGCTCAGATTCTCGGGTGGATTTTCTTCATCGTCGGCGCGAGCGGGCTCTTTGCTGCGTTGCAAGACGCGCTCAATGCCGTTTGGCACGTCGAAGCGACGCGCGGCGGCTGGCGGCAGATGGTGCGTGGACGGATCGCATCGTTCGGGATGATCGTGGTCGTCGGTTTTCTGTTGCTCGTCACGTTCGTTGCAAACGCGGCGATCTCGTATCTGAGCTCGCACGTCCTGAGCAATATCCCCATCGTCGGAAATCCGGTCGTTGCGTCGCTGATCGATCAGATCATCACGTTTGCGATCACCACCGCAATCTTCGCGTTACTCTTCAAAGTGCTGCCGGACGTGACCATATCGTGGCGTGACGTCGGTGTCGGCGCCGCCGTCACCGCAGCGCTCTTCGTCGTGGGCGAATTGCTGATCGGTCTCTACATCTCGAAAGCCGGCGTCGCGTCGGCGTACGGTGCGGCGGGATCGCTGCTCGTCGCACTGATCTGGATCTATTACTCCGCGATGATTCTCTTACTGGGCGCGGAGTTTACGAAGGTCACCGCACATCGCGTCGGGCTCACGGTCGATTCCGTCGTACGGCATCAGAGCGATCAACCCCGCGGCGTCGACCCGCGCGTCGCAGCAGCGAAGGGCGACGCGGCGGCCAACGACGCACCGACCGGCTCGCACGACGCAGGCACACCCGAAGTTGCGCGAGCCCGCCGCTAAAGAATCATGCGTTTGCAAGCGTCTCGCGCGAGGCGCGCGCCAGGCGGCGAACCGAATCGGCGAGCGTCGTCGCCTGCGGCGTGCCGGCCGGACCCGCGAAGGTAAAGATCCCGTCCTCTCGATGGTCGTCGCGGCGCGCGAGCAGCGAGACCCAATCGACCATTCCGAACGCAGCCCAAACGCCCACGGCACGAGCCGGTAAGCCGTCATCATGCAGCGCGAGCAAATCGGCGACGCGCGCGTCGAGCCAAGCCACACGACCCGGCTCATCTGCGGCCACGTGAACCTCGCCGAGGCCGAACGGCAGCCCGAGCCGCGCGTAAGCCGCACGCAGAAGCGGACGCGGCGAGATCGGGCCTGTCAATCGTCGCGCCTCGTTGATGGGTGCGTCGGCACCCGTCCCGAGCGCGCGTTCGGAATTCGGATAGTAATTCCAAGCCACGAGGTCGGGCGCGCTCGCGAGCGACGCGATGCGCGCGAGTTTTTCACGCGGGACGCCGCACGTGTGCGTGAGATACCGGTAGAGGGGATGATCTGCGGTGACGCGGCCCATCGCGAGTTCTACAGAAAGATACATGCGTTCGCGCTTGTGCGCGACGAGCGTGTCGACCGTCGCATCGAGCGCGGTGAAACTCTGCAGATCTTCGGTGACGACGAATTCGGCGCGCGGAGCGTGTTGCCGAATCGCCGCCATCGCGAGCAACATCCCCAGCACTTCGTTCGTGAGCGCGGCGCCGAACGCCGCGTCGTCATCGCGCGCGTTGGGATACCACACGCCGTAGAGCGTCGAGAAACGTGCCGTCGTGAGCGGCTCGTTGATCGGCGTCCAGCGTCGTACCCACGGAAAGCGCGCGGCGACTTCGCTAGCGTAGGCCGCAAAAAGCGCTGGGAAGGCAGGGTCGATGAGGCTCGTGTATCGCGGACCGCTCCCGTGATGCAGCAGCGTCACGATCGGCTCGAGCCCGAGTTCGCGTAACCGCTCGAGCCGGGTTTGCGCCCACCCGAGATCGATCGCACGCGGATCATCCGGTGCCGTGCGTTCCCACAACACCGGATAGCGCGTTGCCGAAACTCCGAGCGATGCGAGCAAGTCGAGATCGCCGATGCGCGCGTCGTGACCCGTCTCGGCGAGCTGATCGCGGTACGCATCGCGCGAGATGCGAGCGACGGTCGACTCCGGCGACGCCCAGATCTCGAAGGGAAGGTGCACGATCGTTTAGACGACGACCGCCGACGGGCGCGTGCCGAGCCACGTCGCGAGATCGGTCTTCGACCCGTCGTAGGAGCCCATGCGGAGTTCGCGCCGTAACTCTCCGAACGTCCCGAAGGCTTCGGCGAATGCGTCGTGCTTGTGGATCGATTCGTAATTGACTTGCGTGGCTTGCACGAACGTGTGATCGGGGAAGTCGGCGTAGACATCGAGCGCGCGCGCCAAGATGCCGCGCACGACATCTTCGACGAATTTCGGATTGTGATGCGACTTGTTCACAATGAAGAATTCGTCGGGACGCTTGAGGAGGTCGTACGTCTCGCTCGACATGGAATTTTCCACGATCTCGACGAGGTCTTCCGCCCGAATTTCGAGATCGCGCTCGTCGCCCGTACCGATGAGGATCGACCCGAGCCCACGCTGATTGTGCGTTGCGACGGGGAGCGCGTCGAGCGCGCGATTTGCATCGGCCTCCGAGAATCCGGCGTCGACCAACTCGCGGATGCTGTGCTCGCGGACCATGAGTTGCGCGCACGGGCACGCCGTCATGCCTTCGGCTTCGACGCCGATCGCGCGGCGCAGGCCATTCGCGTCCGCATGCGCGATACCGACGAGTTTGTACGTTTCTTCGCTGCGTTTGCCGCTCACCGGCGTCCAGCGCTCGAGTCCGAAATCGGCGCGCAGCCGCACGTCCGCGCGAAGCGCCTTCTGCGAATCGACGATCTCGCGCGCGATCTGCGTGACGACGTCTTCGATACGGCCCGGCTTTTCGTCGCGTGCCAACACGTCGAGCGTCGCCTCTTCGAGCAGCTCCGAAAAGCGCGACATGTGCACGCCGGCTCGGTCGGGCGCGAGATCCGCGACCATCGAGAACTCGCCGTTGAAGACGGTCTCACGTCCGCCGATGTCCAGACGGATCATACGCTTGACGCTGGAGACGCCGACGCGATTGATCGAGAGCTTGACGTCGGGCTCTTCTTCCTGACGGTTCGCGAGAAAATTGAGCGAACGCGTTTTTCGTACGATGCCGGCGCGATCGCAAGCCGCAGCGAGTTCGCCGATCGTTTTCTGCGAGACCGGTTCGATGAGATCGGGCGCGATCTCCGCGAGCGGAATCAGGTTGAACGGACGCTGCGCGAGATACGGATGCGGCACTTCGAAGCGGCCGAAATCGCATTCGACATCGTCGATGAGCAACACATCGATGTCGATCGGTCGCGCGGCGAGATGTTGCGCGCGTTGCCGGCCGATCGCGATTTCGGTCGAGCGTACGAAGCGTTCGAAGGCCTCGGGTTCGAGATCGGTCGTCAGTTTCGCCGCGACGTTGAAGAATGCGGGCCCGGCAACCCCTGCGACGGGCTGCGTCTCATAATAGGCGGAGACGGCCGATACGACGCACCGGGCACGCAGCTTCTGCAGCGCTTGAAGGATGTTGCCCTGCCGGTCCCCGAGGTTCGAGCCGAGCCCGACGTAGATCGTGCGCATACGGAGCATAGACCGGCGTCGAACTCGCTTGGTTTCCGCACGACGATCGCCCCGAGGGCGACGTTACAACAGCTGGCTTTCGAAAAACGCCAACTCTTGCGTCGAGGCGAGCACGCGCTGGTCGAACGAATTGCCGATGCCGTGACCCTCGCCCGACTTCTGCAGCAACAGAACGGGATAACCCGACGACGACGACGCCTGCAACGCCGCGACCATCTTGCGTGAGTTGTACGGGTCGACGCGTGGATCGTTCTCACCCGTCGTCAACAAGACGGCCGGATAGGCGCGGCCCCGCACGACGTTGTGATACGGCGACTGCTCGCGCATCCACGCAAACTGTTTGGGATCGGTCACCGTGCCGAATTCGGGCGTGTTGAACGCACCGTTGGGTGTCAGTTCGACGCGCAAGAGATCGTAGATGCCGACCTCGCCGAGCACGGCGCGATAGCGTTCGGGATTGCGCGTCATCGCGAGGCCCATGAGGAATCCGCCCGCGCTGCCGCCGACGATACCGAGGTGTTTCGCCGTCCCGAACCCGTGCTCGCCGAGCCATTTCGCGCACGCGGCGAGATCGTCGCTCGAGACGGTTTTCGTCTGGAGATGCGCGGCAGTATGCCACGCATCGCCGTACTCGCCGCCGCCGCGAATCATCGCCTGCGCGCGGACGCCGCCCTTCTCGTACCAAGCGAGATCGCTGCCGCTGAAGTGCGGTCGTGAAACGATTCCATACGCACCGTAGGCCGTGAGGATCGTCGGCGCGGTGCCGTCCTTCTTCACGTTTTTCGCGTGCACGATCTCGAGTGGAATTCGAACTTTGCCGTCGAGCGATGGCACCATCACGCGCTCCGCGACGACGCTCGAGTAATCGGCGGGCGACGTGCGCGCGATGCCGGTCGGCGTCGACCTGCCGGTCGCGGGATCGAACGAATCCCACGCGTCGGGCTTCGTATAGCCGAATGACCCGACAATGAGCGGCCCGCCTGCCGGATCACCCGCAAGCGCCGTAATCGTCGAGATCGGCGGCACCGGGATCGCGCGCCGCAGCGTACCGTCGACTGCGAACAATCGCGCGTGCCCGTCACCGCCATCGACCTCGGACGTCGCGAACCCGCCTGCGACGGGCACGATGTTCTCGATCACGACGTCGCTCGGGGGCACGAGCGTCTTGCCCGTCGCGAACGTTCCGCCCGGCGCGATCGCGACGACTTCGCCTTTCGAATCGCGTTTGCTCGAAACGACGGCGAGCTCGTCGCCCACGAAGGCGCCGCCGAAACTGCCGCTCGAACCGATGCCGTCCTCGGGACTCGCAATCTTCGCGTACGCGCCGTCCGCGCCGCGCAAATAGATCGAGCCGTGTACGCCGTCGCCGTCCGTTTCGAAGATCGCGCCGGCCTTGCCGTCGAGCGACGATTCGAGCACGTACTCGGCTTTGGGTGAGAGGCCGCGGCCGAACACGTAGCGATCGTTCGCCGGTGCGTCGCCGAGCGCGTGGTGCGCGATTTCTATACCCGACGTCGCATACGTACCGTCGGCGTTCTTCGGCCATTGCGTGTGCAGGAAGCCTTTGCCGTCGGCATCCCATGCAACCGCCGTCGGGCTCGTTCCACCGCCGACGTGCGGCAAGACATCGGCGAGCGGCATGGCCGTCGCGGCATCGACCACGTGGAGCGTTTCGTCTTCCGCGCCGCCCTGCTGCGTCGTGTAGGCGACCTTCGAGCCGTCGGCTGCGACGTAGACGGATTCGATCGCGGGCGGCGCGTTCCCGGGACCGTTCGGATCGAAGAGCACGCGCTCGGCTGCGGTGAGCGCGTCGCGCACGACGAGCTGCGCTTGCGGCTGCGGCGGCGTCTGTCGCAAGTAGAAGTAGCGTCCGCCGCGCACGACCAAGCCGAACCGTGCGGTCGATGACCGGCTGAGCGCGGCGACGCGCGCGTGAAGCGCGTCGTAGCCGGGCCGGCTCGTCAGATAGTCGCGCGCGACCTTCGTTTGCGCCGCGGCCCAGCGCTCGACCGCCGGAGCCTTCGCATCCTCGAGCCAACGGTACGGATCGGCAACGGCCGTCCCGAAATACGTATCGCGAACGGCGACCTTCGCCGTTGCGGGATACGGAAGCGAGTCGCTCGCGCCCGATGTCGCGGTGAGCGCGACGACGATCGAGACCGCGGATGCGGGACGGAACCACCACAGGAACGGCATCCGCGTTCCTTCGCTACCGACCGACGGGCGTTCCCGGCATGCGGGGCGCGATCGCGAGCCGCTCCCGTGCGTCGCGGCGCACGGCGCCCATCATCGTCGCGAGCTGGACCGTCTCTACGACGTCGTGCACGCGCACGAGCGCCGCGCCCGCGGCGATGCCGAGTGCGGCGGTGGCGAGCGACGGAACGAGTAATTCCTCCGACGGCCGGTCGAAGACCCGCCCGATGAAACTCTTGCGGCTCGCCGCGAAGAGAATCGGATATCCGAGCGAGCGCAGATCGCCGAACCGTTCGAGGATCTCGAGATCGGTCGCGGGTTCTTTGCCGAATTCGAGCCCCGGATCGATCGCGATCGCGTCGCCCGCAACGCCGACCGCGCGCGCCGCGTCGACGCGATCTCGCAAAAAGGTCGTGATTTCCGCAAGCGCATCCGCGTACGGATACGCGTCCGAACGCACGTTCAACTCGCCCTTGAGGTGCATGCAGACGAGGCCGGCGTCGTAGCGCGCGACGATCGGCGCGAGAGCGGGATCGGAGAGCCCGCTGCAGTCGTTTATGAGGTGCGCGCCGACGTCGAGCGCCGCTTCCGCGACGCTCGCCTTAAACGTATCGATCGAGAGGGGGACATCGATGCCGTCGGCGACGAGGGCGCGCACGACCGGAACGACGCGATCCCGTTCTTCGTCCGCGGCGATGCGCGCGTTCCAGTGTGCGTAGGATTGGCCGCCGATGTCGATGCAGTCGACGCCGAGTTCCACCATCTCGGCCGCGCGCGCGCGCGCGCGATCGACGCCCGCGTAGCGTCCGGTATCGTGGAACGAATCCGGCGTCACGTTGAGAATGCCCATCACGCGCGCGCGGGCGTCGAACTCGAGCGTTCGGTCGCGCAGGCGTAAGCGTCGCGCGCGTGCGTGCGATGCATCGAACGCACGCACGAGTTCGTCCGCAATCGCGCGCGCGCCGTCGCCCGTCGCGTCGTCGCTCGCGAACGTCTCTCGCGCCGCGGCGAGCGTCGTGCGCGAGCCCGCCACGATCAGCCGCGTCGGGTTCGCACGCGCGAAGGCACCGCGCGCACGTAACGCCACGGCCACCCGTTCCGCCGCGGGACCCGCGACGTCCATCGCGATCGCCGCCGTGCCGGCCGCAGCGCACGCCGCGCTCAACTCGTCCGGCGCGAGATACTCCGCAAGGCGTTCCGTGACGGAGACGCCGGCGTCGGTTGCAAGGACGCGAGCGTTCGGCGTCGGCGAGGTGCTCACGCCCCTCTGACGGCGCTCGCATTCGAGGCGTGCCGCACGCGCGCTCGCACGTCTTCGAGATGCGCGCGCGTCGGCACGTCGAGCGAACGCGAGCGCAGCGCCGCATCGAGCGCGGGCGCGAGCCGGCGCAGTTCGTAGCTCGCGAGCGAAGCCGTGTCGCCCGGATAACCGATCGCACCGAGGACGAACGACGGCGCGAGCGCGTACGCGACGAGCAGGTTCGTATACCGACGCTGCAGCCCGCGGTGGATCGCATCGATCGTGCGCACACCCGGGCGCACGTCGCCCCAGATCGCGGCTTGCGTCCAGTCGAAAAGATCGTCGAGCCCCATCGCCCGCGATCCCGCCTTCGTCTCGTATGCACCGTCCGCGAGGCGCGTCATCGTACCGGGCGTGAAGAGCGCGAAGAGCACGTCGTCTTGGATCGTCGCGACGTTTTCCGTCACGGGGAAGTCCGGCGGATCGATGCGGTCGACGCCGCGGTGCAGGTAGTGATTGCTGCCGAGATCGGACAGCAATTGGGGAGAGAAGTGCAGGGCGCCCGGTGCGAAGACGTGGCGCGCGAGCAGCGCGAACGCGCGTTTTGCGTCGGCGCGCGGGACCGGCCGCAGCGGCGTCGTGCCGCCGGGCTGGCCGCGATGATCGCGCGACGTGTAGACGCCGCCGACGTACTTGGTCGCGAGCATCGCCGCACGCTCGTACGTGCGCAGCAGCGTCGCGAAGGTCGCGCGTTCTTCCGCGTATGGTCGATCGTCGCGCGGATAGGTGCGGTCGAGATTGCGCGCGAGCGCGTCGACGAGGGCGAACTGACTCGCATCGAAAGCGAGCGGATCGCTCGAGAGATGGAACGTCGCGACGCGCGGGTCGATCGCGAGCGGTCCGACCGCATCCTCGTCGGTCGCGTACGCGTACCGCGGCTGCGAACCTTCGGCGGCGATTCCGCGAAGCGCCACGCGCTCGTCTTGTGGCGAGCGCACGTTCGGAAAAGACTCGTAGCCGTAGCGGATGGCCCAATAATCGTACGGTCCTAAACGACGTTGGAAGTAGTCGCCCTGCGGAATGCCCGGCGGCGAGATGTTCGTGGGCGTATAGCCCATGACGGAACCGACGAGGCCGTGGTCGCGCGTGAACGCGGCGTCGTGCAGTCGCGCGAGCGGGTAGAGCGTGGCGGAAACGAAGTTGTGGCGCAAGCCGAAATTGTGTCCCGACTCGTGCAGCACGACCGAGCGTAACCAGTCTCGCGCGTAGGCCTGCGTCTGCGCGGGCGTGGCGCCCGTCTGGTGCAGCGCGAGCGATCCCATCGCGGCCAGATCTGCGGAGTCGGCCGCGAAGGTATCGCACGTCGCCGTATCGTCGCACGCGCTCGCGAAGCGATCGCTCGCAGCGATCGGAAGCCCGGAGGCCGCGTCGCGCGCGACGCGCGCCTGGACGACTTGATCGACGTACCCGCGTTTGACCGATCGCAGCGATTCGCCGTCGATCACGATCTCGACGCGCGTGATCTCCCCCGTCCGTGGGTCCGCGATGAGCGGACCGTACGCGGCGAACGACGGCCGATCGCTCGTGATCCAACGAACGGTCGAGTACCGCGCGTCTTCGGGATCCCACGCGGGATCGTTCGGTTGATCGCGCACCTCGACGGCGTTGGGAATGCCGACCTTCGCGAAGGCTTCGTTCCAAGTGAGGAGCGCGTCGCGGATCGCCGGCTTGTATGCAACGGGAATCTCGTTTGTAAGGTAGTACACGATCGGCCCGCGCTCGAAATTCCAGCGATCGATGAACCGCACGAATGGCGAGCTCGCGGAGTCGTCGTCGAACCGCTTGTGCGCCGTGATGAAGTATCCGACGCGGTCGTCGGCCAGTCGCGGCACGTATGCGCCCGTCTCCGGCGGCGCGACGATCGAGTAGTGCATGCGCAGCCGCACGCCGCGGCCGTCCGGCGCGCCGCTGAGGTCGCCGGCCGGCCCCGTGAACGCGAGATCGGCCAGCAATTCGTCGTTCGCCGGCAGGGCTTTCGTGCGCTCGAAATACGATTTGGAGGCATCGACGCTGAAGCGCGGCAACGCGGGGCCGCCGAAGATCAGCAGCCCGCCTGGAACGCGCCCGCCGAGATCTTTGCCGACATTTTCGAAGTCGCCGAGAAAGAACGCCGCCGAGACTACGACGCGTTTGCTCGTTTCGTCTTCTGCCGCGATCGGCGTGCTGTTGATGACGGAATCCGTCACCGAGATCGCGAGCGCGTTCGCCGCCGTACTGCCTGCCGGTGCGCTGAAATCGGCGTTCTTATCGATCCAGAGCACGCGCCTGCCGACGCGTTTGAACTCCAGCACGAACGATGGATAGATGCGACCCGCGAACGCATCGGCTCCCACTCCCGATGCGAGCACCGGCGAGACGATGAAGGGACGGTCGAAGTCCCGTGCTGCGAGATCGAGATAGACGTCGTCGTCTTTTTTTAACAGATCGATCAAGCCGCTCTGCCGTTCGGTTTTTTTCACGAACGACGCATACGCTTGCGGCGACGGCACGCTCGCGCCGGCGATCCCCGAGCCGATGATCGACTGCAGCGCCGAGGAGAGGCCGCCACTGGTGTTCGCAGGCGCCGGCGCGGGCGACGCGCCTGGCTCGGGCGACGCGGTCGGAGCCGGCGACGCGGTCGCGATGGGCGACGGCGTCGCGCTCGGAACGGCGGGCGCGCGCGCTTCGGTCGCCGCCCGCGCGGCCGTTCCGCCCGCGATCGTGTCGCGACAAACGAACGCGAATGTGAGGGTGCAGGCGACCGCAACCGAGGCGGAGAGACGCCGAAGAATCATCGCGAGCCGTACGCCGCGCCACCCGTGGCAAACCTTCCACGACCGGTACGTGTCCTAGCGAATATGACCGATACGACCGCAACGACCCAGCTCGCAACCTTCGCCGCAGGGTGTTTCTGGGGAATCGAAGATTCGTTCCGTCACCTGCCGGGCGTGCGCGAAGCGCTCTCGGGTTACGAGGGCGGCCATATCAAGAATCCGACCTACCGCGACGTCTGCAGCGACGCGACCGGCCACGCGGAAGTCGTGCAGATCCGATTCGATCCGGCCGACGTCTCGTACGACGATCTCTTACAACATTTTTGGTCGCTGCACGATCCGACGACGCCCAACCGGCAAGGCCCCGACGTCGGCTCGCAGTATCGTTCGGCCATCTTCTTTCACGACGACGCGCAACGCGCCGCAGCCGAAGCATCGAAGAGTGCCGAGGATCGCAGCGGACGTCATAAGCGTCCGATCGTGACCGAGATCGTACCGGCCACGACATTTTACGCAGCCGAAGAATACCATCAACGTTACTTCGAAAAGAACGGCATCGCCGCGCACTAACGCAGCGCGCGGACGACTGGGTCACATCGCGGCGGCGGCCTGTCCCGGGCGGTCGCCACGCTTCTTCCGGCCATGCCAGCGCCGCGGATTGCCCTTCTTGAGCGGCGTCGGCTGACCGCGGCGCGGTGCGGGCGCGGCGTCCGCCGCTTCGATCCGTTTCATTGCGTCGTGCATGGCCTCGGGTAAGCTCGCGGCGCTCACGAGATCGCGCGCGGGCCGGCGCCCCTTTTTGAAGCTCGCGACCCACTTGTCGCCACGGTGGGTGACGTCGACGGTTTCGGCTTCGGTCGCAATCGAGCGGCGATCGACGCCGAGCGAGCGGATTGCGAACGCGTCGGCGTTTTCGAGCGGCGCGACTTTCTTCGCCATCTCGACGAACTCGTCGAAACGTTGGCCGAAGTTCGCGATGCGGCGGCCCATGCGGTCGCGCGCGGTGCGTTCGGGTGCGCGTTCCAGGCGCCAATGCTCGGGCGTGATCATCTGCCACGCGGCGTCGGCTCGGGCTTTGGGTTTGCCCGAGCGTTGCGCATCTTCGAGCGCTCGTTCGATCGCCTCGGCCGTGCGAGCGCGTGCCGCTTCGCGCGGTGCGACTTCGAAGAGACGCTCGTAGCGCTCCGCGATATCGGAGATGAGGTTGCCTTGCGCGTCGATCTGCGCGGGCAGATCCCACAGCGTGGGCAACGTCACGAGCTGGTGGCGCCGTGCCTGATCGACGATGTCGATGATCGTGGCGAAGGGCTTACGGCTCTGCTCGAGCCACGTGCATCGGGCTTGCGCGGTCGGAAAACTCGAGACGATGTAGGCGTCTTCGTCGAGCGGTCGCAGTCCGCGACCGGTGACCTGCGTGTAGAGCGTCGTCGACTTCGTGGGCCGCGCGTTGATGATCGCCTCGATCGAGGGAACGTCGAAGCCTTCGAGGTAGAGGCCGCAATTGACGAGCACGTCGATCGACGAACCCCTGAACCCCGCGACGATCGCCTCGCGCTCCGCGGCGCGGGTTTCCCCCGATGCGAACGCGGCTTTGATCCCCGCGTCCTTGAAGAGCTGCGCGATATTGCGCGCGTGTTCGACCGACGCACTGAAGACGAGCGTCTTCTTTCCGGGAACGAGCGTGCGATACGCATCGAGCACCGCGCGGTTGCGCTCGTCGGTATCGACGGCTTCGGCGAGTTGCCCGAGAACGAAATCCCCGGCGCGCGACGCGACCGCGTCGAGATCGGTCGCCGTGCCGACGGCGAACGATTTGACGGGCACGAGATAGCCTTCGTCGATCGCCTTACGCGCGTTCATCGTGTAGACGATGTCGGGAAAGATTTCGGTGAGCCGCTCGCCGTCACCGCGATGCGGGGTCGCCGTAAAGCCGACGATCATCGCGTCGGGCCGCTTGAGCAAAATCTTATCGACGATCGCACGGTACGTCGGCGCGGCGGCGTGGTGCGCTTCGTCGATGACGAAGAGCGCGATGCGCCGGCCGAACTTGGTCGCGAAGCGCGTCAGGCGCGCCCCGGTGAGCGTTTGAACCGTCGCGACGACGATCGTGCAATCGTCGCCCGCGCTCGCGTCGGCCTTCTCGACGCCGACGATCGCCTTGGGGTTCTGCGAGCGCATCTTCTCGACGAGTTGCGTAATGAGTTCGTCGCGGTGCGCGACGACCAGCGTCACGTCGCCCGGCCGCAGTTCGAGGAGGTCGGGGAGCGTCGCGATGACGACGGATTTGCCGAGGCCCGTCGCGAGCATAACGAGTTGTGCGCGGAATCCACGCTTACGCGCTTCCACAATCGCCTGCTGCGCCTCGATTTGATACGGGCGTAGCCGGAGGGTACTGAAATTCAAGGTCGGGCCCTGTTCATCACACGAGGCGTGATATGTCGACCGCCGCGGAGCATCGGCTCGACGCGACTGTCTTTGCACGTATTGGCGTAGCCCTCGGAAATCCCCGCTCGCCTACGGCGGCTCGATGGCGGCCTCCCGGTCGGCGGCGAGTTGTTCGCGGTACTCGCGTTCCGTCGCCAACCAGCCGGCGAAACGTTGCTCGAAAACTTCGGGCTTGAGAAGCAACAGGTCGTGAAACGCATCGAAGCTCTTCTCGTGATATTCGTGGTATTTGCCGAGCAACTCGGGCCCCGAAACGATGCCCTTTTCGATCACGACGTCGGCGAGGGCGCGCAAGCGGACGCGCAGGAATGCGAGCGTATCGAGCATGTTGCCGAAGAGTTCGAGCCCGACCGTTTCCGATTCTTCGGCCACCGGAAGCAGCGCCTCGGGTTCGGGCGGATGCAGTAAGGCGAGTTGCCGCAGTTCGCCCATCGTCTTGAACGAGTGCCCGAAGGCGCCCCACGTCAGCTCGCCGTCCGGTGCCTCGCTATAGCTGCAGTGCTGATCCGACAGCACGTAGGCGACGAGTTCGGCATCCGAGCGGTCGAGAACGTAGGTGTCGGGAAGCACGACGCTGCGCCGCTCGAGCCCATCGTTTCCAGCTAGTGCGAGATCGTCCACGACGGCGGTACCCCTTCGAGCTCCGCGACACCGTCGTCGCGGTTCCTTCCACTACCCATCGGCGCCGCGACTCCCTCTCCTTAGCGCCAGATCACAGAAGCGCCCGGCGCAGATCGCCCAGCGCCGCGACCAGCGTCACGTTAAAGCGCGCCGCGAGGGCGCCGTCGATCACGCGGTGATCGTACGAGAGCGAGAGCGGAAGCATGAGGCGCGGCGCGAACGCGGCGCCGTCCCAGACGGGCTTGATGGCGGAACGGCTGACGCCCAGAATTGCGACTTCGGGAGCGTTGATGATCGGCGTGAACGACGTACCGCCGATGCCGCCGAGACTCGAGATCGTGAACGTCGCGCCCGACATTTCCGCGGGACCGAGCTTGCCGTCGCGCGCCTTCTTCGCGAGAGCCGCCGTTTCGGTTGCGATGTCGAAGACGCCCTTGGTATCGGCCCCCGACAGAACGGGGACCATCAACCCGTTCGGCGTGTCCGCGGCGAAGCCGATGTTGTAGTAGCGCTTGAGCACGAGCGAATCGGCAACGAGCGAGCTGTTGACTTCGGGATGCGCCCGCAGCGCGACGACGACTGCCTTCATGACGAAGGCGAGCATCGTGACCTTCGCGTCCGGTCGCTCGGCATTGATGCGCTTGCGAAACGCCTCGAGTTCGGTAATGTCCGCTTCGTCGTTGTTGGTGACGTGCGGGATGGCGAGCCAATTGCGATGGAGGTTGGGACCCGAAAACTTCCGGACGCGCGAGAGCGCGACGGTCTCGATCGGCCCGAATTTGCCGAAGTCGACCACGGGCCAGGCGGGAACGCCGAACGGGGAACCGGTCGACGCTGCCGCCGCCTGCGGGGCGCTTTCGGCGGGCCGTGCGAGCACGGTTTTGACGAAATCCTGGACGTCGTCGCGCGTGATGCGTGCGTGTGGGCCCGAGCCCGCGACCCGATGCAGATCGACCCA
>JAABUX010006623.1_pt1 | contig 13776 bp, 27 predicted proteins | sample 5561851 | NCBI WGS metagenome assembly JAABUX01 (sample SAMN10711883, study PRJNA513361) | rock metagenome | isolation source: Antarctica rocks | place: Antarctica: Victoria Land, Richard Nunatak red sandstone | collected 2016-01-03 | reverse complement strand
GCGTGCATTGGAAAAGTTTCGACAGCAGCATCGCCGTCGCTGAACGCTACGCAACGCGCTGCAGCGTCCGTCCCGCCTGCCACTGTACAGGCACACGTTCGTCAGCAGCGTCAGGGGATCCCGACCTGGAGCGTCGGGGTGGCCGTCAGAGTCTCACGTGACGACGATCCGCACGATCGCCACAGCATCTGGCACCGGGCCTGTTTGCTGACTTGGCCGGTAGTCATGATCCCCGCGGAGGGGTGACGCCAGCGGTCGCCCCGGCGTCGATGCGCCATGTCGGCGACCTGGAACCCCTAGAACTGCGGCGCGGTCCGTTCATCAGCGGCTCCACGCACACCGTCCTGTTCCTTGGCCAGCGCCCTCTGTCAGGTGCTGCGCCGACCCCGCCTTCAAGCGCGCTGTTCATGCCTGAGATCAGTTCTGCCTGTTCCGGTCTGACTGCACTGCTGCGTACCCTCTCGCAGCCCAGCAACCGGCTGCGGCACCAGAGGAACTCGCCGCGCGGAAGAAGGTCACAGCGCAGGTGCGCAGACCGCCGTTGCGGGTGTCTGTTATAGCCGTGTGTCTGCGTACGCAGCCGCCGCTCGCAGTCGCTGGCGCTTTCCCACGAGCTCCGCGTGACTGCAGAGACCCGCCAGGCAGAGCAAGCCAGTCCCGGCTCCGGCGCCCAGGGGTCGCGGGCGGGGGACGGTCACGCTTCAGGACCTCATCGAGGTGTGCTATCCAGCCTCCGGAAAGCTTCGAAGCGATGGAGGATACGCGTGCACGCCGGCCTGCGATGCATCATGTGCCTTCGGAGCGACACGGGAGTTTTGCATGTCTAGCAAGCAAACGTAAAGGTTTCTGTGCTGCATGCAACAGGCTGGGCTTTTAGCGCCAGGCAAGAACCGGCTCAGCGTCCACTACAAGGGCACCACGTATACGGCCGGCCTCTCGCGGCCCGGCACCATTCTGTATGAAGGTATGGCCGGACAATGTTGCCTTACACCAAGGGGACCCAAAATACTGCACCGAAAGACAGACATGGCTTGCTCGCCTGCAGCTCGGCTTAACCATGCGCGTTCAGGTGCTCAGCGTTACAGTGATCGTTGCGCGCTCAAGCATTCCATCTGGTGCTCATTCCGCACGTTGCTGATTCGCAGGTCAGACATACGGCAGCGCCACAGCCTTTTCGATCCATTGCAAGCGGCAACAGACGCCCAACAAGCATGCAGACGATGGTTGGAAGAGCGTCATGTACGCTGGTGCGCCGCCGCACTCGGCGTAGCACTGCCCCGCCTCGCTTGGCTCGCACCACGCCCCAGCGCCAACATTACCCAGGTTTTCACATGCGTACTTGGCTTCCTCCTGCAGGCAGGCCACTGGAGCACTACCGTCGGCTGTACTGGCAGGGGTCAGACGCAGCAGGCGGCACTTCGACGGCGATGCGGGGTTCTCCGGCCCTGTCTGAGGTGACCTTTCCCTGCCATGCCTTCGTGCATAAAGCACTGCTGAGACACTTGCATCTTCAGCCAGTCACCACGCGCCATCGGGCCCAACACTTCGTCCGCTCTGAGCTGCATGTTCTCGCGTCTGGTCGTTTGCAGCTCGTACTGATTCGATGTTATGCCGATGTGAGCAGCGTGCGTTTAGACTCTGCTTTGTATACTAGCACATGACTGTTGCGTCGAATCACGCTGCTGAAACAATGTGCAGGAAGAAGACGAGGAGGAAGACGAAGAGCTGGACGAGTTTGGCGTGCCGGTTGCCTCCGCTTCCGGGCCGGCATCCACAGCGGCGGCGGCAACGGCGGCTCAGACGGGGGACCCCGCCGCCGCGGCGGTGGTGGGGACGGACCAGTGGGTGCAGTGCGACCGGTGCCGGACATGGCGCATCGTCCCAGACGCTGCCTGGTGCGAGTTAGGGTTAGGGCTAGGGTTGTGTGCGATCGCCCGGCTCTGACATGACATGACACCAATATTCACCGCGTAGAAGCGAGCGCGGCGCAGTTGGGAATGCGGGGTCGAGCTGAAGTGGCACGCACCAAAGCCGGTCAGGCGCGGCAGAAGCAGTTGAGGCAGGGATTGCAAACAATGCGGTGCTGCGTCTGTGCCAACGTTGCTTGACGACGGTCTCGCTAGGAAGTACTCGCGTATGTGACCGGGTCGCGGAGCTCAATGCGCTTGTTGCTGCATGCGAGCAGGCCGGCGGTGGAGGCGGACGAGCGCGACGTGTGGTTTTGCAGCGATGCGACCTGGGACCTGACCACCATGGAGCCCTTCACGCCGTCCTGCGCGTGACCGCAACCGCGAGTGTCAATGCATTCCGTCTGCTCGCTGTCGGTGTGTGCGTCTGCGATGGTGTCAGCCAGCGGCCATGAAGGCACCCCGTACACGCACCTGTGTGCGGTTCGCCAGCTGCTGCGCATCGCAACGCAAGCCGGGCTGGTCCCCAGCCGCCGTCCTGCCCACAATCGGGGCACTCGATGCTCTGCCACAGCCTGGCAGCAGCTGCGCGACGAGCAGGCGGTTGCTGGCCCGCAGCATGGATAGACTGAAGCAGGATGTGTTTTTGTACTGACTGCCAGCAGCTGCGTGCCATGAGATGCACGGATTTGTGTGTATGCAGGGAGACGCTCTTCTGCTTTGATTGTCGCTGCACCTCAGACATATTCAGCGCTTCTTGTTCACGGGCCCAGCACACAGCGGTCGTTGAGCAGTGTTGACGTCTGGTTTGGATTGCCTTGAAGTGTCTTGATTTGACGCAAGTGGTTCAGTGTACCGGTAGTCGTATCACCCACGAGCTTTGTGTGAGGTCAGGGCCGTGTCTCAGCACTTTGTCGCCTTCGCACGAAGTTGGTAGCGCCATGATTACACACAGAATAGGAAGTGTATACAGGAAGGGAAGGACAAAGCAGGAAACAGATGTAATTGGGACGTACATCGGTCATCAATCGATGCCGTAAAGAGCATGTTGAACTTCTATAGCACAGCTGGGTGAAGGTCAGGCGTAGCCAATTATTGCATGCGGCACGTGCTGCTGCTGACGCCGCTCAGCCTGTCTTTGCTCCACCGGAGCCTCTCGACCGTCGACGACATGCTGAGCAAGCGGATCGACTCGAATGTCGAGGATGGCACCAGGTTCGCCTGCAGCAGCACGCTGCGAGTGGGCGACAGTTGCGATGGCCACCGCACAGGACTAACTGGCGTACAGCGTTTGCAGACAGTGTTCAGCAGAGCGGTAATCGCTGGCTTGCAAGCTCGAGGCAATGGATGCGGTGTCAGCAAACCTGATGAAGGGCAGAAACATAACCTCGTGTTTTCTGTCATGAGTCCACGAAATAGATACCATAGCACGGCCAAAGAGCGGACGCTGCCATCTGGCCCTCTTGCTTCTGGCAAGCAAGCAGAAGATACACAAGCTGCAGATGCCTGACGACGCTGAAAATGGCCAAGGACTCACTGCCCAGAAGCTGAGGCCCTCGTGGTCCTCCGCCGACGGCTTCTCTCCGATGCGGTCGAGGATGGACAGTACCTGCTGCTGCCGCGGCAGGCAGCGCATGGATAGCAAAATGCTACTGAGCCGTGGTGCTGCAGATTGCGAGCAGAATCGGCGGACATCGCTACGAGGGTGGAGGGTCATATTTAGCAGCAGCCAGACAGCAACGGGCATGCTTTGGACAGGGGACATTCTAAACAGCTGAACAGTTGGCGGCAAAGCAGTTTTGCGTGGTCAGCAGCGAGCCGCTGGCAAATGTTCGGGAGTGCTCGCGTCCTAAGCCCATGACGCGTGAACAGTGCCCATGCTGCCATCACCGCACAGGAACGGCACGCAAACCCGGCGACCGGTGCTGACAAGAAGCAAAGGTCCGCGCTGGGGCGGCGGTGGCACGGGTGCAGACCTCAGGGAGTCGGTGAGGTTCGCCGTCAGCTCCAGCACCTCCGTCGCCAGAGACGGCAGCTCCGCCGCATCAGTCGAGCCCTCCGCCGGCGGCTCATCGCGGAACCACTCCGGCACGGCGACCCGGTAGCCGTCCTGCTCGAAGGCGCTCTGGATCCGAAAGCGCCGCCGACCCACGATCTCCAGGTAGAACCGCCTGAGCAGGGCGAGACACAGACGTCGGTCTCGTTCTCAGGTCCACCCCAAGCGATATGGTGATGCACAGACGAAAGTTTTGCAAGCAGCTCATCAAGCGGCTCATCTGCACGCAAAGGATTTGCAGCACATTGTACTGCTTACCTCAGCTCTCCTGTGAAATGTCTCCCGCTCAAACAGCAGCTTCATCCGATGCCAATGCAGCAATGGCTACGAGCAACAGCAGCGACAGGATGGCGCACCCGTCGGGCAGCGGCTGGCACTCCACGATCTCGCACTCGGTGGCGACCTCGTGCAGGCCGTCGTTGGTGGTGACGACGGCCATGCCCAGGCGCCGGCTGCCCTCCATGCACCGGCGCACCATCAGCCGGTACCTCGGCTCGAAGATGTTGAGAGCCATCTTCTCCCCTGCGGAGGGAACCAGCAGATGGATTAGCTGTATTCTGCAGATCGTTGAAGCTTGACGACAACTGGAGCATGAGTCTATTGCAAGATGTGCAGACCCCTGCAGCAAGGTAGCTGGCCGAATATAGTGCCACGTTATGCTGGGACCGTGGCTGACCCTGCATTCATAGCCAGCCGACTGCTGTGCAAAACCGATACGGTGTCCGTCACTCATGACTTTATCTCCACTGTATCTCCAGGGGAAGACTCTCATCGCAGGCCGATGTTTGGAGGCTTCGCTGCGCGCACCGGGGAGGATGCAGGCCATGACGAACAGCGGCAGGGGCGCATTGTCGGCGGGCGAGGGCGCGGGGCCCTCCTCCGCGCGCCGCGCCGCATACTCCTCGGCGAAATTTTTCTCCAGCAGATTCTTGAGCGTGATGGACACCGGGATCACGCGGCCCACGTGCAAGACCTGTCATATTGAATCATAACTTGATTTGCCAGCGAAGCAGGAGCAGCACTCAGGCCCAGCAGCAGCAGCAACGTTGACAAAGCATGCATGCCACCCAACAGATCTTATAGTAGGGCGCGGCTATGCATTTTGACGGGCTTCGACATGTTTCACGAGCTTCGCAATGTCTCGTGAGGACATGGCACTAGAATTCAGTCAAGCAGACTGCCGGTCGTTGGTACAGTGATCGCGCACCGTGCGGCAGTTGGGGCACTTGTTGCTGTGGTCCAGCGCGCGCGCGAAGCAGGGCTGGCAGAACGTGTGCCCGCACGGCGTCGTGACCGGCTCGTACAGCAGCTTCATGCACAGGATGCACTCCAGGTCGTCCGTGGCGCGGTCCACCGTCCGCGCCCTGTGAAGCGTGTATCAGGTTGGTCCTATAAACTGAGTCAACACATGATGGTCAAACATCGTTACTAGGTGCATTTCCGCATCCATAGAGTACGCCATCTGGCAGCCAGAAGCTCTCGGTGCATGCGTATGCTTCGTCGCAGGCCCGGGACCTGAGAGTAAAACCGGCGCATGCGCCCCAGACAGCGCGTCAGACAATGGCGGTGGCGCGGACCGTTTGGGGGTCGACGCGAAAGCCGGCGAGGTGGGCGACGCCGGCTCGGGCTCCAGGGCGGCGGCGACCGTCGCCATGGTCGCCGCCATGCCCTCGTGCCGCGGCTCCAGGCCTAAACCCTCCAGCAGCGCCGCCTCCGCCTCCTGGTACTGCTCCAGCAGCACGTGCGCCACCCCCTGCGTGACAAGGTTAGGATTTAGGGTTAGAGTTAGGATCATCATCTTATTAGGATCATGGAGGAGGTGCCAGTGGACTTGAAGGTCGTGCATGGCCCCCTGCCGCTGAAGCAGTGCAACCGGTCATGAATGCACAGCTCCCACTCGGGAAATGATGTAGCGCAGTCCTCTCAACAGATGATTTCCGCGCTTGCAGAGCCAGGATGGAAGTGTACATCTAGACGCTGCGAGAACATCGCCGGTGGCGTTTCCAAAACTCAGCATTGGACCATGCACACCTGCTGAGCATAGCCCTCCACTGACTTAGGCTGCAGCGTGACAGCCTTCTGAGCGTCCTTCAACCCCTGCGTCAGATGCCAAGTGTACAAATCAGCCCAGCCAGCCAGCGCCATGCACTCAAAGGTCAGTTGCACTTGCATCCTGACTCCAGTTGCCCTAAGTCTGGTTCAAACCTGGCAGGTGGGCTGGCCCTGCCATGACCATTGCAAGTCCTGCTTTGCACTGCCAAGGGACAATCAGCAGACCAATGAAGGTTTGTGTGCGGCTCACCAGCTGTGCGAGGTGCGTGGAGTCCAATCCGTATATGGCGCGTCTCTCCGACGTTGCCGCCGGGATTGAGCGCAGGTGCTTTGCCAGGCTACACGTCGGCAGTGAAGCAGGGTGGACATGGTGACATGACTTGGCGACCGACACCAGTCGACGAAACCAGATGCATTTCAGGCAGAAGGCCCACAAACACTGCCGTGAACGCCTACCTGGTGAAAGCTGCGCTGCGCTGAGTGAGCAGCGAGCACTCCTCTTCTGGATCCTGTGCAACCTTGAGCGCAATGGTCTTCTCGTCGATGGTCTTCTCCCACTGCAAGTGTACATGCAGACTTATCTCTCTGTAGCTGTCAATCAGAAAAACACGGCTTTTTCTGCCTTGCTTCCAAAGGTGCACGTGGCATGCATGTTGGAGGAGGGGAGGGGCAACCTCGGCTGTGGCATTGCCCCCACTGCCAAGGAGGCTCGTTCGCATCGCGTCAGGACGTTTATGCGCTCCGATTGATCTACGCGCCGCGACCCACTGCCTAGGGGTCACATCAGCAGCTCAGACACATGTGTTGGCATCAGATCACCGGCACGCTCTACACTTGCTCGGCGATGTGCATTGCTCCACAACTGCATACGTGGCCAATATGCTCAATAGGGGGTGCTGGATCGGGAGCCTCGACCGGAAGCCATGGTTTTCGGCATGATCGACCGCATGAATGTGGTAGTACAAGGTTCTGGACCGTTGCCGACGGATGTGCTGCCGGCAGGACGTGATATACCTCGCTGTACTGACGGCGCAAACCTGCGCTGACGGGACAAGCGCAGGTACCACTGACGCCTCAGAGTCTTCTGGGCGTTGCCACTAAATTTTACCTGCATCCTGCTTGCGACGCGCTCTGAAACCTGAGGAAAGCTCTTTTTGACTTCTAATGTCACACTCACGGTCTTTGAACGCTAACATCCCGCGGCTGTAGTTGTTCGCTCTGCCACTTTGCGTCTGACATCACTGCGGGACGGCGGAGTCTGTGATAGCCTTCTTGTCTGGGACTGCGGCGCTCCAAGCCGCGGTCACAACGGAGCCGACTTGCGTGAGGAATTGCTCTCGCCGGGTAAGCGGCCAGGAGGCCGGCAGCCGCGCCACGAGGCTCGCCTTGAGCTTGTCCAGGCGGCTCTGCGGGCCCTGCCACGGCTCCAGCAGCTTCACGCGACTGGCCTGCACCGCGAGTCTGACCGATCAACAGCTGCCTGTCTAACACTGAGACGCTGCACGTCATCACGTGTGCTGGCGCATGGGAGCGCGCAGGGAGGGCAGAGCAGCCCGTCGCAACACAAAGCATGGAGCACGCACCCTGACATACCCTGTGCCGCTGGCCCTAGTCAGGTCAATGCAGGTGCTGTTCATCAAACAAAGAGGTCGATGCGATCGTAAGGGGGACATGGCAGTTGTACCTGCTGAGCGTAGAGATCTGCTTGCCGCGCAAACGATGCGTCGATTGTTGCCTCCACTGCCTCATCCGCGTCACGCGCATCGGTGGTGCTGTCGTCAACCGTGAGGCGCATGGGCTGCGCTGTCGCCAGGTGCTGGCCTTTACCTGCGACATGCACACAAACACTGGAGGCTGAAATAGACAAGAAAGCGCGTGGCATATCCGTTGCGTCTGGCCTGACAGCATGCGGGGCATCAGCTCACGTGGCCGTTGCAGCAGCATTGTCAGGCGTGCAGTGGGTAGGCCTGTCCACAGATGATCACCGACGCCAAGCTCAGCGAGACTCACCGCTGCTCTGGAGGCCGTCGCCGCGGTGGCGGACGCAGAACCAGGTGATCTGGCTGACCGCACCGCCGTTGCGGCGGTCCCAGGGCCCGACGATGGCGCCAACGTACGGTTCCGCGCCGGCCGGCGTGCGACGCGCGATCTGCTGCCGCCGCTGGTTGTCTATGTCGATCATGGAGGGCAGCGCCGCAAAATTGGGGTGCGAGTGGTACCAGCCGACCACCCTGCAGACACAAGTCGCTTTGGCATCTGCTTGCGTCCCATTCCCGGTTGCAGACAATGAGCTGGCCGATTGGCACACTTCTGGCTGCTTGATGCATGACCACAAGGCGGACATAGCTGCGAGCCAACTCCAACCGTAAACATGCAGCTGTGGCAAGCGCGCAGCTGGATGCCAAAGGTTTGTGGCCTTGAAAGCTGATACGTCCTCCCGCATATTGCTCCTTGACGAGCTCAAAAGCTCGCACCGCTGTCCTGCAGCGTGGATCACTTCGCTGACACGCGCCATGTCGACCGGATCCATCTCCACGTCGACCGCCCCCGTGTCTTCGCGCAGCTCCAGGACCATGTCTGCTCGCTCCACCCTGTGTCGCCTCGCGTCAGTGAGGCTCCATCAGACACATTACCTTACACCTGTTGCTTGTGTGCGAGTCACTGAGCCTGCAGTAGTGCACAAAAATCGTTGCCCACAACATGCTGTTACCTGCTGCTGCGTGGACTGCTGCATGATGCATGTGGCATCATGCTCAACAAATTGCAGCATCCCGGCATGTGTCGCCGTCGGGAGGATCGCCAAGTCGTATCCCTGTACCGCAGCAAGGGTAGTCATTAATCTGACTCCATGTGGGTGCACCGCAGAGTGGCTGTTGCCTCGTCGAAGGAGCCTCCCAGCAAGCCGCCGACCTCGTTGGAGTTCAGGTGCGCGTGGAAGTCCATGGTCACCAGCGCCGCGGGAACGGCTGCGACCCGCCGGCGCCGCTGCCGGGCGCGCCCACGAACTCGCTGCAGCGCATCATCTGCATGGCAACCGCACAGAAAAAAATTCATGCATCAATGCTGTGTGCTCCAGTCACCGGTCGCGACGTCGCAGGGCAGTCGAGGAACTGGCGAACGACAATGGAGAGCCACCGAGCGTCGTTCGGACGAGAGCGCGCGGTGCATCCTCAAGGCATCCTGTGAGAGGAACACCGACAGTCATCTGTCAGGCAACCCAAGATTTTGTGGGCAGTGTTACGGAGCTGCGCATGCGAACATGACCAGGCCCACAGCCCAATCGAGCACCTGATGCGCATCGACGGGGCCGACTGGCATCCGGTTGGGCGCCCTGACGTCCCGACGCGGGCGCTCCAGCGCATACTCCGTCGTCGCATGCCCATTTGCGTACGTCGCCTTGACCGCTGCGTGGCCGGCGCTGGGCTGCTCTGGCTTCCGGACAGCTGAGGAGTCCGCAGGCCGTGCAGGTGCTGTTGGCTGCTCTTCTGCCGCTGCACCCTGCGCCACGTCGGAGCCCGCCCCAGGACGTGATGTTTGCTCTGCATCGTGCCGGGTGACACCATCCGCGGTTGGTCCGTGGCCGATAGTCATACCCTGTGCTGGACGACCTGCTGCAGGTTCAGCTGCGGCAGGCTGGACCCCGGTCGCCTGCGACTGCGCTGCCGACGTCTGGGCAGCGGCTCCGCCGCGCATGGGGCTCTGCGCTGGCTGCTGCTGAGGTACTGGCCCAGGCGGGGCATCGGTATTGCCCGACATGAAACCCATGACAGCAGAGTCAGCGTCAGGCAGTGTGCCGGCAAGATTCTGCACCACTGCTGCATGGGTGTGTTCATCTGGCGGCTGACAGGCAGGCTGCGGCTGCACGCATGGCGGCGAACTCTGCTCAGCTTGCACAGTCGCTGCCACGCCGGTGGCCTGAGCACCATCCTGCTCATGAGTTACGGGTTTCTGCAATGCAAGCAGCGGCTGCTGAGTGATTCCTCCCAAACTGAACGGCGATGTTATGAGCGCATCAGCGCGCGGCAGAGCGACGGCGGGCACGAGGGGTGCCGCAAAGTCACCGGGCAGCAACGCCGCGACTTGCCACTGCTGCCGCTGCTGCTCCTGCGCCAGCGCGGCGGCTGTCATGCCGGCCCACGGCGGCGGCGACTTCTGCTTTGCGAGGCTCGCTTGTGGCATCTTCACCCGCTTGACGCCGCTGCTGCTCGCAGCGGCTGGGGCACCGTTCGCCGCATGGCCGGCAGATGTTGCCAGCACTGCAGTTTTGCTGAGTGAAGCCGCAGTAACTGGTGGCGGGGTAGACCGCCGCGTATGTGCCGCCACAGGGGCAGCACTGTGCTCCGGCAGCGGGACTGCGCGTTTTTGCTTCGCCGCGGCTGCAGCTTCCCGGCGTGCACGCTTGGGGGCTGGCAGAACAGCTGGCTCGCTCGCATCCTCCTGCACTGGGATCGCAGCCGTTGAGCGGTGAGCTGGGCTGGACGTCACTGCCGGCTCGGCGGGGACGGCTGGCGTGGCGGGGACACCCGCCGGCGCCCCGCCATGCCGCTTCTTCGCCAGCAGGATCTTGTAGTGCTCCAGATACCTGCGCGTGCGGACGGCATCAATGCACTGCAGCGCTGGTGGTTGCTCATTGTCCAGGGTGAATGGTGGCCGGACGAGTAGTTGCTACCTGCGGCTGCAGCAGGGTGAGGTGACTTTGGGTCGGCATTGGAGGGGCGACCAAGGTCGCTGCGCTCCCTGTGGCCTGCCGCGCACTTGTCCCTGTACTTGACGGTCTTCCAGCCGTCGTCAGCCTTGCGGTCCGGGTTCACCAGGCGCTTCAGGTAGACGGAGAAGGCGCTGGGCGAGTCGAAGAAGCGCTCCTTCGGCCCGCCGACTGCCACGCACCAGGATGACAGCATAAGCTTGCTAGTCCGAAGATGACAGTCATGCAGCCGTTCATGTGGCGAGCAAGCACCCCTCTGATTATGGTGGCGTCAACGTGCTGCGCAAGCCTGCCGCTCGTGACACGCGAGCTGACCGGACACACATCGCCGCAGGCTGTTACCAACAGTTTGAGGGCCGGAACCTGAGGCGTTTCAAAGATGTGAGGTCCGGCGAGGGCGCACAAGCGCATTTGATGCGGCCGTCGCCGCACAGGTCCGCCAGCGTGCGGCGCTGCTTGTAGTCGACGCTCAGCACGCCGGTGCCCGGCAGGAGCAGGCCCTCCTCGAGCAGCACGCCCAGGGACACGCCCCCGCGGCCGCGACCCCGCCGCGACGGTGCAGGACCGGACCCCTTGCCGCGGGCCGCCGCGGACGCTGGCCGCCGAGTGCTGAGCTTCTGCTTCGCTGCTTTCGCCTGCATTACCAAGACATCGCAGCTTGCAGTCAGCACTGATGATGACATCATGTGAGGAGTTCTCAATCCAACATGAAAGCGCTGTAACTATGCCTGCTGTGTACTGAGACGTCAGGTGACCTGTGGCAATGCGTCGACGCCATGACAGCATCGTAGGAAGCAGACCCGCAGTCAGCAGCAGCCGTCGCACCCGCTGCAGCACGTCGTCGTCGCCGTCGGTGTCCGTGCCGCTGTCTGCATCCCGGGGGGCGCGCGCCGTCACGTTCGCGCCGCGCAGCGGCGGTCGGCTCCGCGGTGGCCTGCCGGGACTGCTGCTGGCGACACCGTGCTGATGCTCGCCGCGCTGCTGCTCGGTCTGATGATGTTCCTGGCTCGGCAGCATGCCCTCCCACGCGTCTCTGTGACGCTTTGCGTCTCGCACGGGCGCCTTGTGGCTGGGGCTGTCCTGATTGTTGTCCGGGGACGCCTCGAGCGGGCGCGAGCCGAGAGGCTGCTCGCTTGACTGCTGTCCATTCGGCTTCTGCGAGGTCCTGCCGAGCGGCGCGTCTGTGGGGTTCAAGCTGAAAGCCGGTGGGAGGAGGCCCGCGAACAGGTGGTCCTCTGTGGGCAGCCGGGATGCCGGGGTCGTGCTGCTCGGCTGGAACAGATCCGAGGGTGCGCCCCCGAACAGAGGGGCCGTCAGCGCGCTGAAGGTCTCCGGGAGCAGGTGTCCCGCTTGCAGGCCGTGCTGTTCGCTGTAGGGTGCCAGGTCTGGCAGCGAGAGCGGCATGTCAACCAAGTGATGCAGCGCCGGCATGTGCAGCGGCGCGCTGATCAGGTGCTTCGCACTGGAAGGCGAGCTCGGCGGCTCCTGCTGCCGGTGCAGCGGCTGTGAGTCCTCGTGCTGGTGAAACATGCTTGCGGACAGCTGCCGCCAGCACGCTCACCCACGGTGCCTCTGGCACATGATCAGCATCGTGCCTCTCCCCGAGCCGTTGGCTGCAACGCGACACAAGCGTGGTGAGCAGCGTGGCGAATGCAATGCAGCGGCCTGCCTCCGTTTGCCGTCCTGCCGCCCTCGGGAAGCCAAGGTTAGCAGGGGCCCCGGAAGGCGGGGGGGGGGGTGTTCTCACCGCGGTGGCCACTGCCATCGCCTCAGGGGCGGAGGAAGGCTGCAAAGCGGCGACGAAGGTAACTTTCCTCTCGTAACAACTGAGATGATGCCTGCAGATCAAGCTGTGGTTTACATCGATTCTGTGTCACATTCCGTTGTGTGTGCCCATTGGCTGCCCGCTGTTTGAAAGGGGCTCCGGTCCAAGCAGTACCTCCGGCACTTCAAAAAGCGACAAGCACTTTGCCGCAAGCGGCGAGATGCGAATGCATCTAACGTAAATGTGCGACCTGCGCAAGGCTGTCGATGCTGTGTCGTGCCTTGCCGGGTCAGCATCATGGCATCGACTGTTCCTTCAGAGTGCATTGCAAAAGCATGCACAGCTACATAACGCCAGAACACAATGCAGAGCACGACTTGTGTGCTGACAAATGCTCTCCAGCAACGTTGACTTGATGCTGCAAACACCCAGCGTTCAAGCTGCACATGTGGTTAGATGGGTTCCGTAGTGGTTCGGAATGGCAATTGGTACATAAGAAGCCGAAGAGAGGTGTATGCCTGCCCGCGCCAGCGCGTGTGCGCAGCGGCCGAGCGGGGATGGTCCGACTGAGACGACGACAGTTGCGCGGCGCACGCACGAGGCGCGCGTCACTGTTCTCCCTGCTGCAGGACGCCCGCCATCTCGGCGACGCCGTTGCAGAGCGACAGCGAGTCGCAGTACGCCGGGTACTTGTGCAGAATAAACCACGCACCCTGCACAGCATGATGCATGGTCATCTACGCATCCGACATCATATCACCGGGCGCGGAAGGGCACGGGGTGTAGACCTCAGGCACGCGACATTCGTGTCCTTCCTCTTGCAGGCTCAGCGGTGCAGACGTGACACGATGCAGGATCTTTTTGTCCATCAGCGACTTGCCTGCACGGGTGTCAAAATTCGCCTGAACACGAGGTAGTCCAGCTCGGACGCCAGCCGCTGCTCCTCGCTGCGGGAGACATGCTCAGCGGTCTACGCAACTGTTCACAATAAGAGCAGGGTGCGACGAAGAGTTCATGGTGGTCCGGATGCGGAAGCTCGATGAGTCTGCCACTGTGGCTGTTAATCGTTTCCCTTCACTGCAAAGTGCATTGAAGAACGCTTTCCGCCGGCATCCAGTATGCAGCGTACCTGAGGTTGTTCTTGAGCTTCTTCATGACGTCCTTCTGCTTGGCCGCGTGCTTGGAGCGCTGGAACATGGACGGCAGCCACGACTTGGCCTTCTCCATCGGCGCCGTGCTGGGCGCGGTGCCACCCCGCTCTTGCGGCAACTGCGCAGAAGCACGCCCGCCG
>JAABUX010006622.1_pt1 | contig 13776 bp, 13 predicted proteins | sample 5561851 | NCBI WGS metagenome assembly JAABUX01 (sample SAMN10711883, study PRJNA513361) | rock metagenome | isolation source: Antarctica rocks | place: Antarctica: Victoria Land, Richard Nunatak red sandstone | collected 2016-01-03 | reverse complement strand
CTCGACGCACTCCGCAGCCTCTTCAGCGGCCACGCCTGGCTACCGCCAGCACTTGAACCTTGAACCAGCCTGACCGAAACCCGCTCAGGATCACGTCACGCCGCTGACGCTTGGTGAATAGCTACCCGGATTCGTCTCGACCGAGATGCTGTCGGGGATTCCCGAGAAGGTGCTTGACGGCATTAAGGGCAGCATCCCGCTCGGCCGGCTAGGACGGCCCGAGGAGATCGCCCGCGTTGTGTGTTTCCTGGCTGCGGACCACTCTGCCTACATTACCGGGCAGATCTGGGCAGTCAACGGCGGCCTGGATATGTGAGAGAGGAACGTCATGGATGAGCAGACCGAAGTGGTCGTGGTGTCCGGGGTGCGGACCGCCATCGGCCGGTACGGCGGGGCGCTGGCCGGCGTCCCGCCGTGTGACCTGGCCGCGACCGTAGTCCGTGAGGCGGTGCACCGGTCTGGTGCCGATCCAGCAGACTTCGGCCACGCAGTTTTCGGCAACGTGATTCACACCGAGGTCAGGGACATGTACCTGGGCCGGGTTGCCGCGATCAACGGCGGCCTGCCAGTCAGCACGCCGGCCTTTACGCTGAACCGGCTGTGCGGCAGCGGGCTGCAGGCAATCATCTCGGCTGCGCAGGCCATCATGCTCGGGGATGCGGACGTCGCGGTCGCGGGCGGCGCGGAGTCGATGAGCCGGGGCCCGTACTGGCTGCCCGGCATGCGCTGGGGCCAGCGGATGGGTGACGGCGCGGCCGTCGACGCGGTGCTCGGCGGCCTGACCGATCCATTCGACTGCTGCCATATGGGCGTGACGGCGGAAAACGTTGCGCAGGAGTTCGGGATATCCCGCGAAGACCAGGACGCGCTGGCGGTCGAGAGTCACCGGCGGGCCGCCGCGGCCGCCGCGGCCGGCTATTTCGACGGGCAGATAATGCCGATCCAGGCGCCCGCCAAGAAGGGCACCGTCGCGGTGACGGCTGACGAGCACATCCGGCCGGACGCCACCGTGGAAGGCATGGCCCGGCTGCGCCCGGCGTTCGCCGGCAAAGACGGCAACGGCACGGTGACAGCGGGCAACGCCTCGGGCATGAACGATGCCGCGGCCGCGGTCGTGCTCGCCAGCGGCGCCTACGCCGCCAGCCACGGGCTGCAGCCGCTCGGCCGGCTGGTCGCCTACAGCCACGCCGGCGTCGAGCCGCGGATCATGGGCATCGGGCCGATCCCGGCCGTCCGCAAGGTCCTGGAGCGGTCCGGCCTGAAGATCGATGAGATAGACGTGTTCGAGGTGAATGAGGCTTTCGCCGCGCAAGCACTGGCAGTAGCCCGCGAGCTCGGCCTGCCGCCGGACCGGACCAACCCCAACGGCAGCGGCATCTCGCTCGGCCACCCGATCGGGGCTACTGGCGCGATCCTCGCGGTTAAGGCACTGTATGAGCTTAAGCGGACAGCGGGCAGGTACGCGCTGACCACGATGTGCATCGGCGGCGGCCAGGGTATCGCCGCTATCTTCGAGCGGGCATGATTACCTGCTCGCCACCGTGGGCCGTTGTCTTTCAGGAGGGCTTCTAGATGACCAGTTCTAATCCGGCGTGGCAGGCTGCCGAGGACGCCGCGGCAGCGCTCGGCCCCGAGTCCGGCCAGCTCGCCTCCGCGGACAGCGCGGGTTTCGGCGAGTCGACGCGCGCCGTGCTCCGGCGCGCCGCCGGCCGCCCCGCCGACCTGGCGGTGGCGTCGGTGCGGTTCTGGACGACCATGGCGCGGATCGGTCCGGTCGCGACTGCCCGCTGGTTCGGCTCCGAGGTAGAACCGCCGGTCCCGGTGAGCAAGGACAAGCGGTTCGCGGATCCCACCTGGTCCGACAACCCGGCGTTCTTTGCCTTGCGGCAGGCCTACCTTGCCGCCTCGCAGCTGGTTACGGACACTCTGGCGGCCGGGGGCGGTGACGCCGCGGACGACGCGAAAGCCAAGCTGGCGGTCGGCTTCCTGCTGGACGCGCTCGCGCCGACGAACTTCCTGGCCACGAATCCGGCGGCGGTAAAACGCGCGCTGGAAACGGGCGGCGCCAGCCTGGCCGCCGGGGCGGCGCATTTCGTCGACGACCTGCTGACCAACGGCGGCCGCCCGCGGCAGGTGGACCGGACGCCGTTCACGGTGGGCGAGAACCTGGCCACCACGCCGGGAAAGGTGGTCTTCAAGAACGAGCTGATGGAGCTGATCCAGTATTCGCCGCAGACGCCGCGGGTGCACGCGATTCCCGTGCTCGCCAGCCCGCCGTGGATCAACAAGTACTACGTGATGGACCTCGCGCCGGGCCGCAGCTTCCTGGAATGGGCGGTGCAGCACGAGCGCACGGTGTTCGCTATCTCCTATCGCAACCCCGGCGCGTCGATGAGCTCGGTGACCCTGGATGACTACCTGATCCACGGCCCGCGCGACGCGCTCGACGTGATCGGCGAGATTACCGGCGCCCCGAAGGTGGACATCGTCGGCCTCTGCCTGGGGGGCGCCCTGACCGGCATGCTCGCGGCATTCCTGGCCGAAAAGGGTGATGACAGGATCGGCTCGGTGACGCTGCTCAATACCCTGCTCGACTACAGTGAGCCGGGCGTGCTCGGCGCCTTTACCGAGGAGAAGACCATCGCGGCCCTGGAAAAGGAAATGGCGGCGAAAGGCTTTCTCGACGCCAGCCAGATGGCCGGTACTTTTGACTTCCTACGGGCCAACGACCTGATATTCAGCTACGTAGTGTCGAACTGGCTGATGGGACAGGACCCGCCGGCTTTCGATATACTCGCCTGGAATGCCGACAGCACGCGGCTGCCTGCGGCTATGCACTCGTTTTATTTGCGCAGCCTGTATCTTCGCAACGAGCTGGCCAACGGCGAGCTGGAGCTGGCCGGCCAGCAGCTGTCCCTGGCTGATGTCAAAAACGACACCTACGTTGTGGGCGCCATTAACGACCACATCGTGCCCTGGCATGCCTCGTACAAGACCACCCGGCTGCTCGGCGGTCAGGTCCGGTATGTGCTGTCTAGCGGCGGCCACATCGCCGGCATCGTCAATCCGCCCGGCCCGAAAGCCTGGTATGAGGCGACCACCAGTCCGCACGCCGACGCCGAGGCCTGGCGCGCTGCGGCGGCCAAGCACAGCGGGTCGTGGTGGGAGGACTGGACACAGTGGTCCGAGTCGCGCGCCGGCGAGCTGATCAAGCCGCCGGGGCTGGGCAGCCGCACGTATCCCGCGCTCGCTGACTCGCCCGGCGAGTACGTCCACGGCTGAGCGGCCAGGCGAGTGAATGCGGACGGGCTCGGGAGCAGACCGGCAGCGGGGCGGGTGAGTGCTGGCGCGCCGGGCACCAGACGGCCGGCCGGGCGGGTGGTGGCCGGCATTGACGACTCGCCGGGGGGCATCGCCGCGGTGCGCTTCGCCGTGGATCTGGCCAGGTCGAAGGGCATGCCGCTGCTGGCCGTCCGGTGCTGGGCACTGGGCCTGCCGCGGCACGGCGGCCGCAGTCACCAGCACCACGAGCCGCACCCGCATGTCATCCTGTATCTGGACCCGACTGAAGACCGCAAAGAAGCCGCCCAGATAGTGCACGAGACCTTCCGGGCGGCGGGCGGCTGGCCGCCGCGAGATGTCGAGGTAACGATCGAGACGCCCGAGGGTGAACCCGGCCCGACGCTAACCCGGATTGCCAGCGGGGACGGCGACCTGCTCGTGGTCGGGCTTGAGCATGGTCAGGCCGTGCAGCATCTGGTGCACGGGTCGGTCAGCGGCTACTGCCTGGAGCATGCGCGCGGACCGGTATTCGCCGTGCCCGCCCCAGATGACGCCGGCGAGGCGGACGACTAAGGGTGCGCCGCGCCTGCGGCAGCTGAGATCAGCCGTGCCGAAGGTCCCTGCCGCTGGGGCGAACGGCCCTGGCATTGCAGACTGCTGCTGCTCGATGCTGATAGCACAGCTTGCTGCTCATTCGCGGCGGCAGCGCACATAACAGGAGGCACGTCAGATGCCCGAGTCCGATGGCAACGCGCACCGTATCGTCGTCGGAGTCGACGGTTCCGAATCCTCGCTGGCGGCACTTCGCTGGGCCGTCCGGCAGGGCGGGTTCACCGGCGCGACCGTGGACGCTGTGGCAGCCTGGGAGTACCCGGCTGCAATGGCAGGTTACGGCTGGGTTGCCATTCCCCCGACTGCGGACCTTGATTTCAGCGAAATCGCCGCGAAAACGCTGGCCGAGGCCATCAGCCGGGCGGTAGACCCGGCCAGCGACGTCAAGATCAGCCCCAGGGTAGCGGAAGGCACCCCCGCCGGGGTGCTGCTGGAAGCCGCGAAAGACGCGGAACTGCTGGTGGTCGGCAGCCGCGGGCACGGCGGGTTTGCCGGCGCGCTACTCGGCTCTGTCAGCCAGCACTGCGTGAGTCACGCTACCTGTCCCGTGCTCGTCCTGCGCAGCGCGCCTGCTGACGGGGCGGCGAAATAGTGCAGTGAAATCCTCGTGATCACGGCCTGCGACCATTTATCCTGAGGTGAATGGATCGCTGGTTGGCTGAGCCCGGGGGTCGATCGTAATGCCGATGCCGGACGAACGGCCGTTTTATCCGCAGCCTGCCGTCCTTCCGGCCGACCCGGCCGTCATGCTCGCGCGTGCCGAGAGCATGGTGGCCGAGCTGCGGGAAATCGTCGATGAGGACGACCGGGCTACCGTCGTCGACCTGGCCGAGGGCCTGCACATCCTGGGCCGCACCTGTGTCGTCCTCGCTCAGTTCGAGTCAGCCGCCGGCGCGCTCCTTGAATCGTTCGCGATCTTGTCCAGGTTTGACAGTCCCGCGGTCCGCGGCCGGGCCGAGCAGGTGCGCGCGGAACTGCAGCAGCTGGCACAGCTAATGCCGGGCCTGGTGCCTCCTGAGGCGGGCCGCCCGGCCGCACCCGGACCGGGCCGTGCCGCCACCCCCGGCGCTCAGAACACCACTACCGACCGCAGCACCTCACCGCGGCCCATCTTGGCAAATGATTCCTCGACCGCGTCCAGCGCGATCGTCTCGGACACGAACTTGTCCAGCGGCAGCCGACCCTGCAGGTGCAGGTCGGTCAGCATCGGGAAATCCCGCGACGGCAGGCAGTCCCCGTACCAGGACGACTTCAGCGAGCCGCCGCGGCCGAAGTAGTCCAGCAGCGGCAGCTCCAGCTTCATTTCCGGGGTCGGCACGCCGACGAGGACGACGGTCCCGGCCAGGTCCCGCGCGTAGAAGGCCTGCCGGTAGGTCTCCGGCCTGCCGACCGCGTCGATCACCACGTCCGCCCCGTTGCCGCCGGTCAGCTCGCGGATGGCGTCCACCGCATCGGCCTCCCGCGAATTGATCACGTGCGTCGCGCCCAGGCCGCGGGCCCAGTCCAGCTTGCGGGGATCCACGTCGACAGCGATGATCGTGGCGGCTCCGGCAACGCTGGCGCCGAGCACTGCGGCGCTGCCCACCCCGCCGCAGCCGATCACCGCGACCGAGTCGCCCCGTCCGACCTGACCGGTGTTGATCGCCGCGCCGAGGCCGGCCATCACCCCGCAGCCCAGCAGGCCGGCCACCTCAGGCCGGATCCGGGGATCAACCTTGGTGCACTGCCCGGCCGCGACCAGGGTCTTCTCGGCGAACGCGCCGATGCCGAGCGCCGGCGACAGCGTCGTGCCGTCCGTCAGTGTCATCTGCTGAGCCGCGTTATGGGTGTTGAAGCAGTACCAGGGACGCCCGCGGCGGCACGCCCGGCACTGCCCGCATACCGCCCGCCAGTTCAAGATCACGAAGTCGCCGGGGGCGACCTCGGTGACTCCCGCGCCGACCGCCTCTACCACTCCCGCTGCCTCGTGCCCGAGCAGATACGGGAAATCCGCGCCGATGCCGCCCTCGCGGTAGTGCAGGTCGGTATGGCACACGCCGCACGCCTGCACGGCGACCAGCGCCTCGCCGGGGCCGGGATCCGGGACGACGATCGTCGTAACCTCAACCTCGGCGCCCTTGCCGCGGGCGATGACGCCCGACACCTCATGTGCCATCGGAGCTGACCCTTTCCTGCACGCATAACGAAGATCGCCTGCACTCAGCCTGCCGGCCTGAGGTGCGGTGGCGTTGATCAGGGAGATGATACGGGGCAGCCCGCGCGCTCGCCGCAGTGCTGCCCGGTCCTGCCAGCTGCGACCCTGGCTAGGGAATCATCTCGGCCGACGCCAGTTCGGCCGCCGGAGCAGCGGTTACCGCGGTGCCCGTGCTGACGGCCGGGGCAGTGGTCATCGCCGGCGCCGTGGCGGCGATCGGGGTAGCGCCGACGAACGGGGGAGTGCTGATGGCGGGGAAACTGGCGCCCGCCGGGGCGGGACTGTCAGCCACGGCGGGACTACCGGCCGTGACCAGGCCGCCGGCCGGGACCGCGGTTCCGGTAACGCCCTGGGGCACCCAGGCCGCAGGCTGAATTCGCGCGGGCCGGCCCGTGCGCCACCGCCTCGTCAAAGTGACCGCGGCACCAGCCGGGGCGGCCAGCATGCTCAGCAGGGAAGTGAGCTCAGCACCGTCCACATCGCATAGCTGGATGCGATATCGCAGCGAACTAGAGCCGGCGAACGCCAGGCCGGGTGCGCGGAACACGTACGTAACCGGCAGGATCAGTAGCAAGACGGCACCCGCGAGTCGGCCCAGCAAGGCAACCGGCCCGTCCGCCACCTGCGCGGCCGGGCTCAGCGTCATCTCGATCCGGGCGCCGTAGTACCGCCGGGTGACGCGCAGCTGCTCGATCTGGTTCCAGTCCAGGTGCCGTTGCTTGCGCCGACGGCGGCCCAGCCGCCGCTGGCCGCCGCCGCGCAGGCCCAGGGTGATTCCGCCCTCGTCCGCCGCGAAGGCATTGTTACGCATCGTGCCGAGCACGATGAGCAGCGTGACGGCGACTGCCAGCATTCCGCCCAGGGCGACCGGCAGATACCAGGAAGGCAGCCGGGCGGCGGAGTACACCTGCCCCGCAATAACGGCATACCAGACCGGGATCACCCACAGGCTGCCGCGAGGGAAGACCGAGGATGGTCCCCGGACAAGCGCTATGTAGCGGTTCCCCACCGTGGCCTCCTAGCCTGCGTGATAATGCGTATCATCCGCCTCGGGTCATGTTCTCGGCAAGTGCGAATCAACCCCGGTCAAAAGAGGTAGCTGCCGAGGATCAGCAGCCGGGCGGCGGCGGGCCGAGTCGTGCTGCGGCTGCGAGTCAGGCCGATCATGTGGCGGCCGCAGTCGTTCCTGCCGCATGATTGGAGCGAATCACGGCACGTGCCGATGATTCCGCATCAGGGTCAGGAGTCTATTTTCGTGAGCGCCGGGCGGCCGGGAGGTCAGGATCTGCGCGGGGGGCGCCCCGCCGGAGGTGACTTCTGGACGCCGGCAGACGAGCCGCTGCCGGACGCGGGCGGCCCCAGCCGCAACAGCCCGGGCTCCCGGCTATCCGGCCAGCCGCAGGCGGTGGTGGCTCCGCGTTCAGCGCCACCCTGGCAGCCGGACGCTGATACCGGAACGTCCCCTGCGTCGGGTGCCGACGCGGACTATGAGTGGATCCGCTACCTAGGCGGCGGCCGCCCGATACCCGGTGCGCTGCCGCCGCCGCGCCCGGCTTCGGCTGACGGGCTAGCGCCGGAGACGCGCCCGGCGGAGGGCGGATCCCGGTGGCCGGGCCGCCGTAAGCAGCAGCAATCTGGCGAGAAACACCCGGCGCAGGCCGCGGCGGCTCTCAGACCGGTCGCCCGGATCGCCCAGGCGAGCGAGACCGAATCCGCAGCCAGTGCTTCCCCGGCTACGCGGTCGCGGTCGGACCGGCAACGGGAGGCACGGGAGCGCCGGGAGCAGGAGGCACGGGAGCGCGTTCAGGCCGATCAGGAGCGCCGGGAGCGCGAAGCTCAGAAGCTCGCCCTGGCCGAGCGGCAGCACAGCCAGGCTGAGCGGCGCAGGGAAGCTCCGGCTGGGCGTCAGCGCGAGGCTGGCGCACGCCGGCGGCCTAAGGCTGCGAGTGGGGCAACGGCTACCGCGGTGATCACCGCCGACGCCGGGCTCACCCCGGTAGAGAAGACCGGCGGCGCGGCGCGGCAGCCTGCCGTATCCCGGAGCCCGCGGTCGTCGCGTCGCGGCCGCAGGCACGCCATCCGTAAGCTGCGCTGGCTGCTGGCCGGGATTGCCGCGGCGGTTGCGGCGGTGGTTGTCGTTGTCGTCTTCTTGCGCCCCGAGCCAGCCGGGGGAACACGGCACACGCTCGTTACCCCAGTTGCGGTGGGTGCCTGGGCGCAGGCTCCGACACTGGCGCGGCAGATGAAGGCTGAGCAGCTCAAGAGCAGCATAGTGAGCGACAGCAGCGGAGAGGCCGCCCATGTCGTCGATGCCGTGTACGAGCAGGTCGCGGGACCTGCCGCCAGTTCAGGACCGCAAATCGTGCTGTTCATCGGCGGCAACCTGTCCGGTACTTCGGCGAGTTCGTTCATCTCGAGCTTTATCGGGAAGCTCCCTGGCGCGCTGGCGGCCAGTCCCGGTTCACTCGGCGGTAAGGCTGCGTGCGTTCCGAGCCAGGGCGGCCGGCTTGCCGAGTGTGCCTGGGCGGACAACGACACGTTCGGCGTCCTCGCGTCGCCGACCCTGGGGGCCGCCGCACTGGCCACCCAACTGCGCAAGCTTCGGCCTGCGGTCGAGCGCCCGGTCAAGCAACCCGACAGGTAAAGCACCCTGCCGGGTTGCTACTGCGGTTTCTTGGTGCCCGCCTGGTCTCGCCGCGGGCGTAGCGAAAGCCGGGTGATGGCCATCGCGACAGCGCCGAGGAGCACAGCGAGCCCCGCTAGCTGGCTGCCGATGAGCCGCGGATCGAGCGGCAGGGTAGCCGCTACAGTGGCGGCTCCGGAATGTCCAGCCAGGTGCCGCCGTGGACGGAGCGAGATGCGGGGGAGCGCCGGGTCGCGGTTAGCGCCGGGCGTTGACGGCGCGACCGTCGGAAACAGCCCGGCCGGATTCGTTGGCGTCGTTCCTGAGACTGGCAGCGACAGCGGCGGGATAGTCGGCAGCGTGGTGGTCGGCGGCACGGTGCCCGAGGGGGGCGGGCTGCTCGTCTCGCTGGGCGCCGTCGCAGTCGGGGTGGGTGTCGGCGAGGGAGTCGGCGAGGGAGTCGCAGCTACCAGCACCGTCGCGGCGGAGCGAGGGGAGACCGTGCTCGCCGAGATTGCCCGGCCGGTGAGTTTGACAGGCTCGCCCGCAGTAGCTTTGCCCCCGACCTTGACGGTCGCCTGCAGCTCGTCAGTCTGATCAGCGGCAAGATTGCCCAGACTGCACGTTGCCCGGCCTGTTCCGGACGGGCAGACCGTGAATGCCGCCGGGCCGATGTGGGCGGCGGCCGCGAGCTTAATCTCCACGGTCACCGCTTTGCTCGCCGCCCGGCGGCTCCAGACAAAGATCGCGTAACTGGCCGTATGCCCGGGCCGGACAGTCGCCCCGCCGAAGTTCTGCACCAGGACGCACAGCTGCGCCGCCTTCGGGCGGGGCTTGGGCGACGCGCTTGGTGACTTGCTGGGCGTCGGGCTGGGGCTCGGCGCCGGACTCTTGTGGAGCGTCGGGCTCGTGCGCGGGGCGGGGGCGCCGTCGGGTGTCTTGGCCGGGGACGGCGATCGGTCCGGGGACTTGCTCGGGGAGGCGCTAGGGGCCCCATGCACAGCGGGAGCCGCGCTCGGCGACGCACTTGCGGCCGGAGTCTTTCCCGGAGTCTTTCCCGGGGTCTTTCCCGGCGCAATGGACTTCGGCGGGGGACGACGCGGAGACGTCGTGCTGACGGGGCTTCTGCTAGCGGTGGGGCTGGGAGCGCTGGCGGAGCGCTGGGGAGACGGCGCATCCGCAGGGCTCTTTCCGGTGGGCGCACTGCCGCTCTTACCGGCCGGGCTGCTCGCGGACCTCTTAGGGGCGGGGCTCTTGCGGGCCGGGCTGCTCCCAGGGCTCTTAGGAGCCGGGCTGCTCGCGCGCCTTCTGCTGGCTGTCGGCGTGCTGCTCGGGGTCTGGCCGCTAGAAGTACTCGGACCCGCGCTGGCACTGGCCGACCGGGTGCCATCCGGGTGCTTCGGCGACCGGGACGGCCGCTGGGCCGGTGACCCCGACAAGTGCAGTACCGACAAGTGCAGTGCCGACAGGGGAACAGCGTTTCCAGCTGAGTTCAGGCTCGCCCTGGATGGCGGAACAGACGCGCACGACGCCGCCGGGGCCGCTAGCGCGTCACCTGACGCAGCAACCTGAAGCGCGGTAGTGACCCGAGATACAGCGGCGACATTAGCCCGGCCAGCGCCGACAATGGCGCTTCCCGCGATCACGGTACCGGCAACAGCCGGCCCGAGGATACTAGCGGAAATGACGCAGGCGCCTGCCAGCGTGCCAAGTGCTCTCGGCGCGGTAGGCCGCATCCTTACCGGCACGGCACCCCCCTCGAACGCGGATTTTCCGCTGCGCCCCACGCCGCCCATAGTAAGCATGATCTGAGTAAGGATTCCCCTGTGTCCGATTTCGACACATGAACATCGCGGGCCGCGCAGGCCAGCGGCCTGTGCGGCCCTGGGCGGGGAGATCAGGCCAGCCGGGGAGGCCGGATGACATCTCGCAGCGTCTTGACCAGGAAGTACACACCCGCTGACCGGGTTCTGCGGTACGGGTCAGGACCCGAGCATCTTGCCGACTTGTGGCTTGGCCGGGATACCCAGAAGGCGCTTCGCGAGCAGCCGTCGCCGGTGCCGTTGGTGATCTTCCTGCACGGTGGTTTCTGGCGGGCGGAGTTCGGCCGGGCCCACACCGGCCCGCTCGCGACCGCACTCGCCGGGGCGGGATTCGCTGTCTGCGTCCCCGAGTACCGCCGCACCGGGCAGCCAGGCGGCGGCTGGCCGGGAACATTCGACGACGTCGCGGCCGCTGTCGGCCTGCTTCCGGAGCTGGCGGCCGAGGAGGCCGGGTACCGGCGTGGCTTCAGCCAGATCATCCTGGCCGGACACTCGGCCGGAGGTCATCTGGCGCTGTGGGCAGCAAGCCGCCGCCCGGTTGCCGCCGGACCGCCAGGCCCGCGGGAACCGCGCGCCAGCGCTGTGCCCTCGCGCCTGGCCGGTGTTGTCGGCCTGGCAGCGGTATCCGACCTGGCCGCCTGCTACGAGCAGAACCTGGGCGACGGGGCTGCGGCAGCATTGATGGGAGGTGGCCCGCTCGAACACCCGGACCGGTACGTGAGCGCCGATCCTGCCGTCATGGTGCCCGCCGGCACGCCAGTCCGCCTGCTGCACGGCACTCGTGACGACCGCGTCCCCTGGCAGCAGAGCCGCGACTACGCGGCACGTGCCACGCTGTCCGGAGCGAGCGTGACCTGTGAGTTCCTGCCCGGAGCTGACCACTTCGCGCTGATAGACCCGCTCAACGCGGTATGGCCGCAAGTCGTGGCGGCCTTCCGGGCGGTAGTAACGGCTGCTGCCGACGCTGCCGGCACAGCAGGAGCCGCTGGCACTGCAGGAAGAGCTAGAGGTGCGCAAGAGCCCTGATCGTGTGTGCTCTCCTGGCGCGGTCAAGGCGACGAGCGGACGATGAGATGGTGCGCTCCGCCGCCATGCTGTCCGGCTAGGACTAGCACGCGCCGCCGGAATGCCCCTTAGCTCAGTCGGCAGAGCGTCTCCATGGTAAGTATCCCGTTCGAATCGGTATACTGAGCTGGGGAAATGCAGGTTGCAGCCGAGCGCTGTGCGCACAATTAGACGCTCTAAAGGTGCTCCCCACTCACTAAGCCGAAAATCTGGCGCAAGTTCCCGGGCGGTAGGACGCCAACCTAGATGAGTGCGGCCTCTTTTGAAGTGAACTGATCACTCGGCGAGGCTCCGGCGGCCACGGGTGAGGGTGGCGACGCCGTGCAGTGCGCTCCAGGCAACCTCGGTCAGGGTGTCAGGGTCACGCTCGGCCGGCCAGTGGCGTGACAGCTTCCGCAATGGGACCAGGTCATTAACGCCCGGGGCACACTCGCGGGATGGTGTGCTTGATGCGACCGGCGTTCAGTTCTGTCGTCTCGGTGATCATTGTCTACAGCCCGCAGTCCCTACGCTCGCCTGCGCGCCAGCCGCGGCTTGACAGGAAACCAAATGGGTTCCTATTATGATGACGTGGATCTTGTGTTTAGGGCAATGGCCGACCCCACCCGGCGGGCGCTCCTTGATGAGCTGTTCGCCCGCGACGGTCAGACGCTCGTGTCCCTCACGGCGCGGCACGACATGACGCGCATCGCCGTGGCGAAGCACCTGAAGATCCTTGAGGACGCCGGGCTCATCGTGAGTAGGCGGCGGGGCCGCGAGAAGCTGCATTACCTCAACCCGGTCCCGATCCGCCTGGTTCACGACCGGTGGGTCAGCAAGTACACCGAGCCGTGGGCGGCCGGGCTCGTCGGCCTGAAGCACGAGCTGGAGGATCAGATGGAAAAGGTCTTCGAGATCTATATCCGCACCACGCCTGAGCGGTTGTGGGAGGCAATCACCAATTCAGTGACCAGGACGAAGTACCAGTTCGGCGCGTCGATCGAGTCGGAGTGGACCGTAGGCTCGCCCTACCGGCTCGGTCATCCGGCAGCAGAGCGGCCGCTGGCCGAGGGTGAGAACCTGGTCGTCGAACGGCCGAACCGGCTCGTGCAGACGATGCGCGCGACGTGGGGTCCCGACGCCGAGCAGGCTGGCACTTCCCGGGTGACCTGGGAGATCGAGCCGTTCGGCGACTCCTGCCGCCTGACGGTGGTCCACGATCAGCTGCCACCAGACGCACCGTCCGAGCTCTACGGCGGATGGCCGATGATCCTGTCCGGCTTGAAGACATGGCTCGAGACCGGGGAGACCCTGACCACTCCCGGCTCGCTCATGTATCAGCAGCTGCGGTAACCGATTCTCATTCATCCAGCGACGCGAGGAGATCGCCATGTCCCAGACCACCATCACCGACATCGGCACCGTTGGAATCCCGGTCAGCGACCAGGACAAGGCGGTGGAGTTCTTCGTCGGCACTCTCGGCTTCGAAAAGCGGCTCGACGTACGGATGGGGGAGGGTTTCCGCTGGGTGACCGTTGCGGCCCCGAGCGCGTCCGCATCGGTCGCGCTGATCGCCAGGCCCGACACCGGGACCGACACCGGTATCCGGTTCCTGGTTCCGGACGCCGAAACCGAGCACACGGCCATGCGGCAACGGGGCATCGAGGTCGGGGACCTGCTTCGATGGCCCGGTGTTCCGCCCATGTTCGAGTTCAAGGACACGGACGGGAACAAGTTCGAGATCGTCGAGGCCCGTGCCTGAGCGTCAAGAGCGCGCGGAGGGTGCCGAAGAGTTTTGGCTTGGCATCCTCCGCGCGTCCCCGTCCGGGGAGCGAGGTGCAGGCGCGAACCGCCTGTGCGGTATTCCAGATTGGACGCCTGGAAGTGGGTGGAGACGCCGGGGGGCACAGAGGTGCGGTAAGCTCTCCAACGCTCGGAGCAGCTAACCTCGCGGGTTACGTGCCCAGGACGCTACGACCGGTGTGCACGACCCGAGGCACCGCCCGGAGGGGCGGAACCGCAGGTCAGAGAACTGAATACAGGCCCCCTTAGCTCAGTCGGCAGAGCGTCTCCATGGTAAGGAGAAGGTCTACGGTTCGATTCCGTAAGGGGGCTCTCGCTCACAAGCCAGGAAGACGGCACCTCACCTGCGTAAACATGGTGAGGTGCCGTCTTCGTGCTCTCCGGCTGGCTACGGC
>JAABUX010006621.1_pt1 | contig 13777 bp, 7 predicted proteins | sample 5561851 | NCBI WGS metagenome assembly JAABUX01 (sample SAMN10711883, study PRJNA513361) | rock metagenome | isolation source: Antarctica rocks | place: Antarctica: Victoria Land, Richard Nunatak red sandstone | collected 2016-01-03 | reverse complement strand
CGTCAGCCCGGAAAGCGAAAGCGCGGCATAGAGGCCTGCCCCCGGACCTGCGCTGCGGGTCAGCCACGCGGCGTGAAGCCAGTCGGCAGGACCGGGGTCTACTCCCTGCGTCAGCGCCACTTGGACCGCCCCGCCGGTGGGATCATAGAAAGCGCCAGTCGCGCTCAAGGTCATCGTGACCGGAAAATGCAGAAAGCCTCCGGTGCCGACTTCCGCCGTTGCGGTCTGCTCCGTGATGTCGAAGACGGCTGGCCCCACGGCGAAGTCAATGTCATCGCCGGCTGGCCCGGCAAACAGCGTGCCGGGCAGAGGCAGTCCAATGGGCAAGAACGCGGTGGGGTCTGTTTGCGGCAGCGGCCACGAGCCGGGCTGCACGGAAGCGCTTTCCGGGATAATGGGATCACTGGTCGTGACCGAGAGGCTGTATACGCCGCCGGCCTGCGTGACCGCTGCCGGGTAGGGTCCGGAGGTGGTCCCTCCTTCGGTCAGCTTCAGCGCGGCGGTGCTGCCATCAGGTACATAAGGAACCGGGATCGTGATTGTGACAGGCATGGTGATCTTTCTGATGCGGTTATCTCGCTATTACCTGATGCGGTTATCTCGCTATCGGGGGCTAGTCATGCGCGTAGCCCGTCCAGTAGTTCGCGTTCACAATCGCTTCATTCACGATGGGCGCACCGGCCAGCGTCACAAGCGTCGTCCCATAGCGCGAGAGCGTCATAGAAACTGGCCCCAGCACAAACGGCACCCGCGAGAAATACAGCCCAGCAGGAACCGTCCGCGTCGTAACAACTCCCGCATTTGTCACCGTCAGCACCGAAGTCTGTTTGACGAGCGTCACGATGTAAAGCGTGTCTGTGACCGGCCCGCCGTCCTCGGTGTAGGTCGGCCCAATCGCGCCGAGCGGGTCCTGCGCCGCGCTCATTCCAATCGGCTGGGTGCGGTAGAAGGCAAAGATGCTGTCACTGACGACCGTGGGCCGGACGCCGGTTTTGTACCACTGAATGTAGTAGAGGTTGAGGGCTTTCAGCCCCGCCTTGCTCTTGTAGTAGCCCGCAACACTGGAGTGAAACAGGTACGGCCACGGCGACCCAGGGCCAAAATCCGCGTCCGTGAAATTAGAGGCTTCGTCGTCGTCGTTCCAAGTGACAAGTTGCACCCAAGAGGCGTTCTGGGCATTGATGATGCTCTGCCACTGGTGATCTAATGTCTCGCCGCCATAGCTTTCGCAGTAAAAACGGTTCGGATCGGCGTGGGCCGCGCCCCAATACTGCGGCGTCACCGTCCCCATCCACTTGATGCCCGCCGTTTGCAGAAGCCCAGAGTAAATCTCTGCCTGCTGCAACGCGGAGTTTGGGCCAAGCGGCGGCCCGGTGCCGGTGCCGTACAGCCACGCGGCATCGGCGAGGCCCGACAAAACGCCGCTGATTTCGTTTGCATCACTCACCGGCTGCGGCGTGGACGGCGAATTGCCTGCCGCGTCTCGGATGTTGAAAAACGGCGCGAAGTAGGGATTGACGGGCGGGCTTTGCGCCCGGAGCGCTGCCAGGATGCCGCCGTAGAAGGCTTTCACCTGCGCGTAGGTCGCCGGAGTGCCGTAGGGGGCGTTTGCGCCCTCCCCCGCGTAAGTGCCAAGCCAGGGACGGCCCTTGTAGCGGTAGTAGCTGGGGTGCGTGATGTCTTCGTTGAACTGAGCGATGATGCTTGGCGCGTCTTCGGGAAACCCGGCAAAATCGTACTGCAAAAAGACGTAAAAGTTGCCGACGCCCGCTGCATTGACGGTTCCGGCATGGGCGGCGTTATACTGGTCGGCGGCTGTCAGCAGCATCCACATTGAGCCGCGCCCGGACAGGTCGTAGGTGACGAGGTCGTAGGCAAAGCCGTCAATCCCGGCGGCGGCGGCTTCCTCGATGTCCTGACGGTACTGGGCGATGCTTGGCCCGTTGCCCGGATAAAACGTCATGGCCTGGCCGTTGACGTTGTATTCTCCGTAAAACGGCCCCTTGCCGTAGTCCCCAGCCGTCTCCTGAAAATGGGCGAACACAAGGCGCGGGCCGCCCGGCGAGTTTTCGGTGAAGCGAGGCGTAAACGGCTGTCCGGAGGTGGTGGGCGCGGCGGCGGCAACCTGCGCTTGAAGTCCGGTGTTTTGCGCCGTGAGGGTTGTGATTTGCGCGTTTAGGGCCAAGACCTGCGCGGCGCTAGGGCCAGTCGGCGGCGTCGGGTGAAACGTCAGGACACCTGCCGGAACCGTGACCGGGGCATCCGGGACAAAAACGTACTTGGGGGGCGCGGGCGTTTGTGCCGGAAGGCTAGGCGGCGTGGATTGCGGGGACTGCGCCGCCAGGGGCAGCAATGGCACAAGGCACAGCACGAGCAGCAGCGAGATCAGTAAGGAGCGCCGGACCCAAAGAGCTGCGTCGGAGGTGATCGTATACATAGAATTGTCTTTCTGAGGTGTTCGCGACAGCGTTAGCAGCAGGCAAAAAGCCATCCCAACAGGGATGGCTTTGGGAAAGTGAACATCATTTGTTTCCTTGACGGGAAGTACCGGGTGTGCTAGAATGAAGATCTAATGCCAACACTTGATGGGATGATTTTACGCGGAGCGCAGCTCATCGGGAAGCAACGAGCCGAGCGCTTGGCTATGGCTGGGGCCGCACTGTCTCGCCGTTTGGCCGCGTTTGCCCACCGCCAGCAGCGCAACGTCCAGTGGCAGATTGCCCCCATTCCTCAGCGCTACGACCCCTACCTCTTCCTGTATCACGATCAGGCGGCGAGCGGGCGGTATCAGAGCGGACGCTCCCTGCTGGCCTCGCTGTGCATCCCAAGCGGTGGCCGCGTCCTGGACCTCTGCTGCGGCGACGGGTTATTCACGCGGGCTATCACCAGGTCCGCCCACGAAGTGATTGCGCTCGACTATGACGCTGAAACTATTGAATATGCCCGGCAGCATCACCCGTCCGCAAACATTGAGTACCTCGTCCAGGACGCCCGCGCTCCGCTGCCTGCCGGCCCGTTTGATACCGTTGTCTGGGTTAGCTCCCTGGCGTACTTCACGGCTGCCGAGGCGGCCTGCATCCTGGAGTGTGTCAAGGCAAGCCTTGCGCCGGGCGGCATTCTGTTTGGCTGCACTAGCCTTGTCCATGACGGAAGCGAAAGCAATCCTCACCGCCCGTTTTTTCGTTCTAAAGAAGACCTCGCCGCGCTGCTGTCCCCCTACTGGCGGAACGTCAAGGTGTTCAGCATTGACAGCGGCACCGGCCCGTTCCTGTATTTTCTGGCCGGTGACGGCGTGCTGCCCTTTGACCCCGACTGGCCGGCGCAAATCGCTTCAAGAAACCCAGTCGCTAACTTAACCTGAATGCTCAGACATCAACTTGGCCGGAATTCTAAAAGCTGGAAGTTGTTCGTGCCGACAACCGGCACCGAGGCATGATTGCAAACGCCCTTGCCGACGACGTGATTCCTCCCAACTGGCGTGAACTCTGTTGGGAAGATTGATGCAACTTAGTGTTTGACGTTTGAAGGTGGAACTGTTAAATTGTCGGCAGGAGAAACAGTGCATGACTATTGCTGGCCTGTTGTTACGAGTGAGGCGATTATTTGCCAGGCATCCGCCCCCGATTGCTAAAGCCGACGCAAAAATCCGCTGCGAGCGGTTCGGCTCCGATTATGGGGGCTGGGTGACGGCGACGGACGGCCTAGATGCCGGTAGCGTTGTTTATTCCGCCGGGCTGGGCGAGGACGCTTCTTTTGACATAGCGCTCATTAATCGGTTCGGCCTTACGATTCATGCGTTTGACCCAACGCCTAAATCTATCGCTTGGGCGAAGCAGCAGCACTTCCCGCCGAACTTCCATCTGCGCGAGTACGGATTAGCGGGCTTTGACGGAGAAGCCGTCTTCTACCCGCCGGAAAACCCCGACTACGTTTCCTGCACGATGGAACCGCTGGCCGGGGCCGAAAACCGAGCAATGCGCGTCCCGATGCGCCGCCTCGCGTCGGCGGCTGAGGAGATTGGCACCAGCGAGATCGCAATCCTCAAAATGGATATTGAGGGCGCAGAATACGCTGTCATTGACGATCTTCTGAGGACGGCCTGCCGCCCTGGTCAAATCCTGTTAGAGTTTCACCACGGTCATTACGGCTTAACAGAAGAAATGACGAAGCGCAGTATTGACCTTTTGCGCGACGCAGGCTACCGGCTGTTCTTTGTGTCACCGTCCCAGCACGAGTTTTCGCTTGTCTACGACCCCGAAGCACGCCTTTGATTCAAAGCACGCCTTTAACTGGCCGTCCACGGCAAGTAATAATTCGAGTTCAGGTTGCTGACTTCAGTTGCCGAGAGCGCTCGACCCCAGACCAAAAACGAATCAACGAGGCCGATGAAGTTCTGGCCCCCTCCACTGTTTTGGTTGTTGCCGCCGAGAACGAGGCGCGACCCGGTGGCTGTGTTCAGCCCCCCGCTGAGTGCGGTGGTTCCAAGAAGCGAGCCGTCTTGGTAAATTTTCAGGTTCAGCCCATCGTAAGTTGCTACCAGGAGATGAGGAACCCCCGTCGCCGGCGAGCTTCCGCTGGCCGCTGCATATTGCCTGTTTGTCCCATTCGTTCCATAAACTACCGCCGTCGTACTAAAGTAGAGGCCCCAGTTGACGTAAGGCGAAACGTATCCACTAAGCAGCGACGAGAATACGAACATAGAGTAGTTTGCCGTGTTTACGTTCGTCGTCAGCAGCACAGCGACGGAGATACTTGACTGAAGCGCCCAAGACGGGCTTGCGCCAAAGTCTACGATAGACGCCGTTGACCCGCTTCCCGAGCCATCAAAGTTCACCCCTGATAAGTTATTGAGTGTGCCAAAGGCGGCGTTTCCGGTCAGCGTCCCCAGTGTCCCGTTTTTGACCGTGATGACCTTGCCTGCATTGGTGCCGGTCTGACTGTAAAGCAAACTGCCGTCTACAATGCCGTAGCCGATTTGCCCGCTCGCCGCTTTTGTGCTGTCAAGTGTTGCGGTGCTGGCGGGCTTCGTGGGAATGAAGCTGCTTTGTCCCGTGAGCGCCTGCACAATGCCGCCTTTGCTCCGAAGGCTGCCCCAGCCAAAAGTATAAAGGCCGTCCGGGAGCGGACTGGAACCAGTGTTGCTCCCGCCCGCGCCGAGCCGCGTGTCGCTGCCGAGCACGACCTGGGACGCCGACGCATTGCCGGACGCCGGCGCGTTCAGCGTCGCCGCTGTGCCCAGCCCTAGATTGGTTCGCGCGGTCCCTGGCATCGCCAAATCGCTCAAATTAGCCGACTTTTGCAAGCTGGAAGACTGGGCGGCACTTTGCGCGGCAGCCGCTGCGCCGGCGGCGTCAAACGCGGAGACGGGCTGCGTGGCCGCGCCGCCGAGACCCGCAATGTCTGAAGCAGACAGCGTGACCGCTCCGGCGTGCCCGGCGACGCTCGTGACGGGAAAACTGATTGCGGTCGGGGTCAGCGCGGTGATCCGGCCTTTGGCATCGTAGGTGATGGCGACGGTGTGCGTTGCATCCCCGCCGCTGCCTGCTGTGATGATGCCGGCAAGCGAAGGATTCGGGTAAGTGCCGGCGAGGTCCCCCCCAGCAGCTCCGCTCGGAGGCAGACTAGTTGGCGCAGCGGCCACACTGATTGTGCCGTCGGCAGTGACCGCGACATTCGCCCCGATTTTTACGCCGCCGAGAGCCGAGGCAGTCGCAGGAGTCAGGACAGACCCGCTTCCAATGTCTCGCCTGCGCCATACCTGCGCGTTCGCATCGAGCCGGTACATCCCAAGCGAATTCCCGTAGGAGTCTACCTGGTCCAGCAGGGTGCCGTCGGGCAGGCTGGTCGTCGCGGCATTGGGGAGACTGGTGCTGACCAGAGGGCGAGCAGAAATCGTCCTCGTTCCATTCACCGCCGCGCCGCCGCTGCTGGTGCCGGGGGGCGTGTCAGTAAAAAGCAGGTTGGCTCCCGGCACTTCGACAAATCCGTTCGGGTTGTCGGCAGGGTCCGCGCTTTGCAGCAGGACGGGCGCATTGCCGGCGAGGTAGCTCGCCATGTCCACCGGTGCGGGGGAGCTTCCTGCGGCGGCAGTGGCAATCGCCGTGCTGCTCCCGGCGGCTCCCGTAATCTGACGGGCATGGGACTGGCCGTTCAGGCTCCGCATCTCTACTGTTGCCCCGACGTGCAGCTTCAGGCCGCTGGCATTTGCCACTTGCACGAGGCTTCTGACCAGTCCGTCCACTTTCACGTCGGCGGCGGTGACATTGCCGAGCGTGTCGGTGTAAGTGCGGGTCACCGTGGCCCGGACTGATTCTAAATTGGCGCTGGCCTGCGTGATGGCCCGCCGCTGGACCGTCTTGTTAAGAGTGGGGAATGGCATCGTTATTTGCTATCTCGGCTTGACGTAGAGTAAGTAGCCCGAAAATTCGTCATAATCGCAATCGTCCTCTACCGCGCCGCCCTGGGCCGTCTCGGGCCGGTGCTGATGGCGCTTGATGGCTTGAACGTACATGGACACATCCGCCCCATTGGCCCCAATGCGTCGGTGAAAGAACTGCAGCACCTGGCCGGGATAGAGCAGCGGGATGCTTTGCGTGTGGGCTGTTATTGGGCAACGCGCCCAACTCGCATAGTTCAAAAGATATTGGGCCATGTTCTGGCATTGGCTTAATGTGCCGAGCAGGGGGTCATCGTCGGTGATATTCGAAATTCCGTAGACCTGCTGAGACGGAGAATACGCGCCGGTCGCCACCACCGTCGGCACCGCCGGGTTGATCGCCGTTCCGCCGCAGTTGATGGCATAGGCGACGCCGCCGGTCCCCTGGGGCAAGTCTATTTCGATGCCGCACACCAGGGGGTTGCCCGTGCCGGGACTGACGCTTCCGGGCACAGAGCCGTTTTGGAAAGTCAGTACCAAGCTGCCATTCGCATCCGGCTGGATGCCGGTGATCTCCTGAATGACTCCTGTTCTTGACCCGCCGGCGAGCTGATAGATGTCCACGCCCTGCGCGGCAACTGCGCCGTTTGCCAGTACGTCAAAGATGCGCTGACCGGTCCCGGTGGACGACGGATCGGCCAGGTGCAGCCGCACGGTATAGCCCCGGCCCACCTGCAGGCCCGTCAGGCTGTACGAAAACGCCGAGTTGCTTCCCGTCTGCCGGTATGACTGATACACGGCAAGCGGCGCGGCGTTGGTGAGGAGCGTCAAGTTGTAATTAATCGTCGTGTTGCCGGTGGTGCCGCCCGTAAAGAGCGTGTCCGCGCTGAACGGCAGAAACAGGCGGTTTTGGAACACGATCCGCCCGCGCTCATAGTCCGCCTGCCAGCGGGTGTCCACCTGGACGCCGTCGGCGCTGTTCGTGCCGTAGCTGGCTCCGTTGACGGTGAGGGAGACCGGCGTTCCCATCGCCCAGACGGAGTGGCTGCCCTGGAACGTCTGATGGTCCCCGAAGGCATCGGTCAGCGTATCGGTGAAAGGCACAGGCGCGAGGTCTACGATGGAGGTGATCGTCTGCTGCGCCGTCAGTACCGGCTGCCCGCGGACTTCAATGGCCCAGATGAAGCCGCCGCCGTTGGAGTTGGCGAACACCTGCACGTCCACAAAGTTCGGGGCCGACGCCGCGATGGCGATGCCGCCTTCCGTGCGCCCATCGGCCTTCTGGCTGACTACGTTCTGATGACCCGGCGGAAACGACTGGTCATAGATGGGGTAGGGGATGGTGCTGCCGATGTCGCTCACGATCCCCGGCCCGGTCGCGAGATACCGGTAGTCGCCGCCGCTTACGCCGCCGTAAGGCGTGTTGTCGTGCAAATGGAACGAGGCGTCGTAGATCTTCAGGTAGACGTTCTGCGCCGTCACCGCGTTCGCCCCGCCGGACTGCTGCGAGAAGTAGATGCGCTTTGAGATGCCGGCGCGGGGCGCGATGAAGTTTGAGTTGACGGGATCGCCGAGCGTCGTGAGAACCTGCGCCGGTCCCAGCGTGATGGACTCCGCCAGCGCCCGCCCGAGCACCCGCACCTGGTTGACAAAATCGGTCGCGTCCTGCCATTCCTCAGTGATCGTCTTGATCAGCGTGTCATCGGGCAGCACAAAGTCCGGGAGCGGCTGGGTAAGCTGGTCGGGATACCCGAGAATGGCGCTGCCGCCCGCGCCTAAAGTTCCTGAACCTAGCCTCGGACGGCTTCGGAGCGCCCCGTCGTAGCCGAACATGGGGAAATACAGGACCGGCTCGTAGATTTCCCGCAGGATGTCGATCAGGAGCGTATCCGGCCATTCGACTAAGGGAAAGTTATAATTGAGCGCTGCGAGGTTTAGGCCGGTGACGTCCGAGTACTTGTCTCCGTACCGGGCCACGATGTCCGCCGCGATGAGGTTCGCCTGCGTGTTGTAGTAAGGGTCCGTCGTGACTTTCTGCTTCAAGAGAAGCTTCATCAAATCGAAGCAGTCCACTTGCACGATTTCTGCACCCGTGCGGTCATTGCCGGCGGTGACATGGGTGACCCGTCCGGTGAAGGCTGGCCAGAGGGTCACCGCGCCGTTCTGAAGATCGACGAAGCCCTTTTGCAGCGACAGTAGGCGGTTCTCGACAAGATACGTCTGGCCGCCCGCGCTGCCGTATTTGCTGAAATAGCCGGGCGAGGGCTGCGCCAGTGTAATCGTCGCTTGATGGGCTTTGAATTCGTCCGTAAAGGTGAGGTCATACGAAACAATGTAAGCCGACAGGTCTGCGAGAGTTGTCGCGTCTTCATTCAGCACCAGCAGTTTTGATGTTGGCTGTCGGGTTGTGTCTAGCAGGGTAAAGGACATGGGTATAATGAAGACATGAACGCACAGACGGCAGTGTTAGAACGCATCCAGCAGGCGGCGCAGGCCGGCCAGGTCGCGCGGGTGTCCGACGACACCATGCGCTTCCTGTTCGGCTCCCCGGACTCCGCACTTACTCCGGAGCAGCAGTTCCGGCAGGACTTTGTCGGCGACAAACCGGATGCCCTCGCGGGCAAAAAACGCCGGGCGTTTTGCGCGGCGCACGGTCTCACGGCAAGGCAGGATGCGGCGACGGGTTACTGGTCGTTTACGGCTATGGCTGGCTGACAACTCGAAGCATCATCGAGACATTCGTGTAAGCATCGCTGCCGCCCCGGAGGATCGTGTCGTGCGTCAGGTCCAGCACCAGCACCGTATAGCTCACGCCCAGCCAGTCCACAAACGTCAGCGTCCCCGGCAGGTTCTTCTGCGCTTCCAGGCTGTTGTAATCCGCAAAGTTCAGCGTCGGCCAGGAGAGCGTGATCACCCGGTCCTGCTGAAACACGGGCCAGACGGTGTTGACCCCGCCCCCCAGCGTCGTGACGTGCTGCACGCTTTTGGGGGACGGGTTTTTTTGCGACGGCGCGTTAAATCGAAAGGTAAACGAACCCAAAGAACAGAGGCTTTGGTTTGGCATGGCTTATCCCTATCCTGCTCCCCGACTCGCATCATCCAGAGATGACACTTTCGCGAGTTGATCTTGAACCGTCTGAACGACGACCATCCCATGCTGCTGAGGGTTTGCCAGCCCGTTAAAGGCGTTCGGCGCGATGGTGATGTTGAACGTATGGCCTGCGTTTGCCTGACCAGCGCTTGACACCCCGGCGGCGGCACGGGTGGTATTGCCGAGTAGATCCCTCAGCCCGTCGGCTCCGCTGAATCCTGAGTTTACAGTAGGGCTGAATGAGGTCAGCACGCCGGCATACTTTTGGTTCTGCGTGGTGGTCGGCGTGGACTTATGCGGTCCCAGCAGCGACGCCAGCATAATCGCCGCGCCGATGTAAGGCACTACGGAGGCGGCGGTGTTGCCGAGGAAGCCCATACCGGCAAGCTGCTCCGTGCCGCTTTCCGCTGCGCCGGCATCATTGCCCTTTTGCAGGTCCGGCAGGATGCTCGCCCCGACCTGGGTGGCCGCGCCCCCGGTGCCGCTGGCCTGCGCCGCCGCGAGAGCTGCTCCGGCTGCTCCGCCGCTTTTCGATCCCGCGATTGCAGCACTGGCATCACTGACAAGTCCGCTCCCTGCGCTGCCGGACCCGGACGAACTTGTGGCCGGCGCTGCCGTTCCGGTTGAGCTAGGCTGACTTGATGTTGAGCTAGGCTGACTTAATGCGGATTGGGTTTGATTTGCCGCCTGCTGCGTGACTGCGGCCATGAATTTATCGACGCATCCGGCAAACGTCGTGAAGCCCTGGCCCATGGTGGCGACGGCGGTGTTCATCACCGTGACCGATTTGTCAAACAGGGTCGTTGCCGCGCTTTGGGTCTTCGCCGCGACCGTCATCTTGTCGCCTTCGGACAGTTTGGCGAGCTGGTCCGCCGCCTTCTTATGCTGGTCGGCGGCTTTCTTCATCTTGTCCGAGTCGGACTGCAGCACCATCTTCAGCACGACTTTTTTGAGCGTGTCCTCGATCTGCTTCTTCACGGCGTCGTCCACCATTGTTTTGAACAGGTCCCGCACGGCAGCCCGCATGGTCGTCGCGTGGTGGATGACCTGCATGAACGAGTCGGACATCTTAGACGCCACGCCGGCGGCGGTCTGCTCCGCTTTGTCGTAAATCTCCTTGTTGGCCGAGTTGATTTCTTCGGCGAGGTGCTTGTATTCTTCCGACGTCTTCGGGAGATTTACCTGCAAGTCTCTCAGCCGGAGAACGTATTCTTCGATGCCAATCTTGCCCGTTTCCAGGGCCTGTTTGTAGTCCGTGGCTTTCTGCCCGGCGGCATCCCAGTCGATCTTATCGAACTCGAGTTTCAGCTTGGCAAGCTGCAGCGTCAGCTCCTGGGCTTCCGCCGGGGTTTGCGCTTTGGCAATGTCGGACATCAGCGACGCGCCGGCCTGGGCAATGTCTGCCTGAAGCTGGGTCTGGCTTTCCATCCCGAGCTGGGCCGCATCGCGGTGGATGGCAAGCGCATCTTCGCGGGACTGCTTGCTCCGTGCCATGTCCAGCTCGTGCTGCTTCAGGTTGCGATAGGCCCCGATGTCTGCTTCGGACACGCCGGCATCCTTGTAGGCCTGCACCTCGGCGTCCAAATCCTGCTGCAGGGCGTCGAAGTCTTTCTTCTGAAGCTGCAAGGTTTCGCGGCTGATCTTGGCCCCGGCCTGCTGCCGGGCCACCTGCGACTGGGTCAGCGCTTCCTGGACGCGGGCGAAGTCGTCGCCTTCCGGGTTCATCTTACCGATGCTTTTGTTCTTGCCAGCCAGCGTGTCCTTCAGGCCCTGGTCGTACTGGTCCCGCGAGATGCCGCCGGGCTGATCTGGCCCGAGTTTGACGGCTCCGCTTTGCTGCTTCAGGAACCGCTCGGTCGCTTTCTGCTCCTGCTCGGCCCGCGCGGCGTCCATTTCGGCCAGGTCCCGATCTTTGTCTTCGCGGGCCTGCTTATGAACGCGCCTGTTTTCCTTCAGGGCCGCATCATCGCGCTGGTAGGCGGCAAGGTCCGCTGTGTAAGCAGACCGCAGCTTATCGTGCTGCTGGATTTCGGCCTGCCACGCCGCTGGGTCCGATTTCGGCAGACCCGCCGCTTTTTGCCCCTTCATGCGGTCTGACTGGGCATTAAATGCGCCTTGAGAACCCCGGACTTTGGTTTCCTCCGCCTGGACTTTGGGCGAGAGCGTTTCAATTTCCTGGCCGGTATTGTGGATGGCGTTCTGGGCGAGAATAAGCCGTGTGGCAAGCTGCGAGATCTTGGTGGCGTACTTGTCGTAGCCGTGGCCTGACTCCCGCATCTTCGCGTCGTGCTCTTCCAGCGCGTCGTTTAGCCGGCCTAATTTTTCCTCATAGTTGCCCGCACCTGTCGCAAGCTGGGTCAGGTCTGCCGGCAGCACGTCGTCGAGGTGCTTCAAGGAAATGTCTTGCAGGGAACCGGCGGCTTCGCCTTTGGGCTTCTTCGCCTTGCCGTCGCCCAGATGCTGCGCCCAGGCGGGTTCGGCCCCCCCACTACTCGGGGGAAGCGTCGCGCCCGGCGGCATGTTTGCAAACGTGGAACCCGGCACCGTGTAAAAATGCGCGGTGCCGCCGCCGTGCTGCACTGCCCAAGCAAGGTTGCCGGCGATTGATTTGTGGCTGGTGACGCTGCGGGACGACTCCCAGTCGGAGCCATTGCCGTCGGCATACGCGACGTGCCCGGAGCCGGGTCCACCCTTGCGCCGCCGCGTGAACGCGAGGCCGTCGTAGAACACAAGGTCACCGGGCAGTGCAGGGCCGCCATGCTCCTTCGCGCCCATCTGGACAACCTTGTCGCGCAGGTCAGAAGCGCGGTTGATCGTGTCGATTTTTAGCCCGGCTTTTTGGAATACTTTCGAGACGAAATTGGCGCAGGTCTGCCCGACTTTATCCACAATAATGGATGTTGGGTCCACACGCGACACCGACAGCGCAAAGCCGTCCGCGCCGGTGCGCGTTGCCGCGCCCAGCGCCGCGCCGACGCCGGCATGGGAAAGCTGGGCGCTCCGGGCCTCTTCTTTCTTGTAGTCGCGGTTCATCTGGTCGCGCCGAGCGACCATGCGCCCGAGGCCACCGGTGTTGGTGTCTCCGAACTTTTCGGGGCTGCTTTTCATCTCGACCAGCAGGTTGTCTGCCGCCCCGCCGTCGCCGCGCTTCTTTGCAGCGGCAATGAGGGCATTCTGCTGCTTTTGGGCCGTGATCTGGTCCTGCAGGCCGCTTTTGGCCTCCGCGATCTGCTGCAAGTTTGTCGCAAGAGCGCCCAGTTCCCCATTCTGCGAGACCTGCTGCTGCTGGGTTTGGAAGTCCCGCGCCTTCTTGGAAGCTTCTTCGATGGCATCGCGCATCTGGTGATAGCCGTCCACGGCACGCGCGACCAGTGCGACCATCCCCGCCAGCGCCAGCATGAGTACCCCGGCCGGGCCAAACGCGAGTGCTCCCGCCGCCCCAGCCTCGGTCGCGGCTGTCCCGATACCGACTTCTGCCGTTGCCGTGGTTGTTGCGGAAGCCGCCACTTCTTCATTTGCGGTCATCATGCCGGTCGCAGCGGCCTCAAGCTGCGCCGCGGACGCCTCGCCTGCCGTGCCGACGGATGCTTCCGCCGCCGCCGCCGCTTCCGCACTGGCCCCGACTGCCGTGTTTGCCACGACACCTTTGACCGCCATCTGCGGAAATAGGTCCATGACCCCGCGCACCCAGCGCGTGACAACGAGGCCCGCCCCGCCGAGCAGCATGACCGCGCCGGTCAGGCCGACTGTGACGCCAATGCCTTTCTGAACGCCGGTCGGCAGCTTGTTAAAAGCGTTAATCAGGTTTGTGACGATGCCAAATATCTTCGTCAGGTCCGGCTCCAGCGCATTTTCCAGGTTGCTGCCGGCCGCCGCATATGCCGCCTGCATGTTCCGGCCCGACTGAGCAAGGCTTGCGTCCATCGCTTTGCTGGAGTCAGCCGTCGCCCCCTGGCTGTCCCGCACGTCCTTCAGGGTGCGCGTGAAGACAACCCCGCCGTTGTTTAAGAGTGCCAGCCCCGCCTGCACTTTGCGAAGGTCGGGGAACAGTTCGGTCAGCGCTGTGACGTTGCCGTTGGTCGCTTTCGAAATCTCGTCCAGGGTGCCGGACAGGCCCACCCGCTTCAGCTCGTCTGCGCCGTGCCGGGTTGCCAGCCACTCAAGGCCGGCCGCATGGGCCGCATCGCGCATGGCCTTTGTCGGACTGATGATGCCGGAGATGAATGCCCGGAGCTGCGTGGAGCCGACGGCGGCGCTCTTGGAGTTGTGGGTCAAGACCGCAAGCGCCGAGGCCGTGTCTTCGACGCTAA
>JAABUX010006619.1_pt1 | contig 13780 bp, 28 predicted proteins | sample 5561851 | NCBI WGS metagenome assembly JAABUX01 (sample SAMN10711883, study PRJNA513361) | rock metagenome | isolation source: Antarctica rocks | place: Antarctica: Victoria Land, Richard Nunatak red sandstone | collected 2016-01-03 | reverse complement strand
TCGGCCGCGACGGTCTGATCCCCCTCGGCTGCCCCGAAGCCGCTGCGGGCCAGACAAGACGTTTGAGGGCATGAGGTGCCGGCGACCATGCTGTGAGCAGGACATGGCGCGGTACCGCCGATGCGCGGACAAACACACAAAATTGGCATCCATGTGACACTGTGTGCGAGTCACAGCTTACAATTCAGCAGCTGTCAGTAGGCAGGTTGCGCTAATATGTCAGCGCTCGTTTAGACCCGCGCCGAGACACATCACTGTCCAGTGGTCGGGATCGCACGTGGGCGGGCGCGTGCCGCCGGACCGCGCGGCCCTCGCGGACAGGAGGTTCAGGTGCGTGCGCGCCGCGTGGCTGGACAGCTTGCAGTCGTCCGACGCCAGCGCCGCGGCCAGGAACGGCGCCCAGCGGCCGTGCCGGATCGGCCGCTCCGCCGCCGGGTCCACCGCCAGCAGGGCCAGCAGCCGCGCGGTCTGCGAGGCAGATGACCGGGTCGACACACGAGTGAACTTAGAAACTATGTCGTTACTTCAGTTGAGAGCACGATATAAGACCCCGATTCCAACTCCAACCAACGGGCATGGGCTTGGGACCGTGGCAGGATCAAGCCGGCGGTGGCGCGGTTCGCCAAGCAGAGCGAGCATGGTTTGCTGTTCCCTCACCGAACGCATCAGCAATGCGCCCACTCAGACCCTGTCCCTGGGCATCAACGATCAAACTTTGTATCTGTGTCTTAGCAAGTGCGCTACACTGTGAGCGAGCATGCGTTTCGCTCTGACATCGAAACGCAGCGAGAGACATCTCTGATGAGCGAAGTGCAAACCCGTCTACAATGTAGCGCACTTGCTGACATACAGCTACACTGTGTATGTATGGGCGGCGGCGGCACACCAAGCCCCAGAGGCCGTGGTTGTTTTCCTGACTAAGAGGGGCCGAGTCATTTAGCATGCTCCCGATTAAAGCTTCGATCTCATGGACCGATGGAGGCACCGCCTTTCGCCATCAGACACAGGTACATGCCGTGAAGGCTTTCAAATCAACTCAGCGGCTGCAACCTGATTTGAAGGTCGTGATGTCCTCAGCTCAGGCTAGCGCCCTCGGGTGCCACGTAGCCATACCGGGGGCAAAGAGTGAACTGCTGTTTTACAAAGTACGCTCTGGACCCTCAAATGCGGTGACGTGCCTGCTTCTTGACGCGCAGCGACAGGCCGTCTGGGGCCGCCGAGGCGCCGTCGAGAGGCCCGGGCTCCGCGTCCAGCTCGGCCCGCAGCAGCGTCAGGCGCTCCAGCAGGCGCAGCACGCCCGCCGTGTGCAGCCAGGCCGCCTTGCCCTCGTCCGCCGACGCCAGCGAACACAGGCTCTGCGTGACATCCAGCGTGCCTGATCAGAACGGGAGGAAGCGCGCACACGTGATGCTGCAAGATACGTACAGAGCTCTTGCTGCGCACCCGTTGGACCTCAGAGACTTGCTCACGATTGTGATGCTCACAGGCCAAACATGAGTTCACAGTCAGACATTGGCTTGAATGAGTCTCAGACACCAGCAATGTGTTAGGGGTGGGTTTTGCACACATGGTTGGCACAGATCACAACTCACGGCCAAGGATGGGCTCGGCCACCAGCTACGCGCGCAACAGGCAACTGGCATAGTGGAACTACTGCACCGCGGCGCACCGAGGGTCGGGTAGGTGTTACGATTGGGGTTTGTAGTTGAGATTATGGATTGTGGATTGAGGCAATGCACCCTGGCGTACCCTAAGGGCTTGGCGCAGGAGGTCGTCGGCGACGACCGCGTCGACGGCGGCGGCGGCGGAGGGGTAGGCGGCCAGCGTTGCGGGGGACATGATGCTCTCCATGTCCGGCGGCGGCTCCTGGAAGCTGCCTATGCGGCGATGGTTCAGGGTAAGAATCAGTTTTAGGCTCAAATTTGGGTTCAGGGTTCAGATTGAATGCAGTAATGCCCTGCTCTATGAACCCGTCCACAGACAGCGTTGATGCACACATGCAGCAGGGTTGTGCGACAATACACCATGCAGGTCTATTGGTGTCCAATAATGCTTGAGCCTTGGTGACTTCATGAACAACGCCGATTTGACACATCACGAACCTCTTCATGTGGGACAGGATCGCGTGGATGTATCAGCAGTCATGGATCAGGAGGGCAGCGCAGGACACACTCGCCCGGTCGGACGTCTCCCGCAGCAGCGCAGCGATCGCCCGTGCTTGCGTCGGGACCACGTTCACCACGTCGTTGTAAGCCTCCTCAAGGGTCTCACCGGGCAGCGGCGTCATCTGCAACAGCGGTTCACATCATTTACACTGGGGCGATGTAACGACGTGTGTGCCGTTACATGACCAAAGGCCCAACGCATGTCCGGCGCGCATGCATCCATAGCTACCAAGACGCAAAGCATGGCAGCCCACGACAACAACTCAGTTGTATCCAAAACCACTGCAAGCACAGGCACGTCAGCAAGACATTCGGCCTATCTGAGACACCACCTGCTCCTGCTACCCCAAAGCCACGCGGTTGGTTGCCCTACCGGACAGCGGTGCCAGAGCTTGGCAACGACCACATGGCTTCACAGCAGCAAGAGGAGAGCGTGCCACCAAATGGATCGGACAGCCCACTGACAACACATGAGGAGTCTGGAGGTGTGTGCATTGGCTCAGCAACGAGCCTGCCCCTGATCGTGACCGTGGCCCTGACCCTGACATGAGTGCAGTAACTAATCCCCGCCCGAATCTCATCAGCCCTAATTCCTGCACCTGGACGGCCTCATAGGGCCTGACGGCGCGCGACAGGTAGATGAGAAGCTCCCCCAGCCAGGCGTGCGCCACGTGGAGCCCCGATGCGCCCGGCGCGGACGCCAGCGCCGCCAGCGCCGTGCCCGCCGCGTGGCGCAGCGCCTCCTCTGACCCTGACGGGTACATGCAAAACCCTGATCAGCATGCGGAGCGCTTGTGTGGGAACCACTGCATTGGAAGCTTAGGTCGGCAAGCGGGGTGGCCAGCAAGTAAGCCCGAGACGTAGCCACAGTGACTCTCATCATAAGGATCAACTGCAGGTCCGGACTGAAGGCATTTGAGTCAAGAGGCAAATCTCATGCTGGAAGCAGCAGTGACAATCATGAGGGGTCGGGTGACCGCTGTCGACATGGTTTAATAAGTGGGCACCGCTTGGGTCGGCGGGTGCCTCGGAGCACAGCAGGCGCAGCAGCCGCTCCGTCCACGCTTCACGCTCGGCCTCGTGGATGTGTCCGCCGTCTGCATGGCATCCAGACACAGCCTGAGAAATTCAGATGCACCTGCAAACGCTGTGCTGTGGCTGGGCTGCGCAAGCAGACCTGCTGATGCATGACACAAGATGAGAAGTGTCCGTAAAGAGCTCAAGCATCGGGAATAGCAAACATAGCATGTGACTGCTTACACCCCAGTGTAAGAGTTTTGTTTACTCCTGCTCCGAAAGAGACATCCAGCGGGACCTTCACGCTGGCTGCACACGACGAGTGGGGGGCTCTTAGGGAAAAGAACATCCACGTGGGCGACTAGGTGAGCATCCGGGTCCGCGGCGGCCACCGAGAGGGCTATGTCGGGAAGATTGCAACCAGCCCCGTATGAGACCCCGCACCCGCCCAAGGTGCCATCCTGCTGCGCGGCAACATCCGACTGCAGAGGAGCTGCACACTGTCAACAAAGGCTGACCAGATATGATCGTACCAGACCCCTACGGCCATTGAGCCATTCAACACCAAGCTCTGCGGCCGTCTGTACTAGCTGGTCCGGCATTCATGTGATGAACGTCATTGCCGCAGGTAATATTCATCGACCAGCACGGCCACAAGGTCGCTCATAACCCCAGCAAGCTGGAGGTGAAGCATGTCGCACCCGCGGACAAATAGCACAGGTGAGAGGCCCTGCTGCCGCGAATGTTGCCTATGAGTGCATCATGCGGCTCTGCGTGATGCCGGCATTTCCTGGCTGCTGCTCAGCATGTGCTCACAACATCTACACCCTGCCGTTCAATGCGCCGAACTCCGCGCTGGTCTGTGGGTGTAATCGGGCATTGATGCTCACCACACCTCAGTAACCACTTGACCACACAGGTAGCAACTGCCTCGCAATAGGCTTAGCGGCTGCAGCAAAGGGCGGAGCATCTGGCAAAAGGTCCCAGGTCGTGCTGTGTGCAACGCATGCCGCTGAAGACGTCGGGCCCATAAGCAGCACCCAGGACTAAACCCAGCACAAAAACCGGGCGGTCCTTTTCAGCGGAGCCAGACCGAACTTGAGCTACCCTCGTATCGAGCGATATGAGGCGATCATCTGGATCGACATGTCGGCCAAGGAACTGAAAGCCTTGAAAGACAAGGACATCCAGGTCGGTGACTGGGTCTGGCTGCCGTACCGGGGAGGCAAGCGCGAGGGTCATGTCCAGAAGATCGCGATGTCAACCGACGAGACACCGCATCCACCGAAGGTGACCCCTCCCCGTATGCGACCGTCCGGTGAGTCACACCAGGCGGAGGCCCCGATGCATGTTTCCCCTTCGACAGACACGCTGGCCACCGCTTCGAAGTCGTCACAGGTGATCTTCGTTGATCAGCACAACAAGGAGGTCGCGCACAATCCCAGCACCCTCACCGTCGTGAAGAAGGGCGCAGAGAAAGAGAAGGTGTGACAGCGGAAACTCCGCAACCCATCCCATTGTCAATGAGGGCGCGCGCTGTTCCCAAACGACCTTGAGACTCCCACACCCCACCGCCTGATGAGCAGAGCCAAGATGCTGCACTGCCATGGGGAGCTGCCATTCGCACGTGCGCCGTGCATGACCCCTAACCCCAACACTAATCCTAACCCCAGGAGGAGGGGGACTCGGTGCCGAAGGGCGGCCCGGAGCGCACGAAGCAGGCGGAGGCGGAGGAGGGCTACACGGAGGAGGGGGAGGAGGAAGAGAACGAGGAGTGAGCAGTCGATAGCTGAGGACCTGCGGCGCACGCGGTTCAGCGTTCGCTTATGTCTGGCTTTGAGCTGATGCTCTCATATAAGACGGCGAGAAAGACGTCGATCGCGTTGCTGACCCCTTTACCCACGCCCGCATAGTCCGCACATCCCGTCGACCTCCGGTTCCCACACTGGCGAAAAGCAGAGGCGGTCAGAGAGGGATGGGCAGCGGATGCCGCGCACCCGGCACGGACATGGCGGCGACGGTGGTCGCCACCGACCGCCGCAGCAGCGCGTCCGCGTCCCGGGCGGCCCACAGCTGGTCCAGCAGCGGGAACACGTTGGTGCGCCGCAGCGCGGCCGCCACGCCCTGCTCAGTCACACAACTTTGAATTTCTGAATGTTTCTGATTCTTCGTTGAGTACAAATCAGCAAAGGCTACCAAAATATGGGGAACCCTTGCAAGGTCACGCACAAGCAGTTGACAGAGAGATTTCGCGCAAGTTGGTAAATGATTACGATTAGACGACCATTATATTACCTGCCGCTGCGCGTCCCCGCCCGCCCCACTGCTGTCTGCCAGGCACGCTGAGAATGCGTCCAGCGCCCGCGACGCCAGCAGTCGATCGTCCTGCCATACACAGACGGCGACGTCGACTGCAGGGCTAGTTACCAGGGCGTGCCGCAAGCGCATTCGTCCCTCAGAGCGCTGCTTTCTGGCTGAAATTATTGTCCACGAATACGCTGCGCACCCAGCTATCAGCTCGAGACAAGACAGGACACCCATGCATCCAGGCATCGAGCCATCCAGCCATCTACCGGAAGCGGTACAGTTGACAAACTCACCGTCGCGGCGGCGTCAGCGGCGATGTACAGCAACTGTTCCAGCCACGCGTCCATGCGCAGCCGCGCCCGCAGCGGCGAGTCCCGGGCCAACACCGCCATCAGCCTGTCAGGGACACATTACAGGCTCACAGCGACCCCGGCCAGCGGGTCCCTGTGCTGCAGGGGTGGGATAGCACTGCTGCACGTGTTTTCGCGTGACACCAGAAAAACTGATGCGCTTAGCTAGACCGTGATAATGGCAGAGGAACAGCCCAAATGATGGGCCCAAACGTCTCATCGAAAGCCGCAGCCGGTACGTCCGCATGCAGCCGGGATCACCTGGTGAGTTCCCACTCGAGCTGACGCTCGCGGCCGCGGGCCAATGCCTCTGCGGCGGCAGCCGCAATCACGGGGCCGCCATCCAGTGCGGCAATCTTGCCCGCATTCGTGACGGAAGCCTCCGCCAGCGACGCCAGCAGCTGCGCCGAGAGCAGGCGGCCGTGCGAAGGGCTCGAGTCCGCCTCTCCCAACTGCATGCACGCCGGACAAGGTCGGCACCGTTCAATATTGACTGCGTAGCATGCACAGGTGTGCTTACGTAGCGCAGCACCTCCACAACCATGCCTAGGGCGGCTGGTGTCCTCGCACGAACAGCTGCTGGCGGGGTGAGCATCATGACATTGGCGATTAGAGGAAGGCAGACGAGTGATGTCGTAAAATGGCATCGCCAATGCGCAATCTATGCGGCACTGAGTCCCCCCCCAAAGCAGCATTGTGTGCATGGAAACATTTCATGGGCGCTCACCGCAGCCAGCAGGCAGCTGATGTCATCGAACAGCGCCGCCGAGGGCATGCGCGCGGCGAGGCTGGCCGCCGCGACCGCCTCCGCCAGCTGCGCCGGATCGCTGCTGCGCCGCGTGACGGCCTCCATGAGCCGAGGAAGCGCCTCCGGGCGGGAGAACAGCGCGGACGCGGTCGACGCTGCGGCGCGCAGAGTATGCCGTGGTTGCATAGGCTCATGACGGAGCGACCGCTATGATCGCTATTGCCGGCGCATGTGCCAACACAGCAATGTGCGCGCTGCTGCAGCCGGCTGCAGTGCATGCGATCTGCTCGAGTGGTGTACCCATGCAGCTTTTCTGAGAGGAATAGCAGCCATCGAGCCGAGATATTGCATTATACCAGCACGAGGCCTTTTAAGCTCCATTGACAAGCTGGACCTGCATGGACATGCAATTTGGCATCTCAGCCAGGCTGCGTGTCGACAGCTGCGCACGTGTGGCGAGCAGGTTGAGCAGCGCCCGCTCCGCGGCTTCGCGCTCCTCGCCCGCGGATCCCCCCGCCGCGGCCGCCAGCAGCCCGTCCAGCAGCTTGCCACCGCCAGCAATGACCAGGGTCTCCTTCTCGGCATCGCTGTGCAGCGCCGCGATCGCGTCCGCTATCGACGCGCCCAGGCTCACTGCAGTGGAGAAAAATAGAATCTCAGAGAATTCCAGCTTGTATCTGAGACTTTATGATGCTTTTTCTTTTAGCTTTACTACGGAACCCTGCGCGCGGGACACTTTATCGGGCTCCAGAATGATGCGCAGCATGTTCGGTTGCAAGCTGACGTCCACCATGCTGAGGCTCTTGCACTTGGTACATCACGCTATGTTGGCAGTCGCACAGCGCACTGCCTCGGTCAATCGGTTGTGTGTAGCGCATGCAACAATGCCGGCAGCAAAACGACGCAGGCCATGCCCAGGGCGCCAGCCGCAAGAGTTCTAGAGTGAAGAGTGAAGGGATGTTCAGATCAACCCGCCATTGGTGATGAACTCGAGCAGGATAATTACCTGCGCCAGGCTGCCGCGATGCGATGACTGCAGATGTGAGGGTCCTTGCAATGATGCCCGCCGAGCTGGCGGCTGCCGCAGCCCGACCGCCGGTACGCTCGAGATACTCCTGCGCTCAGCAGGGATGCAGGATTCGAGCAGCGATTGCATTCGCAACAATAAGCCATGCCTCACGGTGTGGCCAAATGCTTATGGAAGCGAAGCCGCTGACGGCCATGGCAATGGCTCTCTGCGAGCGCCGGGCATCCGAAAGACGGACATGCCGCATCGTCAGGCTCCAGAGTAGCCCGGCTGCATGTGCTACACAACAAGCCGTGCTGTGCGCTGCATGGCGGGCGACAGACAGAGCTAGGGCACCTTGGCACGCAGCACGGCCGGCGGAGGGCCGACGCGGTCATCGTCAGGCGGCAGGGAGAGCTGCTGCTGCGCGTACAGGCTGGCCGCCGCGCCGGCGGTGATGCCGAGGGCCGTGTAGAAGCTGCGCTTGAGGCCGACCCGGTGCCGGGTCACGTACCCGCCCAGCGACATCGCCAGCGCTTTAACTAGGCGATGCGGCCGGCTTTGCCGTCCATGTTATTCGAACTCGCAGGAGTCAGTCAGCCGGTGGGGCCAGCCTGCACAGAGGCTGAATGACACGACTGCTGAAAGCAATTGCATTTGACAATCGCTCAACCGGTCGCTCGGCGAGCCGATAGATCGAGATTCCGATCCAAAGCTGCGTCAGCCCTGCAACTTCGAGTTGGTCTCGGATCAACCGCGCAGTGACCAAGCGTCAAGGCACGTCGCTGCGATGGCGTTCCAACTGGCAGCCGGCACGGCGGCTCCAGTCGGCACGCAGGATGATCGTGCAGCACAGACAAGATCGCCGAGCTTGGGCTGTCGCAACGTAGACAGCGGCACTGCCATAGCCTGCGCAACGACTTCACGGCGCCTCCATGTCTTGAGGCTCGCCGTACAGCCGATCGCACCTGGTGCGTGCACAAAGCACATCCTTCCCTTGCGCACCCCCCCCCCCCTCTTCCCTGCGGCCGTTGGGCAGTCAGCAATCAAAGGGCTGAACGTGCTGCTGCACGGCCGACGCAGGCGACGATCAGCTTGGCATTTTCTCGACGCCGTCCATGTGCACGCGCGGCGAGGATCCCGACAGATATTGCATGGGACGGCGACAGATGATCATAGGGTCCATTGTTAGCACTGGCGCTGGAGCGCTGCCAGCTCCAGTCTTCGCAGGTGATGCTCGCGGAGCCGCATGCGAAGGTCGTGCTAGGCCTCTGCACCGTCCGCCAGTCCTGAGCTTACCTACATGCGCGCGCAGTGACCATACAGACCATGGCCAATCTGCCATCAGCAAGCTGACACCTTGTGACATGTGCAGAGCCCGATGCCGGCTTCGTGGAGTACCGCAGCGAGCGCGAGGGGTACCGAATAGAGAGGCCAGCGGCATGGGAGCAGACAGGTGTGTCGCTCTCGCGTGCGCCTGCCGTGCAAGTCCTGTGTGTGGATGATCCATGAATGGTAAGGCTCTTCCGCAGCTCATGCTTTGGCAGCAGTGTCATGCACATGGATGCTGCTCCTCCGGCCTAGATCGTTGCGCTGCACCTGCACTACTGTCGATGAAGTCGAGATTGATCAGTGCCGGTGCCTCACTTTGCGGGATACACTCACAGACAATATTTCTTGGCAACCAGTTGCTCCCGGCCTGCCGCCTCCCACAGCCTTGGCGACCCATGGCACCGGCCGGTGCAGCGCGTTGCTGAGCTAATAATGACATGCCTTCTGCTCAATGCTGCGCAGGCAAGGCGGGCGCCGACGTCCTGTTCGTCGACCCAGAGCGCAAGTCGACCACGGTCGGCGTGACAGTCAGCCCCATTCGCATTGCGTCGCTGGCGCAGTTCGGGGACGTCGCAGCCGTGGGCAAGCGCCTGCTGGGAGCGGAGCGAGCGAAGGTGAGAGCTAAAATGAGGGTACAAGACAAGGGTTTGGGGCACACAGCCGCAGTTCGGGGACGTCGCCTGCTAGGAGCGGAGCGAGCGAAGGTGGGGCGGTCGAGGTCACGGTATAAGGGCAGGGGTGGGGAAATCTGCCTTCGGTGGCTAGTGGTGCCCAATAGCAGGGTGTAGGAATCATGACCGCCATACATTCTCGGGACTTGAGGTCTGATGTGTGCTGGCCACACACAAGCTGATCGTTACCCTGCAATTAGCACCATCCATATAAGCATTGGGTGACGTCTGTGTGTGTGCTTATGATGTGGAGGTCATGGCTCGCAGGAGAGCACAAAGGATGTTACCATGCTGTCAGAGTCGGAGCGAAAAGCCCGGAGCGGCGGCGTGCCCGTCTACGACTACCTGTACGAGCTGGACTCGACACGGGGACGAAAGCGGATATTGTCATCGGTGCGTGCGCATGCTTGAGAGCAGCTGTGTCCGGTCGAGCTGACGTACAGCGCTGTCGAATACGCTTAACATTGAAAATAGCGTGGCATTCTGATCGTGCATCCTGCATGGTGGAGCGCGCAGAGCTGCATGCTTTCAGCTTGACGAGTGTCCGCAACAAATAGGGTGACACTATCGCTTGAAGCATCTACAGACAAGTTTTAACGCGATCTGTAGGTGGCAGTGGCAAAGAACAAGTTGTACATCGTCAATGGCAACTACAAATGCGAGGGCGTCGGCTGCGACGCAGCGGCAGATGCAGCCGTAGGAGCTATGCAGCAGATGGCAGCGACATTTGAAGTTCTGTGAGTACCAATGGAGGTTCATGCCGCGCTTTGAGAACAGTCTAACTGAAGTTTCACAGTGAGAGATCAGAATCTGGCGCACGGCGCACGCTCAATAAGCGAATCTGGACTGGGCGTTTACCCTGAATGAGTGTGACGGAGCATAGAAAGCCTCTCTAGCCGATCCAGCCCCGAGGTTCCAATCAATTTGGCCAAACATGCCTGCCGAGTCGATAATGCTGTGGCGGTGCGGCATAGCTCATGGGGCGAAGAGCAGCCCAAGTGGGCACCCTGCCGCGAGCACGACACTAACCGCGCCATGCCCCTCGCGAATCATCATCTCGCCTTGATGCGGCCGGCCTTCAGTGCCTGCTCAAACGCCTGCTGCTCCTCGCGGCATTTGCGGAACTCGTTCCTGCAAAAGCAGTGCGGCGTCATCGGCATTTTGGGACACCTCCTGCAATCCGTGGTAACTCTGATATGCCGGCCAGCGTAGTTGACGGCACAAAATGGATGGAAAGAATCAACACCATGAGATATGCAGCATAGCTTGCCGAACAACCGGCCAAGCCGGGCCGTTCAAGTGGCCTCAGCACCGAAAATTTGTCCCTCCGCACCCGTGGCTGTCTATGCAGTCCGTGTAAGTTTTCAGCTCCTTGGGCGCGTGCTTGTTGACGTCCTTCATCCTGCACGTGACAAGGTCACTGGCGTCTGCGTGTAACATGGCTTTGAGCACGCTGACCGATGTTTAGGCGATTGTTTGTCAAGGTGACCGGGCGTGTGCACTCGTGCGAAGGGATGCTCGTCACAAAATTACGGCTATCACATGCTGTGAGTCGCATGGTAGTCGCGATCGGCATACTGATGGATCGGCCTTGACAAAGCAAACAGCATCAGGCTGCGCACAGGTTGCATATGCACTCGGTGACCTCGTCGGCATCCTTTCCGCAGTCCTTGAGGTTGTGATCGAGCTTCTGTGCGGGAACAGCACTGTTCATCAGCACCAGCTTATGATGGATCGAAACAGCTCCATGGCAGCACGCACATGCTGCCATCAGTAGCGTCACCATATGCTTGGCAGGCACTGGTCGTGGCCTGGCGCAGCGTCGCCACAACCGACTCGTTAGCATGTTAGATGCTGTGTGAAAATGTCATGCTGGCAACCTCTGTGGGCATTGCCATGCGACACAGCTGTGACGCCGATACATGCAGCACACCTTGCAGGAGAGGAAGGCCTTCTGCTGCTGAGCGCAGTAGCACGCGATCTCAACGCTGACGGCGAGCATCGCCGCCGGCGTGGGCACAGTGGCGTTGGACATCGCAGCTCAAGTCTTGTGGTGCTGCGAGGAAGCTGACTGTGGGGGGTTGCAGGTTGCAGCAGCAGTGTGTATGCACAACTCACAAGGATTGACTGATGCCGCTCAGCGCTGCTGCGACGCAGCAACTCGAGATCGCGGTGTGTGATCTGAGATGAGAGAGCGTGAGTCCGCTACTGTCCGTACGCTATGAATGACGATGCGTGCAGGTCAACACAAACGGTGGCATCGCACGTCGTGGCTCCTGTCTTACGCCCTTTAGCTGTCGCCAGTAATCTCGCTCGTGCATGCATTATCCCATCGACTGGGACACACTGCTTGCTGTCAAAAGCTCGCTTGACACAAGCAGTGCATTGCTGAACAACAGGAGCGGCTGTCTCGCCACTGCACCATTGTGTGACGCAGGGCAATGAGTCCCTAGACTTGCTCTGCTCTGCCCTTCGAGCTTCTGGCTAACGACATGGCACCACAGCCACGGGTCTAGTGACATGCACCAGCCGCGGAGATGGAGCTCGGGCGCTGTGCCCAGCCAAAACCATGCACTCCCGACTCGCCAGCCAATGCCGCTGCCAGGGTGCTTACTTGGCCTCCTTTGCAACAGCCAATGCCTCCTCGAAGGTTTTCTGCTCCTTTCTGCACTTCGTGAAGTTGTTGCTGCGCAAATCAAACGTACACCAGTCAGAGCCAGCTGTGTTTAGAGCCCACCGGACAGACATCGTGTGGAGACGCCTGCTGTCGGTGGCGCACAAGGCATGCTGGCCGGGATCGGAACAGTACACGCGGCACAACGCGGACGTCGATCACGCCCGCGGCAATTAGTGCGGCGGCATCGTGGCCCACGACCTCACCTGTAGTAGTCTAGACACTCCGCGTAGGCTTTGAGCTCCTTCGGCGCTTTCGAGTTGAGGTCCTTCAACCTGCGGCAGATGATCCGGTGTGGTCAAGCCCGAGCAGTGGCGCGACCCTTGCTCGAGGCGCAGCAGCGGCGGCCGGCATCGCGCACGGACGACGCTGGCTTCTCACTTGCTCACCCGCACAGCCACAGCAACAAGCACACCTGGAGGGTTGCACCAGCGGCGAGCACAGCGATTATTCTTACGAGTGTCACAACTATGGCGCATGGAGCCCTCATCTGCCTGATATGCAAGGCCGCGATGGCCACAAAGAACTCAAGGAGCATCCAAGTGTCACATGCATGCAGTCACGCATGAATGCTCCTCGACACAAGCTATTGTAATCCTCGCGCAACATCAGCAATGCTGTGACCCCGGAGGTATGTGAGAACAGCGGAGAGGCGCACAGGTTGATGACGCAGCCGGTGACGTCGTCGCCCTCCTTGAGGCAGACCTCCGGGTTCTTGTCCCGCCGCTTGCAGTCCAGGAACGCCCGGTTCTGAGCCGCGCAGGTGCTGGCGATCTGCCGGCTGACCGCGAGCAGCACGGATGACACCGGGACCGGCGCGTCGGCGTTCGCCATCGCTCGCGCCGCTGCCGGCTGATGTGCTCCGGAACGGCGCGCCTAGGGCAGGCGGGGCGACGATCCGCGACGGCGCAGACGGCACTTCTGACTGATGTGATGCGCTCCGCGAGGCTGCTGACTGGCTGAATTGGTGCGACTGCGGTGGCTGTCCGAAAGCAAGCCGAGTCAACAGGCGCGCGAGATTGTTCGCGGATCGCTATAAGATCCTCTGCTGCTACCGATCACCCCTGTGCTAGTGTGCAAGCCAGCCTCGGTCGAGGGCTGAGCCGCGGTAAGGGGGCCCAGGAATTAGCGATGCTCCTTGTTCGGAATGTAGTGCGATGCAGCCAAGTCGATGGTCGACTAGAATCTCATGAGACTCTAGCCCGCTCAGGAAAAGCAGCCGCCTCGGCCCGACTCCCTCTCTCTCCGGCCGACACCAGCAGCGGTTCGGCGTCTCCGTCATCATGGCGGAGAAGTCGTGCACCATCCGCACGCGGAAGTTCATGACGAACAAGCTGCTCATGCGGCGACAGTTTGTGAGCCTCCGCGCCGGCCGTGCACGCCATTTGCGCAGCCTGCCCCACCTGAGGAGCCCGCCAACCATGCAAGCCATGCGGCTGTCTGCGGCGATGCGTGCAGCTCGATGCCAACAGCTCGACCTGCGCCCCTGCGGATGTGCTGACGCCACCCT
>JAABUX010006616.1_pt1 | contig 13783 bp, 12 predicted proteins | sample 5561851 | NCBI WGS metagenome assembly JAABUX01 (sample SAMN10711883, study PRJNA513361) | rock metagenome | isolation source: Antarctica rocks | place: Antarctica: Victoria Land, Richard Nunatak red sandstone | collected 2016-01-03 | reverse complement strand
GCTGCAACCAGGCGTTCACCCTCGCCATGATGGCCGTCGCCCAACGCGGCGACCGGGTGGTGCTGCCGGCGCCCTGGTACTGGAACCACAAGATGACGCTGGACATGCTGGGCATCGACGCCGTGCCGCTGCCGTGCAGCGCCGCCGCTGGCTTCGTGCCCGATCCCGAAGCGGCTGAGGCGCTGCTGGATGATCATACCCGCGCGCTGGTGCTGATCACCCCCAACAACCCGACCGGCGCGGTGTATCCGCCCGAGGTCATCGCCGCCTTCCACGCGCTGTGCCGCCGCCGGGGCGTGTGGCTGGTGCTGGACGAGACCTACCGGGACCTGCTGCCCACCGGCCAGCCGCACGGCCACGACCTGTTCGCCGACCCCGAGTGGTCCAGCTCGCTGATCGGCCTTTATAGCTTCAGCAAGGCCTTTGCGATCCCCGGCCACCGCCTGGGCGCGATCATGGCGGATGCGTCGCTGATGACGCAGTTCTACAAGGTGCTGGACTGCCTGCACGTCTGCCCTGGCCGCACCGCGCAGGCGGCGGTGACCTGGGCGATCCCGGCGCTGCAGGACTGGCGCGCGGCGCAGCGGGTAGAGGTCAACGCCCGCGCCGGCGCCATGCGCTCGGTGCTGTCGCGCCTGCCGGGCTGGGAGGCCGACGCGCTGGGGGCCTACTTCGCCTATGTCCGCCATCCGTTCCCCGGCGTGCCCGCGGCCGAGGTGGCCGAGCGCCTGGCGGTGGAGCGTGGCGTGATGTGCCTGCCCGGCTCCGCCTTCGGCCCGGGGCAGGACGGGCATCTGCGGCTGGCCTTCGCCGGGGCCGACGCGGGGCGGATTGCGTTGCTGAAGGAGCGGCTGGCGGGGCTGGGCGGCGCGGCTTCGTAGGTTGCGGGCGACTACCAAACCAGCACCGGCTTCTCAGGCTTCGTCACGATGACCGTGCCGGAGCCTGCGTCAGCGACCCTGTTGGCCCTGGGCATGGCCGCCCTTGGGATTGGCTGCCGCTGGACGTGCTGAGAGTCGTTCCAGCCGTGCACCCTATCGGGCGCTTGGTGGGCTGAGCGCCATCCTGGGGCCTGGTCAGCCAGGTCCCGTCCCCATCCAGAACAGCAGCTTCGGCAGCCCCAGGCGCTCGCCCTGCTCCGCCGGTACTCCACCGTTCCGTTCGATCACGCGGCGGGATGCCAGGTTGTCCGCGTCGCACGTGAGTGAGACCTGCGGCAGCCCCAGCCCGTGCGCCAGCGGCCGCAACAGCGCCAGGGCTTGCGTCGCCACGCCGCGCCGCCGCATCCAGGGCACGACGGCATAGCCGACATGGCCCGATACGTGCGCCGGCAACTCCAGCGTGCCAGGCACGAACCGCACGTTGATGCTGCCGGCGAACGCCCCGTCCCAAACCCAGAACACCCGCCCCGGCAGCCGCGGCACCACCTGGCCGTCGCCCAGCGTCACCGTGCCGTCCTGCCGGGCCAGGGTTGCGATGAAGCCGGCTGCGTCCGCCGCGATGGCCGCCAACTGCTCGCCGGAGGTGTCGCGGGTGGTGTTGGCCGACCATCCCGCCCGCAGCGCCGCCGCATAGGCGGGCACGCCGTCCAGGCCTGGCGGCAGCAGGCGGACTGCCATCACGGCCTTTCTATTATGGAGCCTGGGTGAACAGCCGCGACAACAGCCTGTGTGGCGAGGCTGGCCCGGCGCTCTTGCTGACCGTTAGCGTGGCCGTCATGCCCAGCGCCAGATGGACCATCACCGGCACCTGGTCGATGTGGATGCGTGCTTGGTGACGGTCGCGCGGGGGATGGCGGCCGGTCTGGGTGGGACGGGGCTGGTTGGGGGGCGCATTGGGGGGTGGCGGGGACGGGTGGTCCGGTGCAGGGCTGGTGGGCGCGGCTGGGCGCGGCGGCGCGGGCGCAGAGCTGTTCGAGGTCGGCCGGCGTGCGGCGCTTCCAGGGGTGGGCACCGGGCAGGATGGCCAGGCCGAGGTCGCGGCAGATTTCGGTGATGATGTCGGCAACCGGGCGGTTGCTGATGTCGTCGTCGAGGTCGGGGGCGTCGAGGCGGTCATGCAACTCGGCGAGGAGGGCGTCGGCGCTGGCGTCATCGAAGTCGGCAGCATCGGCGTCGGCATCATCGGAGGCGGCATGATCGGAGCCGGGGGCGGTGCGCTGGATCACGTCCTCGACCTCGCGCAGGATGCGCTTGCGGGCGGCGGCGCGGTGCTGGGCCGGGTCCCTGGCGGGCGGGACGGGGTCGGCGAGGCTGCGCGCGAGGGCGATGCTGCGGCGGACGGCGCGGGCGATGCGGTCGAAGGCGGCCGCGAGGGCGACGGTGATGGCGGTGTCTGGCGCCGGGGTTGGCGCGGGCTGTGATGCGGAGTCTTGCGGCGCGGCGTGGGCCGGGGTGGTGGCCTGCTGGTGCAGGAGGCGGGCGAAGCCGGTGCCCATGTCGATCAACTCGTGCAGGACCTGGCGGTAGTAGTGCGTGTCCGCCGCGTGCAGGCCGGGGGCGGGCTGGCCGGGGGCGTGCGGGCCGGGTTCGGTGGAGAGGTTGGCCGGGGCTGGCTGGGCAGACATGAACGGAACAAGAACATTGTTGAGTTCAGGGTGTCAAGGCTGGCGTAGGAGGGGCTGGCGTGGAGGGGAAGGTTGATGCCCATGCACGACGTCGGCGGTGCCATCAATGCCCGGCGAACCACTGGTTCGACGGCGAGCGTGACCGCTGCGGGCGGCCGGCTCGTGGTGAGGCTTGGTCTCGACACCCAGCTCATAAACGCGTTCAGCAGCTCACGCGACACTCGCCAGCGAAGCCCTGCCATGCCGGTAAATAGTACCAACGGCCATCTGCTCGGACCGTTTTGTCATTGCGAGGAGCGCAGCGACGCGGCAATCCAGGGGCGGCAAGCGCAGTCCTCCCCGCCCCTGAATTGCCACGCCGCAAGAGCGGCTCGCAATGACGGTGCGATAGCGAAAAGGTCAGAGTGGGTAGCCGGTGGCATAAGACGGGCTAAACGCCTACACGATGAAAATGGATTAATCCGCAAACGAGGGGTGATGGGTCAACGAGACCGGAATGGAAAGTATATCATTATATTCTGACGATGAGTTGCAGCACCGCGCGAGGTGGAGTGCAGCGAATCCACACGCTTTTCAGATCGGCACTTTTGGCATGGGGGTTACGATAAGGCTGGGTTGAGTTGAGGTGGGAGGCAGAAGCCCTACCTGCCTCATGATCGTTGCCACGTCATAGTAGTCGAGGTTGCGGGAAATACGGCCGCCTCGCGCCTCAATTACACTGACACCCTGCACCTTGAACGGCTTGCCGGTTTTGAACAAGCCGACATCCTTGCCGCCATATATCCATTCTATGGTGCCGTGCCCATCCGCTACATGGCTGGCGATGAGTTCTACGTAAAACCCGCCGACATCATCATGGTCAGACTTGTGAAGTTCGCGCAGACCGGCGCTTCCTTTCTTCTTGACCCCGAATGCCACGTCCTCATAGATCGCGTCCGGGGTGAAGGCTGCAACCAGGTGATCCGGATCAGCCGCGTTCCACCCGTCGATCCATTGCTGGCCAAGGGATCTGCCGGCTGCAGTTGCCGCTCCAGGGATCATCAAGCTAGCGCACGAACTCATGATGGCAGCGCGGCGCGCGATGATCGACATGGCTGGGCTCCTCCCCTCTTGCGATGCCGCGCCGCTCACCGGCCGACCCTCGGCTTCGTCACTCATTCCTGTCCGGGCCTACCCTGCACGACCCACCGGCGAGATATCGGTTTTGCTGAAATCGTCGCCCTTGAACAGGAGGGCCGTCCGATATGTCTTGGCCACGGCGTAGGTGAAGCAGTCCGCCATATTGAGCTGGGCGGGGTGGCCGCGGCCCTTGCCGTAACGCGGGAAGGCGTCCAACGCCGCCTCTGCTTCCTTGGCCATGATCGAGACGGTCCGCACGCCGGCCATGGCGAGGAACTCCGTCACGTCAGCCTGCGCTTCTGCGACGCTCGCATGCCGCTTGCGGCACAGGCCCGGCGTGGCCTTGAACACCGCAACCCCTGACGTGATCGGCGCGTGCGCGGCCTCCAGGGTGTCTGCCAACGCGTCCGCATCCGACTCCCCTGTCAGCATGGCCATGATGGCGGACGCATCGACGAACATCAGCCCTGGCCGCTGAGTTCGTCGTAGAAGGCCTTGTTCGCCTCATGCCCGGTCGTGGGCCGGGCCAGCACCCGGGCTTGCAGACAACGCAACCGCTCCCGAAGCGGCGTCTTCTGGTCGAGGCGGCGCAGTTCGTTCTCCAGCGCGGCTCTCACGGCGTCGGTCTTGCTCATGCGGGTGCGCTCTGCCAGCGTCTGCGCGAGTTGATTGACCTGTTCGCTGCGAATGTTCAGGGGCATCATGGGCCGTGTGCAGATGCCAGCACGATGTTGCATATGCGCCAACACGTCAATTAAGCTTGTCACCTCCTGGAACCGCGGCATCCAACGGGCGCCGGCCAAGGCCTGGACAGCTTCGATGCCGATCCGGCCATGGCTGGCGGCAATGCCGCGCCAGCGCACCGCCGGGGCCGCGAGCGGTGCAGCCTGCCTTCACCGTTTCAGCCGATAGCCGGTCTTGAAGATCCACCAGATGCCGGCCAGGCACGCCGCCATGAACACGAACGTCATGCTAAGGCTGGCGCCCGGGCTGATGTCCGACACGCCAAAGAAGCTCCAGCGGAAGCCGCTGACCAGATAGACCACCGGGTTGAACAGGGTGACGGTCTGCCAGAACGGCGGCAGCATGCCGACCGAGTAGAAGCTGCCGCCGAGGAAGGTCAGCGGCGTCACGATCAGCAGCGGCACCAGGTTCAGCTTCTCGAACCCGTCGGCCCAGATGCCGATGATGAAGCCGAACAGGCTGAACGTGACCGAGGTCAGCAACAGGAACGCCAGCATCCATACGGGATGGATGATGCCGAACGGCACGAACAGGCGCGCCGTCGCCAGGATGATCAGGCCGAGGATGACCGACTTGCTGGCCGCCGCGCCGACGTAGCCCAGCACGATCTCGAAGGCCGAGACCGGCGCCGACAGCAGCTCGTAGATCGTGCCGACGAACTTCGGGAAGTAGATGCCGAACGACGCGTTGGAGATGCTTTGCGTCAGCAGCGACAGCATCACCAGGCCCGGCACGATGAACGCGCCGTAGCCGATGCCGTCCACCTGCGCCATGCGCGAACCGATGGCGGCGCCAAACACGACGAAGTACAGCGACGTCGAGATCACCGGGGACACGATGCTTTGCAGCAAAGTGCGAAAGGTTCGGTTCATCTCGAACATGTAGATGGCGCGGACCGCACGGTGGTTGATGGACGGGGGATTGATGGACGGGAGGTTCATGGACGCGGCCCCACCGGTAGGATGTCATGGGACGCCTGGCCGTGCACCAGGTCCACGAAGATGTCTTCGAGCGAGCTTTGCCGGGTCCGCAGCGACCTCACTTCCAGCCCCAGGGTGTCGAGCTGGCGCAGTAGCGCGGTGATGCCGCTGTCTGCGGCCTGCGCGTCGTAGCTGTAGGCCAGCTCGGTCCCGTCCTCGCCGAGGCTGAGGGGCCAGGGGGCGAGGCCGCCGGGGATGGCGGCGAGCGGTCGCTGCAACTGCAGCAGCAGTTGCGTCTTGCCCAGCTTGCGCATCAGCGCGGCCTTCTCCTCGACCAGGATGAGGCGGCCCTTGTTGATCACGCCCACCCGGTCGGCCATCTCCTCGGCCTCCTCGATGTAGTGGGTGGTCAGCACGACCGTCACGCCGCTGGCGCGCAGCCCGCGGACCATCGCCCACATGTCCCGGCGCAGCTCGACATCCACGCCGGCGCTCGGCTCGTCCAGGAACAGGATGCGCGGCTCGTGCGACAGCGCCTTGGCGATCATCACCCGGCGCTTCATCCCGCCCGACAGCGTGATGATCTTGCTGTCCCGCTTGTCCCATAGGGAGAGGTCGCGGAGCACCTTCTCGACATAGGCGCGGTTGGCCGGCTTGCCGAACAGCCCGCGGCTGAAGCTGACGGTTGCAAGCACGGTCTCGAACGCATCCGTGCTCAGCTCCTGCGGCACCAGGCCAATGGAGGTGCGGGCGGCGCGGTAGGCGGTGACGGTGTCGTGCCCGTTGGCCAGCACGGTCCCGGCGGTCGCGTTCACGATGCCGCAGACGATGCTGATGAGGGTGGTCTTGCCGGCGCCGTTCGGACCGAGGAGCGCGAAGATCTCGCCGGGCCGGATGTCGAGGTCGATGCCGGCAAGCGCCTGGAAGCCGGAAGGGTAGGTCTTCGCCAAGCCCCTGATGGAGATCGCGGCCTGCCCTTGGGCTATGACGCTGCGGCCGGGCTGGAAGGGTAGATCGGGCTGGTCCATTGGGCTCGCATCGCAGTGTCATGGGGAGGGGCATACGGCCGGGACGCCCGCAGCACACCGATGTTCACCTTATCACATGCCGGAGCCTGGACACAGCGCGGCCCGGGCGTTGCCGGGTTGGCGGACCCGGCCGGGCCGTGGCGCCGTGCTGGTCATGACAACGTTCCTCAACCCGTATCGCGGCCGCTTCCCAGCCGAGGTGATCGAGCACGCGGTTTGGCTCTACCGCTGCTGTAGCCTAGGGACGGAGAACAGGTCGCGCAACGCCAGACGCTGTTCGCCCTCAAGCGGCTTCCCATGTGCGGGTTGGATGGGCTGCGTGGAGGTCGGGCGTCGCGACGCACCCGCGGATCGGGAGGGGCAGGATGGGAGGGATTGCAGCGGCCGCGTGCGGCAGGCCGTTCCTGCTGGCGGTGGCCTTGCTGACGGCTCCGGTTGCCGCGCATGGCGACACCCGTGCGACGTTGTCCCAGTTGGTCGGGCGCAGCAAGGCCGAGCTGGTCCAGCGGCTCGGGCCGCCGTTCGACACGATCACAACCATCGACGGCGAGCGCCTGTTCTATGAGACGCTGGACGCCGGCCAGATCGGCGGACGAAGCGGGCAGGACACGCGGGCCGGCGGCTCCCTCGGCGCCGGCCCGTCCTCCCGCACCTACTCCTTCCGGTGCACGACGGAGGTGGTGATCCGCAACGGGCGTGTGGCGGCGTTCAACCGCAGCGGCAACGACTGCCGTTAGGGCCGGAAGCAGAGCAGCGCCGTGGCGCTTGGCGTGGTGCGCGGGTGTGCCGGTCCGGTGGGGCGTGATCCTGCTTCGTGTGCTCTGGGCAGTCCGCCCCCGGGTTGCCCGGCATTCCCTGCTGGATACCGTCCGGCAGTCCTTCGACCGGCGGCGCGCGGCGGCGCCTACTCCGCCGGGTGCTTGTGCGGTCCCCGCCCGGCCCAGCGGCGGACCCGGTCCTTTATTGCCTGCCAGCTCGGCGCCTTTGCATCCATCGCCACGGGATACAGCGCCGGCAGCACCAGCAGAGTCAGCAGCGTCGCCGTGACCAGCCCGCCGATCACCACCGTCGCCAGAGGCCGTTGCACCTCCGCCCCGGCGCTGGTCGCGACCGCCATCGGCAGGAACCCGATCGACGCCACCAGCGCCGTCGTCAGCACCGGGCGCAGCCGCTTCTCCGCCCCGTCCCGCGCGGCATCCCGGGCATTGCGGCCAGCGTTCCGCTCCTCCTGGATGTAGCTGGCCAGCACCACGCCATCCAGGATGGCGATGCCGAAAACCGAGATGAAGCCGATGCCCGCCGTCACGCTGAACGGCATCCCGCGCAGCACCAGTGCCGCGATGCCCCCCGTCGCCGCCATCGGCACGTTCAGGAAGATCAGCGCCGACAGGCGCAGGCTGCTGAAGTTGAGGTAGAGCAGCAGGAAGATCAGCAGCAGCACGCCGGGCACCACCAGCAGCAGCCGGGCATTGGCGCTCTGCAAGTTCTGGAACGTGCCGCTCCACTCTGGGGTGTAACCGGCGGGCAGCTTCACTTTATCGGCGACGGTCTTCTGCACCTCGGCGACGAAGCTCTGCACGTCGCGCCCGCTCACGTTGATGTCGATGGCGACACGGCGCTTCAGCTTGTCGCGCGTGACCTGGGCGGGGCCGTCGGCCACGCTCACGTCCGCGACCGCCGACAGCGGCACCGCCTGGCCGTTGGACAGGCCCACGGGCAGATCGCGCACCGCCTGCGCGTCCGACCGGGATGCGGGTTGCAGGCGCACGACGATGGGCGTCTCGGTGTCGTTCTGGCCGTACACCATGCCGACCTGCCGGCCGCCGACCGCCTCCACCACGGCCAGCGCGTCGGCGGCGTTCAGGCCGAGCCGGGCCAGCCGCGCGCGGTCCACGGTTACGGTCATCGCCGGCAGCGCGCCCTCCTGCTCGGACCGCACGTCCCCGGCGCCCTGCACGCCCTTGATCACCTGCACCGCCTGGTCCGCCAAGGTGGTCAGGGTGTCCAGGTCCTCGCCGTAGATCGTCAGCGCCACGTCGGAGCGCACGCCCTGCAGCAGGTCGTCCATCCGCATCTGGATCGGCTGTGATACTTCCAAGGACACGCCGGGCACGGCGGCCTTCACCTTGTCCTCCATGGCGCTGCTGATGCCGGCCTGGGTCTTGGCGGTCGTCCACTGATCTTGCGGCTTCAGGATCACGTAGGTGTCCGTGCTCTGCACACCCATCGGGTCGGTGGGGGTGGCGGCGCTGCCGGTCTGCGACACCACTGATTGCACGTCGGGGAACGACTTCAGCACACGCTCGATCTCGGTCACGATCCGCAGCGACGCTTCAAGGTTGATGCTGGGCGGCTTGGTGGAGGTGACGACGATGGCGCCCTCGCTGAGCTGCGGGATGAACTCGCCGCCCAGCCTGGTGGCGAAGAACACCGACACCGCAAACAGCCCGGCCGCCACCCCCACGGTGATCCATGGATGCCCCGAGGCCGCCCGCAGCACCGGGGTGTAGCCGCGCCGGGCGCCGCGCACGATGAAGGTGTCCTTCTCCGACGCCTTGCCGCCCAGGAAGGCCGCCGCCAGCGCCGGCGTCACCAGGATCGTCACCAGCAGCGCGCTGACCAGGGCCAGCATGACCACGAGCGCCATGGGGCGGAACGTCTTGCCCTCGATGTCCTGCAGCGCCAGCACCGGCAGGTACACCAGCGTGATGATGGCGACGGAGAAGATGACTGGCCGCGCCACCTCGGCCGCCGCGCCGGGCACGACTTTGACGGGGTCCTTCTCCTCGCCCTCCGACTGCCGGCGCAGCACGTTCTCGATCAGCACCACCGCGCCATCGACGAGCAGGCCGAAATCCAGCGCGCCCAGGCTCATCAGGTTGCCCGAGATGCCCAGCGCCCGCATCCCCGCGAACGCCATCATCATCGCCACCGGGATCACCGTCGCCACAATCATCCCGGCGCGGAAGTTGCCCAGCATCAGCAGCAGGATCGCCACCACCAGCAATGCGCCCTCGCCCAGGTTGTGCTCGACGGTGCTGATGGCGCGGCCGATCAGGTCCGACCGGTCGTAGAACGTATGGATCTCCACGCCGGGCGGCAGCTCCGCCTGCACCTTGGCGATGGCGGCCTTGAGCGGCAGCAGCACCGCGCTGGCGTTCAGGCCGAACTGCATGTCGGCGACGCCTAGGATGGTCTCCCCCATGCCGTCATGCGTCACCGCGCCCAATCGCGCCTTGGGGGCCAGCTTCACTTCCGCCACGTCGGCGACCGTGACCGGGATGCCGCCTGGCGCGGCCTTCAGCACGATGCCTGCGATGTCGCCGATGCCCTGCGCCAGGGCCAGGCCGCGCACGATCTGCTGCTCGTCGCCGTGCGCGATGCTGGCGCCGCCGCGGGTGGAGTTGTTGGCCTCGATGGCGCCATAGAGCTGCGGCAGGGTGACGCCCTGGGCGCGCAGGCGGTCGGGGGAGACCTGGACCTCGTAGGTCTGCAGGTCGCCGCCGTAGATGTTGATGTCCACGATCCCCGGCACCAGCCGCAACTGCGGCACGATGCGCCATTGCAGCATCTGGTATAGCTCCATGGGGGTGTAGCCGGGGCCGCGCAGCTCGAACTCCAGGATCTCGCCCAGGCCGGTGGCGAACGGTCCCAGTGCGGGGGTGCCGACGCCGGGGGGCATCATGGCCTGCGCCGCTTGCAGGCGTTCGGACACCTGGGCGCGGGCGGCCTGCACGTCGGCGCTGTCGTCGAACGTCACGTATACCGCCGACAGGCCGAAGCGGGAGGTGGAGCGCACGTCCTGCAACTGCGGCAGGCCGGCCATCTGGGTCTCGATGGGGAAGGTTACGAGCCGCTCGACCTCCAGCGGACCCAGGCCGGTCGCCTCGGTGAGGATGAGCACCTGCTTGGGCGAGATGTCGGGCACGGCGTCGATGGCCAACTGCTTCAGGTTGAGCCAGCCCGCCGCGACCACGCCCAGCGCCAGCACGATCACCAGCCAGCGCCGGCCGACCAGGGCTTCGAAGAACCGTTGCATCGCGCTAACCCGACCCGTCCAGCATGGCTTTCTGCAGCAGCGCCTTCAGCTCGAAGCTGCCCTGCACCACCACCTCGTCCCCCGCCGCCAGACCCTTGCGGACCTCGATCCAGTCCTGCCGCTCCACCCCGATGGTCAGGTCATGGCTCTGGAACCGGTCGTCCCCGAGGGGGGTGAACGCCACCCGCTTGTCCGCCACTGCCTGCACCGCGCCGGACGGCGCCACCAGGTCGTCGCGGCCGCGGTCGCTGGTCAGCACGACATCCACGAACATGCCCGCCCGCAGCGCGCCGTCCGGGTTGGCCAGGCCGATGCGGGCCGGCAGCGTGCGCGCCTGCGGGTCCAGCGCGGCGCCCAGCGACACCACCTTGCCGTCCCAGGTGCGGCTGCCGGATGCGACGCGCACCCGCGCCGGGTCGCCGACGGCCAGCAGCGGCACCGCGGCCTCCGGCACCTGGGCCAGCACCAGCATCACCGACAGGTCCGCCACGGTGAAGGCGTCCGCCGTGGTGTCCACCAGCTCGCCCTGCGTGACGCTGGAGGTGACGACGACGCCGGCGATGGGCGAGACCAGCGTCCCGGTGCCGGGCGCGCTGCCGGGGTTGAGGCGTGTGACTGCGGCCTGCATTGCGGCGTTGCGGGCGCGGGCGGCCTCGGCGGCGGCATCGGCCTGGGCCAGCACCAGGCGGCGGCGTTCGGCTTCGGCACGCGACAGGGAGCCATCGCGGGCCAGCAGCTCGCCGCGCCGCAGGGCGTCGCGCGCCACGGCGACGCCGGCCTCCGCCTCCCGCAGGCTGGCGCGCCCGGCGGCCAGCTCGGCCTGCGCGTTGGCCAGGCTGGGTACGTCCAGCTCCGCCAGCGGCTGCCCGGCGCGCACCTGGTCGCCGGCATACGCCAGCAGGCGCAGCACCCGCGCCTGGGCGAGGGGACGCAGCACCGAGACATGGTTCTGGTCGAAGGCGACGGTCCCGGACACGCTGACTGGCTCGGTGATCTCGCGGCGGCCGATGCGGGCGGTCTGCAGCTTGATGGTTTTCTGCTGTTCGGGGGACATGCGGACGACGCCGGGCGGGTCCTTGGGCGGCGGGGGCGGCTTCGGATCGTCCTTGCCGGCGCCCGCCGTCAGGCACAGCGCCGCGAGCAGGGCGATGCCGCGCCTCCCGGCAGCATGCCTCACAGCAGCACGCCCTGCGCCAGCCGCAGGCGCAGGCGGGCGGCGGCCAGATCGGTGTGCGCCCTCTCGCGGGCGGCCTCGGCGTCGTAAGAGAGGGCGTTGGCGCGCACCACCTCGATCAGCGGCATCTCCCCCACCTGCCAGGCGCGCCCGATCTGCCCGCGGCGCTTCACCAACTCGGCCGCCGCACGCTCGGCCGCCACGCTGCCGCGCTCGGCGCCGGCCAGCAGCGCCTCCGCCTGGCGCACCGCGGCCAGCACTGCACGCTGTGCCTGCACAAGCTGCACCACCGCCTGCGTCACCGCCTGCTCCGCCGCCGCCCGGCGCGGGGCGTTGCGCGCCTCGGTCGCGAACGGCAGCCGGAAGGTGACGCCGAAGCGGGTGTCCCATCTCGCGCCGGGCTGCTTCTCGTTGATGCCCTGCAGGCCGACCTCGGGGCTGTCGCGGTTCTCGATCCCGACCAGGCGGGCGCTGGCCTGCGCGGCCTCGACCGCACGCTGGGCGGCGGCGATGCGCGGATGGGCGGCGAGCGGGTCGGCTGCGGGCCGGGGCGCCGGGCTGGCCGCGGCCAAGGCGGGAGCGTCCAGCCGGGGCAGCAGGTTGTTGCCGACCACCACCGCCAGCGCCGCACGGGCTGCGCCAAGCTGCGCCTCGGCGTTGCTGAGCGTCACCGCCGCCCCGGCTGCGTCCGCATCCGCCGCCAGCGCGTCGCTCTGCGAAGCCTCGCCGATGCGGAACTGGCGCGCCAGGTTGGCTGCCAGCGCCTGGGCGGTGGCCAGCCGGCGCGCGGCGACATCGCGGTCGCCCAGGGCCAGCGCCGCCTGCGCGGCGAGGTCCAGCACCTGCTGGGCGAGCGCCAGGTGCGCGGCGGCGATGGCAGCCTCCACGGCTGCGCCGTCCGCCTGCGCCGTTGCCTGCGTCGCCCGGCCCTGGCCCGGCAGCCAGAGCGGAGTGGCCAGCTCCGCCTGCGCGGTCAGGTAGTTGTAGTTGCTGCCGAGGATCTTGTCGTTGACGTAGCTGCCGTTGAGGGACGGCGCATTGGGGAACAGCGCGCCGCCGGCGGCATAGCGGGCGCCGGCGCTGACTTGCTGGGCCGCCAGGTCCTGCCGCTGCGGCAGGTGCGCCCAGGCCTCGGCCACCGCGTCGTGGAAACTCTGCTGCGCCGCGGGCGGGGCGGGGCGTTCGGCCGGCGGACGGGCGAAGGCGCCCCCCGTGCAGAGGGACGTGCAGAGGAGCAGCAAGGCACGTTGCCGGCTTGAGGTCATTGTGGGCGTTCAACCCCGGAACTGCGTGGCCGGGGCTTGTGCCATATGCGGCGCCAAGCTGTCACCAACACGAAACGGTGTTGCCGCTCCCTGCATCAGCCCCGCGGCAGCATCCGGGCGAGCACGCCGTCGTGCCAGAGGTAGCGATGCACCAGCGCCGCCGAGGCGTGCAGCCCGGCGAGCGCCAGGATCACCCAGCCGATGGTGGCGTGCACGTCCTGCACCTGGTCCGGCAGCTCCTTGTTGCCGGGGTCATAGGCCGGCAGGCTGAACAGGTTGAAGATGCTGTCCCCCCGCGTCCAGGTCAGGAACATGCCGGCCAGCACCATCGCCCCGAGCAGCGCATACAGGCCCCAGTGCGTGCCCTTGGCGACCACGTTCTTCAGCGCGGTGTCGTCGGCCAGCGGCAGGCGCCGCCCCCCGGTCAGCCGCCAGACGATCCGCCCGGCCAGCAACGCGGCCAGCAGGACCCCGAACGTGATGTGGACCGAGCGCGCATCGACCCGCAGCGGCCCCCGCGGGAACCAGTCGATGGCCTGCGCGCCCAGCCACTGCGTGACGACCAGCAGGGCGATTGCCCAGTGGAAGAACATGGTCAGGGGGTCGTAGCGCTTCGCGCCGGTGCTGACAGGCTGCATGTCCAGGAACTCCTAGGCGTTGCCGATGCGGATGCCGGCCGCGGACGCCAGCGCGCCACCCGGCATGACCCTGGCCGACGCGGAGGGCGGCAGCGTACCTATGTCCTCCGATTGCGCCAAGGCAAGCGATCGGGGACAAACGACCGGGCAGGTCGGTCCCTGATGGTGCGGGCCAATTGGGGTCATGCCGACCAGTAGGTGCTGCAAGGCCCGCCCCGCGCAACCGGCCATCGGGAGTGTGAACCCGAATTTAGTGGTGCGCCGGCAGCAGGGTGTAGTCTCCCAGCCAT
>JAABUX010006615.1_pt1 | contig 13784 bp, 13 predicted proteins | sample 5561851 | NCBI WGS metagenome assembly JAABUX01 (sample SAMN10711883, study PRJNA513361) | rock metagenome | isolation source: Antarctica rocks | place: Antarctica: Victoria Land, Richard Nunatak red sandstone | collected 2016-01-03 | reverse complement strand
ACGGTCGCGTTCGGCTGGTTGCTCACGACACGCAGCAACAGGGTACGCCCGACGGTGAGCGCGTGCGGCGCCATGATGCGCCCCGTCAGCACGAGGTGTGGCAGCACGGTCACGCTACCCGAGGCAGTATCGTTCAGTCCTGCCCGCGGCAGCCGCGCCGTCACCACGATCGTCGCGGTCTCGGGGCCACCCTGCGGCTGATACGCGATAAGTGGGGCGAAGATCGCGGCGCCGGCGGCGTTGGCGCGCTGTCTTTTCTCGATCGCGCTGCCATCGGCGAACGTGACGGTGAGCGTCACCAGCGCCCGCCTGGTCGTCCGCGTGCGCACGACCAGGCGGGCGCCGCTGCGGATCTGCACGACCAGCCGCGCCGTGGTCACGCCGCTCGGCGCGCTGAGGACCTGCATAGTCCCGTTCGCTGTGATGATCACGGCGGCGCCAGCGCGCGTCATCTGGGACGCCGCCAAGACACTGTATGGACGCGGCGCGCCCGGTAGCAGGCCCGGTGCCGCGAGGGCGATGGTCAGTGACGCGAGCGCCACGAGCAGGCGGGCAAAAGACGAGCATGATGGTAAACGCATCGGTTGATACTCCATGGCCAGGGGGTCGCCTACCTCATACTATACGAGCAATCGTGTTGTACCTGTATTAGCGCTCTGTAAACCTTTTGTAAACGCGTCCTCGTCGCGGACGGCCAGGGGCAGGCGCACCGTCAGGGCCGCCCAGCGCCCCTGCTCGCTGCGCGCCGCGACCGCGCCGCCATGCGCGTGCACGAGTTCGCGCACGATGGCCAACCCGATGCCGCTCCCACCCGTCCGTTGCGCGCGCGAGTGGTCGCCACGATAAAAGCGGTCGAAGACGCGCGGCAGATCGTCGGGAGGGATACCCGCCCCCGTGTTGTAGACCTCGACGACCGCGCTATTCCCCTCCCGCGCCGCGCGCAGGCGCACCTCACCCCCTACGTCGGTGAACTTGAGCGCATTGTCGAGCAGGTTGACGAACACCTGCGTCAGACGATCCGGGTCGCCGCGCGCCGGCAACGCGTCGTAGCCTAGCTCGACGACGACGCGTACGTCACGCCGCGACGGCAGCGTCTGATAGCGCGCGGCGATGTCGCCCAGCAACGCGCGCAGATCGAGCGGGGCCAGCGCGAGCGGCAGCCGGCCGGCCTCCAGGCGCGAGAGGTCGAGCAAGTCTACCGTCAGGCGCTGCATCCTTTGCGCCTCGTCGTTGATGATCGCGGCGGTATGGCGCTGCCACGGCGTGGTCGCCTCGTCCTCGGTCAGCGCCTGGCTGAAGCCGATGACACTGGTGAGGGGACTGCGCAGGTCGTGCGAGACGTTGGCGACGAACTGGCGCTGTAGCTCACGCGCGTGCTTGACCTCGTAGGCCATGCGGTTGAAGGAGCGCGCCAACTGCCCGATCTCGTCGGACGAGCCGCGCGCGACGACCTGCTGGTCGTAGTCGCCCGCGGCCATGCTCTCCGCAGCGCGCGTCATGGCCTGGAGCGGGCGCGTCATGGCGCGCAGCAGCGCGACCGCGGCCAACAAGGAAACGAGGACGGCCACGGCGCCGGCCGCGGCGAGGCGTGAGGCGACGGAAACGGCGAACCGCGACCTAACGCTCTCTAGCGCCACGATTTTATGGTACGCATAAGCGTCTGGCGCCGCGGCGTCACCCTGCGCGACCGGCAGGACGAGATACGCGTAGGCGGCGTCCCCTATCGTGATGAAGCCGCTCGCCCGCTTGTTGATAACAGCGCTCAAAGAACCGTACGACGCCACGCTCGACGTCCCGCCGCCATACGTTGTGTCGCCGGCGACGGCGTCGTCCGGCCAACTGGTGACCAGCACGCGGTCGACGCCGAGCGCGTCGGGCCGTACCAGGGCCAGCGGCGGCCGCGCGTGCGCGTTGAGCAGGGCGTTGCTGACCTTGGCGCGCACGAGCAGGGGATTGAGTCCACGCAGGACGGTGAGGGCGGACGTGCGGTCACTCAGGTACGACTGGCCCGCGAAGACGGCCGTGGTCAAGCCCAGGCTGAGCACGAGCAGGGCCAGCACGGCCAGGGTCAGGCGCGTGATGAGCGAGGCGAGAATGCGCCTACGGAACGTCCTCAAACTTGTACCCTACACCCCACACCGTGGCGATCAGACCGGGGCTGCCACCAGCGGCCTCGATCTTCTCGCGCACATGCTGCACATGCACGTCGACGGTACGGCTCTGCCCCTCAAAGTCGTAGCCCCACACCTTGCTGAGCAGCTGCTCGCGGCTAAAGACCTGGCCGGGGTGGCGCGCCAGCATCAGCAGCAGGTCGAACTCCTTGGGACGCAACGCGACGGCGTGGCCACGCGCAAGCGCCTCGCGGCGCGACGGATCGACGGTCAGCGTGGCGAAGCGCAGCGCCACGGTCTCATCCGTCGCCGGCGCCGCGGCGCGGGCGGCGCGTCGGTAGAGCGCCTTGACGCGCGCGACGAGCTCCTGGGGCTGGAATGGCTTGGTCAGATAGTCGTCGGCGCCGAGCTCGAAGCCCACCACCTTATCCACGATATCGTCCCTAGCCGTCAGCATCAGGATCGGCACGTCGCTCGTGCGGCGCACCTCGCGGCAGATCTCGGTACCGAGCAAGCCGGGCAGCATCAGGTCGAGGATCAGCAGCGAAGGGGTCGTCGCGTGGAACGCCGCCAGCCCCGCCGGCCCATCGTAGGCCGCGCGGGTCTCGAACCCCTCGCGCGACAGGTAGTGCGTGACGAGCGCGACGATATTTTCTTCGTCGTCGACAATGAGGATGTGGCTCATAGGACCAGTGTACAGTACTCGCGGATGAGCAGCCCGAAGCGGGCCACCACAAGCCCCAACGCCATGATGGCGATACACGAGCGCACCCAGACCAGGAACGTACGCTCATTGGCCAGGTGGTCACGCGTCGCGTTGGGATTGCTTGGCTTCTCGCGCGCGTTGCGGTTCTCGTCGTCGCCCATGCCCTGCGCCTCCTTAGAGCTATCCGCATTTTTCGCGCGGGCCGGCCACGCACGCGCCGTATCCATTGGGAGCGCCACTGATGGGTTAGAGCTTGCGCAGCTTGACGCCGCGCACCGCGTGGTCGGGACCTTTCTCCAGGATCAAGTGGGCGCGCTCGCGGGTTGGCAGGATGTTCTCGCGCAGGTTGACGCCGTTGATGGAGTCCCAGATGTCGCTCGCGACGCGCACGGCGTCCGCGGGCGTCAGGCTGGCGTAGCGGTGGAAGTAGGACGCCTCGTCCTGGAACACGGTTTGGCGCAGCTGCATGAAGCGCTCGACGTACCAGCGCTCGATGTCGGTGGGGGCGGCGTCGACATAGATGGAGAAATCGAAGAAATCGGACACGAAGTCGCGCACGGGCTGTTTCTGGCGGCCGTCCCCGGTCTGCAGCACATTCAAGCCCTCGACGATCACGACGTCGGGCCGCCGCACGGCCTGTGTCTGATCGGGTAGGATGTCGTAGGCCCGGTGCGAGTAGATCGGGGCCACGACCTCGGGCTTGCCTGCCTTGAGGTCGGCCATGAAGCGTACCAGGCGCCGCAGGTCGTAACTCTCGGGGAAGCCCTTGCGGCTCATCAGGCCGCGCGCGGTGAGCGTGCGGTTGGGGAACAGGAAGCCGTCGGTCGTGATCAGGTCCACATAAGGGTGGTTGGGCCAGCGCGCCAGCAGGGCCTGCAGAATGCGCGCGGTGGTGCTCTTGCCGACGGCGACGCTGCCGGCGATACCGATCACGTAGGGCACCTTCGCCGCCGGGTGGCCCAGGAAGGTGTCCGTGACCGTGTAGAGCTTCTGCGTGGCGTCGACGTAGAGATTGAGCAGACGCGAGAGCGGCAGGTAGATCTCCTCGACCTCCCGCAGTGAGACCGACTCGTTGAGACCCTGGAGTGCGGTCAGGCCGGCCTCGGTCAGCGTGAGCGGCGTGGCGGCGCGCAGCCGCATCCACTCTTCCCGCGTGAACGACACGTAGCGCGAGAGGCCGCCGGCGCCGGCCGACCGCGGCGCCCGCATGGCCGCTTCGCTCAACATTGGCGCGGGACCCCATCGTCCAACGCTATCATGGTATAGTCCTCGTCGTGTAGGGATGATTGGGGCATGACGCCGTATACGCCGTAAGATTCCTGTTGCTACAGTGTACACAACGGGCGGGGACAACGGCGGCAGCTGAGGGGGGCGATAAGCGCCACGCCTACGAAGCCATCGGCGTGACCGAGTACGTCGTGTTCGACCCCGACGGGGACTTGTTGCCCGACGTGTTGCGGGCATGGCGGCTGGAGGGGGGCGTGTACGTGCCGTGGCAGGCGGCGCCCGACGGCTGGTGGCACAGCGCGTCGCTGGAGATCGCGCTGGAGGCGACGCGGCCGTTCCTGGGGGTCCGTGATCGTGACGGCCAACGCATCGCGCTGCCCAGCGCGGTGCGCGCGCGCGCGCAGCAACTGGAACAGGAGGTGGCGGAGGAGGCGCGGCTTCGTGTCGTGGCGGAGCAAGAGCGGGCGGAGGAGGCGCGGCAGCGCGCCGCGCTCGAAGATCAGTTGCGACGCCTGCGCGAACCCGGTGGCGCATAGGGCGGTTTTAGGTTATGGCGGCGGCCACTGTTGCACGCCATGGAGCACACGCTGGATAACGATGTCGTGGTCATCGTCGTCGCGATGGGTGTATATGACGACGTAGGGCAGGCGCGGCACGACCAGTTCGCGCGTTCCCTCGACGCGTCCTATCCGCCCCATGCCAGGAAAGGTTGTGAGGCGATTGATCGCGATTTGTACGAGAGCGACAACTTTATGGGCTTGGGCCAGATTCTGCTGCGCGATATAGGCGTGGATATTCTCGATATCATCGCGCGCCTCCTGGGTGAAGGTCAGGGCCACGTCGATCCTAACTCCAGCTCCGCTTCGGCCATCGCCTCGGGGGTCGTCAAACGGCCCCACAGCGCCTCCATGTCCTCGGGAGGCACGATACGGCCGGTCTCGGTAGAGCGCAGCCCTTCCGCGACTTCCATGCGGAACCAGCGGTCATACGCAAGCCCTTGCGCCACCGCCTCGGTCAGCAATTCCGTGACAGGACGCCCCGTTGTGTGAGCCAGTTCTTGCACTTGCGCGTGCAAGTTGTCGGGTAGTTCAATGGTTGTTGTCATCATTTTTCACGCTTCCCTCCCCTGTCAAATGCTACCTTTATGTTACGACGCGCGGCGCCCATTTTCAATGCACGATCCGAAAGTCGGTAGAGGCAGGGGGCGCGCCGGCTGCTGTGCCTCGGGCAGCAAAGAGGGCGGCGGCTAATAGTGCGTCAGTAATCCAATTATCCAATTGTGCCGGTTTTGCCTGGACAAAGCCGGGGAAGGTGGTGTACAGTAGCGCAAGGAGACCGCTGCAAGGCGGCGCCGAGTAGGTCCATCCGGTGCGCGCACACCGGATCTTAATTGTGCTATGATAGCCGTCAAGCGGTGAAGCGGCCCGTGAGACAGGGCGCCTATTGGTAGCGCGCTTAGACGAACAGTCTTGCGGCGACAGGCGCCGGCGTCGTGGTTTGCTCCGCCGGGAGGCGGGGTGACGGGAGAGGGTCTTATGGTCACGAGGGGACAGTTCGCGCGGCTGGCCGCCGTGTGCGTCCTCGTCGTCCAGGCCGTCCTGGCGCCCGTGGCCGGCGCCGCCCTGGCTAGCGGCCGGGATACGGCCGGGCGCGCGCCCTCGTCACCCCTCGCACCGGGCAGCGCCGGCGTCCCGCCAGCCCCCGTACCCCCTGGGACCGCCGGCATCTTGCCGGCCCCGATCGTCTCTACTGGGAGCGCCAGGGCGTATGGCGATACGCCCCTACACCAACCGGTCTCCGTCGTGTCTACTGGGAGCGCCGGCGCCAGTCCGCTGACTGTCTTGCCGGCCCCCGTTGGCTGGCGGGCGGCTCGTGGTCCCGGCATGGTCCGCTCCGCCGACCTCGCGGCAGGGTCGTCGCAGCCGCCGCGCCGGCCCGCTCCGCCCACCCTGACGCTCAGGCTCGCCAGCACGCCGGCCCACCCCGTGGCGCTGCGGATCGGGCAGGTCGTGGACACGCTCAGCCGCCCGGTCGGCGACGGCACGATCACCTTCAGCCTGCGCCGCCCCACCGCGACCGGCGCGCTCTACTCGTGCGCGCCCGTCCACGGCCGCTGCGTCATGGCGTGGGCCGCCCACAACGCCGGCGCCATCGCCGCCCACTGGTCGGGCGACCGCCACTACCGCTCCGCCGACGCCACGCTCACCATCGCGGTGAGCCGCGCCGCCTACAGCGACAGTGGGACCTGGCAGGGCCGGCGCGTCGGGCCGCTCACACGCGTCGCGCCGGCCGTCAACGTGCCGCGCCTGCCCGGCGCCGCCCGCGCCGGCCAGCTAACGCGCTTCCACAGCGACGACCCCGCCTACCGCTGCCTCGACGGGAAGAGCCGCGCCGTCTACATCGCGCCGCGCGCCTACCCCGACGACTATGTGGCCTACAGCGTCTGCAAGAGAACTGGGGGTTCTCGATACTCAGCGACGCTTCAAGAAGAACAACCGAGCTCCTAAACCGCTGAGCACACTTCCCGTCAGCCAGCGCAGGACAGAGGCGAAGCGGGGCTGTGTGGCAAGCTTCTTCCCCAAACTTCCAGAGAGATACGCGTATCCCCCATAAATGCACAGACATAGCAGGGTGAAGGTGAGGCCAAATGCGGTCATTTGCAAGGGAACACGGCCTAGATGGGGATTGACGAACTGTGGGAGTAAGGCGGCAAAGACCAGGATGCCCTTAGGGTTGAGCAGACTCGTGAGTATTCCTTGTTGCAGAATACGTCCAGCAGGCACAGGATTGACCGCACCTAGCGTCAGAGGGCCACCGTGTGTGCTCATGAGGGTGCGTAGGCCCAGATACAAGAGGTAGAGCGCTCCCGCGTAGTGGACGATGTCAAAGGCAACGACCGATGATTGCAGCAAGGCAGACAATCCAAGCGCCGCAAGCATGGTATAGACGAGATAGCCTAGGCAGATCCCCCCCGTCGAGAGCAAGGCGGCCGTTCTCCCTTGCGCAATACCGCGTGTCATTATATAGATCACATCAGGACCGGGCGTCAAAGCAAGGAAGACGATAATGGTCGCAAAGACCATGAGATTTGAAAAAACATGATAGTGACCTCTTTTCTAGAACAATGTAACATGATGAACCTGGGTTGACAACTCCTCGTGCCGCAAGGCGGCCCACCAACTCACCAGCGGCGTCGACCGCGATGGCCACCCCTTCGTCACCAACCAATATGACGCCCTCGACGCCGGCCGCGTGATCACGCAGACCGACGCGCTCGGCCGCGTCAGCACCTTCGCCTACTACCTGGCGCCGCCCCACAGCGTCACCGTCGCCACCGACCCACGCGGCGCCGCGACCACCTACACCTACGACAGCCAGTATCGCCTGCTCAGCGTGCGCGACGCCGCCAACGGGATCACCAGCTACACCTACGACGACCGGGGCGACCGCCTCACGGCCACTGACCCCAATAACCATACCTCCATGTATACCTACGACGCGCGGCAACATGCTCACCGCGACCGATCCGCGCACCAACACGACCACCTACAGCTACGACGCCGCCAACCGCCCGCTCACAGTGGTCGATCCGCTCACGCACGCCATCACCTCGACCTACGACCTGCACGAGAACCCGCGCACGCGCACCGATGCGCTGGGCCACGCCACGCTCACGGCCTACGACGCCGAGGGCAACCGCCTCAGTATGATCAGCCCGCGCGGCGACGTCACGACCGACGGCTACGACGCGGACAACCGGCTGATCACGGTTACGGACGCCCTGAGCGGGGCCACGACTTACGGCTACGACGAGGTGGGCGACCGCACCGCCGTCACCGACGCGCTGACGCATACCACGACCACCGCCTACGACCTGCTCGGTCGCGTCACGAGCGTGACCAGCCCGTTGAGCGAGACGGTGTCGTACGGCTACGCCGCCGCCGGCAACCGTACGGGCGTGACCACGACGGCCTACAGCTACAACGCCGCGAACGAATTGACCGTCGCCGGCGCCACGACCTACGGCTACGACGCTGACGGCAACCGGCTGACGGCGACCACGGACGGCGCGACTACGACCTACGGCTACGACGACGCCAACTACCTGACGGGCCTCGCGTCGGGCGCGCACGACATGATCTACACCTACAATGGCGACCACGCGCGCGTTGGCAGCGCGGTTGACGGCGTGACGACGGGCTACGTGCTCGACCTCGCCGCCGGGCTGCCCACGGTCTTGCAGCAGGCAACATTGGGCGTCACGACGACCTATCTCTACGGCGCGGGCCTGTTGGGCCAGGACGACGGCACGGACCTACAGACGCTGCTGCCCGACGCGCTGGGCTCGACGCGCCTGGTCGCCAGCAGTGGCGGCGCGATCGTGGGCCACGCCTCCTACGACGCTTACGGCGCACAGACGACGAGCGGCGCCGGCAGCGTGTTCGGCTTCACCGGCCAGCAGACCGACGCCGCGAACGGCCTCGTCTACCTGCGCGCCCGCTCCTATGACCCCGCCACCGGCGTCTTCCTGCAGCGCGACCCGTATCCGTTCGACCCCAACAATCCAGTGACTGTCAACCGATACACGTATGCGAACGCCAATCCAACAAATGAGAGCGACCCATCGGGACTTTTCGTTTATGGGCTGTGCGGGAATGTAGGGGCAGGATTTATTTTTGGCGGCTCTATTCAAGTCTGCATCGTCAGTGCTGACTTCAGATCGTTGGGGCTCTCAGGTACTGTAGCCGGACAAGTCCAAACAGGATCGCCCTCTGTGGATGCAGGCTTACAGGTACAAATAAGTGACGATAAGAGTATTAGTGATTTGAGCGGCGGCTCGTATTACGCCGGAGCGAGTGCTGGCGCCGGTTTAGATGTGGGAGTAGATGTCTCTACCAGCAAGGATGAATGCGGGAACTTCTCGCGTCCCAGCCCATCTGTCACTATAGGCGTGGGAGCCGGGGTGGAAGAACACGCCGGTTATAGCCAGACACAGGCGATCGATTTCGGCAACCTGATCCCCAAGGTGTATTAATCGCCCTGTGCCCGGCGTCGCGGGCAGGACGTGGCGCGACCGGGCGCTCCTATGGGGGCATCGGTGAGCGCAAACAGGGCGCGCGGGCGTATCGCTATACGCCCAACGGTCGCCGCAGAGGCGTCCAATGGGCGGCGAACGCCGACGACCGCCAGGCCGCCCGCCCGCGACCACCGGGCGTATAGCGATACGCCCCTACAGCCGGTATGGCGTCGGGTAATTTGTAACCGGACAGGGCTGTATAGCCATACGCCCCTACATCTTTTCGCGCCGACTGGGGTGATAGCGTGGCTGGCGGTCCCAGTAGATCTCCAGCGCGAAAATGTGGTGCGCACCCACATCCGACTGCGGTCAGCGTTGGTCTGCCATCCGGGCCCACGCGGAGCGGGGAGGGCCGTCGCTCAGGTCAGGTCTTGGCATCATTGCGCCACAAGTCGAGTACACTGATGGCATAGAAAAGGCCGGTTGACCGCACAGGAGGCGCTCGATCATGCAGATGGCGGTGGGACTCAGCGGGCATGACCAACTCCTGAAGCAACTGCTGCAGGCATTCTTTGCCGACTTCCCGCGCCTGTTCGACCCCGAGACAGCGGACAAGCTGGACCTCGGCACGGTGACGTTCGTCAATCCGGAGACGTTCACCGACATTCCCCAGGGCGAACGGCGTACCGCCGACCTGGTCGCGCGTGTCGGGACACTCATGGGTGACCCCGAGTTGGTGCTGATCCACGCGGAAGCGCAGCGTAAGCGTGAGCCGAACTTTCCGCAGCGGATGTGGGAGTATTACCACCTCCTGCGCCTGCGTGAGCGCCTGCCGGTCATCCCCATCGCTCTGGTGCTCTATCCCGGTCGCGCGGGCATCACGCTCGAAGAGTACAGCGAGGGTGTCTTCGGCCGCGCCTACGTCACGTTTCGATACTTGCAGATCAGCCTGCCGCGCCTACCCGCCGACGATTACCTGACGAAGGGTCCGCTCGCGGCGGGATTGGCCAGCCTGATGCGGCCGGCGGCAAAGGGGCGTGCGGCGCGCATCGCGCTGCACCTGGCCTGCCTGCGCGGCGTGCAGCAGGCAGCGGAGGCCGGCGAGCTGGACGACGCGCGCATGGAGTTGCTGGTCAATATGATCGCGACGTATCTACCGTTGAGCGCCACGGAGCGGAATGAGTTGCGGGTACAATTACAGCGGGGAGGGGATACCACGATGGAAGCGACGGAACTGACATGGGCGGATCGCATACTCTTGCGTGGCCGGACGCAGGGTCGCCAGGAGGGCGTGGCGGAGGGACGCCAGGAGGGCCTTAGGGTGGCCCGTCATGCGGTGCTGGCGCTGCTGACCAAGCAAGTCGGCCCACTGCCGCCCTCCGTCGGCGCGGGGCTTGACCGCATTGATGACCCGCGGCGGCTGGAGGCGCTCCTCACCGTGGCGCTCTCCGCGCGTACCCTGGAGGAGTTCACGCACGCCCTGGATGGCGGTTAGACCCTCACCGGGATACGTGACCGCGGTGACCGGCGGCAGCGAGACCATGGTCTACGGCGTGCTCGTCAGCGCCGTCCAGCCGCCGGCGCTTCTCAGGCGCTCGTAGGTTTGGCGGGCGTCGTCCGCGTGGGCGAAGATGGCGTAGCAGGTCGAGCCGCTGCCGGTCATCAGGGGGTTGGGCGCGCCCGCGTCGCGCAACGCGTCCAGCGCGCGCCCAACCGCGGGGTAGAGCAGGCGGACCGTGCGCTGTAGGTCGTTGGAGAGCGGCCACGCGCGCGGCGGCAGAGGCGGGTCGGCGCGCAAGGCGGCAAGTAACGCCTCGGTCTGTGAGCCGTCGCTGTACAGCGCGGGCGTGAGGGCGGCGAACACCTGGCGCGTCGAGACGCCGCTGTCCGGCTTATAGAGCACGACGTGTACGCGCGGCAGTGGCGGCAACGGGGCCACCGTCTCGCCCCGGCCGGTGGCGAGGGCCGTGGGGGCATAGAAGAAAAATGGGACATCCGAGCCCAGCCGCGCGCCCAGTTCAGCCAGCCGATCGGTCGCGAGACCGAGGTCCCATAGCCGATTCAGACCCAGCAGCGCGGCCGCCGCGTCGCTGCTGCCTCCGCCGAGCCCAGCGTCGACCGGCACGCGCTTGCGCAGCGCCAGACGCGCCCCCCCATCGTAGCTCGTCTCCTGGCGCAGTAGGTCGGCGGCGCGCCACGCGAGGTTTGCTGGGCCGGCCAGCGTGGGCGCGTCGCAGGTGAGCGTGAGCGCGCCCGTGGGGTCGGGTGATAGCTCCAGCGTGTCGTGCAATGCCAAGGTCTGCATGACCGAGCGCAGCGCGTGATAGCCGTCGGGACGCCGCCCGAGCACGTCGAGCGAGAGGTTGATCTTGGCCGGCGCGCGTATGATTAATCCGTTATCCACGGCTCAAGCATACCGTATTGTGACCCGGCAATCTGAGGGTGTGCGCCACATTTTCGCGCCGCGCTCGGAGGGGCTTTCGCACGCTCCCACGTATGACGGCCCCTTTCGCCCTCGCCCCCCCCGCCCCCTCCGGGGGAGCCTGGGCATCTTCCTTCGCCCCCCCCGCCCCCTCCGGGGGAGCCTGGGCATCTTCCTTCGCCCCCCCCGCCCCCTCCGGGGGAGCCTGGGGAGATGCCTCCCCCCAGACCCCCGCCATAAAGCCGCAACGGGACGCGGTAGGAGATAGCGGGCGGGCGAGTGAGCCGCCGCCAGATACCGCCGATGGGGCAGACAGACGCTGCGCCTAGGAGGCGGCAGGGGTCGCCGGACGTTTCCTATCGTCAGGCCCCATGGCTTCCGCGATGAGTGTATGGCGGGGGGCTGGGGGGAGGCATCTCCCCAGGCTCCCCCGGAGGGGGCGGGGGGGCGAGGAGGGAATGCCACAGCGTCACACGGGGCAGGGGTGCGGACTCCCGCCCACCACCGCGACAAAGTGGCGCGCACCCGCAATCCGGCGCTATATTGACAAAGCGGCGGCGACGTGTTACGCTCTACTCACACTAGTTAACCGCTTAATTCAATGAGGCGGCGCGCGATGACGGCGACGATTTACGACGTGGCGCGGCGGGCGGGCGTGACGGCGGCCACGGTGTCCAACGTTATACGCGACAAGGGCTCCGTCGGCGCCGAAACGCGTGAGCGCGTGCAGGCGGCTATCGCCGCGCTCGACTACCGGCCCAACCTCGTGGCGCGTGGGCTGGCCCGCCGCCGCAGCGCGACCCTCGCTCTCCTGCTGCCCAATATCGCTAACCCGTTCTATCCCGAGATCGCCCTTGAGGTCGAGCGCATCGCCGGCGCGCACGGCTATACCCTGGCGCTGTGCAATACCCATGACGACAATGCCGTTGGCCGCGCGCAGCTGGAAAGCTTGCTAGGGCGCCGCGTCGATGGCGTGTTGGCGATGGCCGGCGGCTTGGCGCTTGCCGACGTGCGCGCCGCCGTGGCGCGCGGGCTTACCGTGGTGCTGTGCAACTGGTCGGAGGTCGAAGCGCGAACCACCGGGGGCCGCGCTCTGAAACTCCCCACCGTGGAGGTTGATTTCCGGCACGGCGGCGCGCTGGCCGCCCGTCACCTCCTCGCGCTCGGCCACCGCTGTGTCGCCGCGATCGTGCAAGAGACGGGCGGCACGGCGTGTGACACGCGGAGCCCGTCGCACACGGGCCGGCTGGAGGGTTTCCGCGCCGTGCTCGCCGCCGCCGGTGTTTCGCTTCATGAGGGGCGCGTCCAGTTCGGCGACGGCACGGTTGAGAGTGGGTATCGCGCCGCGGCCACATTACTTGACAACCCCATGGGCGCGGCGCGGCCCACGGCCATATTCGCCACCAATGATTTGATGGCCCTGGGGGCGATCGAGGCGGCGACCGACGCCGGCCTGCGCGTCCCCGTGGACCTCTCGGTCGTCGGGTTCGACGACATCGCGCTGTGCGCGCACCTGCGCCCGGCGCTCACCACCATCGCAATTCCCAAGCAGGAGCTGGCGACGCGGTCGATGGAGTTGCTGCTGCGCCGCGTCGATGGCGCGGACGCGGACGCCATCCCCGACCGCCTGACCGTACTCCCGCACCTCGTCGCGCGCCGGTCGACGGCGCCCATTGATCCTGAAGACGCGCTGGAGGCGCATACGAGAGGAGGTGAGGTCAAAGCCCAGGCGTTTTAGCGGCGGGGCTACGAAACCGTGGCTCCCCCCATAGCAGGCGTCCCGACAGCAGTCATCCTGTATTATGTCTCGCCAGTTGTATATACGAAGGAGTGCCTTTCTCATGATCCATCATCCCGATCAGCGTTCTTCCAAGCGCCGCTGGGCGCGGCGTTTAGCCGCCGGCGCGGCCGTGGCCACCCTTGCCGCCGTCAGCCTCACCCCGCATACGGCCAAAGCCCAGACGCCCAAGGCCTCGGTCGTCCAGTTGACCGCCGAGACCTGGGTACCCAACATGAACACGTCGGTCGACCTGTTCAACAAGACACACCCTGGCATTCACGTCAATTGGCGTAAAGTTGTCGCGGGCGGCCTTGGCACCTACGCCAATTTTTCGAACGCCATCAAGGCTAACTCGACGCCCGACATCGGCCAGATCGAATACCAGTTCCTGCCTACCTTCGAGGCGCAGAACGGCCTGCTCGACCTGGCTCCATACGGCGCCGCCGCCTACAAGAACGACTTCGTGTCGTGGACGTGGAGCCAGTCGACGCTCGGCGACAAGATCTTCGCCATCCCGCAGG
>JAABUX010006612.1_pt1 | contig 13789 bp, 25 predicted proteins | sample 5561851 | NCBI WGS metagenome assembly JAABUX01 (sample SAMN10711883, study PRJNA513361) | rock metagenome | isolation source: Antarctica rocks | place: Antarctica: Victoria Land, Richard Nunatak red sandstone | collected 2016-01-03 | reverse complement strand
CCTGTGGACAGACAAACAGCCTTAAGACGGAGATGCAGGGCCAAGGGCAAGTTTGCTCACACGCAACAGTGATGCATGAAGCAAAGAGGCAACAAGTTGCGAGACAGCATCGTGCCTGTAGTTGCTGTATCGCTCCCTGGCGCTGCCGGACTTTGCCTTCTCGTGGGGCTTCTGGTCTGGGTCCTGGCCAGATCCCCGCGGTATGCAGCCCGGGTCGGTGGTGGTCACGAGGTACAGCAGGACCAGGCCTCCAGAGGCGGTCATGACCATCAGCGACCCGCACACGACGTACAAAGCTGTAGGCCGAGGGAACCCCGGATTCCGTATGACCTGTCACAATCAACACCCTTGTCGGAATCGTCAAGGCAAACAGGTGGCAGAGTATTTCGTCTGTCGGTGGCATACCACATATGCAAATGCTGCCTCATAGGAACTTGGCTGCTGCATGACGAGCAATTTGTGTGCAGGACAACGAGATGGACTGTCAGCGCTATCAGCCTACGCGAGCGGGTCCGCGCGATGTGCTCTCAGGGCTGGACGCGAGCGCCCACCTTGAAGAAAAACATGGCCATCAGACCGAGCACAATCGCCCAGATGACCGGGCACAGCTGGGTCTGGGTGAGGAACGACAGCCAGCCCTTCTTGCCGAAGAGGGCCGACCACCAGGTGGTTTTGCTCGCCGAGTCCCTCCGCCTCCTCTCGCTGCAATGGCACATAGAGAACACCTTTGCCTCGGCTGATGCAAACGGCAAGCGACAGCCTTGACAAATGGAGTCGGCCCGCAGCCGCTCTGACTCCGGACATGCCTTGCATGTCTGAATCATGTATGACAGCAGACCTTTTGTAGTCTGCAAGGTGCCGGCTGAGGTAGCGGTGGCCCTTGTCCATGGCCAATTGCCCCGGCGTGGACCCCGTCGCGTCCGGCTGGTGTACCAAAGACTCGCTTCCGCCCTGGAAATTGCAGCGTGCCAATAAGGCGCCACAACAGAGTGACTAGCAGATTTAGCTGCTGGTATTACCAAATGCTGACGTCAAGTGCTGCAACCGAAGGCCTCGGTAACAAGGGAATGTGCATTTGCCCAAGCACACCCAGGCCGGCGCCATGCACCGACCAGCTTGCGCGCCTGCAGCAGCAGCGTGCAGGCCTCCGCGTTGCCGCGGATGGCGGCCCAGTGCAGCGGGGTGCAGCCCTCGCGGTCGGCCAGGACCCAGCGCGCGTCCATGACCAGCAGCAGCCGGATGGTGTCGCTGAAGCCCTTGTACGCGGCCCAGTGCAGCGGCGTGCGGCCGTCGCCGTCTGGAGCGTCCACGTCCGCGTCCCACCGCAGCGCCACATGGTACAGGAACGCCGTCTGCCCGTACTGAGCAGCCACGTGACACACCTGCGACGCATTTGAAACACGATCAACATGCCATTCCTTGATAAGCCATGCATCAACAAAACATCATCATCTGTTCTACCTGAGCCTTAGCACACGCGACCTGCTGCTGCAGTGCAAATTTCAATCAGGAGTGGGCTAGCTATGCTGGCGCACCGTGTAGCCGCGGCAGTCCTGCGCCGTGAGGTCGGCGCCGGCCCGGAGCAGCGTCTCGGCGGCCGAGAGAGACCCCCGCACGGCTGCCCAGTGCAGCGCATTCTGGCCGCTCGTGTCTGTCGCGTTAACGGGCGCACCACGCTCCAGCAGGAACGAGCAGCATGCAACACGGTTGTTCAGCGCTGCCCACTGCAACGCCTGGTACCCCTGATCGTCCGCCTGCGCTTGCAACGGTCCTCGAGTAAGGGTACCTTCAAAATGCCATCTGGCATTGCTAACTAATAAGCGGCAGCCATGCCGCTCATTAGGGTAGCGACGGAACCAGCAGCAGGGTGCACCTGATGAACGAGGCTCGGATCGGCGTCCACGAAGTGCCTGACGCGGTCGAACTCGCCGTACGCGCAAGCCTTCCAAACGGTGTTGATGGACGCTTGCTCTGGAGGGGGTGCCTTCGCGGCAGACGAAGCGCTGGCTGCTGACGGACTTGCGGCGTGTTCGTGAGCGCTGCGTGCATGCGGCGCCATTGCGTCGGACACACCACTTCAAAGACTGTCGACCCCGCGGACGGCGAACGCCACATCAATCAGTCATCATCGATCCATTGCTGGCTACGATGCTGTTGGGCGCCTCGACACGAGCATTTCCTTACGCGATTTGTGAGGGCGAGTGCAGACCGAGAAAAGGATCCGCGTCAATACGTACGCTTGAGTGCAAAGGACAAGTCTTGAGCTGATGAAAGCCTTGCTGCAAGGTTTGTCATGTGTTGCCTTAACAGGCAAAAGTTCATATGCCGATGGACAGGCACTTGGGACTGGAAGGTCGATGTGGGGATTTAAGTCCAGCAGCATATTGATCTGCAAACATGACGGCCGTGGAGCTCGATGCTGCAAAGCTGCGGCAGGAGCTCGCGGAGCTTGCCGAAAAGCGTGGCGAGGTGCTTGCATAGCCGTTTCGCACACACATTACGGTCTTCTTGAGCCCCACAGCTTTCCACCCAGTTGACCTCAGCTCGCCGCCCTTCTGCCCTCTGTGTTTGCATGCGCTCCTCCTTAGGGCCTCATCCACGCCGCACAGCAGCTTGCTGACCCCAATGCCGTGGCTGCTCGCCAGATTGTCGACCGGATCCGCAGCATGCCCGGGGCACCTCGAGGCCGAGGCAGAGGCTTTGGCCCGCCCTTCGCGCCGGGCAGGGGCTGGTCAGGATCTCGCATACCGGGCCGTCCAGACAGCGTCAGGGACGGCCCTCGAGACAGGCCACCGCCGGAGCCGCGCGCCAGGCCGAGGGTTGCCGCGTGGGGCCTGGCAAATGGCAGCGGCGGGGCACCGCAGTGGAAGCCGCCACCGGAGACCGAGGATCCCAACCAGCAGCCGCTGGGTGCTCGGCTGGGGTCGGGCCCGCACACGCCTCGAGAGGCGCCGGCTTCAGTCCCGGTAAGTTGTGATGTTGCCTATGCAACTGTGCGTCAAGCATCGCCAAGCATGGTTCGCAACAAGACTCAGCTGATGTATTCCCGACGTGTTGCACCAGGTTGAAGCCCCTGCGTCAGCACCTCCTCAGCGTCCACGGCTCATGTCGATGGTCGTTGTCGGCGGCACCAAGAGGACAGCTCAGCAATCGGTGCGGCTTGCACACAACGCTTGCTGGTTTGTTACCAGAAACAATCGTTTCTATGATTCACTGAAAACAGTGCACGACGGAAGCATGCTGCGCTGCTGCAGGATGCCGCGCCGGTAGCCGCCCCGACCGTCGAGTATGAGGCGCCCGGGATTGCCAAGCGGCCAGCGCCGGTTGATGACGAAGGGAACCCTGCGGCAAAGAAGCGCGCTAGGCGGTTATTCGGAGCCCTGATGGGGACGCTGGCTAAAGCCAGGCGCGCGGCCAATGTCACTCAGCGCCTTAGGCCGCCTTTTACATTGTCGTCTTGGCTCAGCTTTTCTACTGTGGTGGTCATGTGATGACGAGATCTTTGTGAATGTTTCCCTGTCTCAATGTAGTCAAGAAGAGCAGCAATTCCGGACCACGACGGTGGGCCAGCGGCGCGAGGAGGCTCTGAAACGGGCAGATCAGCGCGCGGTGGAGCAGCAGAGGGCAGCTCGTGAGGCCGCGCGGCTTGCGGAGATTGCTCAGCGGTGCGCATGCAGCAACGCGTGGTTTCGCGGCACTAAGACGCCCCCGTCGTAACTTGTCTGGCGACAGAGACCGCGATGCATGCTTATCACAGCTGCTCGCGCCGGCGACATAAAACAACGCAGTGCACGTTCCTCCCACCTCAGGTCGCATCTAGGCCTGAGTTCTGAATGCAGGCAGACGCACGCTCCCAGCTGCTGCGACGCAGGCAGGCGGAGGTCTCGAAGCACCGGGAGCTCGGCGCAGTGGCCCAGACGAAACGCTTGGAGCTGGTCCTGGCGGAGCGGTACCGGCGGGAGGCGCAGCTGGCGCACTTCATCCGCACCAGCGGCAGGGCGCCACCGCTGCACTGGCTGCCCGCCAAGCACTCCGACGAGACGCTCCAGCTGCTGCAGAAGGAGCAGGGGCGCCTGGAGGCCTGGAAGGTGCGCAATCAGTGGTGCTCGGACCGAGATTGCAGGCATAGAATGAGCCATGACAAACCTGTGGTCAGGGTCTTGTGACGGTCCGAGGTAGACTTCACTGTTGTGAGACTATATTTGGACGTGACACCTTCCACCGTATCTAGGCAACACAACGACTCCGTGGCGTTGCAGGCCGATGAGGTTGCGAACCTCGAGGCTGAGAAGGAGCGGATCCTGCAGCGACTGCCCGGCTCGGCCAAACCAGCGGCCAATGGCACGGAGGAAAAAGCGGCAGATGGCCAGACGGCGAACGGCACAGAGGGTGAGCGGATGCTGCCGCGCGGAAGCTATTCAATGCTGGTCCTGAGCGTCTCTACGTCTGTGCGCATGACTCAGACTTCGCGTTCACTGGAGCAGTCTCACTCATGTGATGTGCCGCAGAGGCGGAGGGCAATGCTGCCCCTGAACACGATGCAATGGAAGGCGGCAACGATGACGAGCACGGCGGAGCAGCGCAGGAAGAGGCCAGCGAGCGCTGGGAACCCGGCGCATGGACCGATGACTTGCAAGCTGCAGGGCACGCCCCTGCCTCGATGTACATCGCCCAGTGCTGGCGCGGGCCTCTGGCAACCCCACAGATGTTGACCTTTGGACTGCGGTGCAGGGACGAGGAGGAGGCAGACGACGAGGATGGAGCGGACGCAGGCGGGTCCAGAAGGAAAACAGAGCGATGACATGACAACCCTGGACCCCTTGAACCCCGTGTGACTGCCAGTTTCTGTCTGCGGATTCGTTCTTCAGACAATCAGCCCTGAACCAGATTGTCAGCCAATCTGAGTGTTCACACAAACCTGCTGTGCAGCTTTTGATCGCAGTAAAGCCAAAGCCAACACAGACACGCCTCTTGAACGCGAGTCAGGTCCTGCTTTACCGTTTCAGGGAGCCATGGCGGAGGTTGAACCGATGCAGCTTGACGAGACAGCAACAACATCGGTATGCATGGCACCAGCCTGCTTACGCTAACATTTCACCCCCCCCCCGGCCCGGGCACAAGTAGTAGTCCGTGTTGCCTCACCACATGATGCTGCCAGCCTCGCACAAGTCATGCTGGTCTCCCTGCGGACCGGTGCATCACTGCACAAAGAGCCAAGGCACAGAAGGCAAACCTCGGTGCTTCTGGCCCACGGCATTATGTTTTCATATCGCAAATCTGAGAGGTACTGATAGAGCGAGATTATGGTGCTCAGGGAAAGCCAAAGACCATGTTCGACATGAAGAAGTGGAATGCGGTGGCCATGTGGAGCTGGAACATCTCTACCGACACCTGCACCATCTGCCGCAACAACCTGTGCGCCCTGCAGCATGTTGTTTCTCGGACAGCCTGCTCGCATCACGTCTGCACACGAAAAAACATATCCGTCAGCTGGCAGCAACACCTCTGATGACAACCTTCGTGTTCGCAGGTACGAGCCCAGCATAGAGTACCAGGCAAATCCCACAGGTGACTGCGCGTCGAGACCTTTGTTTTCAGCGCCGCTGTGCACTGTGTGCTTGTTTGTTTCAGACTGACGATCGGCATTGGCTACCAGGTGATCCGGACCATGCTGGGCGCAGCATCACCTGGGGGAACTGCGGCCATGTGTTCCATTTGGACTGCATACAGCGCTGGCTCAAAACCCGCTCAGCTTGCCCACTCTGCAACAAGGAGTGGGAATTTGCGAAGATCGAGAAGATCACAGCGGTGAGGACAACGCCAACGGGCGCTCTTTCCACTGAGGGACTGCGCAGCCACCTCACGCTGCTCATCAAATTCTATGCGGTGCAGGGCACAGCGGGAGACGCGCCATCCACCGAATGACGATGGCGCTTGATGCGGTGCATCATGATTTTCGAGCAGTGTTACGCAGGCTGTACATGCATCCGATGTAGGGAACCCCGCTCTTGATCGAGGAGCAGGGGACGGCAGGGCCAGCTGGACGAGCTAATCAATGGGGAGGGTTCTTCAGGCTACTGAAAGTTCTCTCGTCTTTCCACACAGTGTAAGCGTGAGTTGCAACGAGGTGACCTTACGCACGGAGGTCGACTACGCTCTCACTTACCCAGCTCCATCGCGAACGTGACTGGCTCAGCCTCTTGCTGCACCGACGCGGGTCGTCTCGGCCCCTGACTACGCGCCATCACATCGGCCCCGGGCGCTAGGCGCATTGCGCCAGACCTGCAGGCGTGTTTGCACACTGATATGCTGCCTGTTATTAAGAGCCACATGTCGCCTCAATCCCCCTCCACTAGCTGGGGTGCTTGCTCCGCAGGCAGCTGCGCCTCTCTCAATGGCCGAGCCCGAGGCTATGGAGGTGGAGAAGCCGATGGAGGTGGAGAAGCCAGAGAGTGTGATCCCGGTGCGAGCCGGAGCAGCCCCTGCATCCTATGCATGCCTGACTTTGGCAAGACCTTGCGGAAAGGCATGAGCCAGTGCTGACAGATCTCGGTGATGGCAGACCGACGAGGACGCCGGAAAGGCCGGCAAGGCGGGCGGGAAGCGTTTCGAGATTAAGAAGTGGAATGCAGTGGCCATGTGGAGCTGGGCGATCTGCACAGACACCTGCGCCATCTGCCGTAACAACCTATATGAGCCGAGCATCGAGTACCAAGCGAACCCGAACGGTAAGCTTTCCGGAAGCATGTGCCAGCTTGTGCGCTTAGGCATCAGATCGAGTGTAAGCGGTGTTCGCATCGTGCATCATGCAAAGGCAATGGCGTCAAAGATGCATGCAGACCTGTCCAGAGTGCTGGCGTATCTCATGCCTGGCCAATGGTTGCAGGTGATCCTGATCATCCTGGGCTCAGCATCGCCTGGGGCTGCTGCGGCCACGTGTTCCACCTTGATTGCATTCAGCGGTGGCTGAAGACAAGATCGGCTTGCCCGCTGTGCAACAAGGAATGGGAGTTTGCAAAGATCGAGAAGATTCTTGGGGTGCGCACATTGCATGTTAGAATGCTGTTCGCTGATTCTGAATGTGCTTACTTTTCGTCCGGACGCTGTGTCAAGGCTTTGACACTATCTGTGCTGGCTGCAGGGCGGCGGTATGAGCGCAGACTAGTGTCAGCTCTGGTGTATAGTTTGTAGCTAGCTGAACACGTGGGGTCACAGCGTTATGCTGTTGTCTGTAATAGCATCTCCACCAGTGGAAAGTTCGACTCGGCACGAGTGGCTGCGTGCTCGCCCTGACACGCTGTAGGCAACTCAAGCGGCCACAACGAGGCTCTTCTGCCGTGATGTGCTGGGCGCTTTGCCTCGCCAGAAGAGGCGCAGAGGCGTGCCTGGGTAGCCCACGTTCTCACGTATCTGACGCTCCATGTACAGCTTGTAGTCGTCTCCAAAGAGCTTGACGTCGTTGACAAACAGCACGAAGCTCGGAGGCCGGGTTGCAGCCTGCAATGACATAAACACGCCTAAGCATCCATGTCTGCGCTATACGCCTGCCATTGAACACAACAGCCGACAGCGACACCTGCGTGCCATAGTAGATGCGGCCCTTGCGAGTGTCGCCCTTACGAGATGGCGGCGACCGCCACCCCACAGCCTCCCTGACCACCATGTTCAGGGTGGCGGTGGTGATCCGGCGCCTGCATGCGTCCACAAACACTCCTTCACAACTCATCAATGCAATCTGCCGATCAGTCCACTGCCTGGGTCTGCCTGAGCCATAAGCAACATTGTCGACAGCACGCCACTTACCTGTGCTGTTCAGCTGCGGCAGCAACGGCGTCAAGGACGCGGGCAACCCGCTGGCCAGTTGTGGCGCTGGTGAAGACAACCAGCGCCCAGTCGATGGGCCGCAGCTGGGCCTTCAGGTCCGCCTCGAAGTCGCGCAGGGTGTTGGTCTCCTTGTTTGGCACCGCGTCCCACTTGTTGACGATCACCACGCACGCACGCCCTTCCGCAGCTATCAGCTCAGCCAACCTGCAGCGGCTCACCGGCGTTGGCGACAGGGTCATCAACTCGATAAAAATGTCCGGACCGAGAGCAATCCATCATGTGAACAACTGGCTGCACACGCACTGGCTGCTGTTGCGGCAAGGCCAGACGCATGCTCGCTGACATCATACAGCTGTGCACTGCGCCCTGAGGGCAGGACACCAACAGCCACGCGGTCTGGGTCGCTACCAAGACCGCACCGGAAGTCTTGCTGGGTGATGCCGTCCACAGCGTCAATGACCAGCGCCACTACATCCGACCGCCTAATGGCTCGGAAGGCACGCTCCACTGACAGCGGCTCGGCGCCATCTGGCGAGCCTACACACGCATGGCTGGGCAAGGTTTGCACATGGCCCTCACTGTGAAGATGACGCCCTCAACGTCCGCCCTTTTCGCAGCATGATGCTCCAGCTGGGTGCCTCCAGCAAGTTGGAAAATGTCGAGCAGACGAGCACCTGCAACTGCCGTGCGGCGGCGGATGCCGGCTGTGTCGATGAGCTTGAACGTCCGCCCATCCGGACCCGTGATGTCCGTGTCAATCGCGTCCCGCGTTGTGCCGCTCATGCTGCTAACGATAGACCGCTCCTCCCCTGCAGACGATCGAACCACACCGCAATGTCAAAGTCATCTTCTCTAGCTGGGAGCTTTGACTGGTTCGCCATATGTTGGCGATAGGCCCTGCACTCTCCTGCAAGTGGCCCGGGTACACTGCCAGAGCCTGGGAATGCTTAGACTTAGCACAGCAGTGCTGGTCACTCCAGCGCATCGCTTACCTGTGATGGCGTTGACGAGGCTGCTTTTGCCGACGTTGGGGCGGCCGACGATGGCGACGGCGACCTGGCTGCGGTCCAGCTCCACCTCCAGGGCGTCGTCCCGCAGCGCCGGCAGGCCGGCGGCCAGGTGGTCCAGCAGGTCCCCGGTGCCGGAGCCGCTGATGGCGGACACCGCGATCGGCTCCAGGCCCAGCGCCCAGAAGTCCGCCGCCTGCTGATCCGCCACCGCCGCGTTCTCGCACTTGTTCACCGCGAGCGTCACCTGCGGCAGGGGTGTTGAACACGATGAAAATCGTGCGTTAAGAGTCTAAAGGCGACCGACCATCTGGCAGTATCAGTCCCGAAGTCATGTTTCCGAATGCTATGTCGCCCGTCAGAGACACTACTGCAGGTTGCATGGCAGGCGAGCTGAGTTCCGTGCCTATGCTTGCGCAAGTACTTGCGATGCGTAAAGGGTGCAACAGCGCTTCGTGCTTCAGGTGCGCACCGGCTTCTTGGGGTGAGTGCGACGGAGCCAGGTCACGATCTCCTCGTCCGCGCCGGTCACGCCGCTCTGGCCGTCCACGACGAGCACGATGCAGTCAGCCTCCGCGACGCCTGCCGCCGCCTGCCGCTCAATCGCCTGCGTGTGGACACCTGCAGCTTCAGTTGGGTTCTGGAAACACACGATTTAAAACCCGAGCTCAATCCAAGCCCAAACCGACTGCAGAGGACTGCCGTTCCTTGACGCCGATGTAATTATCACGTCAAAGCGGCAGCTTTCCAGCAAGTGATCCTCTGCTCTGCCTGCACCCCAACCAGTCATTCAGCTGAGCAGCCAGTTATCAGGCGTCACCTGCGGGATGCCGGCGGCGGAGATGGAGCGCATGGCCTCCGGCTGCTGGTCGCTGGGCAGCTTGGCCGCCTCGCTCATGAGGCCGCCGGTGTCGACGACCACGAACTCGCGGTCGCCCCAGGCGGCGCGTGTGTACAGCCGGTCCCGCGTCACGCCCGGGTAGTCGTACACGATGGCCAGGCCGCTGCCGGTGAGCCGGTTGAACAGGGCCGACTTGCCGACGTTGGGCCGCCCCACGATCGCCACCTGCGCCATCGCCACAAAGAAGACGTCTTGACCTAAGCGCGACCGTCTAAACCCTTAGTGTGAGCATAAAGACTTTGGACGCCGTGGTTTCCGGGGTCCATGAAGTGCTCTGACAAAACGTTGTCGGTCCCAGCGCACATAATGTCATGCGCGCACCTTCGGCAGCGCGTCCGCTGGTACCTCCTTTGCCAGCGGCTTGCGCTTCCGACCGCTGGGCCGGGCCACTCGTCCCGCGCCGGCCGCTGCGGGCTCGATGTCGGCGCCACCAGCGTCCCCGGCCGGGTATGCGCCGATATCCACATCGTCCGGCTCCATCTGAGCACACGCCGCGTCCAGCTTCGCGACGAGCTCCGCGGCGACCGCGTCCATGGTGGCCTGCTCGGCCGCCGATGGCAGCTCCGAGTCTGCTGCGGTGCTGACCGCCTCTGTGACGGCGGCTGGTGCGCTGCACAGAGGACGGCAGGCTGGCCTCTCCTCGAGGCGGACTGGCAGTTGCCAGCAAAGCGGTGATGCGTTCCTCAGGAGACATTGGGGCGCTGGATTAAGCGCCCGACTACAATGGGATGGCAGTGGCTGCATGCATCCCGCGCAGCCTGCAGACTGCAACATGATGGTCCCTTCAGCGGCAGCCCCTGCTCAAAACGGGCTGCACAAGCTGCCGCTGTGTGCTCGGCTAGCCGTCGAACTTGTCGTTGCCTTGCTGCACCTCCTCTTTGGCCATGCGCTGTGCTTCGTGGAACATGTAGTTTGACAGGCCACGAATCGCTCTGCACAGCAAAGTCGAAGTGCGTCAGCTCTATACAAGCACGGGAGCTCTGCACAGCGGCACTATGCAAGGCACAAAGCGATATATGCGCGGGGACAGAGTGACTCACGCGTCCTTCTGCTCTTGAACCTGCGCGCAGGCAGCCGCACCGTCTCAGCAACCGCAGCGACGTGAGAACCATTATGCTCAGACAGTTACTGGGCGGCAGAAGGACAGCAGACCTTGTCAGGGTCCGTTTCGCCGGCGTTCTTGCGGAACGACTGTCGAACTTGCTCCCAAAGAGCGACCCGATGGTTGCTGATCCCGCTCTGATGCACATGGCAGACCCAGCGTCAGCGGCACGCCCTACGCTGGCAAGCACAGCATGCATGCACGGCAATGTGCCGAGCGACTCACTCTACAGCTGATGTAGTCCGCGAGCCGAAGGCTGTCACGGTACAACTGCGGGCTCACAGCAGGCGATGAGACTGAGAGTGACTTGGGGCAGAAGGGGCAGGGGGCAGGCTCACGGCATTCACCTTGACAACACTGAAGCTGCTCTTGTCAATGAACATCCGCACACACACTCATTTGGCAGGAGGGCCGACTTGCACGTTTGGCAGCTTTGACGGCGTTTGGGGGGCTCGTGGACGGGATGAGGTTACGGTTTCGACTACGTCCTGCGCTGCCTGTTGCTCAGCACGTGCTACGTAGTGGAACGGCATCCGAGTGCTGGTGAGCACAGTCCCTTTGTCCGCCTGTAATAACGAAGAGTGCTTCGTGGTCTTCCGATCAGGCATTGGCACCGCCCACGGACCTGGCAGCGCCTCTCCCATTACAGCCTGCTGCCGCAGGACGATCGTGGGCAAGACCTCGCTCAGCATCGGCGCCGACGAAGGGGGGGCTGGTGCAGCAGTGCGTTGTGCGGCTGCTCAGAGCAAAGCTGCGGATCTGCCTTCGCCGATCCTGATGGTGACGATCCAGCGGCCTTCGGCCGGGGACTCGACAACCATGCGGCTCAGCTTTTCGCAGAGCTCCCAGGGCGGCTCGCAGGGCTGCCCTGCGCCGACGCCAGGCCTCAGCAAGGGGCTCAGCCGCCTCGGGCTCTGCAGCCAGCAAGCGCCGGCATCGCAGCGGCAGCAGGTCCCGCTGTTTGACAGCAGCAACATGGCGGTCGACGTCTCTTGCTGCTCTCAGCTCAGCCAATCACTTGGGTGAGGAAACTTTTCCTTTCCTGCTCTGCATGTGACACCAACAAATATACTCGAAGCCGCCGCACACTTTGCAGCTTGACCACGCAAAGGCAGTCCGTCGCGTACAGGGTGTTTAGTTTCAATTCGCCCTTGCAGGACGCCGGACGTGGACTTCATCACCCCGGCCGAGCAGCAGAGCACGCAGGGCAACGGCGGGTTCTGCGCGCTGACCCCTGCGGTCCTGTCACCGAATCGCGCAAAGCGCCCCCGAAACTGCACCTCAGCAGGTGGGTCTGATGCACATTGTCGCTTGGCAGAGAATGCTCTGTTGCAGGAGCGGAACTGGCTCAGGAGGGCGCTGAACGTGTCACTGTCTGCAGACGATGGAGACAATCAGCTGGAAACCAGCGCAGATGACCAGTCAGGGGATCCGCAGCACGCAGGCAAGCGCCCGTACTGGAGCTGTGTGAGCGTGCCAGTCGTGCTTGCCTGCACATCAAGGTTGCCACACTCCTCCACATGCACACCTACCATACCGCGGCTGCAGGCCAGGTGATCCACCCTATGGGGAATGCAACACAACCAGGTCCGGGCTAGCACATGTGCCCCAGTCCACGTGTGTTCGTGCGCGCAGGCATGCGACCGCCACCCGCAAAGAAGCAGGCGATGGTGGTGCGTGAGGCGCCGCCTGTGTGCTTGCGCAACATCTTCGCCAGCGATGACCCACGCGAGGACGAAGAGCATAACCGGCTCATACACAGCCTGCCACGTAGCTCTGGCCATGGCCCTGGCCGTTTTGAGTGCGAAATCTTCTCTGCCGCTCCTCGGGCTTTCCCGAACTGCTTGGCTGGCTCTGCATGAACAATCCGCGTTCAGCAGGTGCGTGTAGGAAGTACCTATGACATGCGCGCCACTGCAGATATGCACTAAACAGTGCTGTGGCTGTGCAGATGGCAGTTCCAGCTGATGTCAGTGCTGGCTAGTGGCAGCTTCGGTCGCGTGGTCAGGGTACAGCACCGCCTACTGGGCAAGGAATACGTGATCAAGCGCTCCGCCACGGCCATCACAGAGGAAGGCATCCGGCGGGCCTGGTGCCAGGTGCGCACGGGCAGGCAGGTGGTGCGGAGCGTTGTCAACGGGTGGTGGCAAACGTTCGTGCGCGATGGCAGACGCGAGGCACTCATGCTGCCTGCCTTCATCGCCGCCGGCACGACGGTTTAGCCTCCCTCCGCTGAGGGCGCTGGCACAAAGGGGCACGTGCGCGGCTGCGCAGGAGGCCCAGGCGTGGGCGCACGTGCAGCCGCACCCGAACATCGTGCGCTTCTACGACGCCTGGATGGAGCCCGCCGCAAGGCCGGAGGGCGCGGAGCACTGCTTCATCTGGCTGGAGAAGTGCGGCGAGACGGTGTGGGAGCGCGTGCGCTGCGGCGGCGACCCTTTCACGGAGCCCGAGCTGCTGGAGCTGCTCCGACAGGTGACGCGAAGTCCCCGGTGGTGACGCTGCTTCTGGACAGCCAACTCGTAGCCAGATGACATGCACGGATGCCTGGTGTTATTTCATGACATGGTGTACACATCTCCGTCAAGCTGCTCGAGCAGTGGTGCTGCAGCCTCGCGAGAGATGTCTTGTGCGGTCGTGCAGGGGCACACGTTGCCACTTAACCCCAGACGTGTCACGCGCTGCTGTGGGGCGCAGATGGCGTCGGCGCTGGCGTCGCTGCACGGGCAGGGCATGGTGCACATGGACGTGAAGCCGGCCAACATCATGGTCGGCGACGACGGCGCCTACAAGCTCGGCGACTTCGGCCTGGCGGCGCGCCTCGACGGCGACGGCGGCAGCATCATGGAGGGAGACAGCAGGTGCGGCGCCGGGCTTGCTGCTGACCCCGGCCGCATGCAGGCCACTGCGGCCAATCAGACCTCCGCTCCGTGCGAGCCAAGGGTCGAGCAACAC
>JAABUX010006611.1_pt1 | contig 13789 bp, 19 predicted proteins | sample 5561851 | NCBI WGS metagenome assembly JAABUX01 (sample SAMN10711883, study PRJNA513361) | rock metagenome | isolation source: Antarctica rocks | place: Antarctica: Victoria Land, Richard Nunatak red sandstone | collected 2016-01-03 | reverse complement strand
GGAGAGCATAGCGTATTTGGTATTCTGATGCCAAGACCTTGCTCGGCAGCTAGTACTAGCGCGGCCATTCCGGTGACAAGGAAAGGGATAGCAGCCATGCCAAGTTATCGTCGCGCGATCTGGGTGTGCGCCGTGCTCGCAGGGGTGGCGGGGTACCCGGGGGCGAAGCCTCGATTAGGTCCGACGTAATTACCTTAGAAGTACAGCCCCCGCCTTATATTATTACTATTCCGTACTATAGGCCTAAGGCACCTATTTAACTCGGCCTACTCGTATATAGTAGAACCTATAGTACTAGTAGATCTCTAATTTCACGGGAGACACTACCTATATTTATATATCGACCATTTGACGGTCAACAACGAGGTTCGCGAGTTGTTCAAGGGATTCAAATTGTAAGTATTCCTACAGGGAAGCGATTAACAAGGTAATCATCCCAGCAAACCCAGCATTCGGCGTTGCGGGCGCATGGAGTCATCGGTATCTCTTCGTAGACTTTTCCACTGCTGAGGAGGTGCGTTGTGCAGCAAGAGCTACCGATGGAAAGCAAGCGTGGGGTGTGGGGATCAGTGTTTCGCGAGCACATCGTTCCGAGTCACGCAAGATTGGTGAACAAGCTGCCTGGGAACATGAGGGTCTCGCGAGGATGGAGCCTTTAAGCGCCTCCTCCAAAACAGACACTGACCAATGGTAGAAAATCAAGTCCGAGGCGGTTCGAGATAACCTAATACACGGTTACCCTGAGCCAGTGACTTTATATCTTCTTTATCTCGACATACCGCAGATATCATCTTGCGCACAGATAGAATTTCTGCGCCTGAGATGCTATTGCGCAAATGGACTGTAGCTTTCATTCGCTACCAAGATAACAAACTCCATGAAAATCTTGAAGAATGATGTGCATGTTTAAAAGCCGCATGCGTAACGATGTCACCACCAAGGTTTGTAATGGATGTGAGACAAGTCTTTAGTCCCAATGGAAATACCATATATCGCTGCTACTTCCATAGGCCATGTATGTCAATTGTGTTACTTACCTGTGTCGTCGACATGCACGTTCAAGGAATCCCGTTTTTCTGCTGCGTATTATCCTGGATAGCCTGGAGCTCTCGTCCGATATTGGCAAGCTATGAAATGGCCCAGAGACACGAATATGGCCGGAGTCCCAAAAGGTCGCCTTCAGTAAGACCACAATCCCAAGATCATGTACACCCGCAACCAATGATTGTGGCTAGTTCCAGTAAACGAGATGACGAAGAAGAAGACTACCTCCGAGTACGAAGCATCAACATACTCAGCACTACTGTGCCAATTGTTGCGGCCACGCATCATCTCGACATGTTGTACAACTCCATACTCTACAATGCACTCACGCTTTGGACCAGTTTACCGCCTCAGCTAACTCTGACAATGTCATTGGGATGCCTGCAAATAAGAATGAGTGTTGTATGGAACCACGGAACGCCAAGAGGCATTCCATGGGCGTTTGTAAGGAACTTTGCCAGAAACATGTTGGGTATGACTCACAGGGGTTTCGCTGGAACGTATGATATGTACTATTCATCTGTTCCTGATGGGCTCAGGCCTGAGATCAGCGTGCAGGTCGGTTTGCGTGTAGCTTGGACGAGTATAGGATGGCGTCCTGAAACCCAGTCGCCTCCCAGAAGTATCCCACGTGCGGTTGATTCCAGCTTGCGTTGATTTGCAGGGGAATTGAGACGAACTTGTTGATCTCCTGGCTTGTGAGTCAGGACTCCTGGGGGTTGGGGAGCTGCGGCTGGTTCATGAACTCTTGTTCCGGATTCGCAATGGCAACAATTAGAAAAGGCAAATATTCTTGGAGCTCCCACCAACTATCCGAGCAGTCCATGGAAGTGTCTTCGGAAGTGCTTTGGGAAGGGTTGTATTCCTAGTATCCCCAGGCGGTGCCCTGAGAGATCTGCATCTCGTGGAAACAATGTTCAAGTGGACGACCGACGCACAGGAAGCTTGTGCATCTGAGGTTTCGCGCTTTAGAACCAAAGCACAGCTTACACTACTAAGTCTAGTTATGCTTAGGTTTTCGATTTGTTTTCCGAGATAGTATATTCAGTTGTACACTATGAGCAGTGTGTCGGCCTGGTGATTAGTTTCCAGTACCGCCCAACCCTCGAGATCGAGAGTACAACAGGCTTCGCCAGCACCATGTTCGGGTTCCAAGACGAGTAGCTAGTCTGTCAGACCCCAGCGAGGAGTAAAATACGGTGAGCCGTGCGCTGCTTGTGTCATTATGATGAAGGTTTTATGTACGCATTCAAGAGGATATCTAACATATTATGATGATACAACAAGATTCCTCTACTGAGTGACTGACAAGTGACAACAAATAAATTCGATCGCTTAGTAGCGGCGGGAGAAGCCACCAATCCACTGACCAGTATCTGGACTGTCCCGTCACTAGAAGGATTCACTGGGTAACCGTCCATACTCGGTGACCGTCCAGCCTTATAGGGTTGATACCCTATAAGGCTACCCTAGAGCATCAGAGTTTGTAATTTGTAACTCTTTATAACTTAAATTTTGTAATAACGCTGTCTACGAACCTATTTAACATGTTAAACGCACCCCTACCGTTCCTTCCTCCATCATCGGAGGCCGAACTAGGTAGGGAAGATCACATAGAATAAGGCTGGGGGACCAGGTAATTTACGGCGGAGTTAGAACGGGCTACGAAGATAAAACGGCCAGGAAGGACAGGAAGGATAGGTAACTAGAGGAATCAGCCAATCAGGACGAGGCATACGGATAAGAAAACCTCGTAAAGGATAATATAAATAGCTTTAGAAATAGTCATTCTATAGATTTATAGCATGGAATTGACGTTTTAGACCATAATAGGGTAGGCTTATAGGGGACTAGCCCTATAAGGCTGGACGGTCACCGAGTATGGACGGTTACCCAGTGAACCCTTCTAGCCTCTTGTGCTACTTTTAGTGGTGATTGACCGGAACCTTCTCCGCTGCTCGATATCCCGAACATCCGCGCTCGGTGCTATTGGGATGCCAGGGAAATTCCCTGAATAACTTAGAGTCGAACCCATGGCGCACAACGCTTGTCGTTCTCTATCGTTTCACATCTATTACTGTTTTATACTGCTGTTATCTAACGCCTAAAGCTAGGGTATGGTGCGTAATCAACCAGAACTACCTTACAGTAACCACAATGACACGCCCTAAAGTCGATCCCAAAAAGAGACAACGCATAGCAAACGCTTGCGACGATTGTAAGCGGCGGAAGCAGAAGGTGGAGCTACCCATATCCAGCCCTTCTCTACGCCCCTGTGAACATGGCTGAGACGTATTGAACACAGTGTGATGGCGAGCAGCCTTGCAGTAATTGCGCCAAGAAACAATTTTCGTGTATATACACCGAACACAGCGGCCATGGCGGTCTATCCTCCCCAGAGTCGTCAATTCATAAGCGCGTCAGAACCAATGCAGGGTTTCTTGGGGCGATCAATTTTCCTCAAAGCAGCTGCATCTCAGACCACCATAGCGATGGCCCAAATACGTGGCGTCCTGGAGGCGATACACCATCCATTGGTGATTCTGCAAGGGCGGCACACCAACTCCAACAAATGCATGATGTGAGGTCGGGGGTAAAACCAATATCAGATCATGCCTCTACCAGTTGTGGTGAGGACGAGGTGGTGGATAATCACACTATGACTAGGATGTTGGACGATGGCACTGGAAGGGTGATATACATCGGAGATTCAGCAACGCTTTCTTTCTTGCAACTTCTAAGGATGATTGTCGAAACAGTAGCGGGACCAACGGCTTTCAGTCTCGATCCGACACGGCACACCATGATAGAGACTCAGCTGTCGCTACCACCGGACCTCAAATTGACGCATAGACTTCCGACCAAAGAGACCGCAATGATTTTAGTGGATTCCTTCTTTGTCAATGTTGGTGGTCGTTATTGCATTGCAAAGCTGCATCACTAATCGTTACGAAGCTGCACGGTCTCATCCACATATTTGATGAGAAGTCATTCCTCGCAGATGTTGACAGAGTTTACTCCGACCCTCTAACGATTGATCGCATTTATCTATGCCATCTCAACCTAGTTCTCGCCATTGGTTATTGCTTAGCTACACCCGCAAATGGATCTAGTGAAGCGGCAATCATCGACGATGTGAGGTCAAAGTATCCTGACCAGTCGGAGGTCTTCTTTCTCAACGCCAAGAGTATCAACAATCCTAGCGTCGGATTTGAGGACGGGGACGTCTGGTCGGTACAGGCTCTGCTGCTCATGGCAGTGTATATGCTACTCAGGTCGAAGAGGAATGCAGCATTCTCATACATCGGTAGGCGTTCTTGCTATTCATATGCTCCATCCTAAGGCCTGAAGCAGGTATGGCTGTGCGTACAGCCTACACGCTCGGCTTACATTGTGAAGAGACTCTTGCCATCTTCTCAACGGACGAGCAAACAAGTCGAAAAAGGCTGTGGCGGTCGTTGTTTACCATGGATCGTTTTCTGGCCGCGCACTTAGGTCGCCCTGTAGCAATGGCGGAAGAAGAGTGCTCCGGCGAATTTTTGAATCCACAGGCAAATACTTTTGCGAAGACCACTCAGCTCACACCTGGTCAAATATGTTCGGCTGGCTTGGAGGCTTGCGCACGCAGTTGTCATGCGATCGGCCTCATACTCAGTAAGATCTATTTGCAACGGAAAGTATCGACCAGGCTCGCACAGGAGATCGCAGAGGAGTGTAGGAAATGGCCAGAGAGCTTGTCGCCTGCGCTTCATTGGCGCCAGGCATCTCCCAATAATCGCAGACAAGCTATTGCCATCCTTCATTCCAACGTGGCATACTGTCATTCCATCATTCTTTTAACGCGGCCATTCTTCCTCCACCTGCTAAGCTCGGGATTCCAAAACGTACCCCTAGCCTCCGATGAACATCAACAGAGGTCCCAGAGACGAACGGGGAAACAGGAAAAGTTCTCTAACGCCTGTATCATTGCTTCGACGCACACTGTGGCTCTCGTGCAGAACGCTTTCAATGGTCGCTACTTGCCCAAGATGAATTCCTTCGTTAGCTATTCACTGTTCGCCGCAGCGCTTACTATTTTTGCCAATGAGTGGGCGCGGCCATCAGGCAACATCCTGACTCAGCAATGCATGGCAAATTCAATTGCCATACTTTCTTACTGTGGTGAGATGGACCCCCAGGCAAAGCGTTCGGCCCACGTGCTCACCGAGTTTCGCAACGCCATTCGTCAGCAAGGACATCACGCCGCGGTCCAGCTCCCACCTCCTGCGTTTCAAACTCCACTCCCCGCCCTTGTGAGCGGCCACACTACTCTGATGCCTACATTGGAGAGCGGTATCACTGCGATTCCTCCAGTGCAAGCAGCCGCTTCAGCATTGAGTGCCTTGCCTACACCAGCCCCTGTCGCTCCACCCACCTCGGCTCCTCCACATTATCCATGGGAAGACTCCTTTTCGGGTCTCCTCGATCTCAACAACACTGTCCTCCCTAGCTTTTCGGATCACGACCCGTCCCATGGCACCAGTGGCGATGAGAGCATTGATTTCGATACATTGTGGGGTCAGTGGCCGGGTAGCACGCCGCCCGGGCCGGCTGTAGCTGGAGGTGACGATGTGTCAGTGGCCTCACTATTCGAACGAGTATGACCCTGGATCATCCTTTGTATCACGAAGCGGCCACGGTTGTTACCATGCCTCATGGGGACGAAGGATTGGCAGACGGTACACGACCGGGACGAGAAGTTGTGAGCGGTAAGTTACCAGATGAAAACCAGATGAAACCAACATTCGGCATGGACTTTTCTCCTATGAAGAAGCCATCCATGTCACAATGAAGCTCACGTGATGTTCACAGAAGCTGGGGCAGGCAAGAAGTCTCGATATCGCAATGGGCAGATGATGCTATGCTTGATCGGAGTGTCTGTATCAATGTACCAATGTACTACTGTGAGACAAGCTGTGCAAGATCGTGGGTGTCCAGGACAAGGTTTCTCCGACCTCTCAGCACCAGACTTGGGATTATCAGCTCCGCAAGCTGCAATGGAGGAGACGGCAGACGTGGGGGACGATTCCAGCACCCTGTGCGGGACAAGAGGAGAGGTACAGAGGCTAGGAGAGTGGGAGTAAGGTGGGAAGTTGGGCATTAACATAAGAGAGGCTTAGCCAAACGATCGTCGGAGCATCCCTTGTGTACCTTAGCCATGCGTGGAACCATGGTCTTAAGGTATGCTCCGGCCTCGGGATCATCTATAACATATCGATATTTTGCTCCGGTTCAGCAGGGAAAGCAGCGAGTTGAGCTTGATCCTGGTAAATCCCCGAGAACGACGGGAGCATGTTGAGGAGAACTCCGTTGAGGTCTACAACATGATAGGGGCGGCTCCGCTTGTACGATACTTAGTATGATCCCGTATGTCTGCCTGTACCTGGCTAGATAAGCGAGGATGTGAAACATCCCCTCATCATGATCCTCAATCTCTCAATCTCCATCAACATCCTTGTGCAACACGGTCATCCAACACACACACCAACCCTTTCACAGTCACCGCTTAACTTCGTATGTTATATTGGAGCTACAATTCCATAGCCCTAACCACGAGGTCGCGTATCTCCAATATCGCAATATTAGGCGAATATGGTGGCGATGGATTCCCATTCAATCGCATTTATTCTTCCGAAGACCCTCCCAGCCGTCCCCTTCAGAGCAGGCCTCTTCGCCGACCTCGAAGGAATATTGGTTTCATCCCCCACGGCAGACGCGCGCGGCACGCCTCGGCTTGAAGTCTCGAGAAGGCAGGTCGGTAAGGCCCCTGTCAGATGAAGCCCACCTATTGCTTGCAGCAGATCACTGCAATCTCCTCCAAAGTTCATCACCCCGCCCGAGATGAGTAGGGCGTCAAGACGACATGTTTCAAAACGTAGAATGGTCCCCTCGGCGGGAAGAGGTAGGAGCATATACATTTCGACCTTCCCCAGGCCGATGAATATTCTCCGTCACACGTTGATTGCTTTCCCGTGTGTAGCAAGCACTTCGTTCTCTACCCCGTCATTCTTTTCGTTGTTGATTTTATCCTCGTGGTGCTCCCTGGTCAGCACCCACGACCACATTCATTTTCTGTAAAAAGTACATTCACCCATCATGTTCTCAAATACTCTACTTGCTAGCTCGGTCCTAGCTCTCAGTATCTCACAGGCACTGGCTGCTGGTGTCAAATTTGCTGGTGTCAATATTGCCGGTTTTGATTTTGGCTGTGGCACTGATGTATGCTGAGATGATGCCCCCCTTAACGCCAGCGCTGATCACAAAATACAGGGCACGTGTAAAATCTCGTCTGTCTATGGCCCGGTAAAGAGTCTCTCAACAAGCGTGGATGCCGTGAGCGACGGCCCTGGCCAAATGAGCCATTTTGCCACCAAGGACAAGCTTAACATCTTCCGGTTGCCTGTAGCATGGCAATATCTCGTGGCGGGGAAGCTCAGTGCAACCCTCGACGCCGCCGCGATAGAATCATACGATCATCTGATGCAGGGTTGCCTAGCGACTGGAGCTTACTGCATCATCGACATTCACAATTATGCCCGCTGGAACGGGGCTGTCATTGGTGCTACGGGCGGTCCCACCAACGCTGATTTCGCGGACCTCTGGAAGCAATTGGCCACCAAATATGCCGCTAAAGAAAAGGTGGTAATGGGCTTGATGAACGAGCCACACGACAGTATGGAACCCTCTTTATACTTCTGGTCGAGTACTCACAGACCTCATAGTAAAAACCCAAGGATTGTTGAATTCATGGGCCGGATCCGTCCAGGCCGCCGTAACAGCCATACGAGGCGCAGGAGCCACCTCGCAGATGATCCTCCTTCCAGGCGACGGATACACCGGAGCATCAACGCTTGTATCAGGCGGCTCAGCAGCCGTCCTGGCCGGCGTCACCAACCCAGACGGCAGCACCACCAACCTCATCTTCGACGTCCATCAGTATCTCGACTCCGACGGTTCCGGCACGACCGCCTCGTGCGTCAAGACCTCCGACGTCTTCTCCGAGCTATTAACATGGTTGAAGAACAGCAAGCGACAAGCTCTGCTCACCGAAATCGGTGGCGGCAGCAGTAATCCATCCTGCATCAAGAATATCTGCGAGGTGATCGACTTCTTGAACACCAACTCGGATCAATTCCTCGGCTACGTGGGATGGGCAGCTGGGTCCTTCGACACAAGCTACGTCCTCGGTCTCACACCGAACGGAGACACGGACGTCCCTTTGATGGAAAAGTGTTTCGCGGCCAAATTCAACGGAGGCGCTGGGGTATCGCCCGCTCCTCCAGTATCCTCAGCGGCAGCCGGCAGCATCTCTTCCTCCCCAGTCGCCGCGCCAGCATCCCCCCCCACCTCAACTCCTGGCCCAAGCCTCATCCTCCCAAACTCGAACCCACAAGCCACAAGCTCCACATCCGCACCCGCCTCCTCATCCTCATCACCACCCCTGCCCCTCAACCACGGACCGGTCAAAGGCCAACAGCCCCCTCAGCAACCACAGCCCGGCGGACCCGACGGACAAGTCAAAGGCCAACAGCCGCCCCAGCAAGCACAGCCCGGCGGACCCGACGGCCAAATCAAAGGCCAGCCCCAGCAACAACAACCCCAGCAGCCCCAACAGCCCCAGCAACCGGCCCAGCAACAACAGCCCGACACCCAAGATGACTGCGACGCAGACTACGAATCCGTCCCCATCATCGCCGTAAAAAGAAACGGAAAAGCGCGCTACAGCTACACGTGACTATCCTGATCCAAGTCGCATTTCTACTGCTGGGAGTGGATATCTCCTCCACATCTATGTAAATTCATCCATCCATCCATCCATCCATTCATTCATACTGTAAATACTGTAAATATCTAAATATCCCATCCCACCACCAATACAACCACCAATACAACAAACAAGCATCTCCTACAATGTCCAAATCCAATCCATACTATACCATACCATACCATCCCATCCCATCCTTTGCAACCTGTACAACTAGCATCCCTAATCATTATATACCACCTCCCTCTCCCCACCTTCCTCTTTTCCCCCGTATAAACCCCAGCATACCCCCTCTTCAATCTCCAACCTCCAACACCCTTACTCTTGAAAGACTAGACTCCGCCCCTTTCCTTCACTGCTCGCCCCTCTTATTCCTTCTTTCTCTTTCCCCTCCTCTGCTCTCCCTATAACGGCACGGCGGATCCATTTAGGAGGGGATGTGAGGGGAGGGGAATCTGGAATGTGGGATAGAATGGGATGGGAGAGGTCGGTTGGTATGTATGGTATCTTTTAGCGATAGGTGAGGTGAGGTATGGTGACGATGTGGAGGTGGGTTAGGATAGGAGAGGTAGGTTAGGATATATATATATGTTTTTAGTTTGTAGGGATAGGCAAGGCGATGAGGAGTAGGAGTAGGAATGGGAATTAGGTGCTTCTTGGGGTTATGAAATGGCTTTTCTTCGGAGCCGATCCTGGGTGCTAGCAGGACTTTACCATCCTATTTGGATTATAATTTCGACCACAAAAGCACCACTGTTAGAGGCTGTGCTCTGTCTGGTGTATTTTCCAAAAGCTAACCGTTTTTCATTCATGGTAGCTAGGCTGAGCACACGCGATCGGGAACGTGAGACTAGCAAAAGCAATGCATTCTATTACATCGGTAAAAGCACAGTAAGGTACACTTGGTTGTTTTTGAAGAAAAGGGGCATGCTCTCCCAATTGACCGTAGTAGCAGAGTACATCAGTGCTTTTGACCTGCAAGTATCATGGCACGGATACTCTCGAAAATCCAGCCTTATGTTCAGTTCTCTTCGAAAAGCGAGAACTCCAGAGCGGACTCTTAGACGGAGCGAAGGCCATGGGCTCAGTTCCCAGAGGGTGGAGGAGGGGGCGGCTGGTCGCTTGGGGGCTGTGACATGGTTAGTGAAAGTCACCGAGAGTAGGGGAAATATGACTTACAGGTGGGGGAAGGTCATCGGAAGGAGGTGGAGGTGGAGCACCGCCTGCAGAGCCATTGGCGCCATACGTCTGGAATAAAGCGCCTAGACCTGGAGGAGCTCCAAGACCGCCAGCACCGCCGCCCAAGCCTGGTGGAGCACCCATGCCCTGTTGGGCGCCGTAGCCGCCACTGACATCTCCGTAGGCCCCTGGATACCCACCATACCCTCCATATCCGCCGCCCGAAGGAGGTGGTGGGGGTGCGTTGTCCTGCTGTCGTTGCCATGGTGCGGCCCCACCGCCAGGAGGACCGCCGTAACCGTTCTGTTGGTAACCTCCCTGGTTGTCGCCTCCACCACGTGCAGCCCATGGTGGTGCAGCACCACCATCACGGTTGTAGTCGTCGCGATGATCATCTCCACCACGTGGTTGCTGCCAAGGAGCAGCTGCGCCAGTGGGGCCACGCTGCCATGGTTTGAGATCACGGTCTCCTTCTCCATTTTCATACCCCCCAGGGCCGGCTTCGATGCGTTGAGGTGCGTCTCCACTGGGTGCACCGCCCGATAGCTCTTGCATGAGTTGCTGGAGTATATGTTAGCCGAGAGGTAACGTGGTAAAGCGGAAAACTTACCTCGTATTCACGGTCGACAGCGTCACCTCCGCCAATGCGTCCAGCGACAGGGCGGCCAGGTACAGCTCCGGTTGGAGGACCGTTGCGCCAGTCAGCTCCGCGTTGTCTGTCTGGACAGTCTCGAGCCATGTGACCTGCGTTGCCACAAACTCGACAGATGATATTAGCAGTAAAGTTGCGTTGTTCCGGGCAGTCATATTTGCGATGGCCGATTTGACCACCTACAAGATTATTAGCAGAGTCTGCGTGATGATGATGGAAGGACACTTGCAGTTTTGACATGCTTGATTCTCATCATCACGGAGGGTACCGTTGAGAGCTGCAAGCTCACGAAGCTGGTTTCGCTTGAGCTCGTTTTGACCTTCAGGAATGGAGGCGGCCTGGTATTTGTTAGCGAACGATCAGAACTCGGCGTTTGGGGCTCACCGTTTCAATGACATTGTGGATCAATTTCTTTGCTTTGTTAACCTTCTCTTCGGTATCTGCCATGATCAAACAATGTAGATCCTCTTCCTGGTTGCTTGTGTGAGCTGCGTCAGATCGGCCTTTTCCTTCCTTGACGGATCCTTTGCCGCGGATAGCGATCTTTGCAAGTGACTCTGTCTCCATCTTTTTCAGTGTATTGCCACGAGGCCCGATAAGTAGTCCGACTTTAGTAAGAGAGCGCGAGCTAAGTGTTAGTCTTTGTCAATCAAAGCGTTATGACAACGGGTAAGTACGGCATTAGAGTATTAGTGATAACAGCTTCTGTATCCTCCAAGAATGCCGTGCGCATCATCAGAAGGAAGGACGAAAAGGAAAGGGTTAGGATAGGGTTAGTTATCGTACTGAAGTTAATCTCTGGGTAATCATTGACCGGCACATAGACCTTCTCCTGTGTCTTAGTTGGACGTCTATAGTCAGACGGCGGGTGATAATTAGGGATGATCTTCATGGCCTTTTCAATCTGCTTGTGGCGCTCATCTTCGAGACGCTTGCGGTAGCGATACTCGCGTGTATTAACACGACGACCGAAGTTGTCATACTGAGGCGGTGGAGATGGGGACCTAAGAGAAAGCGAGAGTCAGCAAGTCAAGTTGTGCCACTCCTTCAGGTGTACATACCTGTCGCCATCTGCTGGCACCACATCATTGATTCTTAGCTTCTCACTGATCTCTTGGATACGCAAGTGCAAGGTGTATGCTTCAAGTTGTTCAGTTGTCATATTTGCTTTTATCATAGTAGGAAGTCCCATCAAGCCAGCAGCCTTGTTCTCTGCCGCATCACCCCATCTGTTTCTCTTCTTGCGGCGCCTCTCGCCATCTTCGATCTTGACATCAGCTTTGAATGTGTTAGTAGTATGCATATCACGTGTATCAAAGTGCCTACCTTGCTGCGGGCTTCGACCACGCTTGTAGCTGGGATCAGAGATGCCAGTAGATGGCATGCTCGGATTATACCCGCCATCGTCAGGGGGAGCCGAGTCACTGCCTCCGAAGCGACGACGGGAGCCGAGTGGAATATTGTTCGATCCTGTCTGCGATGCCTGATTGCGCCATGCCATATTGGAGAGTACTAATTGCAAAACCCCTAGATAAGTTATTGGAGGTGATGGGAAAGGTGAGGTCGCGAGGTGAAGGGTCAGTGGGATGGTTATGAAAGATCTGGCAGAGTCGATGAGTCATCTAGCGCTCGGCATCAACGCTAAGATGGATGAGCATGCGCTAGGCCGAATTGGGATGAGCCGAGCCTGCCTCCACGAGCTCGAGGATAATATTTACATTCTGTTATGGAACTCTAGGACCGAACCATTCACATAGTAAGGGATATTAGAATGGGTACTGATCGATTGAACCGCTTCCCACTTATTGCTCCTTCAGTCGCTGTAATGGACGAAGTCCCACTCGGGTTGCAGCCGTGAGACATGTCTCATCCATCCATACAAATTGTAGCAGCACGAAGAGCCGCTGCCCACGGTAAGTCCTGATGATGCTGTTCCGTACCCATGAGGACAAGCCTTAATGGTCCCAAGTGCCTGATGTCGTTCAAGAATAATCATAAAAACGCCCATCGCTAAATATGCATAGTGTCCGGTAGAGGAACACTTTCGAAACGCCTTCTCACATCTTCATGGTTTTCATGAAGCCTCCTAGATCAAATTCCTCCTCATACCCTCTCTCATCCCACAGCTCTCCCAGATCGTCCAACCAACCTTTCTTGCCTTTCTCTTTCACGACCTCTCCAGTTGTCACATCTATCATGTCTTCTTCCTTACCGTCGGCGTCTTTGATATTGGACGCCGGGGCGGTTTCGCCAAGATTGAAGAGGTCGAGGATCTGGTCTGTCTCCATTGTGGCCAGGCCCGCGTTTTGCTGATTCACTACTGTGCTTGCGACGTCGATCTTGAAGCGTTGGAGGCTGAAAGAAGATTAGCGACATGATGTTAGAAAGATGTATAATGAAATGTGGCAAATTACTTCAAGATCTTCTCCTCCAACGTCCCTCTTGTCACTAGGCGGTAAACGTTGACGACTTTCTTCTGCCCGATACGATGCGCTCGATCCATAGCCTGTATATCCTTCTGCGGGTTCCAGTCGTGCTCGACGAAGATGACTGTATCTGCCCCCGTCAAGTTCAAACCCAAACCTCCGACGCTAGTGGTCAATAGAAGACAGTCGTAGCTGGGATCCGTATTGAATTTATTGACAATGCTCTGGCGCTTGGTAGCTTCAACGCTGCCGTCTAGACGTAGATACTGCACGGACGGGAGAAGCTTGCCTAAAACATCGTTGGCAACAATATCCAGCATCTCCTTCATCTGACAAAAGACCAGAGCACGATGAGGAGAAACGAAATTGTTGTTCTCTGCGGGATCTGTCCCAATACCACAATCTACCAATAAGTCACGCAGAGCCGTAAGCTTGGGAGCGTGATTCACATCTCTGAGGTTGGACCCTTGCCGCGCGAGTGATGCTTGGATGGCAGCGTATTGCTTGTGATCTTCCTTGACGACGAGAGACGGCGAGTTGCAGAGCTTGCGCATGTATTGAAGAGCTTGAAAAATGTGCTGCTTGGCTTCTTTGCTGTCGCCGCCGGCATTGTCGGCAAGGACTTTTTTCTCCTTTTTGGCAAAGTCATCGAAGAGCTTCTTCTGGAGATCGGAGAGATCACAG
>JAABUX010006609.1_pt1 | contig 13791 bp, 14 predicted proteins | sample 5561851 | NCBI WGS metagenome assembly JAABUX01 (sample SAMN10711883, study PRJNA513361) | rock metagenome | isolation source: Antarctica rocks | place: Antarctica: Victoria Land, Richard Nunatak red sandstone | collected 2016-01-03 | reverse complement strand
ACTCAGAGCAGCGGACCCACGTCACAACAACCCCGCCGCCGCACGGCCCCAGGCTCTCCGCCGCCGCACCCTGCGACCACTCTCAGCCCGCTGGCCCTTTCAGACCCACGCTCCTAGGGCGCGGACCGACGACGAGGGGACGGTCCTGCTGCTGATCGTGGGGTTCACCGTCGTACTCCTGCTTGTCATCGCGGTCGTCGTGGACGCCAGCGCCGTGATCCTGGCCAAGCGCGGGGCGGCCAGCGCGGCCGACGGCGCCGCGGCCGCAGCCGCCCAGCAGAGCGACGCCGCCGCCGTACGCGCCGGTCTGCACGGTCAGCTCCCGCTCGACGAGCGCCAGGTGACGTCCGTCGTGGCGACGTACGAGGCCGACCTGCGCGCCGGTCAGCCGGGTCTGCGGCTGAGCGCGGCGGTCGAGCAGGGGAGCACGGCGGTGGTCGAGGCCACCCGCACGGTGCAGCTGCCCTTCGTCGGCTGGCTCGGGGTCGGGCAGGTGCAGGTCACGGCGCAGGCGCGGGCCCGCTCACCGGTGCTGCCGTGATCTAGGCTCGTCCTCTGTGGCCGCCGACAGCTCCTCCGACCTGCAGGCCCTCGACGCGACCCTGACCAGCATCGAGAAGGTCCTGGACCTGCCGAAGCTGCGCGAGGAGCTGGTCGACCTCGAGGAGCAGGCCGGCCTGCCCGGCCTGTGGGACGACCAGGAGCAGGCGCAGGTCATCACCGGCCGGATGAGCGTCGTGCAGGCCGACCTTTCGCGCATGGAGAGCTACCGGTCCCGGCTCGACGACCTCGCCGTGCTGTTCGAGATGGCCGCCGAGGAAGCCGACGAGTCCACGCTCACCGAGGCGCAGGGCGAGCTCGCGGCGCTGCAGCGCGAGATCGGCAGCTTCGAGGTCCGCACCCTTCTCTCCGGTGAGTACGACGCGCGGCACGCCCTCGTGCAGATCAGCCCGGGCGCGGGCGGCGTCGACAGCCAGGACTGGGCGCTGATGCTCTGGCGGATGTACTACCGCTGGGCGGAGCGCCACGACTACGAGCTCGACGTGCTCGAGTGGCAGGAGGCCGAGGAGGCCGGTGTCAAGAGTGTGGTGTTCCAGGTCAAGGCGCCCTACGCCTACGGCACGCTCGCCGGCGAACACGGCGTGCACCGGCTGGTGCGCATCAGCCCGTTCGACAACCAGGCGCGCCGGCAGACCTCGTTCGCCGCGCTGGATGTCACCCCCGTCGTGGACACCGCGGACGCCGTCGAGGTCGACGAGAAAGACATCCGCGTCGACGTCTTCCGCTCCTCCGGCCCGGGCGGCCAGGGCGTCAACACGACCGACTCCGCGGTACGGATCACGCACCTGCCGACCAACATCGTGGTGTCGTGTCAGAACGAGCGCTCGCAGATCCAGAACCGGGCGGCCGCCATGATCGTGCTGCAGACCAAGCTGCTCGAGCGCAAGCGCGTCGAGGAGCTCGCCGCGATGGACGCGATCCGGGGTACCAAGGCCGACGTGGCCTTCGGCTCGCAGATCCGCAACTACGTCCTGCACCCCTATCAGATGGTGAAGGACCTGCGGACCGGCGTCGAGACCGGTAACACGCAGGGGGTGCTCGACGGCGACATCGACGACCTTGTCGAGGCCGCGATCCGTTGGCGCCGCACGAGCCCCGGCGACGCCGAGCAGTAGGTCCGCCCGCCCGCCCGTCCCTTCGGGCCGCCGGCCCGTCCGGGCGCCTGGTCCGGCAAGGTCGGGGTGCCGGATCAGGTCGGAACGTGCGCTCACCGGTGGCACGGCGATCACGGGGCCGCGCCGGTCAAGGTCGGCGTGCCGGAGCAGCAGTACGCCGGGAGCAGCAGTACGCCCGGAGCACCCGTACGCCGGGAGGAGCCGTACGCCGGGAGCGGGACCAACCCCTATAGGGGGAGGTGAGCCAGGATGAGCAGCAGCACGGTGAGCAGTGCAGCGGCCAGCAGCATGGCCGCCGCGGGCAGCTGGGGCGCCCCGGCGGTGAACTGGCGTCGCGCGGCCCGGCACGTGGCGCAGCGCCCCTCCACGACGCGGCCCGCGCACGCGGCGCAGACGAGGTCCTCCCAGCTCATGACCAGCACCTCCCAGAACGACTGAGCGCATCTTCTCCCAGCAACACCGTCCGCGCTCAGCGGCTTCCCCAGGACCCGGCCGATCTAGACTCGCCTGCGTGATCCGCCTCGAGAAGGTCTCCAAGAACTACCCGGCCAGCGCGCGGCCGGCGCTCAGCGAGGTGGATGTCGACATCGACAAGGGCGAGTTCGTCTTCCTGGTCGGCTCCAGCGGCTCGGGCAAGTCGACGTTCCTGCGGCTGCTGCTCAAGGAGGAGGTGCCCACCGCCGGCCGGGTGCATGTCGCCGGGAAGGACCTCGGGCGGCTCTCGCACTGGAAGGTACCGGCCCTGCGGCGCTCGATCGGCTGCGTGTTCCAGGACTTCCGGCTGCTGCCCAACAAGACCGTGACCCAGAACGTCGCCTTCGCCCTCGAGGTGATCGGCAAGCCGCGTGGGGCCATCGCCAAGGTCGTACCCGAGGTGCTGGACCTGGTCGGGCTGGACGGCAAGGGCTCGCGGATGCCGGACGAGCTCTCCGGCGGCGAGCAGCAGCGGGTGGCGATCGCCCGGGCCTTCGTTAACCGGCCAATGATCTTGATTGCCGACGAGCCGACCGGCAACCTCGACCCCGGGACCAGTATCGGCATCATGAAGCTGCTCGACCGCATCAACCGCACCGGCACCACGGTGGTCATGGCGACTCATGACGCGGCGATCGTGGACTCGATGCGCCGCCGCGTCGTGGAGCTCTCCTTCGGCCAGGTCGTCCGCGACCAGACCCGCGGCGTGTACGGCTACGGCTCCTGACCCAGCTCCCGCACCCCAAGGACCACTCTTGCGCTCCTCGTTCATCCTCAGCGAGCTCGGTGTCGGCCTGCGCCGCAACGTGACCATGACCGTGTCGGTCGTGCTCACCGTGACGCTCAGCCTGCTGCTGGTCGGCGTCGGGCTGCTCACGCGCGACCAGATCAACGTCATGAAGGGCTACTGGTACGACAAGATCGAGGTGACCGTCTACCTGTGCGGGGCGTCCAGCTCGACTCCGAGCTGCGTCGGCAAGGACGTGACGTCAGCGCAGCGCACCCAGCTGCTGAACGACCTGCAGGGCACGCCGCTGGTCCAACGCGTCTACTACGAGTCCAGGGAGCAGGCATTCGCCCACTTCAAGGAGCAGTTCAAGGACTCGCCCGACCTCGTAGCCAACGTGAGCCCCGACGCGCTGCCGGAGTCGCTGCGGGTCAAGCTCAAGGACCCGACGAAGTACGAGGTGGTGGCCAGTGAGTACCGGGACCGGCCGGGGGTGGACTCGGTGCAGGACCAGAAGAAGCTGCTCGACAACTTCTTCCGGGTCCTCAACCGACTGAAGGACATCGCGCTGGTCGGCGCCGGCGTCCAGCTGCTGGCAGCGGTCCTGCTGATCTCCAACACGATCCGGGTCGCCGCCTTCAGCCGTCGGCGCGAGACCGGCATCATGCGCTTGGTGGGGGCGAGCAACCTCTACATCCAGCTGCCGTTCCTGCTCGAAGGGGCGCTGGCCGGGCTCGTCGGCGGGGTGCTGGCCTGCGGGCTGCTCGCGGCGCTGAAGTACGTCCTGGTCGACCGGGCGCTGCGCCCGACGATCAAGTTCACCAACTTCATCGGCTGGGACGCCGTCTACTCGACCATCCCGCTGCTGCTGGTCACCGGCGTGGTGCTGTCCAGCCTGTCCTCGTTCATCACCCTTCGTCGACACCTGCGGGTCTAACACCCTCGGACCAAGATCAGTGGTACTCATGGGACTCCTGAGGAAGGGACCCCCTGGTGGTACTGCTCGGCCCCCGACGCCTCGTGGCCTGCTCCGCGTTGGTGGCCTCCCTGGCGGTGGCCCTCGTGGCCCCGGCCACGCCCAGCCGCGCCGACGACGGCACCAAGCGCGTGCAGGCCGCCCAGGCCGCTCTGGAGGACTCGTCCGCGGCCGTGCAGGCGGCCGGTGCCGTCCTGGCCCGCACAAGTGCCTTGCTGCCTGCCGCCCGTACCGCCGTCGACCAGGCCCAGGGCGAGCTGGTCGGAGCTCGCGCCAGGGCCCAGGCCGCGCAGGAGCAGGTCCAACGCGGCCGGCTCGCGCTCGGGGGCGCCACCAGCGACGTCGACCGGGCGTCGGCGGCCGTTGACCAAAGCCGCGCGACCCTCGGGCAACTGGCCCGGCGCTCCTACGAGCTCGGTCCCCTGCAGGACGTCCGGTCGCTCACCGACAGCGGCCCGGGGCAGGTGCCGGCCCGGGTCGGCATGCTGCAGCAGGTCTTCCGCGGGACGGATGACATGCTGCGCCGGCTGTCCGAGGACCGGTACGCGCTGGCCGGCCGCCGGGGTCGGTTGACCGCAGCGCAGGCAGAGCTGGACGGGCTCAGCGCGGACGCCACCCGTCGCGAGGACCACGCGCAGGCGGTGGCGGCGAGGGCCCAGCAGGCGCAGGACCACGTGGCGAACCTGGTCGCGGAGCAGGGCCGGGCGCTCGTCCAGGCTGAGGCCGCACGATCCGCCGACGCCGCCGAGTACCAGGTGGCGCAGGTAGCCTCCGCCCGGCTGAAGGCCCAGATCCGGGCCGCCGCCGCGGCCGCCCGCCGGCGGGCGGAGGCCGCGCGCGTACTGGCTGCTGCCAGGGCTCGGGCTGCCGCCCGGGCAGCGGCCGAGGCACGGGCGCTGGCAGAAGCGAGGGCCGCCGCCGCATCGCGGGCTGCGGCCGAGGCGCGGGCTGCGGCCCAGGCGCGCGCGTACGCGAACGTCAGGGCGGGCGCCGCCGCGCGGGCGCTGGCGGATGCCAGGGCGCAGACCGACGCACGGGCGAGCGCGGCCGCGTCTGCTGCTGCCAATACTGCTGCGAACGCTGCTGCAAATGCGGCTGCGAATGCGGCTGCGGCTGCGGAGGCCAGGGCGAGGGCTGCGGCGCAGGCGAGCCAGAGCGCCGCCACCACCGTCGTGCACCAGGTCGGCCGCTTCCTGTGGCCGGCCAGCGGTCCGCTCACGAGCACCTTCGGCTGGCGGATGCACCCGATCTTCCACGTGATGCGCTTCCACGCGGGCATTGACATCGGGGCGTCGTACGGCGCCCCCGTGTCCGCGGCGGCCGACGGCGTCGTCACCTCCGCGGGGGATGCCAGCGGCTACGGAACGCTCGTGGTCATCAGCCACGGGACACGGGGCGGCCAGGACCTGTCGACCGCCTACGCCCACATGAGCCAGCTGCTGGTGAGCGTGGGGCAGCACGTCGGCCGTGGTCAGCAGGTGGGGGCGGTGGGCAACGAGGGCAACTCGACCGGTCCGCACCTGCACTTCGAGGTCCGGCTGGACGGCTCGCCCGTCGACCCGCTGGGCTACGTCAGCCAGCCGTAGACTCACCCGATGCGCCCGTCGACCCGCACCGTGAGGCGCCGGGCGCTCGGCGCCCTGGTCGCGGTGGCGACGCTCGGCGGCACCTTCTCCCTCGGTGTCGTGGCCGGCGCCGGCAGCCGCCCGGACCGGGAGACCCCGGCGCGGGCGGGGATCCTGGACGAGGCGGCCAGCGACATCTCGGGGCAGGGGCTGCACCCGGTACCGCGCGAGGACCTCGACGCGGCCGCCATCCAGGCCATGTTGAGCGCCGCGGGCGACCCCTGGGGAGGTTGGGCAGACACCCCTGCCGCCGGAGCTCCCGGCGGGTACGTCGGGGTCGGGCTCTGGCTGCGCCGCGACGGTGGCCTGCTCATGGTCGCTCAAGTCACCGCCGGTTCCCCCGCCCAGCACGCCGGGGTCCAATCGGGCGACGAGCTGCGGGCGGTGGGCAACGCCTCGGCCGCCGGCCGGGCACCCGCGCAGGTTGCGGCCTCGCTCCGCGGCTCGCCCGGTACGCGTGTGCTCGTGGTCCTGGCCCGTGGCTCGGCCGTGCGCACCCTGTCGCTGGTGCGCATGCCGTTCCAAGCGGCGCCTGTCACCGTCAGCGCCGCGGCTCCCGGGATCGGTCGCATCACGGTGCCCTCGTTCAGCCGCGGCACCGGTCGCGGGGTCCGTACCGCGCTGGCCCAGCTCCGGGCGCGGCACGACGCCGGCGTCGTGCTGGACCTGCGCGGCGACCCGGGCGGCCTGCTGGCCGAGGCCGTCGAGGCCGCCTCGGCGTTCCTGCGGTCCGGCCCCGTCGTCACCTACACCCGCCGCGACGGGCGGCCGCAGCGCCTGGACGTCCTGGGCTCCGGTGACCTGCGCACGCCCCTGGTCGTGCTCGTCGACGGGGGGACGGCCAGCGCCGCCGAGGTCGTGGCCGGAGCCCTGCAGGACCGCAGCCGGGCGGTGGTGATCGGCTCGCGCACCTTCGGCAAGGGCACGGTGCAGGAGCCGCGCGAGCTCCCGGACGGGAGCCTGCTGGACCTCACTGTCGCGCGGTACGCGCTGCCGTCCGGCCGCTCGGTCGAGGGCGTGGGCCTGGAGCCCGACATCGCGGTGGCTGCGCCGGTCGGGCCGGGGGGCGATCCCGCCGTACGGCGTGCGGTGGAGGTCCTGACCGGACTGACGGCCGACGCCGGCAGGGGCCGCGGGTGACCCGCGAGTCCGGCCGGGGCAAGCTCGTCGCCCAGAACAAGAAGGCGCGGTACGACTACGAGCTGCTGGACACCTTCGAGGCCGGGATCGTGCTGACGGGTACCGAGGTCAAGTCGCTGCGGCAGGGGCGCTGCTCACTGGTCGACGCCTACGCCAGCATCGCCGACGGCGAGGCGTTCCTCATCGGCGCGCACATCCCGGAGTACACCGAGGGCACGTGGAACAACCACGCGCCGCGGCGTACCCGAAAGCTGCTGATGCACAAGGAGGAGATCCTCAAGCTCGTCGGCAAGACCAAGGAGAGCGGGCTGGCGCTGATCCCGCTCTCGCTGTACTTCAAGGACGGCCGGGCCAAGGTCGAGCTCGCGCTGGCCAAGGGGCGCAAGGCGCACGACAAGCGTCAGGTGCTGAACGAGCGGCAGGCCTCCCGCGAGATGCAGGTGGAGATGGGCCGGGCCATGAAGGGACGCATGCGCGGCGACGGGGCCAGGACGGTCGGCGGTGGGGGTCGCGGCGGCTCCCGGCGCGGGGGCGAGCGGGGTGTGGGTGCTCACCGACGCTGAGGTCCCGGCCCTGTGGCGTGGGCTCGGGCTGCCCGGCCTGATCGACGTGCACGTGCACTTCATGCCGCAGAACGTGATGGACAAGGTCTGGGCCTACTTCGACAGCGCGGGGCCGCTGACCGGCTCGCCCTGGCCGATCACCTACCGCACGCAGGAGGCCGACCGGCTCGCCCGCCTACGTGCCATGGGGGTGCGCGCGTTCCCCTCGATGGTCTACCCGCACCGGCCGGACATGGCCGAGTGGCTCAACGCCTGGGCGCACGAGTTCGCCCTACTGCACGACGATGTCGTGCAGACCGCGACCTTCTACCCTGAGCCGACCGCTCCGGCGTACGTCGCCCAGGCGCTCGCCGACGGTGCCCGGCTGTTCAAGGTGCACGTGCAGGTGGGGGCGTACGACCCGCGCGACCCGCTGCTGGAGGACGTGTGGGGGCTGCTCGCCGACGCCGGCGTCCCTGCGGTGGTGCACTGCGGGAGCGGCCCGACCCCGGGTGCGTTCACCGGGCCGGAGGTGTTCGCCGAGGTCCTGCGCCGGCACCCGAGCCTGACCGCCGTGATCGCGCACATGGGCATGCCGGAGTACGCCGAGTTCCTGGTGCTGGCGCGCGCCTACCCCCGCGTGCACCTGGACACCACGATGGCCTTCACCGACTTCACCCAGGCGCGGATGCCGTTCCCCAGCGAGCTGCGGCCCCGGCTGGTCGAGCTCGGGGAGCGCATCCTGCTCGGCAGCGACTTCCCGAACACCCCCTACCCGTACGCCCACCAGCTCGAGGCACTGCAGCGGCTCGAGCTCGGCCAGGACTGGCTGCGGGCGGTGCTGCACGACAACGGCGCCCGGCTCCTCGGGCTGTCCGGGTGACCGTTGGCGGGCTCCCTGCGACAGCCTGCCGCGCTGTGGTTGACGGTCGGGATCGGCCCCTGCTGGGGCGTTGACGGTCGGGATCGGCCCCTGCTGGGGCGGCGTACCGGGGCGGTTCCCGACCCTCGTCCACGCGAGAGGGCCGGGGCGGTTCCCGACCCGGGGTGGCGACGCGGCCCGGCTCGTCGGTGCGCTGCGGTGGATGGTCGGGATCGGCCCCTGCTGGGGCGGTCTACCGGGGCGGTTCCCGACCCTCGTCCACGCGAGCAGGCCGTACGCGCGACCGTCGGCGTCCGGCGTAGCATTCGTCATGCGGCGCACAGTGCGGCGCAGAAGGGGGTGACAGGTCTCGACTCCGGATGTCGAGGCAGGGGAAGCGGGCCGAGGAAGCCGACGATGATCTCGTTAACCACGAAATGTCGGAAAAAAATCAAGCGCCGACAACAGTCCGCGCGCGTACGCCTTTGCTGCCTAGGTAGCAGAGGGCGTCGCTGTCAGCCCCGGAGTGCCTCCGGCCGGGTGCTGGCATCGCAAGGAGGATCACCGTCCGCCCCGGTCGCGGGGACGAACGGAACACCCAACAGCGACTGGGCCCGTCACCGGCTAGCTTGCGTGATCGGTGGGGCCAAGAAAAGCACAGCGAGCTGCGCCCGGAGAAGCCTTGCCCTGGTACCGGAGGACGCGGGTTCGATTCCCGCCACCTCCACCATGGGGTGTTCACGGTTCTACGCCGTGGATGCTTACGAAAGTCACAGCAAGAAGCGCCCCGGCCCTCTGGATGAGGGTAGGGGCGCTTCTTCTACGCTGTGGGGCGCTCGCGGCCGCTCGTGTGCCTGCTTCAGCGCGGCTTTCGCTGCGCTGTGGTCACCGTGTCCGCGCCTGAGCTCAAGCTGGCGCCTATGGGGAGGGCTGGAGGGTCGAACTGAAGTGGGGAGGCGGGCTTAGGAACCCGGTGGCTCAGTGGTCAGCTCGCCCTCGGTGGGAGCTCGGGTGCTCCCGAACGTCACCGTGGCCCGTTCTGCAGAGGAGGCCAGGGCGGGGGCTTCGCTGAGGCCGACCTTGCTGGCCCAGCCGTCGAGCAGGCGCAAGTTCGTCGCGGCGGCGTAGATGCCGAGCATGATCGAGCTCTTGCACAGGCCCATGACCCGGAACGCGCCGCGGCCGAGGGCCTCTCTGGATCGGTCCTTGAGGTTGCCGAACCAGCCCTCGACGCGTGAGCGGCGACTGAAGGAACTGATCCAGTCCCGGCTTCCCCAGTAGTGGCGTTGCCGGGACTTGTAGTCGACATCGCCAGGGACCGTGATCGTGCGTTGCGTGCAGCACCGATGAGCCGACGCGGTGGGCGGTTCGAGCACCTTCGGCAGCGTGACGGGCTGCGCCATGGACCGCGGGATGAGCGGGCACCGCAGCTTCCCGGCTCGAGCAGGGCACTCGTACCGCTCGGACCCGCTGCTGTCGGGTCCGGCGACCCGCCGCAGCGCCCACTGCTCGCGCGTACTGATCTGCCCGAGGAACACCTCGAGCGGCGGCGACGCGGCGAGGCGTTCGGGGCGAGCGATGGTGTCGAACGCCTCGGGGGTGGCGGGGCAGTGAGGGACACCGGCGATGAAACGCGCTCCGCCGTGGCTGCCTCTGGCGCCGAGCTGGGTCGGGTGGAGGTCCAGGACGGAGTCGACGTCGAGGGCGCGCAGGCCGCGGCTCCAGCCGGTCTTGTAGGTGTAGCCGCGGTCCGCGATGACCTCCCGGAGCCGCAAGCCGTCGGCGCGCATCTTGGTGATCGCGGGGAGGACCGCTTCGGAGCAGTTGGTGGAGGCGGGGGTGACGACGATGCGTTCGGCCAGGCAGGGGACGGGGCGGTCGTCGTTGAGGCGCCCGACGCGGACGACGGCGTGCAGTTCGTAGCCGAAGTAACGCTCCTGCTTGCCCGACTTGCTGGTCTTGACGCCCCAGGCGGCGTCAGGGTCGGCGGCGGTGGTTTGCTTGTCCTTGCCTCGGGCCCAGGACCAGGTGCCGGTGCCGTCGACGGCGTACGCGCCGCTGGTCGCCAGCTCGGCGGGCATGGTCGCGGCGAGCAGGTCGTCAAGGATCTGTTGCAGCGCAGCGAGCCGCGCGAGGCGGTCCTCGGGCGCGGCGTTTGCGCCTGGGTCGAGCCGGTTTTTAATGCTGTCCAGCAGCCGACGCACCTGATGGACGGTGATGACGCGTCCGGTCCGGCGGTCCCGGACCCCCAGGTCGTGCTGGACAGCCTCGGGCAGCCCCTCGGTCAAGACGAGGAACACGTCGGTCAGACAGGCCGTCTTCGCGCTGTCCACGGCGAGCTTCAACCCGACCAGGAGCGCCCGGACCGTCAGTTGCCGCGGCCGTCCGCGGCCGGTGGGGCGGAGCGCTTGCTCCAGCACCGCCGGGACGCCGCTGGCGTCGACCCACTCAAGGGTGCGCGTGATGTCTCGGCGGCGGATCATCCTGCTGTGCGCAGTGCGACCCGCGCTGCGTCCGCGTCTAGAGGGCAGTGGTGGAGCAGGTCCTCGAGCGGTCGTACGGTCGTGAGCCCGGCGGCGTTCATCAGCGCGGGCAGCGGCGTACGGGCGCGCAGGTGCGCCAGCAGCCACGTCGACCGCAGCCGGGCCGTCTCCAGCCGGGGAAGGTCCTCCCCGCCCACCACACGCTCCAGCGGCCCTCGGGTGACGTTCCGGCGGCCACGGGTGCTGCCGCCGATCAGCAGATCGGACCCCGCCGCCCGGGCGATCTTCAGAAGCTGTGCCTCATGTGCTTGCAGCGTAATCACCGTGCGTGGCCGCGTTCCTCCGCTCACGGTGACGCTGACCGCCCCGTCGGGCAGTTCCTCGACGTCCTGCCCACACACCCAGGCCAGATCTCGCGAGGCGATCCCACAGCCCAAACCGAGGTGCACGATGGCGAGAAGGGTTCGGCGTCGACTCTGGGTTGGTTGAGCTGCAGCCAGGCCGAGGAAGCCCTTGATTTCGTCGGGCGTGTACGGGGGCCTGACCCTGCGATACGCGATGGGGCTCGGCAACGGGCGCTGCGGGGGTGGGGCGCTCAACCGGGCGATCCGACGAAGGATCGCTCTCCGAGTCGCCCGGGTGCCCTCCGCCATCCCGGGCAGCCCGATCTCGATGTACCTCTCGATCACCTCCGGATCGAGCAGCACCTCCGGCGTCAGTGGAAGTCCCTGGTCGTGTGCCCAGGCCGCGAAGTCCGAGACGTGGCTCAGATACTTGGCGGTGTTCCTTGGGGCTGATGTGCTTGCCGAGACGGCCTCCGAGACCGCCGTGCGGGTGTGTGGCCATGCTCGTGCCGCTCGGCGACCGCGCGGCACGAAGTCACGCAGCACCGTCGCCGCCGCGGCTTCGTCGAGCGTGTCGGTGAGCAAGGCACGTCCTTTGTCGGTGCGGTGCGGGACGCTCTACCAATGTCAGGAGAGAGCTCCCCAGAATTTACTTGCCGATCGACAAGTGCCACCAGGGTGAGCGATCTATCGAGACTTGTCAACCGACAAGGCGTCGTATGACGGAGTCAATCGAGTTGGTCGGAACAGCGGAGGTCGCGCTGATGCTCGGCGTGAGCCGCCAGCGTGTCCTCCAACTCACTCGGACCGAGGGGTTTCCCTTGCCGCTGGCGCGGCTGAGCATGGGCAACGTGTGGCTCGCTGAGGACATTCGGGCGTGGTTGCAACGTCGCCGGGCGGGACGGAGTGGGCAATAGCCCAGCCCCAAGCAGAGCAGCGTGAACGCGCGCTGGGCCCATAAACCAGAGGTCGCAGGTTCAAATCCTGCCCCCGCTCCAAAGAAACCGCAGGTCAGGGCCATGATCATTAGATTGTGGCCCTGACTAGTTTCTGCCTTTTCCCATCCGTTCCCCATTCGCCGTTCGGCTGAGCGCGCTCCGTCGAGGGGCAGGTGGCACTGAATGGCACCAAGCGGCAGCCGTTCTCGCGGCGTGCGACGGGCACGCTCACGTCGCCCTCAGCGTGGTTGTTGGCGACGGCACTCATGCTGGTGGGCATGACCCACTGCCTCGACTGCTCCGGTGCCCGCTCCGTCCCTGACCTTTTCGGGGACCCTGGCCCCTGTCCGTCGTGCGTCGTGGAAAGCGACGACGGTGTCCTGCGCGACGGCTCGTTCAACCGGCTCGGAGTTGCTGAGCTGGCAGGAGCCTCGATGCCGCCCTCGGCCTCGACGCCCGACCGGCCGCCGCCAGCGACGGCGCGAGGCAAGCGCTCGTGGACAGTTGGCCGAAGGTCAGCAGCAACCTTTCCGCCGCGATCGACGCCCGCGCCAAGGAACGCCAGGAGAGCCTCGAACGCGCCTTGCAGCGCCGGCAGAAGGACGAGGAGACCCGCACCATCGCCCTGCTCGACGCCTTCAAGGTTGCCCTCACCAGCGCGATCAGCAACCAAAGCGACCCGCAGCAGCTGTCCTTTGCCGACCTCGAACCCGATGAACGTCAGCAGCTCACCGCCGACCGCGCCGCCTGGCAGGAACGCCTCGACCGGCTTCCGAAGGAGCGCGAGGAGGAGCTCGCCCGGATCGCCGAGCGTTACTCCCGCGTCGACTTCTTTACGTTCCCCGCTGCTGTCGTGCATCTCGTCCCCGTGGGAGCCGACCGATGAGCGCCTTCTACAAGCCCAGGCGTGGACGCCGCCCTAGGACCCCGCGTCGGTATCGGTTGAGGATGTCTGCCGAGGCGGGGCGGGGCGGGGATCGGGAGGACCGGTGGGCCCTTACTGGCGCCTCTGGTTGGGTCGGGATCGGAGACTCGACGGTTCGGTTCGGTGCCCGGTGACGCTGTCGGGCTTTCGGGCCGTGCCCGACCCTTCAGATCACCATCAGGGGGGTCCAGCCGGAGCCTTGGAGCTTGCGGAGGTTGTGGCAGAGGGTGTGCAGAGCCCATTCACCGTCGGTCTTGTCGGTGCCTCGTAGCCGGAACCGTTCGGCGTCTTGCTTGACTTTCATCTGCCCGAAGACCGGTTCCACGATCGCCTTGCGCCTGGCGTAGTCGGCCTTGCCCTTCAGGGTCTGCAGCTTGCGGGTCATCCGCTGCTTGGGGTCAGGTTGTTCGGGATCCGACCCCGTGGCGCGGGTGGTGGTTTCTCACCGTGCTTGAGCCGGCCGGTCGCGAGCAACGGATCGATCCCGGCCTGGGTGACGGCGGTGACGTTTTCGGCGGAGAAGTACCCGGCGTCGGCCAGCAAGGTCTTGGGCAGCCCGACGATCCCGGCCGCAGCGAGGGACGTCTTCAGGCGGGTCAGCATGTCGGGCAGCGCGGGGCAGTCCGCGCCGGAGGGCCGCAGCGCCCAACCAAGGATCACTTGGCTGCGCTCATCGACGAGGTGCTGGGCGTTGTAGCAGTAGTGGAACGACCCGTCGGAGGTCTTCATGATCCGCGCGTCCGGGTCAGTGAATGACCGTTGCGCCTTCGCGGGCACCACCGCGGCGGCCTCCGCGACGTCGCCCGCCTCGGTGGTCTGCTCCGGGTCCGCACCGCGCTCGGTGGCGGCCTGCTCGGCCTGGGCGCGGGCCTTCGCGCGGTGCTCGGCCTCCAGGGCGGCCTTCCCCGCCCGGATCGCGGCGAGGCGCCCTTCGCGGCGGCCCAGTTCCGCGGGGAGCTCATCACCGCGCCGGTCCGGACCGTAAGCAGCGTCCTCGGCCGCGTCGAGGTTCTCCGCATCGGCCAGTAGCGCCTCGACCTGCGCCGCGAGCTCACCTTCGGCCCGCACCATCCGGTCGT
>JAABUX010006605.1_pt1 | contig 13796 bp, 14 predicted proteins | sample 5561851 | NCBI WGS metagenome assembly JAABUX01 (sample SAMN10711883, study PRJNA513361) | rock metagenome | isolation source: Antarctica rocks | place: Antarctica: Victoria Land, Richard Nunatak red sandstone | collected 2016-01-03 | reverse complement strand
TCAGCGTCTCCGACCAGGATATGGCCGCACTCAACATCACCCGCGACCCGTTCCATGGCGAGTGGAACTACACCATCCATCCGCATAAACCAGAAAACGATGCAGTTATTTTATAACGGGCCCTAAGGCCGCATGACGCCGCTTCCCCCTGTTCTGGACCAAGTCGGCCTGGATCGAACCAGTCTAGACCAAACCAGCGTGGACCAAGCTGGCCGGTCAAGGCAGCCTGACGCCCGGGTGCGGGCCGGTCCTGCTGCACGGGACCCACGGCCGCCGGTGGCGGGCCGAGGCGATGGCGGGCGGACCGTCGCACTTGCCGGCCTCTCGCTGCTCCTGCATGTCGGCGGGGCCGTGCTGGCCGTTGCCGCCATCCGGCCGGCCCGCCTGCCTGACGACCCGCCGCCCGCCTTGGCGGTGGTGTTCGAGGCCCCTGCCCCGCCATCGCCCGATGCCGCGCCAGCCAGTCCGCCCGCTCCCGCGGAGCCAAGCCCCGCACCGGCCAGGGAGCAACCCGAACCGCCGCCGGCTGCGGCCGAGGCCGTGCCGCCCCCACCAGATGCCGCGCCCGAGCCGCCATCCATCCCGTCGCTTGCGGCGCCAGATGCAACGCAGCCCACGCCGCCGGCGCCAGCGCCTCGTCCGCCGCCGACCCGTCCCGTAGTGCTACCCGGGCCGCCGCGGCCAACACCGCCCGCACCCCGCCCGGCTCCCAAGGTCGCGGCCCGTCCACCGCCGGCACCGAGCGCTGCGCCACCCACGGCGGCGGTCCCGGCGCCTGCAGGCGTGTCGTCTGCCCTGCCGCATCTCGCGCCGCCGGCCCCGTCCGCAACGCCGGCGCCTGGCGTCGCAGCGATCAACCGGGCCTGGCAGGGGGCGTTGGCCGCCTGGGTGCAATCGCGGCAACGATACCCGGAGGCCGCGCGGCGCCAGAGCCTGGAGGGGCAAGTCGCCCTACGCGTCACCATCAGCCATGACGGCCAAGTGCTATGAGGCGCAGGTCGTGCGCAGCAGCGGCGCGGACCTGCTGGACCAGGCGGCGCTGGCCATGCTCCGCGGCGGACGCGCGCCGCCATTTCCCGCCGACATGCCGCAGGCCCAGGTCACGCAAACCGTTGTCGCCCACTACCGTGGGGAGGACTAGGGCTGTCCTGCGCCCAGCGGGATCAGGACTTGGCCGGCTGCACGACAATGCAGGGAAGCTGCCGCTGGTTCAGGCGCTGGCAGGCTGCAGTGGCGGCGTCGGCGGACAGGTGCTCGATGCGGGCGCGGTAGAGCCGTGCGCCGCTAAGCGGCGTCGTGGTCGGCAACGCGACCCGGGCGGCGCGAAGCTGGTCCGGCGCCTCGGCGCGAGCGCCCTCTGCGACGGCGCGGGCGAGGCCTGGATTGGCAAAGGCGCCGACCTGGATCGCCCAGGCCGCCGTCGGCGCTGCAGCCGGAGCCTGTGCAGCCACCGCCGCGAACGGGATGGGTGCGGCGGCGGGCTCGGCGGAGGCCAAATGAGCTGTCCTGGGCGACAGCGGCGTCTGCGCGGTCGATGCAGGGGGGATGCAAGGCCGGTCCGGGTCATAGGCTGCATCCGGGTCGCAGCCGCCTGCCGCAGCCGTCTGGGTCGGGGTTGCCGCGGCCTGCTCCAGCCGGGTGCAGGTCCGGTCCGGGTCGTAGGCCGCGTTCACATCGCATCCGGAGGCCAGGCTGGCGGTGCTCGGGCCGTCGGTTGCGGCGGCAGGCGGGCGGGCGTCGGCATAGGCCGCCAGTGGGCCGGACAGCGGGATCTCGCCGCCGAGGTTGGGGGTGATGGCGGCCAAGTAGTTCACGGTCTCGTTCGGCAGGCCACCCGACCCCGCCAAGTAGCTGTCAACCCGGTCTGGCCCAGCGTTGTAGGCGGCCAGGAAGCCGGGCGAGCCGTAGCGGTCATACATCTCGCGGATGTAGGCCGTGCCTGCCAGCACGTTGTTGTGCGGGTCGTAGGGATCGTCGCCCAGTCGATGCCGCGCCTGCAGCCCGGCGTAGGTGGCGGGCATGACCTGCATCAGGCCCATCGCCCCGGCGGACGACACCGCCTGCTCCCGCCCGCCGGATTCCTGGCGCATCACGGCGCGCACCCATTGCTCGGGCACGCGGAACCGGGTCGCGGCCTCGCGGACATAGGGTCCCCAGGGATCAGTGGACGGACCGGGCGGCGGGTAGAAGCGCGACGGCGCGAACCGGCCGGCCCGCCCCGTCCGGTCGGCGGCAGGTATGGTGCCGTCATAGGGAACGAAGCCGTCCCTGGCATAGTAGCCCCTCCCCTGATAGCCGCAGCCGGCCAGCAGCAGCGTGAGGCCGCCCGCGGCAGCGAAGGCAGGCCACTGGCTACGGCTGCAAGAAGGCATCCAGCGCTCCTGTGTCCCGTTGCGGCCCAGCCTGGTCCCGCACCAAGCCCGCCTGCAACGCGGCGATCCCGCGATAGCTCGCTCGTGCCACCGTCTTCTCCCCGGCGGAGGCGGCGCTCTGCTGCATCTCCGCCACCCAGCGGCAGGGTTTTGGATGCACCCCCGGCACAGCCTTGCGTAGCCAGGCCAGCAGCTCCGGCTGGCTGTTCGCCAGTTTCGCCCGCAGGTGTGCGGCGGCGCCGAACCGGGTCGCGGCCAGCATCATCGCCGCCCCAGGCGCCGTCACTTGGTGATCCCGGCATGGCTCGTCCGCAGGCCAGGCGCCGCGCCGACCAGGCCCGCCAGCATACGCACGTCAAGCCCATGCCCTGCCAGCAGGGTCCACAACCCCGCGCCATGGCGGGCCAGGACCTGGCCGACCGCAGCGCCCATGGCCCCGGGCGCGATGACGGCGACGACCAGCATGGCTGCACCCCCTGGTCCCTACGTTCGTGCATGGTGCCGTGGCAAAAAGCGGCGCGCAATGCTGGAGTTGCCGCACCAGCGCCGTTGGGGGGCAGGTGCGGCAAAACCACCATCCCGCCATGGTGGTTCGGCAGGTAGCATAGGCCCGCAAGGATCACGACAAGGAGGTACCATGCCAGTCTCGGCGCAAATCATCTACCAACCCTATGTCGCCGGCGCCCGCGGCGCCTTGAAGGCCGGCATCCCCGTCGTCTGCCGCACTGCGGAGGAGGGGATGCGACGGGCGGAGAAGGCGCTGGCCGGCGGCTCCATCCTCGGTGCGCGCGTCGTGCGGATGCACCATGACGACGACGCCGAGGAGTTTGGCGCCCCGGAGTATCTTGGGGAAGTCGGGCAGGTGCCGGACGAGCCGGGCTAGGGTCCCACCCTTCGTGCGAAGCTTGCCAGGGTGGCGACCGGCAATGCGACCAAGCCTAAGAACCTCCGTGCTTGCTGGTCAAATAGCCCCGGTCCACGCATGATCACGCGTGTTCCGGCCTGTGGCGCCCCGCTGCTGCCGGCTGGCGCCTTCCCCTGGAGCATGACGTGCATCCTGTTCCCCACCCTCCCCTTGCCGGCCTGTTCGTCATCGCGCTCGAACAGGCGGTGGCCGCGCCGTACTGCTCCTCCCGCCTGGCGGACGCCGGGGCGCGGGTGGTGAAGATCGAACGGCCGGAGGGCGACTTTGCACGCGGCTACGACGCCGCGGTGCACGGGCTGTCGAGCTACTTCGTCTGGCTGAACCGCGGCAAGCAGAGCCTGGTGGCCGACATCAAGGACCCGGCGGACGCCGCCCTGCTGCACCGGATGCTCGCCGGGGCCGACGTGTTCATCCAGAACCTGGCGCCAGGTGCGGCGGCGCGTGCCGGGTTCGGGTCGGACGCGCTGCGGGCACGGCACCCACGGCTAATCACGGTGGACATCAGCGGCTATGGCGCGGGCAACGCCTATGCCGGCATGAAGGCGTACGACCTGCTGGTGCAGGCGGAAAGCGGGCTGGCCGCCATCACCGGGCATCCGGCGGGTCCGGGCCGGGTGGGGGTGTCAGCGTGCGACATCGCCTGCGGCATGGCTGCTCACGCCGCGGTGCTGGAGGCGCTGATCGCCCGTGGCATCACCGGCCAGGGCCGCAGGCTGGAGATCAGCCTGTTCGACGGCATGGCGGACTGGATGAACGTGCCGCTGCTCTACTTCGAGGGTACCGGGCGGGCGCCTGCGCGCGTCGGGTTGGCGCATCCCTCGATCTGCCCGTATGGGGCGTTTGCGACGGCGGATGGCAGCCTGGTGCTGATCTCCATCCAGAACGAGCGAGAATGGGCGGCGTTCTGCGCCGGCGTGCTGGACGAGCCGGGGCTGGCGACGCAGGCCGGCTTCGGCAGCAACAACGCCCGCGTCGCCAACCGTCCGGCGGTGGACGCCCGCGTGGGCCAGACGTTCCAGGCCATGACCCGGCAGCAGGCGGCGGACCGGTTAGGCCAGACTGGCACCGCCTACGGCTTCGTGAACGAGTTGGCCGACCTGGCACACCACCCGGCCCTACGGCGGGCCGACGTGGAGACGCCGGGCGGGACGGCCTCCATCATCGCGCCGCCGGCCATCCACGACGGCGCCGCGCCGCGCCTGGGCCGGGTGCCGTCGATCGGCGAACACGGGGACGCGATCCGGGCCGAGTTCGCCGCGGGTTTCATCGTACCCGGCATCGGGCCTAGCATGCGGCAGGGAGCCGACGCATGAACCAGATTTCCCCCATCACGACCCACCCCTATGCCGAAATCCAGGAGGAGGTCGCCAAGCTCTGCGCGGGCTTTCCCGGCGCGTATTGGCGCAAGCTGGATGAGGTACGCGGCTACCCGACCGAGTTCGTCCAGGCGCTGACCGCGGCCGGCTACCTGGGCGCGCTGATCCCCGAGGAGTACGGCGGCGCCGGCCTGCCGCTGTCTGGCGCCGCGGCGATCCTGGAGGAGGTGCAGCGCCAGGGCTGCAACGGCGGCGCCTGCCACGCGCAGATGTACATCATGGGCACCATCCTGCGGCACGGCAGCGAGGCGCAGAAGGCCGAGTACCTGCCGCAGATCGCCGATGGCTCCCTGCGCCTGCAAGCCTTTGGCGTCACCGAGCCGAGCAGCGGCACCGACACCACGGCCCTGCGCACGACGGCCCGGCGCGAGGGCGACAAGTACATCGTCAACGGCCAGAAGATCTGGACCTCGCGCGCCGAGCACTCGGACCTGATGCTGCTGCTGGCGCGCACCACGCCGCGCGACCAGGTGGCGAAGAAGACCGAGGGCCTGAGCACCTTCATCGTCGATATGCGGGAGGCGGTGGGCCGCGGCCTGACGATCCGGCCGATCCGGACGATGATGAACCACAATTCCTGCGAGGTGTTCTTCGACAACATGGAGATCCCCGCCGCCAACCTGGTCGGGGAGGAAGGGCGCGGCTTCCGCTACATCCTGTCCGGCATGAACGCCGAGCGCATCCTGATCGCAGCCGAGTGCATCGGCGATGCCAAGTGGTTCATCGAGCATGCCAGCGGCTACGCGAACGAGCGCATGGTGTTCGGCCGGCCCATCGGCCAGAACCAGGGCGTACAGTTCCCCATTGCCAAGGCCTACGCCAACATGCGTGCGGCAGAACTGATGGTGCATGAGGCGTTGCGGCTCTACGAAGCCGATGCCAACCCGGGGGCGGAGGCGAACATGGCGAAGATGCTGGCAGCCGACGCCTCGTTCGAGGCAGCGAACGCGTGCATCCAGACCTACGGCGGGTTTGGGTTTGCCGAGGAGTATGACGTGGAGCGCAAGTTCCGCGAGACCCGGCTGTATCAGGTGGCGCCGATCTCGACCAACCTGATCCTGTCCTACCTGGCGGAGCATGTGCTGGGGATGCCCCGCTCCTACTGATTTCTACCCCCCTCTCCCTTCGGGAGAGGGTCGGGGTGAGGGAGGCTTGCAGCGCAGCCCTCGGCCCGGAACAGCCCCGGCGCGGTGGAACCAGACGTGCCCTGCACCGAAAGTAAGACTCCCTCACCCCGGCCCTCTCCCGGAGGGAGAGGGGGAAGCGAGCGGGGCACTCGCAATAGCGGCTTCCTGCTGGCACACTCCCAGCAACAAGACGACTGGGAAACGCACCACCATGAAGAAGCGCACGCTGCTGAAGGCTGGCCTTGCTGCGGCCCTGCTGCCCGTCACTCGGCCGGCCTCCGCCGCTGGACCCATCATCATCAAGTTCAGCCACGTCGTCGCTCCCGACACCCCGAAGGGCAAGGGTGCCGACCGCTTTAAGGAGCTGGCCGAGAAGTACACCGACGGCAAGGTGCGGGTCGAGGTCTATCCCAACTCGCAGCTCTACAAGGACAAGGAGGAGGTCGAGGCCTTGCAGCTCGGCGCTGTGCAGATGCTGGCACCGTCGCTGGCAAAGTTCGGCCCGCTGGGCGCCCGCGAGTTTGAGGTGTTCGACCTGCCCTACATCCTGCCCGACAAGGCAGCGCTGCGCCGGGTCACGGACGGGCCGCTCGGGGCCAAGCTGTTCAAGAAGCTGGAGACCAAGGGCATCACCGGCCTCGCCTACTGGGACAACGGCTTCAAGGTCATGTCCGCCAACAAGCCATTGCGCGAGGTCGCGGACTTCCGCGGGCTGAAGATGCGCATCCAGTCCAGCAAGGTGCTGGAGGCGCAGTTCAAGGCGCTCGGCGCGCTGCCGCAGGTGCTGCCGTTCTCCGACGTGTACCAGGCGATGCAGACCGGCGTCGTCGATGGGTCGGAGAACACGCCGTCCAACATATACACGCAGAAACACCACGAGGTGCAGAAGTACGCGACGCTGTCCGAGCACGGCTACATCGGCTACGCGGTGATCGTGAACAAGAAGTTCTGGGACGGCCTGCCCGGCGACGTCAGCGACGCGCTGACCCGGGCGATGAAGGAGGCGACGGCATTTGCCAACGACTCCGCCCAGTCCGACAACGACGACGCCATGGCCGAGATGCGCAAGTCCGGCCGCATCCAGTTCATCGAGCTGACGCCGGAGCAGAAGGTGTCCTGGCGCAAGGCGCTGGAGCCGGTGCAGGCCGAGATGACCTCCCGCATCGGCAAGGACACCATCGACGAGTTCCGCAAGGAGGTCGGGGTCAGCTAGGCCAGCCCATGCTGCTCCGCATCCTCGACCGGCTGGAGGAGGTGCTGATCGCCAGCCTGATGGCGGGCGCGACGCTGCTGATCTTCGCCTCCGTCGTGCAGCGCTTCGCCGCCAGCACGGCATGGCTGTATCCCTACGCCAGCGGCATTGACCTGACGTGGGCGCAGGAGCTGTGCATCTTCATGTTCATCTGGATGGCGAAGTTTGGCGCCGCCTATGGCGTCCGGACCGGCATCCATGTCGGCGTCGATGTGCTGGTGCGGAAGCTGCGGCCGGCGCGGCAACGGGCGGTGGTGCTGTTCAGCCTGCTGACCGGCGCCGGGTTCACGGGCGCGGTGGGGACGATGGGCGCCAGCTTCGTCTATGGCCTGATGGGCACCGACCAGACGACGCCGGACCTCGAATGGCCGAGCTGGATGATCTATCTGTGCATCCCGCTCGGCTCCTACCTGATGTGCTTCCGCTTCCTGCAGGTCGCCTGGCGCTACGCCCGCGGCGGCGAGTTGCCGCACCACGACCCCGGCCGCGTCGAGGGCGTGCACGACGAGGCGGAGGCCATCGAGATGGCGCAGGCGCTGGAGCGGCAGCCGGTCCGATGACGCCCGCGTCATGACCGCCCTCATCATCTTCGGGCTGCTGATCGCCCTGATGCTGACGGGGATGCCGATCAGCATCGCGCTGGGCACGACGGTGCTGCTGTTCCTGTTCACCATGACGCAGGTGCCCATCGAGAGCGTCGGCCTGAAGCTGTTCACCGGCCTCGACAACTTCACCATCATGGCGATCCCGTTCTTCATCCTGGCGGGCACCTTCCTGACCCATGGCGGCGTGGCCCGGCGGATGATCCGCTTCACCACCTCCCTCGTCGGCCATTGGCCCGGTGGGTTGGGCCTGGCGGGCGTGGCGGCCAGCGCGCTGTTCGCGGCGGTGTCGGGCAGCAGCGTGGCGACGGTGGTGGCCATCGGGTCGATCATGCTGCCGGCGATGGTCGATCACGGCTATCCCAAGGGGTTCGGCGCCGGGGTGATCACCACGTCGGGCGCGCTGGGCATCCTGGTGCCGCCCTCGGTGATCCTGGTGCTGTATGGCGTCAGCACCAACACCAGCATCGGTGCGCTGTTCATGGCGGGGGTTCTGCCGGGCGTGCTGCTGGCGCTGCTGCTCGCCGGGCTGACCTGCGTGATGGCGTGGCGCAAAGGCTACCCGCGGATGACGGCGTGCACCTGGCGGGAGCGGTTCACGGCATTCCGGGAGTCGTTCTGGGGGTTGGCGCTGATCGGCATCGTGCTGGGCGGGATTTATGGCGGGGTGTTCACGCCGACCGAGGCGGCGGCGGTGGCGGCGGTGTATGCCTTCGTGATCGCGGTGTTCGTCTATCGGGACATGGGATTGCGCGACGTGCCGCGGGTGTTGCTGAACGCGGCGAACATGAGCGCGATGCTGCTGTACATCATCACTAACGCGGTGCTGTTCTCGTTCCTGATGACGAGCGAGAACATCCCGCAGGCAATGGCCGCCTGGATCGTGGCGCGGCACTTCGACCCCTGGGTGTTCCTGATCGTCATCAACGTGGTGCTGCTGGTGGCGGGCAACGTGATGGAGCCAACGTCGATCCTGCTGATCATGGCGCCGATCCTGTTCCCGATCGCCAAGGGGCTGGGGGTCGATCCCGTCCACCTTGGGGTGCTTATGGCGGTCAATATGGAGGTCGGGCTGTGCCATCCGCCAGTGGGGCTGAACCTCTATGTGGCTTCGGGGATCGCGCGGATGGGCATTACGGAGCTGACGGTGGCGGTGTGGCCTTGGCTGCTGGTGATGTTGGGGTTCCTGGTGCTCGTGACGTATGTGCCCGGCATCTCGCTATGGCTGCCGCACGCGCTGGGCCTGTAGCGGCTATCGAAGTGGCGCCGGGCTTCGACGGACCTTGGCCGCACGCCCTGACGATGCTGGTCGGGCAAGCTCGATTTAGGCAAGGTGGCACTACCGCTATCTGATCAACGCGCTGGTGTATGGAGTCATCGAGAAGTGACGAAGCAGATGTGGGATAGCAAGGCCGTGCTCGCCGTCGCAGTGGCGGCCCTGACGGTAGGCGGCGCACATGCTCAGCCAGCGCCGCGCGAGGTGCCGGCGAAGTCGGTTCCGGTGCCAGCGGATGTCAGCCCGCAGATGCAGGCGATCATCGCCGCCCCGCTGCGCGCCAACTGGGACGTGCTGCCGAAGGAAGGCGCGGAGTGGCAGGCGACTGCCGCCGCCGGGGCCGCCGCGACGATGCGGATGCTGCCAGGGATGCGGGAACGCCTGCACGTCAAGGTGGAGCCCACGACCATCGCCGGCGTGCGCGCCTTCACCGTGACGCCCGACGTCATCGCGCCGGAGAACCAGGGCCGCCTGCTGGTCCACGTCCACGGCGGCTGCTACCTGCTCAGCCCCGGCGAGGCCGCCACGTCGGAGGCGGTGCTGATGGCAGGCTTTGGCCACATCAAGGTGATCTCGGTCGATTACCGGATGCCGCCCGAGGCCTACTTCCCCGCCGCGCTGGACGATGCCGTGGCGGTGTGGAAGGCGGTCTCGGCGTCGGGCGACCCGCACAAGATGGGCATCTTCGGCCTGTCGGCCGGCGGCGCGCTGACCCTGGAGATGATCCTGCGCATCAAGCAGGATGGCCTGCCGATGCCCGCGGCCATCGCGCCGGGCACGCCGATGTCGGATGTGACGAAGGTGGGCGACAGCTTCAACACCAATGCGATGGTGGACAACGTGCTGGTCTCCGCTGACGGGTTCTGCGACGCGGCGACGAAGTTCTACGCGCATGGGCACGACCTCGCCGACCCCTTGCTGTCCCCGGTCTATGGCGACATGCACGGCTTCCCGCCCGCGATCCTCACCACCGGCACGCGCGACCTGCTGCTGAGCAACACCGTGCGTGTCCACCGCAAGCTGCGGGAGGCCGGGGTCGAGGCATCGCTGCAGGTCTGGGAGGGGCAGTCGCACGCGGAGTTCGCCCGCGACGACACCGCACCCGAAACGCGCGAGGCGTTCGAGGAGATCGCGGCCTTCTTCGATCACCACCTGGCGCGGTAGCATTCGGCGGTTGCAGCGTCGCTTGGCCTACCCGGCGGCGCGGTGACTGGTGCGGCGGGCGGCGACCGGTGCGCGGTCCACGGTAGAGGCCGTCTCGAGGGTCCGGCAGCAGCGGAGCCGAAAATGCGTTCCACGGCCATTTTGCTCCAGAAGGGTCTAGGCCCTGGAAACACAATCGTCACAGATGCTCCGAATAACCCTAATAGCACGCAGAAAGTGTCCCATGCCGACGTGCCGCTGGGGTCTACCCCAGCGAGCCTTTCCCTGGCTAGACCAACAACTTTGCACCCCTTTACGGAACTACCCGCACTGCGAAGGAGCAACGGCGTGCCCCACGTCAAGATCAGAGCGGCTGTTGCTGCCGCCGGCTTCCTCCTACTGGCGCCCGCTGCCCTGGGCGATGGACTGGGATGGGGCCGCAGCACCTTCCTTGGCAACGTGGCCCGGCTTGCCGGGCAAACGGACCTGCGCGACGCCGCCATCACCGCCCTTGCCCTCGGCGTCGCCGTGCCGCTCCGTCCCTACTGTGGGGCGGCCACCTGCAACGGCTTGGCCGTGCTCGGGATGGTGTATGCCTTCCCCGAGCCGCCCGTCGCGCTACCGGCCAGCGGCGGCGTGACGGCTCAATACTATGTCGCTGACAGGACGGACCCGCCCGGCACCGATATGCCTCTGGTCGGGACGCTGGCGGCGCTTGACCTCTTTCCGCCGCACGGCGGCTTCTGCCTGCGCCGCTCCGACGTGCGCGCGGCCCTCGGACCAGAGGCCTCCACGGGTTCGCCACTGGGCCGCGGTGAGCCGGGCGCGGTCGCCCTGAACTACGTCGCCGTCGAGGGCACCGAATACCGGACCGTCGAGTTGTTCGTGTTCGCCGGGCCGGTAGCTGCGGACGGCTGCCTCGCCTTCGCCAGCGTGCGGCAGGATAACTTCGGCCGGAACGCAGATGCCGCCGCGCGCCGTGCTGCGTTCCGGCCGTCCGCCGACTGGCCCCCGTTCGCCCAAGAGGAGCCAGTTGACACCACCTCCGTACGCGACCTGTTCGATCCGGCGGCTGGCCCATTGCCGCTCGGGCTCACCTTGGAGGCGTTCGCCACCCGCCATCCCGAATGCGATTTAGGCGAGCCTGCCAGCGTCGAGCGGTTCAGCCCACTAACCGACGTGGCCCCGGCCGCGATCCCGTTGCTGCCCACGCACGAGGGAGCGTACCTCGCCACTAGCCATAGCGCCCGGAACACCACGCTGCATGGGACGGGCCGCGTCCCGGCAGTCGCGGCCGAGCTGCTGGCCAGCCGCGAGGTGATCTGCCGGGGCCCAAACCCGAACGGCCGGTCGGAATACGACCGCACCGTACGCCAAGCCTACGGCGTCCTCGTCTACGAGGGACGGATCTTGGTCATGACCAAGCGCCAGAACGAGTTGTGGCGGGGCTACTTGCCGCCGGGCTTCGCCGCCGCCGAAGCGGTCGCGCAGGCCCAGGCGCAGGATGCGGCGGTGACGATGTCGGTCGTTCCCAAGCAGCCTGACAACCCGTGGCTGACGGAGCGTGCCGTCGTCATTGCGTTCACCACCGATGGTGATCTCGGCACCGCCGTCGAGGCGGTGGGACCGCAGGAGATGCGCGGCAGCGCCTACCTGCTGCCGTCCAACGTGACGTACGCCTTTGTCCACATGGCGCTGTGGCAGTCCTACGCGGACCAAGCGAGGGCGACGATTACGGATGTCCTGCATGGCAAGCCTGCTGGCCTGGCCGAGGTCTGCCGGCCAAGCGAATGCGCGGGCACCGCTCCGTCACTCCCTGCACATCCTGCTCCGCCCGGCCTACTGCTGGATGCGGTCAAAGCCATTGTGGCCGCAGGGGACCTAACGGACCACAGCGCCTTTGGGCGGGCGATGGGCGCCGAGGCCATGCTGGTTCGTGCTGGGGCCGTTCGCAATGCGGTAGACGGCACCCGGACCATAGGCCCAGCGCAGCAGGCCTCCGAGGTGGGGCTGAAACCAGGGCCGACCCTGCTCGACCAGCTCGGCTTCGCCTACTGGATCGCTCCCGACGGGCTTAATGACGGACAGACCCGACTGCCGTCCTACCGCCAAAAGGTGGCTGAGCTCAGCATCGGTAACTACAAGCTCCACAGTGCCGTTTGCATCACGCGAGAGGACGCGACCGCAGCCTTTGGCGCAAACCAGCGGCTGCTCCCAGGAGTGGGACAATCCTACGTCCGCAAGTTCGACCTCATCGCTACCCGGGGGCACGTGATCTATTTCACCCTCGACTTCTGGGATGCCGAGACCTTTCCGAAGGAGCCGAACATCCAGTGCGCCCGTAACCTGCGGCTGGACCAGTATCGGCTCGTCCGGAACCAGTAACGGTCAGCGTCCCGGTGCAGGCGGGAGCTGAAGGGCGCGGATCGCCTTGACTAGGTGCTCCGCTGGGCACACAGAGCCGAAATCGCTCGGGACGGCGGTGCCGTCGAATAGGACAACGTCGCATGATACGTCCGTCAGCATGGGAGGCAGCGCGGGCGGGCGAGGCGGGTTCCAGACGGCATTCGCCTGCTCGATGACACCGTTCAGCTCGCCTATGGCGAGCGGGCGGCCCTGGCGGCTGCTGACGACCATCTCGACCTCGCCGTCCGGCAGCATTTGCGTGATGGTCCGCACCCAGACAATAGTGCCGGCACCGACATCCACGATCGTCCAGACCGCACTGGCGGTGAGGCCACTGCCGCCGACGATGAGCACGCCCCGCTCGGGATAGGGTATGGGCGCCATAAGGTGAAGCGCATCGCGTCCGGTGATGGGCTGGGCGGGATCCTTGATGCTCGCATACGGCAGGGTGGCCTGCGCTGATGCGGGCCGGCCTGGAGCGCTAAGGCCGGTGCAAATAGTCAACGCGATGGCTATCGCCGCAGACCAGCGCATGAAGGCCTGGTGCATCACGTAGCAGCCTCGCCATTGGAGTTGCAAAGGACTGGCCGGCTAAGACTGTCAGCCACGCGGTTACTCAATTGCAGCGCCTCACAATCAACAAGGGCGAGCATGCCACCATGATGTCGAGCACCAGCCGGGGATCATGAGCATGGAAGCACTTAATGCGAGCAGAAGCCGCCACCGGCAATCAAACAATGTGAGCAGGATCAGACCCAAGAAGGCGAGCACGACCGCCAATGATGTCGAGCGGCTACAGCTACGGGACCCCCAACTCCTGTGCTGCCGCACCCCCCTGCCCTACCCACTGGCCGGACCCCGCGGAAAGCCCTGGTCGACGGCCCGCCACGGCCTCTAGCCTTGCGCGGCGCGGCCCCACATGATGCAGGAAGCCCAGCAGCAAAGGACACCCCTGGTGAGCGGCTTCAAAAGCACCGAGCGTTACATCGCCTCCCGCGACCTGGAGGTGGCGGTCAACGCCGCCGTCGCCCTGCAGCGCCCCCTGCTGGTCAAGGGCGAACCCGGCACCGGAAAAACCGTCCTGGCGTACGAGGTCGCCGCCGCCCTGGGCCACCCGCTGGTCGAGTGGCACGTGAAGTCCACTACCAAGGCGCAGCAGGGCCTGTACGAATATGACGCCGTCAGCCGCTTGCGCGACAGCCAGTTGGGCGACCCCAAGGTGGCCGACATCGCCAACTACATCGTCCGCGGCAAGCTGTGGGACGCCTTCGACGCCGACCGCCCGCAAGTCGTGCTGATCGACGAGATCGACAAGGC
>JAABUX010006604.1_pt1 | contig 13797 bp, 22 predicted proteins | sample 5561851 | NCBI WGS metagenome assembly JAABUX01 (sample SAMN10711883, study PRJNA513361) | rock metagenome | isolation source: Antarctica rocks | place: Antarctica: Victoria Land, Richard Nunatak red sandstone | collected 2016-01-03 | reverse complement strand
CAACGTGTGTCATCAATGGTGAGCCGAGGCCTAGTTTCAGGCCAAGTGCCGCCGTTGGATCCGTTATCCTTGGACCACGCTACCAGGCGCCGTCGTCCTCGTCGTCGAAGTCATCCACTTCCTCGTCCTCATCCGACTCCTCGTAATCCTCGTCCTCGTCAGAGAACGCATCCTCGTCCTCCGACCCCATCATGCCGAGGTAATCCATGCCTGGGCAGGTCCACACGGTAGGTCAGACACTTGCATTTGTCTTCTGTGAATAGGCTGTTGTGGCATCACTCATCAGAATGACAGCCTGCAGGACACACAGAGACGGGGTAGCAGAGCTCCCAAACTGATGTGAGATCTCGAGGCTTGGCCGAGGCTCCGCAATCGCAGTCCTGCATCTGCATTGCTGCAATGCTGCTGTGCAGGACACTGACCTGCAGGGCCGCCGTGGTGGGCGTGGTAGTCGTGGAAACCCGGGGGGCCATGGAGCCCGAACCCGCCGTGGGGGCCCCCGCCCGCGGCCACCAGCTGTGCCTGAGCCTGAGCTTGCATCGCCAGCTCCGCCTGAGCGTCCATCTCCATCTCGTAGGCCGGGCCGCCGGCCATGACGTCGCCCAGTACCCCCACGTCGCCGTGGGCCTGGGGGAAGCCTGCGTAGAGCGGCTCGAAGGCCCCCGGCTCGCGCCACGAGGGCGGCGGGAACTCGCCGGGCGGCGGCCGCGCCCAGTGCACCTGCCGCACAAGAGTTTCAGAGTCAGAAGGAGGCAAGGAAGAAGTGATTGAATATAGTAGTCCAGGCGGCGAGCATGCCAGAGCAGTCACCATTTTTCCAAGGAGTGTAGCGCAGGCAGCAAGTGAAGCATCAGCGAGCCTGACAGCGAAGCTTGGGCACAGGCGGTGGTCTGCAATCACGACGGGGTCACGGGGCGAGGGCGACACCTGGCGCAGGCGTGGCAGCGCCCCCAGCATCCGCATCATCGCGGTGCTCGTGCCGTGGATCGCGATCATCGTCCCTCCCAGTCGCAGGTCCTCCAGCCTTGATGCTCCTGGAGGAGCATGCTGACAGGGTGTCATGCCCAAGCAGCTGTGAATGACACGTTGAAGTCGAGGGTAACACCGTTGTTAAAGAGTTGGTATATGAGCTGAGATTGCAAATTGCGCAGGGGGAGTCCGTTTGCCGCCTGCTTGCAGCGGGCATGGCAGAGTGCATGAGCAGGACGCGCATGAAAGGTCAGCTGCGCACCGCTGAGTTGCGCCGGTAACCTTCTGATGGGGCACGCTTCCAGGTTGAGCGACTTGAGCGAGCCTGCATGAGCACGCCCCCAGTTGCTTGTTGGCACACCCAATGCTCAGCTTGTTCGGCTAGTTCACACGAGCCTGTATGCGAAGGGGTCGCTTTCTGCGTCCACCCATGTGGATATGGTCTGGCATCTTGTGAGGGACAACGCACTCAGGTACGGGCCGGGCGGCAGCACGCTCAGCGCCGTGCCCCTCAAGTCCAGCTCGGCCAGGCAAGCCATGGCAGCCATGGAGGCGGGCAGCGCCTTCAGCCCCTGGTTGCAGGCGAGGCTCAGGCGCGTCAGGCGCGGCGATGCCAGCGGCGCCGTTTCCAAATGCTCGGTCGCGATCTTGTTCATCGACAGGTCCAGCGACCGCAGCGCGGTCAGTCCGGCCAGGCTAGACAGCACGCCCGGGCCCCTGCGGTCCAAGCATCAGCAGCAGCTCATGCCTGTAAAATGCAGACGATACATGACTGCAATCTACGAGACGTAGGTTCGGGTCATCAAAGGCAACGTTGTGATGTTTTTGCACGTGTATGGGCTCACCTGCTTCTGCTCAGGTCAAGGCTGGTGAGCTTGACCAACGCCGACAGGTTGACGACGTTTCCGGCAGCCGCGTGGAAGCCCTGCACCAACGCGAGCTCCTGCACGGCACACCATGCGGGCACGGTCACGACGGTGTGCACGCGAACGATGAGCACCCTGCGCGTCCCCCCGAGTGTAGGCAGCATCTGTGCACAACTCCACTTGTCTGGACTGAAGGCACGTCCTTCACCCACTTCGGTTGCACAGACGGAGTTTGTTGCCAACATGCAGCCTACATGCCCTGGGCAAACAAAAGACGATGTCCTTACGCCAGCATTTGGTAGGCCTCGAACACACCAGCAGTCGCATACGCAGGGAGGGACCAGATCGACGCGCCTGCAGGTTGGTCAGCTCCGAGAGCCCGGCAGACGGCTTCATTTGCGACAGGTGCAGCGACGTGAGCGCCCTGAGCCCGGGTGCCGCCAGCCAGTCTCGGTCCGTGTGCCACGACCAATTGTCCCTGCAAGGGGCGCCACAGCCATGCACCTCATGGTTGCGGTGCCGAGCATGATGGCTTCACGTGCACCATCACCCCACCCCAACACATCGGGGGCAAACAACTCTGCTGGCATGGCGTTGTTCGCAGGACAAAGACCCGCGCCTCGCGGCCGACCGCTGAGCACAGCATCCCTCTGCGACAGCGTTTTCGAACCAGCTGAACGCCTGCCATAGGGCGCACCGTGGGAACGACACCTCCAGCGCGACCAGCTGCGGCAGGTCCGCCAGCACCGCCATCAGGGCGTCCGCCAGGCTGCGCCGCGCGTCGTCCTGGAACCGCGTCGCGTTCAGCACCAGGTGCCGGAGGTGGCGCAAGCCTGCCAGCGCGGACAGGGGGCAGTGCCCGTTCGTCGCCAGCGGGAAGTCGAAGCCCGTCAGTTGGAGCGACCTCAGCCCGCGCGCCGTCCCGATCAGGCTGTACATGGATGTGTCGGATATCTGCGGGTAGCGCGGAGGCGCGTCAGGGCTCAAGGGGACGGCACCGCCCGCATTACTGCCGGCGCTTGCCCTGGAAAGCCGCCGACGTTGTGTACATCTGCCAGATGGCGCGAAGTATGAAGGACGAACCCGTTTGAAATGCACTTCCGCTTGCCTCAGGCTGCTTCCAGCAGACACCGAGCCTTCTCCGTCGCGAGGAAGACGGCTGGGTGTCCCCAACGGCAGGGATGCGGAGACACCATCTGTCAAAGTGCTCACCGGCAGCGTGCCGTGCGACGCCCTCTCGCCCGGCACGGTGATGCACTCCAGGCTGGCGTGCAGCAGCGCGATGATCGCCGACACCGCCGAAGACTGCATGTCGTGCCGCGCCGTGACTTGCGCGAACGTGCCGAAGGTAAGCTCCTTCACCCGCCCGACGCGAGCAGCGAACCACCTGCCGAAATCAACCGCTACACCTGTTGCATTCCCGTGGCCATGGTACTCACAGGTGCTTGAGCTCACGAACTGCACCCTCCTGACACCGTGCCAGGCAAGTCACTCAAACATGACCTAAGCCCAGTGTGCCTGATGCAAGGTGGCGGCCCAGCAAGTCATACATGGCGCGTGCGCGCGCGGAAAGACGAGGAACGGGCATCACCGCACGACTGCCGACCATCGCAGCGTGCCCTGCCCCCTGCCGGCGCCCCTCAGGCGCTGCGCTGGATGCGTCAGCTCACAGGACTCCTAGATGGGGCTGCCTGGTGCAGGACGACAGTCAGCTAGTCAGCCCTGATCGTCGGAGGTCATGTGCATGCAGATGTACAAGGTCACGCAGACAGAGTGCCACACGACCCATGCAGTTGCGTAAGCAGCCAAAACCTGCGGACACTGCACCCACAACATGCAGATTCGGGTTCTGGAGATAAAGACGTGATCTGTGATGACTGTTGCGTGCTTGCACGAATTGGTCGCATGTGGCTGGACTCACTTGGTCCGGATGCCGCCCTCCATGCCTTGCATACCGCAGGCACCACCTCACGCCTGCAGCATAACTCACGCAGCGTACATCATCCGCCGGCTGCTGCAGCTGCGTGCGCTGACTCTGACTCACATTCGTGCAATCAAGAGTTGCAGCAGCAACATTGTCGCAGCCAAGCTCGCCTGTCACGACCAGGCTGCTTGACCTCAACGAGCATCTTGCAGCCGAGAAGGGGGGGGGGGCACCTCGTGTGGAAGTCGATATACTTGAAGATGTGCGCCAGTGACTGGGCGTCGAGCCTGCCAATGTGGCACGCTGGTTCATGGCGACCCATCTGGCAGAGCTGCCTTTGCTGAAGGCTGGATATCGTTAGGAGCCGGCTTTCGGTAGGCGCCTCCGGGAGCCGCTGTGCTAGGGCACGCCGCAGGTGCTATCAAACGCCTGTCCGCGAGAGACTCGTCTGATGATAGAAGGGGTAAGGGAGGGTCAGGTGGCTCGCCCGAAAGTGTTCTTAGGGTCTGGCCAGGTCTGAAGAGGCGAGGCTATCTCAGCGTGGCTGCAGCATGATCGCCTGGTCTGCAGCAAATTGTTTGACTCCGTCCAGGTCCCGCCGCGCTGCCATCACCCTCGCGGGCCCGCGCCCGCGGAGCCCGCCGCTGCCAGGTCGAGGACGATCAACCCGTTGTTGGAAGCCCGCGATGCAGCAACGTCCTAGTTTGCACCACCTCGCCGGCAGCTGTACAGCAATCAGCATGGATGTGTTGGGGCAGTCTTGCTTCACATGCAGACTCGTCTCTAGATGGCACCTGAACAGTCAAAACCACTTGGCACAGTCCTACGCATGGGCTAGGGCAGTGCAAGGGACCCGCATCTAAATCTGGCAGCGCGGGTCGGGAAAGCACATGACAGGCGCAGAGGTGCAACACCAGGACGACAGGAAAATGTAAACTCAGCTGCAAAACCTATGGAACGATGTCACAACATTCATCAGCATACTGTAAAACTCAACTACTCGCCCGGGACGGGTTCCTGCGGAGGCAGCTCGTTGTTGCAAATTTACGCCACGCCATTGACCGCAGCAGCAGCCTCACTGCCAGCTGCAACCTCCACAGCGACTGCAGCAGTGGAAAGTGTGACGCCTGTGGATGCGGCGGCTGAAGCGGCCGCAGGCTGATCACGAGCTGGAGCGTGGACCTCAGGCGCTGCAACGCCATGCGAGGGCCGACTGGGCGGGGCATGCTTGCTGTCCCAGCTGCCACTGCTGCCGCCGGCGCGGGCCTTGCGCTTGTCAAAACCGTTTACGTGCTTGCCCAAACTGTTGGGCCGCTCGTAGCTGCCAGCTGGCGTGTTGCAGTTGGAACGCCGGTGCTTGTCCTGCGTGCAAGCATATGAGCGCGGTCAACAGCGCCGATAAGGCTTGCCAAATGGCACGAGCCGTAGCAGCAAAACATAGTCAAAGCAAACAGCTGGCCTCAGAACAGATCTTGGTTGTACATATGTTTCAGCACAGGCCGCGAGGGTCCTCTGCATTAGCATGGTGTGGACATCACAGGCCGGCTCATGTCAACAGGCTGCGCGCAATATCGAGCGCACCGCCTGCGGCTGTTTCGCCGCGGCGGGCTGCGCCAACCTGAAGTCTTCCAGAGTCCTGAACTTGGTGTCTAGCAGCTCCTTCAACTGGAGGACAGAGTGGAGTGATTTCAGCGTGTAGCCAAGTTGATTTGACATGGTGACAAAGTTGTTACCAAAAGCTACATGTGCACAAGTACAGGTCGGGCATGCTGGCGCTGGGCCCTCACCGTGGGGTGGACTTCGATGTCACAATACGGCGGCACGTTGTGCGCATAATGCAGCAGCGCCCAAAACTTTTCCAGGCCGTACAGGCGAGGACCTCCAGGCGCCAAGTACTCCTGAGTTTGGCCACACGCTGAGGTCAGAGTCACAGAGACGCCTCCCGGTTGACAGCCGGGTACACGTGGTTGTTGTGTCAAGGACTGGACCAAGCTGACAGTCAGTCACGTGCTCCGTGAGGTATGTGGACTGCACACGATACCACAGACCTCCAGGTGTCCAGTGCAATCTTGCATACTACTGTCCAGAAGGAGCATCGGTGACGGAAGACAGCGCGCGCCTGCAGCGTGGTGGCCTCGAAGTCCCGGAACAGCTGCTCGCTGAACTGCTTCTCCAGGCCATAGCTGTAGAACCGGAACAGGCACTCCATGCCGTACTGGTAGCCGGCGGCGCTGTCCTCCAAGGCGTGCTGCCGGAAGTCCTGGTACATCGTCTCGTTGAAGTTCTCTCTCAAGAAGAAGCTCCTGCGGCCGGAGCGCGACAATCCTTTCAGTGTCTCGATCATCGTCAGCTACGGAATTCGATCAGAGAAGACCTCCGCAGCAACTAGACCTCCTGCAGCAACTGCATGAGCATCATGCTGCATGGATTGATCGTACCATTTTGCTGGTTACCCGCATCAGGTTTGCATCAATGCTCTGGATGCGGATCACCGTGGCAGGCGCAGGGCAGGCGCACCAGAAGCGGAACAGCGTGTTCATCTCGTCGGAATTGCCGACACCGAGCTCCTTGCGCTGGGCCAAGCTCTTGTCCCTGTACGCTGTGTACTTGATCTGCGTGCGCACATGTTAACAGTCAGGTGACTTTGAGAGCATCTGGCTCGAGTGACGGCAGGTTGTGCCTGGCACGTCACCATGTCCTCGCCAGCATACTGTCGCCAACTTCACCAGATGGACAGCAGAACATTTGATAACTAAGGCGGCTTCTCATGGCAGAGCATACCTGCGTGAAGTTGTGCTGGTCCAGCAGCGCATAGCTGGGATGCTGCGCCTCCGCTCCGGTTAAGCTGCCCGGGGCGCCCATGGGGCTCCGCTGACCCGGACTTGAGCCCTGCTTGAGGCCAGATGCGAGTGCGTCAGCACACGGCTGACATGGTGTCGTTCCTGCTACACCAGCCAGCGATTCTGATGCGAACATGCACCCGCCATACTCGACGACCGTCAGCACCCGAGGCACTGACATGACTGACAGCGAGCAGCCGAGCGTGCATGCGGTCAGAGCCAGCCGACAGTGAAGCAGTTCCCGCTGTATGCCACCACCTTGCGAATGTGCGGACCTTGGGGTGGCGGCGGTGGCGCTCGGCGGCGGCGTGCACCATGGCACCGTTGGCGTCCGGAGAGCTCCCCAGAATCCAGCCAACGCCCTGCGACGGCGGCGAGCCGCCCACGCTGCCTCGCAACCTGCGGGCGCAGCGTGCTGTCAGCGTCGACAACTCGGTGACTGCCTGCCACGGAAGCTGTGCTGGACAAAATGCAACTGATGAAGTTAGAAATCACGAGCAGTGGTCACTGGACGCATACCTGCCAGTGCGGCCGATCGAGCGGGGGAGGCTGCCGGGATAGAACCCGGCGCCGCCCTTGCCGCCCTTTGCGCGTGCGGGCAGCCGGTTGCGCGGCTGCTGCGCTGCGGCGACGGGCTGACCACCCTGCAAGGGAAGGGTTTCGAGAGCTCAGGACACAGTCCGCGGCTTCCAGACGGTGGACTCATCACTCGATTCACCGGATTAATGTGCGTAGTGCCCGCAAAATGCAGGAATGCCAAATCATAAGACTGCGCTCACATGACCACCTCAGCAGCTTTCTTCATCTACATAGCATTGAATACCGACGGCGTCCCCACATCCGTACCTCTGCAGCGAACAGGTGCTTGGCCGGGTGATCCAGCTGATCTGCCGGGACGGGGCCATTACTGGCGGCGGCCGCAGCGGTGTCAGCCGGCGGAGGCTCCGCGCGCTCTTCCGCGTCCGGGCGGCGGGCAGCGCGGGACGGCGTCACCAGGATGAGCTTGTCGACGTCGCGGTCCGACATCTGCTGCGTCGGCGACGCCGGCGGCTCCGCCGCCTCGTGCTCGTGCTCCTGCGTCATCAGAAATGAAACAATGCAGCGCCCGCCTCAGGTTTTGATACAGCGGCACAGCGGCAATTGTGGAAGCAGACCTGCATTAGAGCGCATGTCACAGGAGGAGGAAACAAGGAGGCCCACATGCGGCGCAGCAACAGGGTGAGAAGGGTGAGAAGGGTGAGCAGCCCAGCTCGAAGGGGGCCCTATTGCAGTGTCAGTTGATGATGAGCAGTCGGCGCGAGCGCGCACCTCGTCCAGCTGGAACATGTCGTCCTCCAGATCCTCCGAGGTCCGGGGCCCAGACCCTGCAGCGGCAACAGGGGCCGCTGCCGCAATCGCTGTTGCTGCAGCAGGTGCCGGAGCGTCGCCGGGCGCAGCGGCAGCTGACTCGCTGTCCGTTGGCGCAAGCGCTGCTGTGTCGGCTGACTGCTCCGCTGGTAGGAGAGCATGCGGCTCATCGCCCGCCGCTGAGGCACGCGCAGCCTGCTCGTGTGCTGCGCTGTTCTCAGCAGAGGCGCTGTCATTATTGGCCGCACTGGCAACAACGTTCGGCTCTGCTGTGTCCACTGCGGTCGCCGGTGCATCAGGAGCTGCGGATCCTGGCACCGCTCCCTCAGCGGGCTCGGTGCTCGTGCCGGCCACCTCAGTGGACTGCACTGCCGCCGAGGCTGCTGAAGGCTGCGGATCGGCCGCAGCAGCGACCGTGGGCTCGTCACCTGCTGTCGAGACTGGCCCTGACAACGTGACGGCTGACTCAGATGCGGCGCCCGTCACAACGGTTGCCGCGCTGCCAGCAGGCGCAGCCTCTTCGTTGACTTGCGGCGCAGTCTCGCCGGCGTCTTCTGCCGTCGGCGCGGCCGGACGCACGGCATCCGCAGCAGGCGCAGCATCTTCTGCCGGCGGCGGAGCATCAGCAGCAATACTGTTGCCGCTCCGCATCGCCGGCCCCGGCAGTGAGCTGTCGACGGGCCCGTTGGCGGCTGTCTGCGTTGTGCTGGACGTGTCAGCAACTGCGCGCGGTCGCTGCGGGCTCTGCAGAGGCGTCTGCGCCGCGGAGGCGGCCGGGCTGGGCGCCGCGAGGGGCGCGTGCGCGGACTTGTCGCGCTGGTCGGGGGGGAGGACCCAGTTGGCCCAGCCCTCGCGGGCGCGCAGCAGGGCGCCGCCGGCACCGATCTCCACCACCGGCGACGCGGTCAGCGCCTCCACGATGACCCCCCAGTCTTGCGTCAGCATGCGGACCCGGTTGAACGCGGCGATAACCTGCGACACAGCAGCAACGGTCATTGCTGCATGAGGCTGCTTTCCTTCAAATCGACGATGGGCTCAATGAGCTCGGCTAGACTCTCACCCAGCACTCCTGACCTGAAAAGTGTGTCCCTCTAGATACCGGGGCCAATGTATGGAAGCGAGGAACAGCCAAAAGTAGATGATGTGCATGCGCTCGTCCTCTGCCAAGCAGACAAAACCTGCACCGACAGCTCGCCCAACATGCACTGGCGCTCACCGAAGTAGCGATCCAGCCCTGGTCGTCCATCTTGGAGCGCAGGAAGACATCCTTCACCAGGTTGTCCACGCTGAAGTAGTACTCGATCTGCAGCCGAACCTGCTCCGCCACCTGTGGTCGCAATGACAAATGTCAGGCTACATTTGAGCGCGGCACAGTGTTGCCACCATCGCGAGATTGCTTCAACAGGGTTGAGCGAACAAGCCAGCTGAGATGCAAAGGTTATTATATGGCAGGTAGACGTGGATGGCATATGAGGGGAAACTGTGTGGCGGTGGACGCATGGTCGCGCCTGACTGAGCGCCGGGACGACTGCCGCAGGCATCGCCATGCCGTATGCTGCGGCTGGATAGTACATGGGCAGCACCGCCATGTGCGGATAGTACATCTGCTGCTGCTGGGCAAGCTGCGCGCCAGCATAGCGCTGCTGTTGCTGCTGCTGCTGGGAAGCTGCGTCATATGCAGACCGCCCGCCTCCGCGCCCGTTGCGCGTGTTGCGCCCGGACCGCCCGGCTTGCTGTTGCTGAGGCTGGTGCTGAGACTGCTGCGCGTCGCCGTTGCCGCCCGGGCCGCGATGGGGGCCCTGGTCTGACACGCTGCGCAGCCTGCCGCCTCCGTTGCCGTTGCTGCGCCCATTGCTGGCTTGCACGATGCCGCCACTGCCCGCGTGCGAGGGCCGCTGCGAGGACCCGTTGCCCGCCCAGGACTCCTGCTCGGAGCCGCTAAGACTGCTGCCGGCAACGGGGGCGTCGGATTGGCTTGCTGATGCGGAGCCACGCCCCGCAGTCAGGGTGCTGCCGTTGTCGCCCTCGCTCCTGGCCCTGTCCAGCGCCAGAGCCTGTTGCTGCTGGGAATCCGCTGATGGTCGCTGCAGCAGCTGCGGCGGCGCGCCGCCGTCCCTGTAGCTGCCTGAGCTGCCGGCTTCAGGCCGTTGCTGCTGGAAGCCCTGGATCATAGGCGCTGCCGGCGCGCCCTGTCCCAGTGTCCCCTTGCCAGCAGCGTGCGCGAACGACGTCGGCAGGGGCCGGTGCGTCGCGTGCTGCTCCGCGGCGCCCGCGTCCGGCGGGAGATGCCGCGGACCCGCGGGGGCGCTGGCCGGGTGCGGAGGCGGCGGGGGGTCCCGCAGAGCGAGGGCGGCTGCGGCGGCGGCTGCCGCGGCGGCGGAGGCGGAGGAGGAGACGGACCTCAGAGCGGGCACCGCGGTCTCGCCGGACACGGTCCGCCGCACGACGCGGGACCGGTCGTTCGTTCGGTCGCTGCTCCGGCGCAGCAAGGACGCCTGCGCCCCGCGCTCCTGTGCCATTGTGAGTACGATGGCTTAGCACAGCAGCATCATGTGGTGCTGAGACCACCCCAGCCTGATTGTCGCACTGTTTGCTCGTGAGCTGAGTATCGCAGTACAATAACGATGTGTTGCAGCGAGTGTGCAAGAAGCGTGAAGTGTGTTGCATGACACATCCAGCCAGTCTGCGACGCCATGCAGTCTAGCAATGTGAGGGCACAAGAGCTGCACGGCACAGACCTCCGCGGCGGGCAGCAGCTCCGGCGTCGGCGGCGGCACGCTCTTCTTCTTGTGAGGGGCCGCGGCGTCGCCGAGGGTGGGCCACCCTTGCTGTACCGCTGGGGTATCGCTGATTGGGCCGTTTGCAACCACGCCGTTCATCGGCTGCGAGCGCAGGAGCATGCAAAGCTACAGAGTCAGGTTGCGGGAGGCCCGGTGCGACAAATGTACCGAGATCAAAGCGGGAGCGTTTGCAGCACATCAGCGATCACCCATATCCTACTATGCAAGTCCTGCAGTACCGCAGAGAGGGAGAGGAGGAAAATGTAGGGCCTCACCCTGCCCCAGGCAGGTTTCTCAGGCGTGACTGGCTTCCGCGGCTGGGAGGCCTGCTCCGATGCCGCAGCGGCCGTCGGCGACGCAGCTCCGTTCGCCTGCGGCTCTTCTTCCTGACGTCTGGCTGTGTCCGCAGGCGCTGTGTCCAGCTGCGGCGCTTCCTTGGCTACCGAGGGCGCAGGGGCGGGGCCTGTCGTCTGCTGAGCTCCTTTTGGGCTGCGAGGTACACCGCTGGTGCCAGTCGCCGGCGCCCGAGCTGGCGTGCTGGGCGCTGTACGCTGGCCCCAGCTGGTACCAGACGCTGGGGTGCGGCCCCACTCGCCGAGCCGATCCCCACCGCCGGCAACGGAGCCGTGCTGATCCTTCTCAGCTGCAGGCGACCCGACGACGCGCGGCGAGCCTCCGGATACCGAGCCGTTCCTGGCCTTGGGGCTGCTTTGCGGCGAAAGCGTGCCCGCACGCGGCGAAGAGCCCGGGGGATGCAGCTTCACGACGTTCGCCCACCCGCTCATCAGCTTCGGAGGCGAGAGCGTGCTGTCCTGAACCTGCACTGCGCCTCTTTGTCGGATTCAACGTCTGCATATGCAAATGGCGCGGCCCGCCACATGCGTTGCCCTTCACGCCACCTCGGCTGCGCGACAGTCCGACTCAGGGGCTGTCCGCAGCCCCGCACCGGAAGCAATGTTGTCTGATCTCACCTTTCCTTTGATTGCATCGGCGGGGGTGCCGCCCTCGTCCCTTGGGCTCACCACCTGCGGGCTGGGGCCGACGACGGCTGTGTCCGCCATCTGCTGACACTCTGTGTCCACCACAGGCGCCCGATAGTGGGTCACCTCTTCCGAGGTGCGCCTGCACACATGGTGGGGTAAAATGCGAGTTGTGACTCTCTCGAACGCCAGCGCCTGGAAGCAACACCAAAAAGCTCCCGCCCGGCAGATCCCGTGAGGAATCCTTTCTTCAGCATGGATATGTTGCGGCCGCCATACCCTACTTTCAGGGGATCCACTCCGCAAGCTAGCAGGCGTTGGCAGCCCTCACATGCACTCTGTACGCCTCAAAACAACGTTTTACACTGTGTGGGGCTTCAGCCTTGCTCGCTCTGGGCTTGCGCTGGGAAACAGCCGATCCCGCTGGGCCTTCAGCACCTTAAAGACGCTCAGCGCGAAGCTCCGGGTGCCTTTCCCTCTGCTGGCGCCGCCTGCAAGCATTTCAGCACGATCAGACTGCCGACAGCATACTCTGGACAGATCTGGGCGCAATGGCTTCACTGGTCAGCGTGACACTTTTGCCGCCGTGCTGCCCGTTTGCGACCACGCGGACAGAGACCGCCGCCGCCTTTTATCGCATTTCCAGAAAGGATACAAGAACAATCAGCAGAAGGAGGCGTGCTGGTGCTGAGCTGGGTCGGGGACAACATCGGCACGGACCACGACGCTGCACCTGACGGGGCGCCGCCATATGGCAGACCGCCAGCTGTGCCCGGCAGCGTCTGCTCGTTAGCTGCCAGCGAGATGAAGAGCGCGAACGGCACCAGCCACACCTGCGACGTCGGTCCAAATAGTAAGGTCAGTATATTACCGCACTGGTAGACTCCAAAGGAGAGGTTGACAGCAGGACGACGCAGCCTAGCTGCACAAGGGCCACGACACTGGAGCCTTTTTGACGACGGGCTCACCACCATGAGGTAGAAGCCGAAGACATACTCCAGCGAGTGCCATGTGTGCTGGAACCGCCACCGCCACCAGACAACATTGCTGGCGAGGAAGAGCACTGCGTGCAGTGCGGACACCACAATGTCAGCCGTGCGTGAGCCTGTTGGCGCAGCAGAAGCTGTCAGCGCCAATTGCACCATGCTCGCGCAGGCAGCTCTGACGATTTTGACATGCCAACAGTCATTGGCTTTGCAAGCAGCAAACCCTACACCAGCTGGCAACCGGCATGCGGTGGCCCGTGCTAGGCGAATTGAGTTGGCATAGATATCGTGAGAACAGCTGTTGGGCCGGGCAGCGCACCGACGGCTGCGGCTGTGTCGGGTGCCACGACCCTGAAGAAAGGGAAGCTGCGCAGCATGCGCAGGTAGGCAACCTGGGCCGCTGCTGAGGTGAGGATGCATCCCAGCGGCAGCTTGTCCCACAGCCACAGCACCAGGTGCAGCAGCAACGTCGCCTGCAGGTCACACGCTGATGTTCGGCATGGTGTCATTCAACTGTCACGCCGCAGAGATGTGCCGTGATGGTAGCCACGGTGTTAGCATGGGATGTTTCCTTGCTGAGGATGTTCTGCAGGCGGTAGAGTTATGATACGCACAGGCTCACATACCTCGACGGTGTATGTGATCACCCGCTTTGCGAGCTGCGAACACTCCTCGACCAGCTCCGCGATGTAGTACAAGCCAGTTGCTGCGAGCGTCACGCGACACACTTGGTTCATATGAGGGACATGAATCGTGTGCAAGAGCGTGCTCCAGCAAGAGCGTGCTCCAGCAGCACTTCCGCTGATCCCACATTGTCCGTGGGCGATGCGGCAGTTTGAAAGGTGTCGGATAGATGCAAGCCGAGGCGCGGCATGGGGATGGGGAGATGGACAGGGAAACACGGATCCGCCGGAAGAACGTGCCTAGACACACTGAAAGGAATACTATCGTGAGGTACCCTGCAAAATAAACAAGCACGGTCGACGCTTCGATTTGCTTGATGTTCAAGCTGACCATGAGATTGTTTGGTGAAGCATTCGATGAGGAAATGACAGTGTGCGGCTTCCGGAGCTGCAGCTAACGACAAACGAACAGCATGCATGCA
>JAABUX010006603.1_pt1 | contig 13801 bp, 13 predicted proteins | sample 5561851 | NCBI WGS metagenome assembly JAABUX01 (sample SAMN10711883, study PRJNA513361) | rock metagenome | isolation source: Antarctica rocks | place: Antarctica: Victoria Land, Richard Nunatak red sandstone | collected 2016-01-03 | reverse complement strand
CCCACGCTCGACTACGCAGCAGAACCCCAAAGAACATGCCCTGCCGGATTCTTTTCAGGCAGTCCCATCCCCGTCCTGAATTCATTCACGCCGTCAGACACATCACCGGAATGAGGGGAGGCTTGAGGTGCCAGGCGGCATATCCGTATGCGCGCTCTAAACTATTCACTTCATGGCCGAGTTGTTAAAGAGCGCTTGGGCAGCCAGCCGTTTTATTTCCGAGTTGCGTAAGGCCCATGATGGCATGGCCGACAGAGATGTCGCTGCATGAGCCTCGGTCATGCTGCCATCTGCCCTGTTCCTCTCCGTCATCACCATCATGGAGTTGGAGCAGGGCACGCTCCTGATCGAGCGCCGTGATGAGGATCAGGGCACCGTGCTGCGTCGATGGCTGGACCACCAAGTACTGCCGGCTTTCGCAGGCCGCGTGTTGCCTGTAGATACCAAGGTTGCGCAATGCTGCGCCACATTGCATGTCCCTGATCCACGGGCGGAGCGGGACGCTTTTATTGCTGCGACAGCACTCGTTCACGGCATGATCATCGTAACGCGCAACGTCGCTGATTTTGAACCGGCCGGCGTGCGGATTATCAATTCCTGGAAGTCCTGAAACCAATGCGGAGGATGATGGATGTCGGCGGCCGACCCAATCTACGAGCGGGTGCTCCTGACCAACGACGACGGCATCGACGCGCCGGGCCTGGAAGTGCTGGAGCAGGTGGCCGCCGGCCTCGCCCGGGAAGTCTGGGTGGTCGCTCCGGAGCACGACCAGAGCGGAACCTCCCATTCGCTCAGCCTGCACTCGCCGCTGCGGGTCAGTCCGAAGGGCGAGCGGCGCTTCGCGGTGATGGGCACCCCCGGCGACTGCGTGGTCATGGGTCTGCGCCACCTCATCCAGGGCGGACCGCCGGACATGATCCTCTCGGGCGTCAACCGCGGGGCCAATCTCGGTGTGGAGACGGTGTTCTCCGGCACCGTCGGCGCGGCGATGACCGGCATGCTGCTCGGCGTGTCCTCGATCGCTCTCAGCCAGGCGTTCAGCGACCGGGCCGCCGTTCCCTGGGCGACCGCGAGGACGCTCGCGCCGCAGGTGCTCCGCCGCCTCGACGGCATGGACTGGACCGGGCGGGCCTGCCTGAACGTCAATTTCCCCGACCGCCCGGCCGAGCGGGCAGGTCCGCTGACCCTGACGCGGCAGGGCGTTGGCCTGCTCGACAGCGTCGACGTGGTGTCGCGCCAGGATCCACGTGACCTGACCTATCACTGGCTCCAGCTTCACCGCGGCCGGACGCAGGATGCCGCGGGCAGCGAGACCGCGGCCCTTGCCGATGGCCGCGTCTCGGTCACGCCGCTACGCTTCGAGCGCACGGACGACGACAGCTTCGCGCGGATGAGCCGGTCGTTCGACTAAAACTGCGCGGCTCCAGGCCGCGAGGAGATCTCCAACACGCCATTGGGACAACTATGATGCGCCGACGCGGGCCGTGCTGCCGGGTGCCGTGCTGCCGGGTGCCGTGCTGCCGGGTGCCGGGCCGGAACATCGGTCTGCCGTGGAGATCTGCCCATGCGATGCCGCCTCTTGCTCTGGCTGTCCGCTCTCGGGACGCTGGCCACCCATTCCATCGCCCTGGCCGATGACGCGGCGCTCCGGCAGGCGCTCAGGGCTCCGGGCCGCGCCACGGCCTCCATCGCCCGGGACACGGCTCGCCATCCGTTGCAGGAATTGTCGTTCTTCGGCGTCGGCCCGAACTCGAACGTCGTCGAGATCTGGCCCGGCCGCGGTTACTGGACCGAGATCCTGGCGCCGCTGCTGTATGCGTCGGGCACCTATCGGCTGGCGCTCGCACCGGCCGACGGCGGCGCGATGGACAGGCTCCATGCCGGGGAGGAGACGGCGCCGATACGGGCGAAGCTCAGGTCCGACCCGACCGCCTACAGCCACATCATATTGACCAGGCTCGGCGCGGGCCATGACGTTCTGGCGCCGCCCGGCACCGTGGATGCCGTGCTGACGTTCCGCAACCTGCATGACTGGCTGAACCAGGGCGACGCGCCGGAGATGCTGTCGGCAATCCACGACGCGCTCAAGCCGAACGGCATACTGGGCATCGAGGACCATCGAGGCAGCGACGCGCAGCCGCAGGACCCGAAGGCCGCGAGCGGCTACGTGCGGCAGGACTTCGCCGTCTCGTTGATCGAGCATTCCGGGTTCGAGCTGGTCGGCTCCTCCGAGATGAACGCCAACCCGAGGGACACGAAGGACTGGCCGGCGGGAGTGTGGACCTTGCCGCCGACGCTGGCGCGGGTCGCGATCGACCGCACGAAGTACATCGTCATCGGGGAAGCTGACAATTTCGTGTTGAAGTTTCGCAGGGTCGATCGCTGAAGCCTTCGTTCACGACGCCTGCCGTGCGAGTTGCGGCGTGATCGCCGCGGCACCACCTCGGGCCGATGAGACGACAGCGGCAGCGTGATGCCGAACCGCAGACGGACACGACCACCGCCGGGATCGATGGACCGCCATGCTGCGCCCTGTGCGGGCGGACGATCCCGCCGCAAGCCCGGTCGTCGCTGCACCACCTGACGCCGAAGCTGAAGGGCGGCACGCATCTCGGCACGGCGCGGCTGCACCAGATCTGCCACTCGGCGATCCACGCCCGCTACACCGAGGCCGAGATCGCGCGCCGCCTGTCCGACCCGGCATCGTTGCGCGAGGACCCCGAGCTGTCGCGCTTCGTCGCCTGGGTCCGCACCAAGCCGGACGACTTCCACGCCCCTACGCGCCGCGCGCGCCGCGCGCGCGAGCGGACGCCGAAGTGGCGATGAGGAGCCATCGTGCCGGGGGGTTGGCTCGCCGCCGGCTGGCCGCGCTATCATCCGCCAGTCAAGTATCTGCCGCTCAAGATTGGCACGACCTCGTTGCCGCAACCGGAGACCGACCCGATGACCGACCCGACGACCCCCCCGACCGAGGACTACAGCCAGCAGGCCGGGCTCAGCGTCGCGCGGTCGCTGGCCGACTTCATCGCGGACGAGGCGCTGGCCGGCACCGGGATCGCGCCGGCACGGTTCTGGAGCGGCTTTGCCGACCTGCTGGCGGCACTGACGCCGCGCCTGCGGGGCCTGCTCGCCGAGCGGGACCGCCTGCAGCGCGAGATCGACGCCTACCACGAGGCGCGGCAGGGTGCGGCGCCCGATCCGGAGGCGGAGATCGGCTTCCTGCGCGGGATCGGCTACCTGAGGCCCGAGCCGGCACCGTTCAGCATCGAGACCATCGGCGTGGACGAGGAGATCGCCCGGCTCGCCGGTCCGCAGCTCGTGGTGCCGGTCACCAACGCCCGCTACGCGCTCAACGCCGCCAACGCCCGCTGGGGCAGCCTCTACGACGCGTTCTACGGCACCGACGCGATCGCCGACGACGGACCGTTCGCACGCGGCAGGGGCTTCAATGCGGTCCGTGCCGCCGAGGTGGTGCGCCGGGTCGCCGTCGTGCTCGATGAGGTGGCTCCGCTGGCGCCGCGCGGCGGCCATGCCGATGTCGTGCGCTACGCCAACGAGGACGGCATGCTGGTGCTGCACCTCGCCGACGGCGGCGTCGCCAGGCTCGCCCATCCGAAGCAGTTCGTCGGCTTCACCGGGGATGCCGACGCGCCGGACGTGGTGCTGCTGCGCCATAACGGGCTGCACGTGGAGCTGCGCATCGACCGCGCCCATCCGATCGGCCGCGACAGCCCGTCCGGGCTCGCCGACGTCGAGCTGGAAGCGGCGCTGAGCACCATCATCGACTGCGAGGACAGCGTCGCCGTGGTCGATGCCGCGGACAAGGTGATGCTCTACCGCAACTGGCTCGGCCTGATGCGCGGCACGCTCTCCGCCCGCTTCGACAAGGGCGGCGAGACGCAGGAGCGCAGGCTGGCGCCGGACCGCAGCTACCGCACGCCGGAGGGCCGCCGGCTGATCCTGTCCGGCCGCAGCCTGATGCTGATACGCAACGTCGGCCACCACATGTTCACCGATGCGGTGCTGGACGCCGCCGGCGACGAGATCCCCGAGGGGTTCCTCGATGCCGCGGTGACCGCCGCGATCGCGCTGCACGACCTGCAAGCGCCGGGGCGCGCCGACGACCGGCTGCGCAACAGCCGCGAAGGCTCGGTCTATATCGTCAAGCCGAAGATGCACGGGCCGGACGAGGTGGCGCTGACCGATGCGCTGTTCGCCCACGTGGAGACCATCCTCGACCTCCCCGCGCGCACCCTCAAGCTCGGCATCATGGACGAGGAACGCCGCACTAGCGCCAACCTCGCCGCGTGCATCGCGCAGGCGGCGCACCGCGTGTTCTTCATCAACACCGGATTCCTCGACCGCACCGGCGACGAGATCCACACCGCGATGCGCGCGGGGCCGGTGGTGCGCAAGGCGCTGATCAGGTCGACGCCCTGGATCGCCGCCTACGAGCAGCGCAACGTGGCGATCGGGCTGGCCTGCGGGCTGCGGACCCAGGCGCAGAGCGGCAAGGGGGCGCAGATCGGCAAGGGCATGTGGGCGGCGCCCGACCGCATGGCCGAGATGTTAGTGCAGAAGAGCGGCCACCCGCGGGCCGGCGCCAGCACCGCGTGGGTGCCTTCGCCGACGGCGGCAACCCTGCACGCGCTGCATTATCACGAGGTCGACGTCGCGGCACGGCAGGATGCGCTCGCGAACCAGGCGCCGGCGCCGCTGGCGACCCTGCTCACCGAGCCGCTGGCCGGCAACGAGCGTCCGGACGCCGCCGCGATCGCCCACGAGCTGGACAACAACGCGCAGTCCATCCTCGGCTACGTGGTGCGCTGGGTGGACCAGGGCATCGGCTGCTCGAAGGTGCCGGACCTGGACGATGTCGGGCTGATGGAGGACCGCGCCACCCTGCGCATCTCCAGCCAGCACATCGCCAACTGGCTGCTGCACGGCGTGGTCGACGAGGCGCAGGTGGGGGAATCGTTGCGGCGCATGGCCGGCCTGGTCGACCGCCAGAATGCGGACGACCCGCTCTATCGCCCGATGGCGCCGGCCTTCGATGGGCCGGCCTTCCAGGCCGCCTCCGACCTGGTGTTCAAGGGCGCCGCCCAGCCGAACGGCTACACCGAGGAGACCCTGCATCACTGGCGGCGGCAGGTGAAGCTTTTGCCACATACGGCCTGAAGCGGCGGCGCGGCCTTTCGAGGCGGTTTTTCCTGGCGGAGGCTTCTGCTAGACCGTTGCCCGGATGGTCAAGGAATTCTTCTCCTGGTGGACGCGTCAGCTGCTCGACCTGATCCCCGACCGCTTCGCGCGTCGGGACCGGGCGATGTCGAACGCGATCCTGGCGACGCCGGACGGCGGCGACGACGACCCCGGCGCGATCCTGCTGTCGCTCCGCCGCGGCGGTCAGGAGCAGGATGCCGGCCGCCACGCGCCCGGACAGGCCGTGCTGCCGCGGCTGCTGCATGAGCACCGGAACCTGCCGCTGCTGCTGCGCCTGCCGCCGGACAGCCTGCTGAGCCGGGACGTGTCGCTGCCGCTGGCCGCGGAGTCCGGCTTCGAGCAGGTGCTGCACTACGAGATGGACCGGCTGACCCCGTTCGCCGCGGCCGACGTGTTCTGGTCGGCGCGGCTGTTGCGGCGGAACAAGGAGAGCGGCCGGATCGACCTGCGCCTGTCGCTGGTGCCGCGCGCCTGGCTGGCCGCGCCGCTGGCGACGCTGCAGGCGGCCGGTGGCCGGCCCGCCGCCATCGAGGTGCGTGCCGTGGGTGCCGGGCCGCCGCAGCATATCGGCCTCGCGCACGCGCTGAGCCAGGGCCGCATCGTCCAGCGCCGCCTGCTGGGCGCCTGTGCCATGGTCTGCGCCGCGCTGGCGGTGGCGGCCATCGTGCTGCCGTTCGTGCTGCAGTCGTCCGCCCGGGCCGCCGCCGAGCGCCGCATCGCCGCCCTGCAGCCGCAGGTGCGCCAGGTCGAGGCGTTGCGGCGGCGCATCCGTTCCGGCACCGCGGGCATCGACGCCATCGCCGCCGCCCGCACCCATCTCGGCGACCCGCTCGGCCTGCTCGCGGCGCTAACCCGGGTGCTGCCGGACGATACCTACCTGACCGACCTCACGCTGCGTGATGGCGTGATCACCGTGACTGGCCAGTCGTCGGGGGCGGTGAAGCTGATCCAGGCCCTCAGCGCCGACCCGGCCTTCGTGGCGCCCGCCTTCTCGGCCCCGGTGACCAGGATAGAGTCCAACAACTCCGACCTGTTCTCGATCCGCGCCGGGACCGCGTCGCACTGATGCCCAGCCGCGCCGCGCTGATGCCCAGCCTCGTCGCCGTGACCGGCTGATGGCCAGCCTCGACCTGCCCGATGGCCGCCAGGGGCGCATCCTGGCGGTGCTGATCGCGCTGCTGGCGCTGGCGCTGGTCTGGTTCGCGATCGTGGGGCCGCTGATCGAATGGCATGACGACCGCCAGGACGCGCTGGAGCAGCGGCAGGCCCTGGCCGCGCGCATGGCGCTGCTGGTGCGGCGGCTGCCGGTGCTGCAGGCGCAGGCGCGGGCGATGACCGCTTCCGGACGGCCCGGCGCCGGCGTCCTGATCGAGGGCAACAGCGATGCGGTCGCCAGTGCCGCGATCCAGGAGAAGGTCGCGGTGATGGCGGCGTCGCTCGGCACCAGCCTGTCCTCGACGGAGACGCTGACCGCGACGCGAGAGGGCGCCTACCGCCGGGTTGGCGTGCGGATCTCGCTCGATGCGGCATTCCCCACCGTCATGCGCCTGTTGCAGTCGATCGAGACCGCGCAGCCGAGCCTGCTGGTCGACGACCTGCAGATGCACGGCGCCCGCATGATCGGCCAGTCCGACAGCGCGCCGCTGAACGTCGCGTTCACCGTGATCGGGTTCCGTCATCTCGACGCGTCGGTGCCGGAGCCGCCCGCAACGCCGGCGGCCGATCCGGCGGGTGGGTAGCCCTTGCTGAACCGTCTCCCGCTGGCCGCGCTGATCATGCTGGCCTGTCTGCTGACGGCGACGATCCTGCTCGAATACCGGGATGCGAGGGGCCGGCAGGCGGCCATGGGCGCCAGCCTGGCCGGGCTGGCATCCGAGCCGACACGCGTCCCGGTGCCGAAGGCGCCGGCGCCGGCAACGACCGTCTCCGCGGCGGCGCTGGACGGCTGGTCGCGCACGATCCTCGAGCGGCCCCTGTTCAGTCCGTCACGCCGGCCCGGGCGCGCTGCCGTGGCGAGCACGGTGGTGCCGCGGCTCGCCGGGATCATCATCGGCCCGACGGGTGCCAAGGCGATCTTCGCCAGCGCCGACGGCAGCCGGGCGATCGTGGCGGGTGCGGGCGCGCATGTCGGACCCTACGTCGTCCGGATCGTCAGCATGACCGGGGTCTTCGTGATCGGACCGAACGGACCCGAGCTGCTGCATCCGGTCTATGACCATAACGCCGCGCGCGGGACCGCCGTGACGCCGGCCGGTGCGACGCCGTCGATCCTCGACCTGCTGCGCGGCCGTATACATGGCGACGACGCCATGCGGTCTCCCCTGCTTCCCCCTCCGACCCTGCAGACGCCGCCACGTGCGCGAAGATGAGCGAGAGATCAGCGTGATACCAATGCCGCCTTCCCGCACCCCACTGCTGCTCGCCCCATTGCTGCTGGCGGCAGGCGCTGCCGGGGTGCTCGCCGGATGCAGCGCACCGCAGGAGCCGGTGATCGGCCCGCTGCCGCGGCTGGATCGTCCCGCCGCACGCGCGGCGCCGCGCATCAACGGCGAGCTCGGCGGCGCGAATGCGCCCGGCCCGGCGCTGTCGAGCTACGGACGCAGCCCCGCCGCACCTGGTCGGGCCGGCGGTAACACCCGCGTGCAGGCCAACGGCGCCATCACACTGGATTTCGCCGACACCGACATACGCGACGCGGTGGCGCAGATCCTGGGCACCCTGCTGCATGACAACTACACGATCGACCCGGCGGTGAAGGGCAGCGTCACGCTGCACACCGCGACCCCGCTGGCCACCAGTCAACTGCTGCCGGTCATGCAGGCGCTGCTGGCGCAGGTCGGCGCGGAGATGCTGCAGTCGGACGGGCTCTACCGGATCGTCAATGTCGGCGTGACGCCCGGGAGCGGCGCCGGCAGCGCCTCGCCGAACGCCGCTCTCGCGGAAGGCTCGTCCGTCGGCGGCTCGTCGATGGTGGCGCTGCGTTACGCGAACGCCGAGGACCTGGCCAAGGCGCTGCAGCCGTTCGTCGGCACCGGCGGCAAGATCACCGCGGTACAGGGCAGCAACGCGCTGCTGATCGCGGGTGATGCCAACGTGCGGCGCACGCTCGCGAGCCTGATCGGCGCGTTCGACGTGGACGTGCTGGCCAACCAGTCCTACGTGCTGCTGCCGGTGGAGAGCGGCACTGCCAAGGACATGGCGACCGCGTTGCAGGAAGCCCTGCGCGGGCAGAGCAAGACGCTGGCCGAGATCGTCCGCGTGATCCCGATGAGCCGGGTCGATGCCGTGCTCGTGGTATCGTCGCAGGGCCGCTACATCAGCGACGCGCGACGCCTGTTCGCGTTGATCGACCGCAACCGGCGCAACACCGTCCGCGCCTGGCACGTCTATTACCTGCAGAACAGCCACGCCAGCGACACCGCCAACCTGCTGCAGCAGGCCTTCACCCCCAACAACGTCACCATCCAGCCGAGTACGCCGCGCCAGTTGCCGCAGGCGAGCTCGCTCGGCAGCGGGCAGTCGGGCGGCGGCGGCGGCTTCGGCAGTGGCGGTGGCCTGGGCGGCAGCAGCCTGGGCGGCAGCAGCTCCGGCGGCCTTGGCGGCAGCTTCGGCGGCAGCAGCAGCACCGGCACCGGCGGCGGCCTTTCCGGCGGCGGCACCAGTGCCGGCTCCACCAGCACGCCCTCGACCGGGGCTGCCTCGCCGAACCCGCTGCTCGGCGGCCTCGACAGCTCCGGCGGCGGCGGCGGCGGCGGCGGCGGCGGCGAGACCGGCATGCGCATCATCGCCAACACGCAGAACAGCGCCGTTCTAGTCTACGGCACCGAGCACGAGAACGACGTGGTCAGCCAGATGCTGCACAAGATCGACATCGTGCCGCTTCAGGTCCGTATCGACGCGGTCGTGGCCGAGGTGCAACTGAACGACGCGCTGCAATACGGGACCCAGTTCTTCTTCAAGTCCGGCGGCATCAACGGCGTGCTCACCAACGGGCCCGCGAGCACGGTGAGCGGCACCATCGCCAGCACTGTCGGCGCCGCCGGGCTGGGTGCGCCGCTGCCCGGGCTGTTGATCGGCGGCCTGAACAACGGCGGCGCTCCGCTCGCCATCTCGGCGTTGCAGGCGGTGACCACGGTGCACGTGCTGTCCTCCCCCGAGCTGCTGGTGGTGGACAACCAGCCCGCCCGCCTGCAGGTCGGCTCGCTGGTGCCCTATCAGAGCGGCACCGCGCAGAGCACCCTCACCAGCACCGCCTCGATCGTCAGCCAGATACAGTACCAGCCGGTCGGCGTGATCCTGGAGATCACGCCGCGGGTGAATACCGGCGGCCTGGTGACGCTCGACGTCTCGCAGGAGGTCAGCGCGGTGCAGGTGGGCGTGACCACCGCCGGCGTGAACTCGCCCACCTTCACGACCCGCAACGTCAATTCGCGCGTGGTGGTGCAGGATGGCCAGACCATCGGCATCGCCGGCCTGATCACGGACAACGTCAGCCGCGACAACAGGGGGATTCCCTGGTTGAAGGACATCCCGCTGTTGGGCTTCCTCGGCGCCAACCAGAACAACGTTCGCGGTCGCCAGGAGCTGCTGGTGCTGATCACGCCGCACGTCGTCCACGACCAGCATGATGCGCAGGCGCTGACCGAGGACCTTCGCGAACAGCTTACCAACGCCGCCGCGGTGCCCTACGAGAACCCGTCGGCGACCGGCGATTCCGACCCGAACCGACGCCTGCGACGCAGCTTGAACCTGGAACGCTAGCACGATGCGACGGGCCATCGCGTGCCGTCGTGGACGGCGAGGATCGGCGGGGACGCCCTCGCGACGCGACCGCGGCTTCGCGCTGCTGATCGTGCTGTGGACGCTGGCGCTGCTCTCGCTGCTGATCAGCCAGCTTGCCGGCTCGGGACGGCAGGCGGTGCGCCTCGCCGGCAACATGCGCATGCAGGCGAGGCTGCAGGCGGCGGCCGACGGGGCGGTACAGGAGGCGGGCTACCATCTCGGAGCCGCCGGAACCCCGCACTGGCCGGCGAACGGCGCGGTGCACGAGCTGCGCCAGGACGGGGCGAGCATCCGGCTGCGCATCACCAACGAGGCCGGCAAGATCAATCCGAGCATCGCCTCGCTGGAGCTGCTCGGCGCCCTCGTGCATGCCTGCGGCGTCGAGACGCCGAGGGCGACGGTGATCGCTTCCGCCATGGTGTCCTGGCGCTTTCCCGCAGCACAGGTCAATTTCGGCGCCGCGGCCTATCGCCAGGCCGGCCGCACCTACGGGCCGCCCGGACAACCGTTCGAGAGCCTCGACGAGGTCGGCCTCGTGCTCGGGATGACGCCGGCGCTGCTGAGCTGCCTGACGCCGCATCTCTCGCTTTACCGCGACAACGATCCCGATCCGAACGCTGCCGACCCGACGGTGCTGGCGGCACTCGCCGAGGTCACGGGTGCCGTGCCGCAATTGACCAACGCGCAGGTGGACGAAAGCGTGGTCGTGGTGGATGCGGTCGCGACCGGTCCGGACGGCGCGCGGGCGGTGCGGCGGGCAATCCTGCGCATGGGTCCGCAGCCGCCTGCCTCGAATGGGCCCGGCGGCCCCGGGGCCGACGCGCTGCCGCCATTCCGTATCATGGATTGGAGCCGCTGAGCGGGCAGCTTGACCGGTCTTCGAAGCGGGGATTTGCTCCGTCCGCGCGCTTGTTCTACTCGCTCCTGATATCGCTGCCCTGACAGAGGATTAACCAGGCATCATGCCCACAGCCCTGATCACCGGCATCACCGGCCAGGATGGCGCCTACCTCGCCGCCCTGCTTCTCGAAAAAGGCTATCGCGTCGTCGGCCTCGCCCGGCGTTCGGCCTCCGCGGACCGCGTCAGCGAGCGTCTGCGCTGGCTCGGCGTGCTGGAGAAGGTGGAGCTGGCGGACGGCGACCTGCTCGACCTGTCTAGCCTGCTTCGCATCGTCCACGACGTGCAGCCGGACGAGATCTACAACCTCGCTGCGCAGTCCTTCGTCGCGGCGAGCTGGCAGCAGCCGCTGCTGACCGGGTCGGTGACCGGCCTCGGCGCGGTCAACCTGTTCGAGGCGGTCCGCATCGCGCGCCCGGCCTGCCGGGTCTACCAGGCATCGTCGTCGGAGATGTTCGGCCTGATCCAGGAGCCGGTGCAGAACGAGAAGACCCCGTTCTATCCGCGCTCGCCCTACGCCGCGGCCAAGCTGTATGCGCACTGGATGACGGTGAACTACCGCGAGAGCTTCGGCATGCACGCCTCGTCGGGCATCCTGTTCAACCATGAGAGCCCGCTGCGCGGCATCGAGTTCGTCACCCGCAAGGTCACCGACGGCGTGGCGCGCATCAAGCTCGGCCTGGCGACCGGGCTGCCGCTCGGCAACATGGACGCGACCCGGGACTGGGGCCACGCGCGCGACTATGTCCGCGCGATGTGGCTGATGCTGCAGCAGGACAAGCCGGACGACTACGTGATCGCCACCGGCCGTACCACCTCGATCCGCGAGCTGTGCCGGATCGCCTTCTCGCATGCCGGGCTCGACTACCAGCAGCATGTCACCAGCAGCCAGTCGCTGATGCGTCCGGCCGAGGTCGACGTGCTGCTGGGCGACGCCGGCAAGGCCAGGCGGGTGCTTGGCTGGCAGGCGACCACCTCGCTCGAGGACATGATCGGCGAGATGGTCGAGGCCGACCTCGCGCGCCACCAGTCCCGGCGAAGCTGACCGCATGGCGGCGCCTCCCGGACGCATCCTGGCGACCGGCCTGAGCGGCTTCGCCGGCCGCCATCTGGCCCCGGCGCTGACGGAGATCCTGCCGGAGGCGGCGCTGCTGCCGCTGGGGTGCGATCTCACCGACCACGCGGCGGTTGAGGCGCGGGTGCGCAGCGTGCGGCCGGACGCCTGCATCCACCTCGCTGCCATCGCGGCGATCGGCGTCGCCAGCAGCGATCCCGCGCGTGCTTGGCAGGTCAACCTGCACGGTACGCTCGGTCTGGCGGCGGCGCTGAGCCGACACGCACCGGAAGCGGCGTTGATCCACGTTTCCTCCGCCGATGCCTACGGCCGCTCGTTCACCGCCGGTGCCCCGCTGGACGAGACCGCATTGCTGGCGCCGATCAACGTCTATGGCGCCACCAAGGCGGCGGCCGACCTCGCCCTCGGCGCTATGCCGGGTCCGGGAACCGAGGGCGGCCTGCACGTCATCCGGCTGCGCTCGTTCAACCATGCCGGCCCGGGGCAGGGCGACGACTTCGCGTTGTCGGCCTTCGCGCGGCAGGTGGCGCGCATCGCCAGCGGACTGCAGCCGCCGGTGCTGCGCACGGGCAACCTCGACCCGGAACGCGATTTCCTCGACGTGCGCGACGTCGTTCGCGCCTATGCGCTGGCGATCGCGCGCGCACGGACATTGCCGAACCGCATCATCCTCAACCTCGCCTCCGGAACGCCGCGCCGGATCGGCACGGTGCTCGCGGACCTGATCGCGTTGGCCCGGGTGCAGATCACGATCGAGCCCGATCCTGCCCGGATGCGGCCCTCCGACATCCCCCGCTCGGTGGGCGATGCCGGCCTCGCGCGCGACCTGCTAGGCTGGGAGCCGCACATCCCCTGGCAGCAGACGCTCGCCGACGTGCTCGAAGACTGGAAGTCGCGGGTCTGAGAGGCCGCCCCGGCCGAGGGACGGTGTCGAAGTCTGTCGTATCGACCTGCGATGGCTTGCCTGACCGCGAGATCCGTGAACCCCTGGCAGCGGCTTTCCTGCCAGCACCCGGAGTTCATCCATGGTTACTCTCGTAGTCGGCGACCGCGTGTCGGATCTCAGTGGATCGCACGAGGGCAAGCTGGTCGATATCGACGGCCCGACCGGTTACGTGATGCAGAGCAACGGCGTCGAGATCGAATTCCCGCTGAGCCAGCTGAAGCCTTACGAGACACCGAAAGTCGCCGAGAAGCGCACGCTGTCCGGGCCGCTGCGTGACAAGGCGCTCAGCCCCGCGCACAAGGCTCTCCTGGCGTCGGTCCCGGCAGACGTCACCGCCGCCATCGCCAGGAGCTACGAGACCGGGGAGGAGGCGTCGTCGTCGCGCGCGGTGTTCGCGGCGCTGCCGGATTCGAAGAAGCTCGACGTCATCCGCATCCATCTGCCCTCGCTGCCGCACCAGCTTCTGGTCCGCCACATGAGCCTCGTCGTGGCGATGCGCGACCTCGTGAAACCGGGCCGCTAGGTGTGTCCGCAAGCGCTATGCGCTGTCGGAAGACCTGACATAGAAGTGCAGTGGAACTACATGTTGTCGCAAGTCACGGTTTGCGTTTCTGCCCGTGCACACTGTGGCAGTTGCCCTCGTTCCACATCGACCGGAGCGTTGTCCGCTATCCGATCTCTATCGCACGTTGTATACAGAGTTGCATCTACGGCATGATGTCATCGCATGCATTCGAACTCTACAGACGAAATAAATCGCTCTTATTGCAAAGCCTGTTGCGATCTGTGACGCTGCGAGGCTGCGGGTGGGAGAGGTCGGCCATGGATTCATCGACATTCGCGACTTGGTTCGGTGGCATTCGGCACCTGGACGCGTCGC
>JAABUX010006601.1_pt1 | contig 13801 bp, 13 predicted proteins | sample 5561851 | NCBI WGS metagenome assembly JAABUX01 (sample SAMN10711883, study PRJNA513361) | rock metagenome | isolation source: Antarctica rocks | place: Antarctica: Victoria Land, Richard Nunatak red sandstone | collected 2016-01-03 | reverse complement strand
GTTATCGAATGTAAGACCGCGAGCGCCGGAGGCATCGTCGCGAACCCGCGTCCGGAAGAGCCCGCGAAGTTTCGTGCCGCCGCGAGCGCGCGGTATGGACTCTTGATCGGACCGGAATTCGGGAACGACGTTTCGCTCGACGCGGAACTCATCGCGCACGACGTGAGCTTGTGGACGGTCGACGATTTGGCGACGTGCTTGCAGAATGCGATCGGGCCCGACGAATTGCGACCCGCTCTCGTTGCCGGGCGTGCGGTGGGAGCGCTACGGTCGATACTATGGGAACGCGATCACGGGCGCCGCAAACGCGTCGAAGTCATCGCGCAACTCATGGCGCGGCTCGCCTGGGACGTGCAACGTACGCTCGCACAAGGGGTGGCGATCGGCGAAACGCCGGCGCTGACGGCGCAAGCGCTCTTCTTGCTCGTGGACGAAGAGCTGGTTCGTCAGAACGTTACGACGGGAGCGACACTCGACGAGGCCCAGGCGGCCGTGCGCCTTCTCGAGACGCGCACGTTGTTGCGCATAAGCGGTGACGGCTACGTGCTGCGACAGCCGTCGCAGTGCTGAAACGTTATTACGCGACTCGGGTCTGACGGCCACCGAAGATTGAGAACGATGCTCTCGCATGGAACGACGGCGCGAACCGCATACGCGTTATAATGTCAGGCCGGATCGTCGCGTACACGAACTCCTCGATACGGTCCGTGCCGCTTCGCTCGGTGCCATCGCGGAGCGGCTCGAAACGCTCCTAGTGTCATGACCGGTTAATTGCATTACGATTGGAAGCGCTTTGTGGTACGATATCTTCGTGCCGAATCATCCTGCAGACCGCCTGCGTGTGCGCCCGAAAGTGCGATTGGCGCTGATTGAATTGACCCGACGTCCGACCACCCCGCAGCGAACGGTTCTTCGTTCGAAGGTTATTCTCGCGGCGGCCAATGGACTCTCGAACACGGAGATCGCGCGGCGAACTGGTGTCGCGCGCCAAAACGTTATCGAGATACGGCGACGCTTTGAGGACAGTGGCCTTGAAAGCGTGCTTGCCGATGCAGCTCGCCCCGGTCGGCCGAAGCTGATCGGTGCAAAGACGGTAGAGAAGATCACAGAAACGGCCATGAAGGCGCCGCCCAAGAACGCGACTCACTGGAGTTCGCGAGACCTGGCGGCCAAATACGGCGTGGGCCGCACATCGGTGCAGCATATCTTGCGTTCGCATAACTTGCAGCCGCATCGTTTGCAGAACTTCAAGTTCAGCAACGATCCGCACTTTGTCGAGAAGCTGCGCGATGTCGTTGGACTGTATATGAACCCTCCGGTGAACGCAATCGTGCTGAGCGTCGATGAAAAAAGCGGCGTGCAGGCGTTGGAGCGAAGCGCCCCGATCCTTCCACTTCGTCCAGGCGTTCCGGTTCGGCAAACACACGACTACGTCCACAATGGAACCACCACGCTCTTTGCAGCGCTCAACACACTTAGCGGAAAGGTCATCGAGCAGTGCTTGCCCCGGCACCGCCATAGCGAGTTTCTTCAGTTTCTCGAGCACATCGACAAGAACGTTCCGGCGAAGCTCGATATCCATCTGATTCTGGATAACTATGCAACGCACAAGCATCCGGCGGTACAGGCTTGGTTCGGAAGCCATCCGCGCTACCACGTCCACTTTACTCCTACCAGTTCGTCTTGGCTCAACGCCGTCGAGCGTTTCTTCTCGGAGATCACCGTCAAACGGATTCGTCGCGGAACGTTCCGTTTGGTGCGCGAACTTGAGCGTGCGATATCTTCCTTTGTTGCCGAGCACAACTCGCAAGCCAAGCCGTTCATCTGGACGAAAACCGCCCGCACCATTCTGCGCAAGATCAAGAACTGTCATGCAATTTACGGGTCAGCACACTAGAATGCCTTCATCACAGTTAAAGGACACAATCGGCCATTCAGCGCGGGTTTTGCCGGAAACAGAATGGTTGCCGGTCGGGTCATACGCTGGTTCATTGCGGCCGGCCCTCGTTACGGTAGCTGCGGGCACGATATTTGATCATCTGGATCTTGCTGTTGAGGCCTTCGGCTGCAGCGTTGCTGATCGGTTTCTTGATGTACGTGATGATGTTCTCGAATTGCCGCTTGAGCGTTCGGGCCACGCTGATGAGAGCGGGCAATCGAGAATGGGTTGCCCAGTAGTACCACTGCCCAAAGAGACCGCGCGCGCTCGTCTCTCGCCGGTAGCGCCAGAACTCGGCGAAGTTTTCCTTGACTGCCCAAGCCCGTCCCAAACGCTTATATTGCGCTCGCAACGAGATGAGATCGCGGCGCTGCGCACGGTCCATGTTGGTCATCGAACGCAACCAAGTGTACTTCGTTCCCTTCAATGCCGTCCGTCCAGCGTCTGATCGCGCATCATCGCTCGCCGCGTCAGATCGACGGCCTTGGTGAGATACGCGGTCACGTGGAAGCGGTCGAAGACAATCTTTGACTCGGCGTCGGGAACGTGCTGCATCGTTGACTCAAAGTAGGGTCCCCACATATCCATCGCGACTCCCTCGATGCCGGCGAGCTGCTCGGGGGAAAGGCCGCCCAGAAGGCATCCAGCGACGCCCGCTTGCGATCGCGACCGACCCACAGCACCTCGCCCGAATCAAGATCGGAGACGATCGTGAAGTAGCGATGCCGCTTCTTGACAGCCTTCTCGTCGACACCCAGATGTCGGACGATGCGCGGTTGGCGTCGCTGCTTTCCACGTTCAACGGCGCGCAACATGATCGCGTCGACCTGATCCCAGCTGATGGCTAAACGACGAGCCACGCCAGCGACGGACATCTCCAGGCGCAAGGCGATCGCCAGACGCTCGAAAGCGCGCGGTAAACGCGGTGCGTCCCGTCGACCAGGGCACGGCCACCGTCGTGAACTCCATGCTCGGGACAGTCCACCCGCGGCACCAGCGCATGCAGGTAGAGCTGATCGGCGCACAGATCGAGATCGCGCCAAACGCGCTCGCGATGGTCATGCTTGGGATCATGTTTGCGCCACCCACTTGAAGCGCATCCTCGACATCATTCTGTTACCCGCGTGGACGTTATAATAAGGCGGAAAGTAAGGTCGCGTACCAAAAGCATAGCGCGTCTTCATTTTGGGGTTTTGCGTTTCAAAGTAAATAAGCGTGGAACGAGCCATCATCGCCGCGATGATTAGCACCTCCGCGTCTAAGTTATACTAGCCAGCAACTTCATCAGCACAAGAAAGCGCAGGCTCCAAAAACGGGCTTGGGCGCGTCCCGCACAGAAGCGTCAACCGCTCGCGGGCTCGTGTGGCGGCAACATACAAGAGACGGGCGTCGCTGCCGATCTTCTCCGTTCTATCGTCCTCAGAGAGACCCGTGTAGACGAGCGGGAACGATCCATCATCGACGCCGACGACGTAGACATCCCCGAACTCAAGCCCCTTTGCCGAGTGCGCGGTGATGCAGCGAACGGCATCCCGGCGATGAAAGTCCGCAGCTCCATAATCGACGCATGCAATGTGCGCCGCCGTAAGCGCTTCACGGACACGCTCGAGTTCTGTCTTCGTACGCGAGATAACAGCGATCCGTCGTGCATCGACGGCTCGCAGCCGTTCACGCAGATCGCCGACGAGCCACGCTCGTTGGTCTTCGCGATCGGGGAAGTTACGAACGATGCGCGGCCGAGGGCCGACGCGACTTGCCGTCACCAATCGGTCCTCATCGTGTTCATCCTGATGCCGACCGGCAAGCGCGGCGGCAAAGCGAAGAATTTCGACACTCGAACGCTCACAAGTCTCAAGCGTAACGACCCTGCCGCCGCCGAGCCGGAGCCCGACATCCGCCCATTTGAAGCCGGCGCGATAGATCGACTGTCCACCGTCGCCAACGAGCGTAACGTCGCGGAAGGTCGCCTCGCCACGGGCAAGTCCGATCGTGAGACCGAGCGCCGTCGTGGTGAGGTCCTGTACCTCATCGACGACAACGAGGTCATACCGATGCGCCTCATCCAGATGCTGAACAGCCTCAAGCGCGGCGATGCGCGCCTCGCCAAGTGTTCGAAACCCGCGGGCCGCAAGACCGGCCGTCCATCCCTCGTAAGCTGACCACACGGCGCGTCGGTCGCCCTGCGCGAGCCGTTGCCGTCTGCCCGTTCGACTGACGGTGAGGTATGCATCCAAAGTTCGCAGTCCACGGGCGACGATCACGTTCTCAATCTCACTGCGAATGAAGCCGTCGTCGAATCGCCCGAGCTCTGGAAGGGCCACGATCGCCGCATGCAACACCTCAGCAATGACCCGTTCCTCATACGTTGTACGATGGTTGTTTGGCGCGTGCTGCTCGACAAGTCGATCCACGGTGGAAATTTCCAGCTCGGGAGGCACGCTGCCACGAAGTAGCTCCACTCTGCAGCGTGCATCCTCAGCAAGCGTACGCGTGAACGTCGCGTAGAGAACGCGTGGCGCTCCGCGATCGAGAGTAGCAGGGCGATCCAAAGCATGCAGCGCGCGATACAAACCGAGCAGCGACTTTCCGGTTCCTGGCCCTCCGCGAACGAAGATCGGCCCGCGGCGCGTGCGTTCGACGATGCCCCACGAACTCGCCGGGAGATTGAACTCCAGCTCTTCAACTTTGCCGGTCGCAAAGGCGCGCGCCACGTCCAAGCTTGGCACCCGATACGTCGGCGCGGCCCCGGTAGATACGATCGGAGTTGGCGGAAAGAGCGCGGCAAGCTCGTACCACGCCGCCTCGGATATTATCGTCTCGAGATCCTGGCTTACAAACTGTTCCTCAGTTCGCATACTGCGTACCGTTGCAATCCAGTCGTCCGGTATGCTGAAACGCCCTCGAAGCGTGTCATCATCGAATGCTGCGAGAGGACCACTCGGAGCATTGCCAGCCTTTACTGCGGCCGAACCGCCACTATTCCCAGCATCCATCGTCAACGCAAGATCGCTATCTGCAGCGAACGTTCGAAGCCTTTGAACGTCCGGCATCACCCCGAGTCGTCCCTCGGCACCCGCTTTGAGCGTTCGATCGTGCGGCCCAACTCGAACGCAACAGATGTCGTCGCCATCACGGCGCGCGAGTATCCGTAACGATAAGCTCGCACGAATCTCGTACACGTCGGTCGACTTCATCTTCTTCGTCTGCAAGCCGCCCGCGTGCGGTGATGGGCTCTCGATCAACTTATCGATTGCGTCCCATGCATGGCGACGGTCCTCTTTCGACAATGCTTTGAGATCGCTGCGAAAACCCTCGCTGATAACGACGTTCACTGGGCGACGACAAGGACGCCGCGCGCGATTAGCATGTCGACTTGACGTTCGACTTGGGACGGGATGCGCGCGTCCTCGAAGTACGCGCCCAACTCGAGGTTTGAATCGACACCGCGTTCGGTAAGATTTGCGCTCGTCACCAGTGCCGCGCATCCGTCGGCAACGGCGACTTTCGCGTGCATCGTGGCGCCCGCAGTTCGTAACGTGTGCGGCCAGACATAAAAGCCTGCTTGGCCGCGCAGACGCTCGAACGGCGCTGCCGCGTCGACGGTGAGGCGGCCGCCGCTCTCGACCGCAGATTCGAGAACAAGCCGTACCGAGACGCCGCGCTCGCAGGCGGCCTGCAGCTCGTCGACCAGTCCGGGAATGGGAAACGCACTGAAGCTCATTAGTAAAAGCCGCGTCTGCGAGCGACGGACGATTCGGAAGAGCACCGCGGGTCGTGTTGAGCGTCGTCGCGGTGTCGGTCGCAGGTCCAGTCCAGACGAGCTCGACCGCGCAGGCGGCGGTGTCGCGGGCTGTCGACGCGGCTTCAACGGCGAGTGCTAGCGCAGACGCGTCGATGTCAGGATGGTTCCTCCACGCCGAGAGCAGTGGCGTTAACGCGCCTTCGAACGTACCCGCGCCGATCCAGCTTTGGAAGCTCTCATCACGGCCGTCGCCTCCCGTTCGCTCACGCAGTTTGCGTACGAGCGCCGAAAGCTGCGACGAAGGGCTCTCGGCGACAGCGCGCGCGACAAGGTCAGCGAGGGACGGCGAGTCGGATTCAAGACGCATCGAAATAACCAAGGTCGTCTTCCGCGAGTGTTACCTGTAGCACGCTGCGATCGAGATACCGATTCCCGCATTCGCAGCTCGTCTCAGGGAGGAACAGGCACGCGTGGCAGGCGGCGCCGTGCAAACTTGGGTCGTGCTCGCTCGGGATATGTTCAGCACACATAGGATCGGAGGCGCAAATGCGCGCGCGTTCGAGGGCTTGATCGAGGATGCGGCCGAGCCGCGCGGGCTCGGCAAGTGACACGAGTCCGCCGAGTGTTCCCTCCGCATCGGGCGCAGCCGTATAGAGCAAGATGCCGGCCATCGGCTCGCCGGGCAACGCTTCGTCGGTCGAGTAAATCCGCTCGCGGATCGAAGCGGCGCTATACCCGCAGTCGAGCGCGACGCCGTTGACGATCAGGTGAGAAAGCGAATGCAAGAGTAGAAACCGCGGTGACCGCATTCCCGCCGTACCGGCACGCCCCGACAGGACGCGCGCAATGCGCTCGGAACGCGCGACGCGCGCGCTCCAATCGGCGACCCGAGACTCTGCGAGGCGAATGAAGAGTCCCTCGCCGCGCATTTCTGCGGCGGGGACCCAGTGCGGGTCGCGTTCCGAAAGCGAGGCGCGATTCCGCGTCGCGTCGGCATCGTCCGCGACGCCGGAATCGGGGGCTTCGATGCGTGCGAAGCCGACCAGCGCAACGACCGAACGCAGTCGAGTCGCAGCGGTGACAGCAGCGATGCTGGGCGCGTAGCCTACGGGTACGGGGCGCTCGCGCACGTCGAAATGTTCTGAAGCCCGGGTGCCGCTGGGATCAATGAAGCGCTCCCATTCGGGCCGCTTGAGATCGATCGGGCCGCCGACGGCATCCTCGCTTGTCGCGCCACGACGCCGCTCGACTGCAGCCCACACGTCGTCCGCAGGAAGGTCGCGAAGCTCGACAAGTTCCGGCGTGTTCGCGATCGCATAATCGTAGACGACGCGCTGTGGTATGGTCGCAAGGTGACCCCACGCGTCGTCGACGGCACGCTCGATTCGATCGGTTTGCGTCGAAGGTAATGCGAGCGCGCTGCGCGTCTCAGGAAACCACATGTTCGACGCGCCGAGGAGCATGGGCGACACCGAAAGCGTGCAGCCCTGCGGATCGAAGGTCCGCAGATGAACGTTGCGGCCGCGGCAGCGCGGAAGCATGCGCTGCCGATGATCGCCGCGCGCATAGATCGTGCTCATCGACGCCTTAGCATCGCAGCGGTCGCAGCGGACGGTGACGTCGGTCGAGCGCATGCCGCTGCCGACATCGTACATCTCGAGCCCGGCGTCGACGTCGCGCTTCTTGCACGGTCCGAATCCATGGACGAACTCATTCCAGGGGAAGTCGTCGAGATGACCGTTCGCGCAGGCGAGAACGAAGCGGGCCGGCACGACGGTCGGCTTGAATTTCGGACTTTTCAAGCACGTCTCGTGAACGTAACGCGTACGTTGCGGTCGATAGCGATCGATCCTCAACCGGAAATGGCCGCCATCGCAGGTCGAAAGCAGATTGCAGGCCGTGCAGCGCATCCAACGAGGAAACGGGAGGACCGGCACGCCGACGAAGCGAGACGGGTCATTGCCACCCGCCCGAACTTCTGGTATCCAGGGCAGCGCCGCGAGATAGCCGACTTGTTCTCCGAGTCGCTCTTGCACCGCAGCAAGCAGCCGCGGCTCGACGATACGTTCGCGCGGCTTGTCCCAGGCGTCGAGCCCAGCGACGACGACGGAGAGGCTCGGCAAGTCGACTTGTGCACCGACGCCGTACGCGAACATCATCTGACTCGGTCGAGCGCCGCCGACATCGGGACGCGATTGAACGCCGTTCGTCTGGGTTCGCGAAGTTTGGTTCATGTGCTCGGTCCCGCCGCACTCTCCGCCACCGATTCGGGCGCGTCGTCTTCGAATGCGCTACCGGGGACGCCGGCGTTCGACCTGTCGAGCACGTATTCAGGCGCAGCATCGCGATTGGGGTCGGATTCATCGAGCAAGAAGTTGACTTCACGCTCGACCTCTCGCAGCGAATTCGGCACGGACCACGCGTCCCACGCGCGGCTGACGCCATCATTGAGAAGCTCAACGCTGGGCTGAGCGCGGCCGATGAAGGACAAGACCGCAGCGTCCCGTTCGGCGCGGCGTTGGCGCCGCAGCCAATCACCAAGTCGCGCTCGGACCAGAAGCTCGACACGGCGGCGCGTGTGTTCGTCCGACGAGACGTGTCCCGCGCGCTCCGAAACGATTCCGATTACGCGTTCGACCTCGGCATCATCGGTTGGTACGCGTTGCGCTGCTTTATCGGGATTCGTAGCGTTGCCGAGGGCGCGATCAGCGAGACGATGACGAACGATCGCAACGACGACGGCGGTGAGACCGCGGTCTAGCGCCCGTTCCGCGAACGGCGTCACGGAGAGTGGCTCGACCTGTTTGTAAAACGTCGCGTGGTCGTGCTCGAAGCGCTCGTAATGCGAGACGTCGCGGGGACGCGACCAGTTGTACAGGGTCAGCACGAGCCCTGGCCCGTCGGTGGAGCGGCCGACGCGGCTCGTGGCTTGAATGTACTCGGCGGTCGATTTCGGCTGGCCCGCAACCATCATAAGTCCGAGGCGCGGAACGTCGACGCCGACGGAGATCATGTTCGTCGCCAGCGCGACGTCGAGCGGACGCTTGAATTTATCGTACTTGCCGCCCGGCTCGTGACGGTACCCGAGCCGCTCGAGGATCGTGACGATTTCGTCGCCGCCGACCCGACTCGTAAGCTCGTCTATTTGCAGCGGCGTGCGCCGGCGTCCGAGTCCTCGACGTGCGCCCATCGGGAGACGCGTCTGAACGTCGGCGTCGAGAAGTCGCTTCATCCCCGCGAGCTCGCGCATCGAGCTGAAATACGCGAGCAGCGTCATGTACGGATCGGCGCCGCTTCCGTAGCGATCGAACATCGTCTGCGCTGCGGCGAGCACCGTGATGGCGACGCGCGCCTCGACGGCCTTCATGCGCTGGCCTCGCGCGCAGATGCCGAGGTATCGCCGCCCCGGCGTCGAGTCGCTCGGCACGCGCGATCGCGCGAAGAAACTGTCGCCGACGTCGAGCCCAGGCGGCGGAAAGACGCGGACCTTGCGGTCGAAGACACCGCGCACTTGATACTCCGCGCGCCGAATCGTCGCGGTCGAGGCAACGACTTTCGGGCGCGAGAGCGCGCCGCTGTAATTCGCGCAGGCGAGTTCGTCGATCGCCGTCTCGTAAAGGCCGACGAGCGTTCCAAGCGGTCCTGAGATCAGATGCAGCTCGTCTTGAATGATCAGATCGGGCGGACGTAAACGCAGACACGCACTCGTGGACGCCGCAGGTTGACCTAGCGCAGCAGCGTGCTTGTCGCTCTCGATCGATTCGCCGACCTTCGTCATGTCGAAGGAGCGGAACCCGTGGCGCGAGCAGCGTTCGGAGACACGGCCAAAGAGCGTATGGAGCGGGCCCTGACGCGGAAGCTGCGCGAATTTGTCGACAGTAGCGATGACGAACGCGGGGAGAAGGCGATAGATCTCCTCGTCGACCGTGACAATCGGCAACCCTTCGCCGTTGGAATTGCGCTTTGTAAACGCGCAGGTGAAGGCGGGATCGGGGCACGCGAAGATCGTGCGGGCACGAACTTTGTCCGCGTCGACGTCCTTGTCGATCGTCAACGCGCTGCCGCACCAGGGGCAGGACGCAAGCTTTAGCGGATCGGCGTAGCTTCCGGTCTTGCCTTGCCGTTGGCGTGCGGTGCCAATCGCTTCGTGCGCGGCAGCGGTCGTATTGGGCGTCGACGAGCCGCCGATCCACAGACCAAGACGAAACGGCGTGATGCCGAAGCGCGCGTCGCCGGAACCAAGGCGCGCTCGCCGCAAAACTTCGCAGGCGGCGACCAGTGCAGCGGCGCGTTGAAACTGTTGGGCCGTCAACAGGCGCAGCGTGTAGCGCATCAAGACCGCCACGCCCTCAGAGCCGTCAAGATCGCCGTCGTCGCTCTGCAGCGTGCCCTGAAGACGCCGGATCGCGAGCATGTAGGCGGCGAGCCCGAGGTAGGCCTCCGTCTTACCGCCGCCGGTCGGAAAGAACAGCAGATCGACGATGGCGTCGTCGCCGCTGCGTTCGCCGTGGCGCGGATCGGAGAGCGACGGAAGGTTGAGCAGCAGGAACGCGAGCTGGAAAGGCCGCCAGGTCCGCTCTTTCGGTTGATCCGCAAGCGCGATTGCGTTCTCAAGGCTCGTCGCTCCGCGGTCGCGTCGCCGATCTTCGATCGCTTTCTGGCGAATGCGCTGGCGCCACATCGCTTCGTTTGCGAAACGGAACGCCTCGCGCCCGAGTTCGTCGCGCTCAAGCAACGCGATCCCGGATGCGATTCGATCCGCGGCGATTCGTGCTTGAGCGAGGTGAATTCGCGCCGTCTCTTCGTAACCGGTCAGACGCTCGGACGGATTCGTGAGCCGCGTTTCCTGTTCGTCGATCCAAGCGTTGTACGCCACGACGAGTGGACGCAGCATGCGGGGCAGGTCGCCATCGTCGGCGTAGGCGAGCGTCCGCATGTCGAGCGACACGTCGTTGAGCAGCGGAATCTCGTCACGCGTCGGCGGATCGGTGCGCGCGACGTCGTACGCGGGCATCGCTCGCGTTTCAAGGCGTACGGCGCGCGTCGGATCGTCCGCTGCGGAAATGGCGTGAACTGCAACACCGTGACCGACCGCGAAGTCGACAGCGTATCGGTAGAGCATCCCGAGCGAACGCGCTTCACGTTCGTCGGGATCGAGCGACTCCGCGAGCCCGACGAGGGCGGCCGATCGATCAAGAAAGATCGCGCCGCCATCTTGCGCGCGAACTGCGAGCGAAGCCTGAAAGAGCCACGCCTCGTCGAGATTCTGCTCGGGCGCCGCCTGCTCGTTGACAAGGAATAGGGTGACGAGCGCCGCGTTTCCGCGGCGCCGCACGCGACCGCTGACGACGACGCGCTCGAAGTCGGCATCCGCCTGCAGCGTTTCAAGAGCGCCGTCGACGGTTGGCAACGCGATCTGAAGCGTACCGCCGCGAGGCGATCGGTGCCACACGCGCGTAGGCTTTTCATCGTCGTTTTCAATCGTCTCGCGCACGTAAAGGCCCCACGCAGCTTCGACCACCAGCATGCGGGTGTCGGCCGGAACCGCGAAAGTGAGACCGAGCGCCGAAGGGACAAGTTGCGGCGGGGAGGCAACATGATCTTCGCTCGTCGCACCGCTCGGATCGGCGGCGGTCGCCGCGTCGAAGCGCGACGGCGACACGTACGATTGCCGCGGTGCGAGCAGCCCAACGAGATAGCGGTCGCGCGGCACCGGCTGGGTCGGGATGATCTCCTCGGGACCGCCCGCAGGTCCGAGCAGATCGTCGACGATCAGCTTTTCGAACTCGGCGCGGTTTGCGGCTGGCGATAGGGTTTCTCTAGCCATCGCTGATGAGCCGTTCAGCGACTTGTGCAAACTGTGGCGCGCTTCGTCGCAATGCACGCAAAACGTCTGCAACAGCAAGCGGCGGACGAGTTAAGGCAGCCGCCTGCGTGCGTAGAGCTGCCAGTGTTTCGCCGGGAAACAGATCGATGACATTGAGCAAAAATTCGTCCGGAGACCGCACTTCGATGCCGAACGGCTCCGTGGAATCTGGGCCGAAGTCTCGCAGGTTTTCGGTTACGAGCTGATCGGTGCCGGCTTTGACAGCAGCCGCCAGCACGTGCCGATCTTTCGGGTGGTTTGTCATCGCCGGAATCAATGACTCGTGGCCATATACGATCGCTTCGGGGAAATGCACACGCACATTGCGATGCGCGCAGTTGCTTTCAACGTCGAACTTCGTCCGTTATTCACGAGATTGCGGCAGACTTCTTCAAGGATCGTCTCGGACCAGTACGGCTCGAAAAGCTCGGCCGCCGCAAGTCGAAGAACGGTATCGCACAGTGGCATCGGGTACAAAACGTTCGCGTCCAGCAGAACTTTGTAGCGCGGTATTAGTCGTACGCTCCATCAGCCGCAGCTGCCGCCGTCATCTCGTCGAGCCCACGTCGGCGAGCCTCGTCGCGCTCACGCTTGTATGCCAGAAGATCGCCCAACTTAATTCGACGATGTCGTCCGGTAAACGAACAAGGTATTTGTCGATTGTCGAGCAGGCGGGTCAGATATTGACGAGACACGCCCAAGACGTCGCCCGCCTCCGTCGTCGTTAACAACCGATGAAGCGGCGCGATCGTAATGGCGCCACCCTCCAATAACGATTGCACCGCGACTCGAAGAACTTCATAGAGTGACGGCGGTAACTCGATGGCGGGCTCGTCAGGACCGAGAAGTTGGTGAACCGTACCCGATGGAACGTGCTTGAACGAGCGAGCTAACGTTTCCAGATGATCTTTCTCAGCTGGGCCCGATTCGATAACCTCACTAAGACCTGCCGCTCGCGTGCTCATGACGCTAAGGTTACCACACAAACGTCCTAAACGCAACCTAAACGACGCGACGCAATCCTTCGAAGCGGCTCAATGCCGAATCGCGGCTATGAAAGCGTACCAGTTCGCTCATATTAACGGCCGTCCGCCGCGTCGAAAGCGCTAAGCGCGAATGGCGTGAACCACACCCCGTGTGTCGCCGGGAACGAAGGCGAGGTCGAGCGCCGTCGGGAGTTGCGGCGGCGAGGCGACATGCTCTTCACTCGTCGCACCGCTCGGATCGGCGGCGGTCGCCGCGTCGACGCGCGACGGCGAGACATAGATGGCGCGGCCGAGCAGCCCGACGGGACAGCGATCGCGGGGCACCGGCTCTCCTCCGGTCCGCCGGCAGCTCCGAGCAGATCGTGGACGATCAGCTTCTCGAACTCGGTGCGGATCGCAGCCGATGGAATGGCGTGTCAAGCATCGCGCCGCTCCAGTTCGCAGCGAGCAACGCCAAACAGCGCCAGCGGATCCTTGCCGGTTACGGTACGCCATATGGCCGCGGCTTCAACATCACCATATTCGCGACGGAAAATGTTACCGATTGGCTTGACGCGAGCACACGGAATTTCCGGCGCGCGCGAAGCGATTGAGGATCGAGAGGATCGAGGACGAGCACGTTCTTGACGGCCTCAGAAACGCGTTTCTGAAGGCGTGTTGCTCCTTTACCGTACTATATCTGGTCGAATCGATACTGATTTTGGCACGCCCGGGTATGAAGGTGCTAGTCGGATCCCGGCAGAGAAATCTGTCCGAACTCGTGGCCGCGGGGCAACTTAGCGGCTATTTCATTAGGCGGCGGAGCCGCCCACGCAGCGCTGAGCTCGTCGTAGTAACTAGATGCAGAGCGCCAAGGGGCTTCACAAGCTCTGGTGATAGAGGTTGACGATGCTCATCTTTGAGTGGCTTCGAGGCCATGCAACGTTTTTTGCAATAGTCATCTGTGCGCTCTTCGGACTTGGTTATGCTATGTTCGTTGAGTGGGATCAGCCACGAAAGACCGGGACCCGTCTAATGGCAGTCACTGCGATATTAATTTCAGTTGGTGGTCCGCCGATCATAACGTGGTTTGATAACAGGAACGCCGAAACTCGCGAGGCGCATCTGCGGGGCGTCGCAGTCGAAGCTGCGCGACGGTCTCAGAGGTCGTTTCAAATTCCGTTGAAACATGAAGGCGACGTAACTACGGGCGAATTATCTCATGCGGCTTTCTTGGAATCAAGCTCGCGGCGTAGCAAATTCCGGATCTCACGATGACCGTCGATGCG
>JAABUX010006599.1_pt1 | contig 13802 bp, 12 predicted proteins | sample 5561851 | NCBI WGS metagenome assembly JAABUX01 (sample SAMN10711883, study PRJNA513361) | rock metagenome | isolation source: Antarctica rocks | place: Antarctica: Victoria Land, Richard Nunatak red sandstone | collected 2016-01-03 | reverse complement strand
GCGCTCATTCAGCTCAGCCCACATCAGCCGGTAGCGCTCCGCGATCGCCGCCTCAGCATCACCCATGCCCTCCTGGTTCTACAATCAGTCCCGCAATCCTGCATATAATTTACCGACGGTTCCTAAGACGGCATTTGTCTTTCCCACCCCGCGACGCTGGGCCGGCGCGAGCGCCTGGGCAACGGCTCCTTCTGCAGAGAAGGTCTGGCAGACCGTAGAGGTGCTCGACGGGGATGACATCGAGGGATGGCTGGAGGTAACTCCTAGCGTCCACTACTGGATCTCAGAGCAGATCGGACTTCATCCCGGCGGAGTCGAGACCGCTGAGCGCTGCTGGCTTCGGTTCAGTCATCGGACTCATCCAGTTTTATCCCCCGCTTTCATCGTGGCTGGACGTCAGAGCGCCCGCGCCGACCTCTTGGCGCGGCTTGCCGAAAAGGCGATGGTGACGGGGGTCCGGGCGGCCTGGCGCGATGACGCTCTGGCATTTGTGTGTGCAGCCCTCGGCGCCGATTCCGAGGACGGCGCGCCGGACCAGCCCGCACTGGTTGTGTCGTCAGCCGAGGTGTGGCAGCGCCTGGCGACGTCTACCGGGGCCCTGACCCTCATCCCGCTGTTCGACGACCCTGACATCGCGCTGGCCACGTCAAACGGCAAGCACGTGGTCGTTCCGTTCGGCGCCGACGATGCCCAGACGCAAGATGCGATCGTGTTACCACCTCCTGAACGGTTCGCTGCGCAGGAGGCCCTTCGCGATGCGGGTATTGAGTTTCAGCTGGCGGATCGCCTCGCTGCGCTCGCGCGCCGGAGCATGCCGGCACTTGTTCGCCGCCTCTCTGTCAACCCAAGTTTCAGGCGTCCTGGCTGGAGTCAGCCGCCGGCCAGCGACATCCTTTCTCCTCTGATGCTGGTGGGGTCGTGGGCCGACAACGAACTCGACCACCAGGTCGTCAGCGCGATGGCAGACCGCCCCTGGGGTGAGGTTGAGCGCGCAATCCGAAGTGCCGCTGCATCCGAAAATCCGCCGTTTGTTGAATCGGGCGCGACGTGGCGGATCAGTTCGCACCAGGAGCTGTTCGAGCTGCTAGCCGGTTCCGTCACGACGAATGACATCCGACGCTGGGAGTCCTTGATCGTCCGAGTACTCTCAGAGGTCAATCCACTGGTCGACCTGACAGGCGACGATCGTATGTTGGCCGGCATCAAGCGGGCTGTCGAACCGACGGTCTCGAGCACGCTTCGGCAAGGTCTTGCCGAAGGCCTCGCTCTTCTTGGCTCACAGGGTAATCGGGTATTGGTCGGCACCACAACGTGCGCTGATGCGGCTCGCGCCGCGGCGGGCAAGATCCTGGACCTTGCTGACGCCGATAAGTCGGGCGCGCTCTGGCGGTCGCTGGCCCCGGAGCTCCCTCTCATCGCGGAGGCGGCGCCGCAGGTGTTTCTCCGTCACGTCCTGGCCGGCTCGGGAAGCGAGTCACCGATCCTGGCAACGATGTTCCGCGACGACGAGAGCCAGCAATCGGCCCTCGGGCTCGCGTCGCCGCACACCGGTTTGCTGTGGGCGCTTGAGACGCTGTGCTGGTCGCCCGACTATTTGGTGGACGCAACCCGCGCTCTCGCGCAATTGGCTGTGATTGATCCAGGGGGACGTCTCAGTAACCGTCCCCCACGCAGCCTTCTAAACGTGCTCGTACCGTGGATTCGGCACACCGGTGCGCCGCTCCCAGTCCGGATCAAGGCCATTGACCAGATCGTGCGTGACTTTCCTGAGTTCGGCTGGGAGCTGATTCTTGGGCTGTGGCCGTCCCGACGCGGCTTTGTGATGCCACCACACGCTCCGAGGTATAGGGATTGGCTGCCCGACCAGCGAAACGTTCTCGTTGCTGACTGGCTCTCGATCATTGACCACCTCGTCCAGCACGCAATCGATCTGGCGGACGGCATTGCTAGCCGCTGGGCTCAGCTCGTCGGGCAGCTGGGTGATCTGCCTCCGGGACACCGGGATCTCATGACGGCAGCTCTTGAGACGAGGGCGGCCGAGCTGGCGAAAGGGCCCGAGGACCGTTTGACGCTGTGGGAGGCCCTCAACGGCGAGACCGCTCGACACCGAGCTTTTCCCGAAGCGCAGTGGGCGATGCCGAACGAGGCGGTTGCTCGTCTCGAGGCGATCGCGCAAAGCGTCGAGCCAAGCGAGAGTGTGGAACGCCACAGCTGGCTGTTTGACTGGCACCCGGATATCGGGACCGTCAGATCGGACGATTTCAGCGAGTACGAGGCCGCCCTCCAACAGCTGCGCGAGGCAGCAGTAAGAGACAGCATGGAGACCGCCTCGATCGAAGGCGTTGGAAGGCTTGCGGAGCGCTCGGTCGTCCCGCGCCTTCTGGGGGAGTTCGTCGCTCAGCTCTTCGGCGACGAGGACCGCCCAACGCTGCTCGGGTGGCTGAAGGATCCCGGTCCCCGACGTGAGGTAGCCAGTGCTTGGGTTGTCGTCCGCGCGTACGCCGAGGGGGTCGGCTGGATCGCTGAAATCCTCCGGACTCTCGATGACGACGAGACCAGGTTGGCCGTCGCCGTGCAGTCACCTCACACAGCCGGACTGTGGTTAGTCCTCAGTGAGTCCTTCCCCTCCCTCGAGAACGAGTACTGGAAGCATGTCTCCCCGTACGGCATCCGCTCCGAGGACACCCCGGCCGCCGCCCAAGCGTTTCTGGAACATGACCGCGCCTGGGCTGCGGTCACCGCGCTGAGCTTGGAGATCCACCGTTCAGATCCGGAGGCCCCAAAGCTTGAGCCCAAGCTTGTACAAGCCACCCTCGAGGGCGCCGTCGCCGGTCGCGGCGAGCCCGAAATGCGCGGCGATTCTCTGGGCTACGAAATAGGCCTGCTACTCGACTATCTCGACTCTCAGAACACTGATTCCGGAATCCTTGCTCGTTTCGAGTTCGCGCTCTTCCCGATTTTCGAATACCAGCGAGAGCCGCGCGCCCTGTACCGGGCTCTCGGCGAGGATCCGGCGTTGTACGTCGACCTCCTATCAAGCCTTTACCGCGCGAAGGGCGAGCCACGGCAGACCCCGAACCCGCAGGCCGCTGCGACGGCAGAGCTCGCCTGGCGGGTCCTCCACAGCTGGCGCACGATACCTGGGCTTCAGCCCGACAACACGGTCGATAGCGAGCAGCTGGATCGGTGGGTCGAAAAGGCAAGATTGCGCTTGCGCGACCGTGATCGAGCTGATGTTGGCGACGAGCAGATTGGGGAGCTGCTCTCGGGGAGCCCGGAGGGGAGCGACGGCGCGTGGCCGGCCGAGCCAGTCAGAGACCTCATTGAGCGGATTGGAAGCAAAGAGCTTGAGAACGGCTTGCACATTGGCAAAGTGAACGCCCGCGGCGTAACGAGCCGCGGCGTCTACGACGGTGGGGATCAGGAGCGCGAGCTGGCCGGTCAGTTTCGAGAGTGGTCATCCCAAACCGCTGGACGGTGGCCGAGAACTTCACGGCTTCTCCAGGAGCTCTCGGAGTCATATGAACGCGATGCGGCTCGCGAAGACCTGCGGGCGCGTCAGGACGCCGACGCCGGTTGAGCTGCGTCGGGAGACTTGTCACCGTGAGACAGGGCACCCGCCGTTATGCCACCGCGACTACGCACGTGACGCGCGTCCGGTGGTTCGGTTTGTAGCTCACAATCCGCTTGTGTGCCGCGCGCACCGCCTCTTCCCGCTCGCACCCGTTCCCGACTCGGTTCGCGGGTGGCGTACCCCCGAAGCTAGTCGTGCTCTCGTCAAGCCCGCGGCCGACGATGGCGAACAGTTCCTGAGCGCCAGCTGGCTCGCGGACGATCGCATTCGCCCTCTGCTCGTGCGACGAGCGTGCAAGCGCCACGGCGACGCAGTGCTGTCTCTAGGAGGCGGGGCGTGTCGACCGCCCGGACGGTAGCTTCCTCCGCCGGCACTACGCTCGGCCGACGATCGCAATAGGGACCACGAGATCCGAGTAGGCGTCAAGAAGGCTGCCTGCGCGACCGAGTGCGACGAGAGATCAAGCCGCTTCGGCAGGGCGCGGCCAGCCCTTAACCTGGACGCATGTCGATCTCCTTCAGCGTTTTGGTTACCGAGCAGGACACCGCGATCGCGCAGGACGAATCGTGGCTTGGCTCGCATGACCACCTGAAGTTCCTCGAGGCAGCAGTTCATCAGATGCCCGAGCTTGTCGACGTCGCCGTCGTTTGGGTCGCGCCCGGCCAACCGGGCTACTGGGAGGCCGCGACGCGCAAGATCACTGCCGAGCGGCCCGTACCGATGGAGGGCTTCACACCCGAGTACCTCGCCAGGATCGTGCTGCTCGGCATCGTCCATGAGTCGCTACACGCGCGCTACAGCTCCCCGGCTCCGAAATACCAACGGCAAGTTCGGCGCCTAGACGCCCGGGTTCGCCGGCCGGTAGAGCGGCTGTTCAACCTCCTCGAAGACGGTCGCATCACGGTGCTAGGCAAGGCCGCCGAGCCCGACATAGCGGGTGGGCTAGACGAGTTCGTTGACGCGGCGGTTGAACAGGCACGCAGCCATGCCCGTGCAAATGCCGAGACCGTCGCCCCGAAGCGGCCGTCGGAGCAACTCTTCTACGCGGTTCAGGTCTACGCCCTCACCTCGCAGATACCGAGCCCGCTGCGCCCCGACGTCAAGAGGTCTGCCTAGCAGCGGAGCAGAAGTGCCGTGATTCGGTTAGTGGAAGTTCGCGGCTGGTAAGCGACGAGGATTCCAGTAGGGGTAGCGGCGCGGGCGCCAGCTCGAGAACTCAGGCGAGGACCGAGCCCGTCGAGACGGCCGCTTGCGGCCGGGAGCAGCAACATCGAGCACAAGCCGTGACGCTGGCGTGACTGCCGCGTGTTCGTGAAGGCAGGGAGCGCTTACTGTCGGTCGCGGGATGCTCAGAGCTGTCTCGAGCAGCCACAATCGAGTCGTGGCCAACGTTTTGATCGAGTTGCCCGGGGGCGAAGGGATCGTTCGCCGTGACGATGGCGATACCGTGCTCGCGCACGACGTCACCCTAGAATCGGGCCAGCCACTTCAGCCGTGGGACAGGTATCAGCCGGTTTGCATCGGGCTCAGCGATGACCGGATGCTGTTCGGTGGACTGCTCCCGCCCGGAGCGGTGAGCGTCGAGGCCGTCGAGGCGACGGGCATCCGGAAGGCCGCCGCGGTCGGCGGCGGCAGTTATGCGGTGATTTTTGAGGACGGGGAGCACAGCGAACCGGCCCTGGGCTACCGCGACGCGACGGGCGCGTTCGTCCACCGGCCGATGCCCGCCGAATACCCGCATCACCCGGTCACCGATGCAGAGGAGCCTTGCCCTGTGTGCGGGGCGATCCAGTACGACGAGTACTTCCCGACCGAGGAGTGGCGGGCCGGCCGAGGCACAAAAGGCACCGACACGTTCGTGCCCAGCCCACTCGTTGTCTGTCGCATGTGCGGGCATCAAGAGCAGGCCGGAGGGATCTTCCGCATGGGTCAGGCTGACAACGCGGACGAGGATGAGGTTGCCCGGGCTGCAAGGATGGCTCGCATCCGCGCGGAGCAGGCGGCGCAGCGTTGGTACTCCAACAAGATCACGCTGATGGCCGCCACGTTCGCGATCTATGCGGCCGAGGACTGGCCTGCGCGGATCAACGGAAGCGGCTCACACGGGGACGATCTCACGTGCCTAGCGATCGCCCACGCGGAGACGCTGCCCGACTCGATGTTCGTCCAGGCCGCGGATCGAGATCACGACCTCAATCGACCCGCACCAGCCGGGCGAGCTCGCCGTCGCCCGCGATACGTTTGCGTCGGGGATCGAGGCCGACGCGAACCGGCAACCCACCGACGGTCTCTCCGACGCCGCCCTCACGCTCTGGTTCCGCGCTGCCCGCCACCGGCGCGTGGCCGGTTCTCATGAAGCGCCGGTCAGAAACCGAGATCACGATCGGTGTGTGCGCGAGCCGTTTCTGACGGTCGGTACTCCAAACGCTCACTGGGTTGCCGTGCGTCGCCACCACGACGTGACGATCACGATCGCGGCGCGTGACATCGACCCGGCATCGCTCATCATCGAGCCGATCGCGGATCCGGAAGCTCGCCTCCTCAGCCCAGAGCCCGACCAGCCGTAGGTCGCTCCCGGCCCGGCAGAGGGCATCAGACCAGAAGTGCCAGGTCCACCGCCGCCATCCGGGCGACGCGCCCGCCAGGTTTGACCACAGGCTCAAAAGACGCGAAGAGCAGAAGCCGGCGCAAAGCGGCGCCCTGCCCGCCCACGCGGGACTGAGCCCGTTTCTGCCGTTTCTGATCGGGCGCCGGCGGAGCGGCAGCGTCGGCGTACCCGCTACTCGGTCACCAATCAGAAGTCTGCCGCGCTATCAAGAACACGTGCGAGACGATGGTCTGGACATCCGCCGACCCGAGCTCGCCGGGATCCGTCGGACAGGCACCGTGCGATGGTTCAAGGACGACAAGGGCTACGGGCGGATCACGGCCGACGATGGCGAGGTCCTCTTCGTCCACTTCGCGGCGATCGAGGTCGACGGCTATCGGGTGCTTGAGCCCGGTCAGCGCGTGAGCTTCGTGTGGAACGGTGGGATCCAGGATCACGGCCGTCACCGGGCCGAGTCGGTTCGTCCCGAGCCCTCGTAGCCGACGACTGGAGTGCTCCTTCGTCGCCAAGGCGGGTCCGCGACCGCGACTTCCGTTTCGCTGGACGCCAGCGCGAAAGCAGGAGCAGGACTGATCGTCCGGGACTGCGCCTAACAGTCGTTGATCGCAGCTTCCGTCCGGTCGAGCTTCTATCAATACGCAGATGGCCGGCCCACAAGACGGCGATTCTGCTTCTACTAACAGGCACGGTCCCGATTTGGTGGTCGCCGAGTACGCGGCCTGGGTAGCCGGACAGCCCCTCTCAGCCCGAACTCGCGAGGCGTACGTCGCGGCAGTCCACCCGTTCACGGCCTGGCTCGAGACCCGCGAGGGTGGCGTTGGCGAAGCGCTCGCGACGCCCCGCGGACGTGATCTCGCGGTGCGCGACTACAAGCGCCACATGAAGGTCGACCGCTGCCTGGCCGCGGCGTCGGTCAACCAGGCCCTCGCTGCCCTGGATCATCTGTTTCGCTTCCTCGGGCTCGGTGCGGCGATCGTCAGCCGCGAGGAGCTCCCGCGAGCGGCCCCGCGGGCGTTGGATGTAGAACAGCAGCGGGCGCTGTTGCGCGCGGCGGAGGAATCAAGCGCGCGTGACCGGGCGATCATCGGGCTGCTGCTGTTCACCGGGCTGCGCCTCTCGGAGGCCGCGGCCTTGCAGGTCGCTGACGTGCGGATCTCGGCGCGCAAGGGCCTGGTCGTCGTGCGCTCGGGGAAAGGCGACGCCTACCGCGAGGTCGACCTCAACGCGCTCGTGCGCGGCCTGCTCGACGAGTGGCTGGCCGAGCGCGCCAAGACCACGACGCCCGCCGAGTCGAGCTTCTTCGTGACGCGCTCGGGCCGGGCGCTCTCCTCCCGCTCGGTCGATCTCGCCGTCCGCCGTGTCGCCGGCCGGGCTGGCCTCGAGCTTTCGGCGCATGTGCTTCGGCACACGTTCGTGACGGGCCTTGTGCGCGCGGGCCATGACCTGGTGCTGATCGCCGAGCTCGCGGGGCACCGCCGCCTCGAAACCACCCGCCGCTACAGCCTGCCCTCGCAAGCTGACCGTCAACGAGCCGTCGCCGATCTGGAGGTCGATTTCTGATGCCCGTCGAGATTCTCAGCGTCACGCAGCGCGCCGAGTGGGAGCGCTTCCCCACGGAGATCGACGAGGCGGTACTGCTCGCGTTCTTCTCCTACGCCGGGAGCGAACTTGAGCAGATCGCCGAGCGACGCAGCGTCCATGGACGGTTCGCGATCGCCGTCGCTCTCGGGGCATTGCGCTGGCTCGGGTTCGTGCCCGCCGCGCTGGACGAGCTTCCGGAGACCGCGGCCGCGCTCGTCGCCAGTCAGCTCGTCGTCGAGCTCTCAGCGATCGATCCGGCCAGGTTGAACGGCGAACGCGACGCGCGCGCTGAGCAGCTCGCGCACGCGATGAGCATCGGCCGCTTCCGCGCCTGCGAACCCCAGGATCTCGAGCAGCTGCGAGTCTGGCTGGGCGAGCGGGCGCTCGAGCACGACGGGCCGCTCGCGCTGCTGCGCAGCGCTGTCGACTGGCTGCGCCGCCAGCAGCTCGTGCGTCCCGGGCTGACGGTGCTCGAGCGGCTCGTCGCGACCGCCCGCGGCGACAGCGAGCGCGAGAACTACCGCCGGGTCAAGCCGCTGCTGATTCCCGAGCTCGAAGCGGCCCTCGACGATCTCCTGGTCGTCGCGTCGGAAGAGGTGGCCGCACCATCAAGGCGCTCGGCCAGGAGACCCGGTCAGTCGCGCGGATCGGCGTCGATCGAGAAGCTCGAACTGCTGCGCTCGCTCGGCGCCGAGCGCTGGGATCTCGAGATGATCCCGCCGAACCGTCGGCGGATGCTCGCGCAATACGTCCGACATGCCAGCAGCCAGGCGATCAGTCGCCGCGACCCCGCGTTCCGCCATCCGGCGCTGCTCGCGTTCTGCGCCGAGGCCGCCGCGCGCGTGACCGACGAGATCGTCGACCTGTTCGGCGACGGCGTCGCGATCCAGCACGCCAAAGCCAAGCGTGCCCTGGTCCAGCAGAAGCTCAACGTCGCGACCAGCGCGAACGCCTCGGTCGTGCTGCTCGGCGAACTGCTCGAGATTCTCCTCGACCCCGCGATTCCCGACCAACGGGTGCGCCAGGCGATCTGGGAACGCGCGACCCCCGAGGAGCTGCAGCTCGCGCTCGAGCTCGCCGAGGAGATCAAGCGCCCCTTGGAGGACACCCATCTCGAGCAGCTCGGCGATCGCTACCACCAAGCCAGGGACTTCGCACCGCGCGTCTCGCCGCACTTGAGCTTCGAGCGAACCCGGACGGTGAGCCCGTGCTCGCCGCGGTCGAGCTGCTGCGCGAGCTGAACCGCCGCAACGGACGCCGCCTGCCCGACGACGCGCCGGTCAGCTTCGTTCCCCGCAGCTGGCGGCCCTACGTCAACGCGCCCGGTGGCGGCCTTGACCGTCGCCACTGGGAGCTGTGCCTCCTCAGCGAGCTACGCGGCTCGCTGCGCGCCGGCGAAATCTGGGTCGTGGGTAGCCGCCGCTACACCGACCCCGAACGGTTCCTGATCCCCCGCGCCGACTGGCCCACGACGCGACCGGAGGTCGTCGCCGAGCTCGAGCTGCCCAACACGGCCGGCGAGCGGATCGCCCAGGTGCTCGAGCGTACCGAGCAGCACCGGGAGATCCTCGACCGCAACCTGGCGAGCGGTGACGCCGAAGTCACGATCGGCGATCAGGGCAACCTGAGCGTGAACCGGCTGCCCGCCGAGCCGCGCGAACCGGCCGTCGATGATCTCGCGCGGCAGATCGCCAACCAGCTACCCGTCATCGATCTGCCAGACCTGCTGATCGAGGTCGCCAGCTGGTGCGGCTTCACCGACCATCTCACCCACGCCGGCGGCGCGACGCCTCGTCGGCCCGATCACGCCCGCCACCTGTTCGCGGCGATCATTGCGCTGGCGTGCAACCTCGGAACCGGCCGGATGGCCCGCGCGAGCGATCTCTCGCCAGCGCAGATTGGCTGGACGAGCGAGTGGTATCTGCGCCACGAAACGCTCGAAGAGGCGACCGCGGCGATCGTCGACTACCAGTTCATGATCCCGCTCGCCCAGCGCTTCGGGACCGGGAAGCACTCCAGCAGCGACGGCAAGCGCCGGCTCGTCAGCCCCGACAGCCAGCAAGCCCGCGCCCTCCCGCGCTACTTCGGTCGCGACCGCGGCCTCACCCACTACGCCTTTGTCAGCGACCAGCACACCCACTTCGCCACGCGCGTGATCCGCACGACCGTCCGCGACGCGAGCTACGTCCTCGACGGCATCCTCGACAACAAGAGCCAGCTCCCGATCCAGATCCACAGCACCGACACCGCCGGCTACAGCGACATCATCTTCGCCCTCTTTGACCTCCTCGGCCTCCGCTTCGCACCCAGGCTCGCAGGCCTCGCCGACACCCGGCTCTGGCACGGCGGCCAGATCAGCGACACCCCCGCCGGGCGACTGCTCCGCCACCGCATCCAGCGCGGCCTGATCGCGGCCCACTGGGACGAGCTGCTGCGGCTCACCGGCTCCTACGCGGCACCGTCACGGCAAGCCTGCTCGTCGGCCGCCTTCACGCGCAGCAGCGCCGCAGCACGCTCGCCGCCGCCCTGCAGGACTACGGTCGGCTCGTCAAGACCGAGTTCATCCTCGGCTACCTCACCCAGCCACCACAACGACGCGGCATCCACCGCCAGCTCAACAAAGGCGAGAGCATCAACGCCCTCGAAGACGCCGTCTTCTACGGCAACGAAGGCCGCATCCGCCTCCACGGCCTCGACCGCCAAAGCACCCAAGCCGCCGCGCTTGCGCTCGTCTCCAGCGCCATCGTGACGTGGAACACCCACCAGATGAACGAGATCATCAACCGCGAGCGCGCCGCCGGACGGCTCCCCACCGATGTCGACCTCGGGGGCCTCTCGCCGGCGATCCACGCCCACCTCAACATCAACGGCCGCTACCACATCCACCCCGACCGGCCGCCGCGGCACCACGCCCAGCCGGCCATCAGCACCAGCGGACTAGCTATCTACCACTAACGCGCCGAGCTGGCTTCCACTAACCGAACCACCGCATATCTGCTCCGCTGCTAACCAGACCCCGGGGAGTATCTTCGCCTTCAAAATGCACCCCTAGATGCGTCTGGGGTGACGACTTAGCCCCTGAGGAAGTCGAGCCAGGGCTTGCACGTCCACAGCGTGCGGCGACGTGGCGCCACCGATGCGGCCATCTCCTCAGCTGACTGAGCTCGGGTTCCTCGAAGGCTGCGCGGGCACGCTCCCATACCTCGTCAGGCACATGCCCGTCGGCCACCAGGCTCATCGCCTCGCACAGCGCGAGCGCGGCGCGCTCGCGCTCGCTGTACAGCAGGCTCTCGCGCCACGTGTCGAGGCCGTAAAGCCGTGCTTCGCTCTCGCCGGCAGCGCGGGCGCCCTTCCAATGCATGTCGATGCAGAACGCACAGCCGTTCATCTGGGAGGCGCGCAACTTGACCAGCTCGCGCAAGTGCTGAGCGAACTCGATCGACGCCTCGAGCTTGATCATTGCCGCGTACGGCCTGGGCGCGAGCTGTGAGAGCTGCATCCGTCCTGCCGGGATTGTCTTGATCATCGGGTTCTCCAGTTTTCAGTTCGGACGGTCGCTCTTTAGACGACGCGGACCGGTTCGTTGTGACATCGCCGCAGAGCCGACGGTGGCGGCGAGGCGCTGAAACGCCCGGCCGCCCCGGCCGCGGATCAGCTCTCACATTCAGGTTTCGGCAGGTCGCGGGGCCAGGCGGGCCGGGATGCGGGGGGTCTATGGCTTTCCCAGCACGCCTCGGAACGCGATCCGGCGAAACCGGAGCGCAGACCCCGCTGGCGAGTTCAACCTCGCCGGCGGAGATCCGAATTCCGACCGCATACGTAGCGTTCGCTGATAGCGACCGTCGCGGCGGACTCCCAGCGACCGACAGAGGATTCGGCGCGGCAACTCTAGGGGGCGAGGGTGTAATAACCCCCGGGGGTCGAATCAACAACGGTGATCACGCACCGACGCCTTCATCGGTCGCTCGGTTCCGGGGGCTGGGGGATGCTCCCTGGCGTGCCGCGAGCGTTCCAAGTTTCTCGGGGTTGCGGACGACGTCGATCTCGGTGATTCGACCCTGGTCGACCATGAAGGAAACGACGCTCGGCGAGTCGCGCGCCTCCAGCAACAGCCCGGGTGCGCCGTTGATCAGGACGGGAAATGCCCGGAACCGCGCGCGGGGGTTGCGGGCCAATGCGGTGACGATGTGCGCGACGCGCTCCGCGCCGGTGAAGACCTTGCGTGCCGCGTTCACCAGGCCGCCGCCGTCGGCGCGGAACGTGACCTCCGGGTCGAGCAGCTCGAGCAGCGACGCGATGTCGCCGTTCTCGGTCGCGGCGAGGAACGCCTCGACGACCTCGCGCTGCTCCTCGGCGCTGGCGGGGTAGCGCGGGCGGCGCGCCTCGACCGCGTGGCGGCCGCGCGCCGCCAGCTGGCGCGTGGCCTGCTCTGTTCGACCCACGACGCGCGCGACCTCGGGGAACGAGTACCCGTACACGTCGTGCAGCAAAAAGGCGCTTCGCTCGGCCGGGGAGAGCGACTCGAGCACGATCAACAGCGCCATACTCACGGACTCGTCAAGGTCGACCCGGCCCGCGGGATCGCCGGCCAACGGCCCGGCATCCACGAGCGGCTCAGGGAGCCACGGGCCCACGTAGCGTTCGCGCCGCGCTCTCGCTGAGGTCAGGGCGTCGAGCGCGAGCCGGCTGACAACTGTTGTGAGCCAGGCGCGCAGATCGCGGATCTCGCCTCGGTCCGCGCCCACCAGACGAAGCCATGCATCTTGGACCACATCCTCGGCTTCACCGAGGCTGCCGAGGTGGCTGTAGGCGACGCGCAGAAGGTAGGGCCGGAGTCGCTCGAATTCCGACGCCGTCTGTTCGTCTGTCGTGCGTTCGCCGGGATCATGCTCATCTGAAATCCTCCACCGTTGTCAAGGGTTGCAACTAAGCTAAGACGACGTAGCCCTTCGCGATGTGACATCAACTCCGGGCGCTTGCGCACCCGTCGGAGATCTCCGCTGGTGACAGCCGGTGGCGACCTGGTAGGCGCGGTTGAAAGAGGTGGTGGGTCCGCCGGTCGACAAGCGTCACCTCAACGGGCGTGGGGCACGCCTTAACGGCGCGCGAAGGCCGCCGAGACCACCGGCCACGACCATCACGCGACGTGGTAAGTGGGACTTCGGGTCGGTTGCGGCGAGCCTCCGGCAATCAGGCGGATCGGCGGGGGGGAGCGGCGACGGTCCGGAGGTGCCCTCCAACGAGGCACCAGCACCGGCGTCGATATCCGATCATCAGTCAGTGCTCGTTTCACGAACACGCGGCAGTCTCGACATCATCCCGGCTCGACCTCAACGCTGCCGCTGCCGGCTTAGCCTCAATCCACCGCGGCGCTCGGTGCCGGGCGGATTTTTGTGCTGATGGCTGGGTTTGGCGATTGGATTCTGGAGGCTGGCGGTGAGACCGGCGGGGGGCCTTCGGCCTATCCGGCGGGGTGGGGCGGCTCTCGCGGACGTGTTCGGGGCAGCGGTGAGCGACCCGGTGGCGGTCGGGGTGGTCTGGAGGGAGCTGATGTGGCGATGTCCGGGCTCCACGGCCCGCTCGATGGGTCAGGTGAGCGCGGGGAGCGCGCGGATGCGGGTGAGCGCAGCGAGCCAGTCGGTTTTCCATGGCCAGCGGGCGGGGAGGTGCAGCGTGATCTGGCGGGCATGTCGGGTCAGGCGTCCGGGCATCGCGAGCATTCGCTTGCGGTTGGTGTGAGCGCGGCGGGGGGTGCTGGCGGGCAGGCCGAGCAGCTCGGTCCAGCGCAGGAGGTTGTGCGCGATCGCGGCGATCACCGTCCAGGCGGCGTTGGCGTTGAACTGGCCCGAGGGGGCGTGCGCGAGCGCTTGGTCCAGGAGATCGCGGACCTCGAGCTCGATGTTCGCGTGATCGCGATTCCCGGCCTCGACGATGGCAAGGGTCTCGGTGCGGTTGGTCAGCGCGGCGTAGTGGCGCCAGGTGGGGAACAGCTGCGCCTGGGCGCCGGTCAGGCGCACGCGGCGCACGACCAGGCGCTCT
>JAABUX010006598.1_pt1 | contig 13802 bp, 11 predicted proteins | sample 5561851 | NCBI WGS metagenome assembly JAABUX01 (sample SAMN10711883, study PRJNA513361) | rock metagenome | isolation source: Antarctica rocks | place: Antarctica: Victoria Land, Richard Nunatak red sandstone | collected 2016-01-03 | reverse complement strand
TGCGCATCCGTCCGTCGCCGGGCGCGCGCGTGTTTGGCGGCACGCCCTCCACCGCGAGCGGGACCAGTCCGCCGCGCACGGCGGTCCACGCGGCGGTCAGGCTGCGCGAGGCGATCGGGCGCGCGCTCTCCAGCGGCGGCCACAGGTCCGCCTCGACCACGCGCCCATGCGGCGTCACCCAGAGCGTGGCCGCGTCGAGGGCGGTCGAGCCGACGCCGACCCACCCGAACTCGAGCTCGCGTATCCCGCCGGGTAACCCGCTGTGCTCGATCTCCCGGAGCGGCACGCGGCTCCCCGGCCAGCCCAGGCCGGTCAACCAGGCGCGCGCGGCGGCGACGGCCGCCGCATTATCGATCCACATCTCGCGGGGCGAGCGCATCAGGCGCGGGTACGACGCGTCATGGTAGACGACCTCCCCCGTCGCCAGAGACACGGCGAGGCTGTGCACGGGCCGCGCGGAGGGACCGCCGCCATCCCCTGCCACGAGCCACGTTGCGCCTCCGCGTCGCGCGCGATAGGAGGGCGCGCGGATGCCTAACCGGCGCGCCAGGGTCAGGACGCGCGCGGGCGACGCGGCGATGCTCGCGCCCAGGCGGAAGGCTTCGAGCCGGAACGGGCGCACCGGCAGGGCCGCCATGCTGAGGCGCACGCGGCCGGCATAGGCGCGGCCAGCGATCGCACTTAGACCGATCGTGGAGTCCGGCGACCCGGCGGCGCGGGCGACGGCGGGCGACGGGAACCCTTGCAGTAAGTCGGCCACACCGGGCTGAGGCGGGCTCCAGGAGAGCGACAGCGTGCGCCCGGCGGGCGAGCGATGCTCGAGCACGACGAGCGCGCTCAGAGAGCCGAGCACGAGCGCGGCGATCACCGCGATGGCGACAAGGGCGCGCGCGCGGCGCGGTCGGAGCCGCGAGGCCAAGATGGTGAGCGGGAACCCCTCGTCGCGTCTGGCGCCGACTATCGCCGCGTCCGGCGCCAGGCGGGCGCGCAGGCGGGCCACGAACGCCGGGTCCGGCCGCTCGACCGCGGCGCGCCGGCGCAGCAGCGGCCCCATGTCCGTCAGCGTCCGCTCCAGATCCTCCTCGGAGTGCGTCCCATCGCTCTTACGTCTTGCCATCGCCCACCGCCTCCTCGTGTAGCCGCGCGCGCAGCACGGTAAGCGTTCGCCGCAGCAATTGCTTGACGGCGCCCTCACTGCGGCCCATGCGCGTCGCGACGGCATCGAAGCTGAGGTCATCGTAGAAGCGCAGCCGCACCACGCGCTGCCCGTCGGTCGGCAGCGCCGCCAGATGCTGCTCGATCCAGTCCGCGCACTCCCACTCCTCGATCCAGCTCTCCGCCGCGGACTCCCTGGCCGCGGCCTCATCCTCGAACGAGGCGAACGCGCCGTCCGCTCGGAGAGGAACAGCGGCGGGGCGCCGCGCGCGATTGGCCGCGGCGTTGGCGGCGATGCGCAGCAGCCACGCGGAAAACGGCTGGCCGCGCTCCTCGTAGCGGGCGATGGCGCCGAGCGCCCGCTCGAAGGTGTGCGCCGTCAGGTCTTCGGCCTCCTCGCGGCTCGCGCTATGCGTGGCGCAGAACGCGTAGATGCGCGCCACGTAGAGATCGTAGAGGGCGGCGAAGGCGGCACGGTCGTGACGCGCCCGCGCAATCAGGCCGGGGTCGGCTTCGCGGCGTACCCGCGTGATCGGGGGAGACTCGGCTTCCTGACGCGTCGGTCCTCCTCTCCCCCACGACCTTGCCAGGCGCGTCCCTCCCTTTGAGGAGAACCCGAGCCCTACCCGGTAAAGACATGCGCGCCGGCTGCGTCACTTTTTGGGGAGCCGGCGTGTTTACCTCGATGTAGAGTGTGCGTATGGGCTGTCACCGTTAGGATACTCTACGATGGGATCTATTTGTCGACAAGCGAACGGCAACGAATAAGCAGCGGTGCGCTGGCTTCCTCGGCGCCGATGTAAGGCGAGACGGACGATTGAGCGCGCCGCGTAGGGCGCGAGAGAGGGATAGTCATGGCCGATAGGGGAGACGGGCAAGGTTCGCGGGGCGCGGGGCGCGGGGCGATCGACGACGGGGAGCAACATGGCGCGGGCGGCCACGGCGGAGGCGGTCGGCACCTTCCTGCTGGTCCTGGTAGGGACGGCGGTGGCCACGGCCGCGACCCTGGGCAAGAACACGGCGGGTCCGGCCTACGACTCGCTGGCCATCGCGCTATCCTTCGGCCTGGTGCTCACGGCGATCGTGGCCGCGCTGGGACAGGTCAGCGGCGCGCACGTCAACCCGGCGGTGACACTGGGGCTGGCGGTGACGGGCAAGTTTCCCTGGCGCTACGTGCCCGCCTATCTGGTCGCGCAGGTCATCGGCTCCATGGTCGCCGCCTTTGCCGTCTGGGCGGCGTACGGCCAGCAGGCCTATGACAAAGCCCACCTCGGCACCCCGTCGCCCGTCCATGGGGCGACCGAGTTGCAAGGCGCCCTGGTCGAGGCGCTGATCGCCTTCCTGCTCGTGTTCACCGTCATGGCGGTGGCCACCGATAAGCGCGCCCCGGCCGGTGTCGCCCCCCTTGCCATCGGTTTCGCCCTGGCGGGAGGCGTACTCCTGGGCGGCCCCGTCAGCGGGGGCGCCGGCAACCCGGCCCGCGCGATTGGGCCGATGCTGGTCTCGGCGACCTACCCGAGCGTCATTATCTACATCCTTGGTCCCATTATCGGAGGCATCGTCGCCGCGGTGCTCTACGACCGCGTCGTCGGCGCGGGGTTCACGCCGCAGACGAGCGTGGCCGATCAGTCCGCCGACCCCGTTGCTACCCGTGCCGGCGCCGCGCGCTGAGCGTCGATGCATAGAGCCGTCGGGCGATGACGTGTTCGTGGAGCTGTCACCCGTGAGCGCGTCATCGCCCGCACTATGGTATGCTCTACCGGACGCCGACGCTGCTGGAGCGCTGCCCGTGCTCAACGAACTCCCTCCATTGCGGGAAGGACAAGTGCATTGGCCATACGTGTTGCCGTACTAGATGACGACCCTGCCTTCCTCGCCCTGCTCGGCGAGGTACTGGCGGACGCCGGCTACGCGCCCGCTCTCGTCCATGCCGGCGTCGGAGTAGAAGAGGCCTTGCGCCGTCTCGCCCCCGAGGCCATCGTACTCGACATCCCGGCGCGCGATCCAGCGGCAAACTGGCGGATACTGACGATGATCGCACGGGACACTTCGCCGCGTGGTATGCCCCTAGATCGTGTGCGCGGACGGGACGCCGGAGGTCGAGAAGCGTCTGCGCGCGTTGCTCCGCCAGGACGACATCGTGCTTTCCAAACCGTTCGCGCTGGCCGAACTCCTCACGGCCCTCGACCGCTTCGGACGAAAGCCCCGTGCGCGCGCTTACGTCAGCGCGGATGAGGCGGATTGACGGACGACCGTTCCGAGGCACTGCAACACATGTTAAGATCATGCATGGTGAAGGAGTAGCGTCCGATGTCCAACTCACCGCCACGACAGCCTGATGGAACGCCGGAGGAGCAGCGTCTGCCCGCGACCGGCGCCATGCTCAAGGAGACGCTACAGCTCTACCGGGCGGACGCACTGCGGTTCGTGGCCGTGGTCGCCGTGCTCAACGTGCCCTTGCAGCTCGTGACCGCGCTGCTGAACCTGACCGCGCCGCGCATCCCGCCGCTCGCGGTCTCCGCGCTGGTGAACCTGCCATCCCTGCAGGGATCGACGTTCCGGCTTGTACACCCGGTCACGGCGGCGCACGTCGCCGCCATCGTGGAGATCGCCGTCCGCGCTATCGGCGGCCTGGCGCTTTCGTCCCTGGTCGGAGTGCTGACCACGGCCGCGCTGGCCACGATCATCGTGGGCCGGATGGAAGGGCGCCCCGTTGGCGTGGGCGCGGCCTATCGCGCGGTCACGGCCCGGCTGGGCGCGCTGCTGGCCGCTTTCTGCTGGGCGGCGATCCGCTTCGCCATCTTATTCCTGCTCTGTCCCACGATCGTGGGGCTTGTCGCGTTCATCTACGTCCTGGTGGCGTGGGCGCTCATTCCGCAGGCCGTGATGCTGGAGGGCAGCGGCGGCGGCGGGGCCAGCGGGCGCAGCCGCCGCCTGGTCAAAGGGCACTGGCAGCAGGCGTCCAACCTCTTCATCGTCGTGGTCGTCCTGGTCCTCGTGCTGATCGGCGTCCCCCCGGCGCTGCTGGCGGCCGCGCTCAGCCACGCGCTCGGCCTCCCCTCTCCGCTGCTGCAAACCGCGCTGAGTATCGTAATCGCCCTGATCGTGCAGCCCGTCGCGGCCGCCGCAACGACGGTCCTCTACATTGAGTTGAAGGCGCGCGCCGCGGCAGCGCCCCTCCCCAACGCCGCGTAGAGGAACGCGCCTTGCCGGTCTCGTGCCAGCTCATGGTACGGATCGTGCACTGATACCACGACAGCGCAGGTGCGAGGCATGTGCCCCCTTCCCTGAGAGAGGGGACTCGTACCGCAGCCCCGAGAGCACCTCGGATAAATAGAAGGAGACGTACGTACATGGCACGAGCTATCGCAGGGCTTTTCCCCGACCGCATGTCGGCCGAGCGAGCCATCGAGGACCTTAAGAGCGCGGGCATCGACCCCAATCGCATCGGCGTGGTGATGCAGGACAAGAAAGAGACGCAGCAGGTCACCGAGGAGCACGGCACGCACTCAACCGAGAGCGCCATCGGCGGCAGTATCATCGGCGGCACGGCCGGCGCCCTCCTGGCGGCCACTGGCGCGCTGGTTATCCCTGGCATCGGCCCCTTTGTCTCGGCGGGCATCCTGGCCACGTCCCTCGTCGGTGGAGCAGCGGGCTGGCTGGTCGGTGGACTGGTGGGCCTGGGTATCCCCAAGGAGGAGGCCCAGTATTATGAGGATCGCGTACATGCCGGCAGCGCTCTGGTGACGGTGGACGCGCAGGGGGCGCAGGGCCGCGAGGCCGAGGTGCGCCAGATCATGCTGCGCGACGGGGCCGAGGACCTGCAGGACCGCGGCTACGGCGGCGGCTATGACCAGACCGCGACGGTGGCCGCGGCGCCTCAGCAGCAGTATGTTCAGACCGCTCAGCCGGTACAGCAGCCGGTGCAGCAGGTCCAGACGCAGACCCAGGGCGGCGACCTCCGCATCCCGGTGGTGGAGGAAGAGTTGACCGTCGGCAAGCGCCAGGAGGAGCAGGGCCGCGTCCGCATCCACAAGGAAATCGTGACCGAGCAGCAGAACGTCCCGGTGACGTTGCGGCACGAGGAGGTCGTCGTGGAGCGCGTTCCGGTGACCGGCCAGGGTACCGCCGATCTGTCAGGCGCCTTCCAGGGCCAGGATATCGTGGTGCCGGTGATGGGCGAGGAGGCGGTCGTCGGCAAGCAGGCGCATCAGGTCGAGGAGGTCCGTCTGCGTAAGGAGGCCGTGACCGAGAACCAGCAGGTCAGCGATACCGTGCGCAAGGAGCGCGTCATCGTCGACGGCGTCGAGGACCAGGGCACGACCGGGACGGGTCAGGGTACGACTCGCCGCTAGCACTCGATGGCATGGGACACCAATACCTATGCTACCGTATTGTCACGGCGAGGATAAAAGGACTGGCGCCGGCCGGCGCTAACCCCAACGCGACAAGGGCCGGGTACCACATTGGTACCTGGCCCTTATTGCGCCTCCACGCAAGGGGCATCGCTAGCCTCCTTCCGTGTCCCGCAGGGGCAGCCACACTGTGAACGTCGCTCCCTCCCCTTCCGTGGATACAACCGCGATGCGTCCGCCGTGCGCCGCGACCAGCTCCTGGCAGATGAACAAGCCCAGCCCCAGACCGCCCTGCGACGGCCGGTCGGCGTGCGCGACCTGGTAGAAGCGGGAAAAGAGATGGGGCAACTGATCGGCCGCGATACCCGGGCCGTGATCCTGCACATCCAGCGCGCTATCACCGCCGACGCGCCGTATCCGCACGTCGATGGGGGTCTTGCTCGGCGCGTGGGTGATAGCGTTGGTGAGCAGGTTGAACAGCACCTGTTCCAACCGCCCCGCGTCCCCGTGTACCCACAGAGGCGTAGCGCCCGCGGCGAGACCGATTGTGTGGCCGGGCGGCAGGTCCCGTGCCGTCTCCACCACCCGCGCCACGAGCGGGACCAGGTCCAACGGGACACGGTCGAGCGTGAGCTTGCCGCTCTGCAAGCGCGCCACGTCCGTCAGGTCGCGCACCAGCGCTGCCAGCCGTTTCACCTGCCCCAGAGCCTGCGTCGCGTAGCGGACGAGGCGCTCATCGTCGCTTGCACGGTGCGCGCGGAGGAGCAGGAGATCCAGGTAGCCCTGGATGGAGGTCAGCGGCGTGCGCAACTCGTGGCTGGCCAGCGAGAGGAACTCATCCTGCAAGCGGCGGTGCTGGCTGGATAGGGTGATGTCGCGGATGACCACGACGGCGCGCCCCGCGCCCTGATCGGGGAGCGGCTGCCCGTTGGCCTCGAACCAGTGCCGACTCCCATCCGCGGCCGTCAAGGTGAACTCCAGGCTGAACGTCTCGCCCCGCGCCGCCCGCGCCCACGGGGTCTCGTCGGACGGCAGCGGCCGTCCCCGCGCGTCCTCCGGCGCGAGGAAGAGGCCGGCGCCACTGACCATCCGCTCGTAGGCCGCATTGGTACGCACGGTCGCTCCCGTCCCATCGACCACCAGGACGGCATCCCCGATGCCGGCCAGGATCACCGCGAGTTGCGCCCGCTCGACCTCCAGCGCCGCGGCCAACTCCTGCTCACGCAGGCCGGCGATGAGCAGTTGCTCGTTGACGTCCCGCAGTTCCGCCGGACTCGGCGCGACGGGCGTGCTCTCTGACGGCGACGCTTGTGGCCTTTCCTGACCACCACCACGCGCGTCGCCCTGCTCGCCCCGCGGCGGGGCGCCCATCGGTCCCTCTCGTTCAGCCATACGTTCCTCACGGGTCCGTGGCGGCCACGGGGCAACCCTCACCCCCAACCGCGGGGCAACCCTCACCCCCAGCCACGGGGCAACCCTCACCCCCAGCCCCTCTCCCGACCGCGGGAGAGGGGAGCTTCTGCCCAGTGCCTGGGCGTATGCGATACGCCTCTACGGCCCACTGCCTACCGCAGCGAGCGCGCTACTGGTCGGTAGACGGCGCCGGCCTCCTCGCGCCGCTCGCCATAGCCCAGACCGACGAGGCGGTCGAGCGCGGCGGTCAGATCAGCCTCCCCCAGCCCGGTGCGCCGCTGCAGATCGCCGGCCGTTGCCTCCCCCACCTCGAACAGCGCCTCCAGCGCCAGCGTCTCGCGGTCGGTCAGCCCGGGGTAGGCGGGCTGACCAGCCCCCGCGCGCAACGCGGCCGTGGCGGTACCGGCGCCCCGCAGGTCCCACAGGCTCTGGCGCACAATCAGTCCCTGCCCCGTGATGTCGTACAGCCACAACTCCTTGCTGTGGTCGCTGTTGCGCATCTTAATCACAGCCAGACTCTTGCGCAGCTGCCCCTCGATCTCGACGTGGCGCAGCAGGATGATGTCGTCGGATAGGAACGAGATGATATAGGGGCTGAAGCGCAGCTCGTCGGTCGTCTGCACGATCTCCATGGTCATCAGCACGGTGATGCCGGTCCCGGTGAGCGCCCCCACCAACCGGTACAGCGACTCGCGAAAATCCTGCCGGAAGTCCGGCGCCAGCGCCAGCTCGAAGCCGGACACGGAGTCAATGGCCACCCGCCGCGCCCCGATCCGCGCCACCGCCTGCCGGATCGCCAGCAGCGTCTCGTCCGGCGAGAGGTCTAGCGGCCGGATGTAGACGACGGCGAGGGTCCCCTGACGCTCCATGCCTTCCAGGTCCAGGCCCAGACTCTGGGCGCGCCGCATGTACTCCTGGGGGTGCTCCTCGAAGACGGCGATGACCCCCGGTTCGCCCTGCCGCACCCCCGCCGCGATAAATTGCGTGGCCAGCACCGACTTGCCCGTGCCGGAGGGGCCGCTGACCAGCACCGCGTCCCCCGCCGGGAGCCCCCCGCCCACCAGCGCGTCCAGGCCCGGCACCCCGGTGGCGGCCCGGATCGCTATCGATGACAGCCGATCGGTCCGCTCCAGGCTGGCGGTGATGCGCGGGAACACCTGGAGGCCGGCCCTGTCGAGCCGGACGGTGTGCAGCCCAGGCATCGGCTCCTGCCCGCGCATCTTCACCACCTGCAGCTTGCGCACCACGGAGTTGTGGTCGGTGACTTGCGAGAGCCAGACGACGCCGTCGGCTACGGTGAACACCGGGTCGCCGCGCAGGTCCTCGTCACGATAGTTGCCGAGCAGGAAGGTCGTGGCCTGCCAGCTCGTGAGGTGCAGGGCCAGGCGCTGCACAAAGTCCCGGACGTCCGGCGCGCCCGGCCCCCGCCCGCCCGCCGCGCGCGCGATGTTGTGGAAGGAGTCGAGCACGACGAAGTCCGGGCTGCTCTCCTCCACGCGGCGCACGATGTCCGCCAGCACCTCGTCCAGGCTCTGGGTCAGGACCGCGTCGCTCAGGTTGATGAAGCGGATGCTCTCGCCCACCTTGGCCGGGTCGAAGTAGGCCATCTGCTGCTGGTAGCGCAGCATCTTGAGCGCCGGCTCGCCCATCACGCTGAAATACAGCGCGCGCCGCGCCGGGGAGGCCAGGTTGAACAGGGTCTGGTGGGCCAGCGTGGTCTTCCCGACGCCGGGAGCGCCGGCGATCACGTTGCAGGAGTATTCGGGCAGCCCGCCCCCCAGGACCTCGTCGAGGCCGGGGACACCCGTGGGCAGCCGCGCGATGGCCACGCGTGCTGTCTCGTTCTGGCTCATGCTCGTCCCTCCGCAGTGTCCTGAGCGTCCGTGAGCTCCGGCCAGGCCTCACCGATCAGGCGGACCGCCAGGCCCTCGCCGATAAACGTCACCAGCAGCCCGACGACGTGGGCCAGGATAGCGGTCAGGCCGGCCTCGACCACGGCTGGATCGCCGTCGCTGGCCAGCGCAAACTCCCGCACCCCGCGCAGGCCGCCCTCCGCCCCCGCCGCTTCGCGCAGGTCGACCGTGACGCGCTCCAGGCCGGGGACCTCAACCCGCGCCAGGCGCACCGCGCGGGCCACGAGGGTGGTATAGCCGGTGATGCCAACCAGATCGTTCAGCCGGCCGCGCAGGCGCGCGTCGGCGCGATCGGCGGCCTCCGCCAGCGCGGCTGGCTCCCGATGCCCCCCGGCTTCGTGCAGGAGCACGCGCCGCGCCAACGCCCGCGTGGCCGGCGACACCTCAGGCATGAGCCCTCCTTCGGCCAGTTCGATGTCCTGGTCCTCTGCCGCCACTTGCTACCCCGGAGTAGCACTCGTGAGTCGAGCGCCCTCCGTGGCATGCCCCATTATATATAGAAAAATCGTTGGCGCGCAGAAGGTCTGGGACGACGGGGAGCGCGGGCGGCTCGCCCGCCCGGGCCCCGCGGCAGCCTCGTGAGCGTCGTAGCCACCGTCGTGGAGGCGATAGATGCGGGCAGGCCGCCCGCGCTCCCCGTGGCCTTGTCCCCCAACCCCAGAGCTTCTGCGCGCCAAGGGAAAATCACGTATAGAAACAAGGAGCGCCGCGCCGACCGGACGGCGGTGGCACGAGGGTTGCTTTACGACAAGCGGCCTGCTATGTACCACAAAGGTTTTACGGGTGACGGAACGCCCACCAACGTCGCCGCTCGCCGCGCGCCGCACGGGAGACCACGCCATGCGCATCCTGGTCGTAGAAGACGACCCACACATCGCCGAGATCGTGAGTGACGGCCTGACTGACGCGGGCTACGGCGTGACCGTGGCCCGCGACGGCGAGGAGGGCTTCCTCGACGCGCGCCTGAACACCTATGACCTGGTGGTGCTCGACCTGACGCTCCCCCGCATGGATGGGCTGGAGGTCGCCCGCCGCCTGCGCGCCTCCGGGGTCGTCACGCCGATCCTGATGCTGACCGCCCGCGCCCACGAGGGCGAGACGATCGCTGGCCTCGACGCGGGGGCCGACGACTACCTGACCAAGCCTTTCGGCCTCGGCGAGTTGCTGGCCCGCGTCCGCGCGCTGGTGCGCCGCGACGCCGCGGCCCGTGCGCGCGTGCTGCGCGTGGGCAATCTGGAGCTGGACACGGTGACGCGCGAGGTGCGCCGCGCCGGCCGTGTCGTGGACCTCTCGGCGCGCGAGTACGTGCTGCTGGAGTACCTGGTGCACCATGCGGGACAGGTGCTCACGCGCGCGCAACTGGAGGGGTCGGTCTGGAGCGACAGCGAGGTCGGCAGCAACGTCGTGGAGGTCTACATCGGCTACCTGCGCCAGAAGCTCGACGCGCCCTTCGACGCCCCGCTGATCCGCACCGTGCGCGGCGTCGGCTACACTCTGCGGGCGCCGTAGCCTCAGGGGCGCCGTGGCCGACGGCGCCATTATCCGAGTGGCGCGACATAGCGGAGCAAGGCCCATACGTGGCAGGCGCTCCCCGCCAGGACGAAGAGATGCCACAACTCGTGCGGCCCAAGCACGCCGGGGATGAGGGTCGGGCGTCCGCGCGCATAGACAAGCGCGCCGACGCTGTAGGCCAGGCCCCCGACGAGTAGCCAGACCAGGCCTCCGAGCGGCACGGCCCGCACCAGCGCCGGGACCGCGATGACGGCGACCAGGCCCATCAGTTCGTAGAGCGCCGTCGAGAGGCCACCGGGCATGCGCGTCCACCGCAGCTTGAGGGCGATCCCGCCCGCGGCCAGGCCCCAGATCAGGCTCAGCAGGCCCCAGCGCCACCCCCCGTGCAGGGCGACCAGGCAGACCGGCGTGTAGGTTCCCGCGATCAGCACGAAGATCAGCGCGTGGTCCAGGAGGCGCAGCCGCGCCACCGCGATCGCCGAGAGGGGCAATGCGTGACACAGCGCGCTGGCGGTGTAGAGGGCGACCAGGCTCAGTCCGAAGACGCCGAAGCCGATGACGTGCGCGATCTTGCCCGTGTGGACCGCCATCGCAAGCGCCACGACGAGCACCGCCAACGCGAGCAGCGCGCCCGTCCCGTGGGTCAGGCCGTTCACTGGCTCCCGCAGGTGTAGCGCCACGCGGAGGGGGACGCCTGCCAGGTCTCCCTTGTGCACCCCCAGATACACATCCCCGTTGGCGTCGGCCCCCCGGAAGGCGCTCAGGGGGACGCGGAGGTCCCTATGGAAAGGGAAAGCGGTCCGCACGACCAGATAGCCGCCCCACGGGTCGTACTGCTGGAGCGTACCGACCTTCTGACCCGTCGTGTCGTAGACCGCGACGCCCGCGATCAGGTGCTGCCCGTATATCTGCCCTGTCCTTGTCCTTGTCGTCTGACGATGGATATAGGGTGCAGTCTACGCTCCATTCCTGAGAGGATGCTGAGAGTCCCTCGATTCACAGACCCAGGCCGGTTCTCAGGTTGGTCTCAGCAAACGGTCCTAGACTGCATGCTAGACCCATGCGCGTCGGCGCGCCTATCAGCCTCATGGGTCGCGCATAGCGTGCCTGCCCGACGCACATTGGCTGGAAGCCGACGTGCGGATCGACGATACTATCCTGTTCCATTTTCCATGATGCAGCCGCGAGACACGTAACCGGCGAAGGAGTCACTCATGTTTTCCCTATCCCCCCGTACCGGCGCCGCAGTGGTCGACGATGATTGTGCCGAGGACGGTATGCTGCTCACGCGTATCGGGACGGGCGACGTCACGGCCCTGGCCCTGCTGTACGACCGGCACAGCGCAGCGGTGTACGGGCTGGCCACGCACCTACTCGCCGATACAGGCGCGGCGGAGGCGGCGGTGGAAGAGGCGTTCCTGGAGGTCTGGCGGCGGCCCACACCAGTGGTCCGTGGCGGGGGGACAGTGGACTCCAGGCTGTTGAGTATCGTGTGGTGGCGCGCGCAGTGGCCATAGCACGATGTCTTCTCAGGCTGGTCTCAGGAACAGTCCAGAGACTGAGCGCTAAGCTCCCGTGTCCGGCCTAGGAGTCGGGCGGCGGCGTGTCGGTCGTACCGTCCGGCCTGGGCGCGTGGGTGACCGGCGCCGATGCACGGATGCGCGCGCGAACCGATGCTTGACTATGATGCCCTTGTGCGCGCCCATCCCACGACGTAGCCCAATGAGAGATGCCGATACGCGGATGACGACGAGAAGGAGGCACCCGACCATGACGAGTACATCCGACAACCAGGGCCGCGTCCCCAGCGGGATAGCCAATGCGTTCAAGACCATTGGATTTGCCGGCTGGCGTCCTGCCCTCATCCTGGGGAGCGCGATAGCAGTCGCTTTGGGGGGCGCGGTGATGTGCGGGCTCCTCGTTGCCCGCCTCCTCGCGAAATCTCGCCATACGCGGGGGACGGGCGTCATATCACCGTCTTTCCCGATGACGGAGGCGGATCGGGAGCTGGCGGCAACGGTGGCGGAGATAGCGGCGACCCTGGACCTGCCGCGGGGGCAGGTCAGCCGCGCGGAGATCGACCGCTGGCGTGACGGCCTCGCGGACCGCGGATGGCAGCGCGACGACCACCGCGCGCACGGCTTCGCGGCGCCCGACCATGACCTGATGGCGCATCAGGCGTCCGGGTATCGCGCCGCGGTGGACGTGCTACGGTACGATCCTGCCCGGCCAGACTCCCCGGTCGTCGACAGTGCCGAGAGGGACGACCTGCGCTACGCCATCGGCATGGTGCGGATCTCCGGACCGGAGGGGAGCAACCTGCTGGCCGATGCGCGCGGCGCGGACGCGCGGGCCGACGGCTCGTTCGCCTGGATGCTGAGCCGCCCCACCCAGGAGACGGACGACACACCGGTGGCGGGGACGCCGCCGTCCGGAGCGCCATCGGACCACGCCTCCAGGTCGATGCGCGAGGCCGCATTGCCGAGTAGTGCGTCTTGACCGTCCGCCTGGATCGCGGACGCGGTTTTGTTCCGCGCGGCTTGTTACCCGTTGCCCCTGCTGACAAGAGATCGCTGCCCGTCCTGAACAGGCCGCCATACGCGCGGCCAGATAGCTATGATTTCGCACCCTATCGCTGAGAGGAGATTCCCATGATCGAGACGCCGTTAATCGAGATGCCGTTAGTTATGCCTGGCCCGTGGACGCGCCAGGCGCGCGAGCAGGCCGCCGCCGCCGAGGTGCGTGACGCCTTCATCCGCTATTTCCGTAAGGCCGTCAAAGTGCGCAACTGGACCCCCTGGGACGACCTGCCCCTCGCCGAGATGGCCGAGCGAGGACACCTCCTGAGCGAGGACACCGTGACCATCGTCGAGGCCTACCTCGGCGTCGAGGACTACGTCGGCGACTACGTGGAGGAGGGCCTGCACCTGTGCCGCGGGCAGCGCGAGCGCCGCAACCTGCAGCTGGCCTGGGGCCTGGAGGAGAGCAAGCACGCCGAGTCCTGGGAGCTGGTCCTGCTGCACTCGGGACGGCGCACCCCCGCCCAGCTCGCGGCCTACCGCGACCGCGTGTCGGAGCACCACTGGCGCGGGCGCGAGGCGCATCCCGGCCTGGACACGCCGCTCGGCGTGGCCTGCTACGCCATGGTGCAGGAGCGCGCCACCTACTTCAACTACGACGAGATGCGCAAGCGCATCCGCACCGAGTACGGCCTGCCCGAAGGGGCCACCCCGGTCGAGCGGGAGCGGGGCCAGCAGATCGGGGCGGCGGGGGCGTTCAAGACGGTAGCGACCGACGAGATTGCGCACCACGGCGTCTTCCTGGAGTTGGTGCGCATCTACTTGAAGTATCTGCCGCAGGACACGCTGGAGGCGCTCTCGACGGTGCTGGGGGGCTTCACGATGCCGGCGCTGGCGCTGATCCCGAACGCGGAGGCGCTGGTGGAGGCGATGGG
>JAABUX010006596.1_pt1 | contig 13806 bp, 16 predicted proteins | sample 5561851 | NCBI WGS metagenome assembly JAABUX01 (sample SAMN10711883, study PRJNA513361) | rock metagenome | isolation source: Antarctica rocks | place: Antarctica: Victoria Land, Richard Nunatak red sandstone | collected 2016-01-03 | reverse complement strand
GCGAGCAGGAAGTGTTCGATATGGGACACGAGCGCCGCTTCCAAATCGCGCTCGGAGAAGGCGCCGTCGAGTCCGAGGAAATCCAAAACGTAGGGGTCGCGGAAGGCCTCGCCGTACTCGGAGGGGGGTGACCGGCCGGTTGGGGTGGGGGAGGGAGGCGGCCAACTCCTCGGGGTGGCGCGACAGGCCGACGCGCTCGTAGAGCATCGAGTTGACCTGCTTGTCCAGCTCGCGCGAACTCCACCGGCCCGTCACGGCCATGCGCTCGTAGAAGGCGCGCCGCTCCACGCTATCCAGGCGCATCAGGGAACGATAGTGGGTCCAGGTCAATTCTGTCCGCAGCGCGGACACATTTGGGTAGGCAAGGTAGAACTGGCGCATGTTGGCGAGGCTGCGGTACGAGAAGCCCCGTCCGTGCTCGGCGGCCAGGATGCGCCCGATGCGTTCAAGCACCTCTTCGCCGTACCCCGCGCGCTCGGCCCCTTGCTGCTCCTCGCGCACCAGGCGCTCTCCGAGGTGCCAGTAGGTAGCGACGATCTCGGCGTTGACGGCCGTCGCGGCACGCCCGCGCCCGGACGCGATGATGGCGCGCAGGTCGGCCAGCAGCGCGTCGTAGGCATCGCCGACAATCGTGGAAGGGATGAGCGCATCGCTCACTGCTCTCCTACCCCCGACGGCGACGCCCACAAGGATGGGGTTAAATATGTCCCCAACGACCATCCCTGGAACAACGCGCGGACCTGTGCGAGTTCGTCGGTCTCCCGCGCCCGCGCATAATCCGTGCTCACGTACTCCCAAGGATACCAGTGGCCGCGGGTGCCGGACGACAATGCCTCGACCGGCAAGAGCGTGCCAGCGGACAACCCGGCGAAAGCGTCGGACGTAAGCACATCCCCACTGTACTCTAGTCCGTGACGCTCCTGCGCTTGGTCACAGAAAAGGATGATGCCCTTGTAGAAGAGGCGCGACTTCCAGTAGGCCCATGCTTGCTCTTCGCAACGTTCGTACGTAGAGAACGTCACGTCGGTGACAGGGCTGTGCTCGCTCTCGATGACGACGCCGACATCCAACTTGTCCTGGCCGAAGAACTCGCGAAACCGCGACTGAGGCTTTACATCCTTGATGAAGTGGACCCGAACCCGCGGACTAGTCGTGCGCCGCGCCACGACACCGGCGCAGAAGGCATCTGGGCATTTATACCACGCTGGGCGATGGAACGTTGCACGCCGCGACTCCCCCCGTAACCACGCGCGCTCAACGTGGAACGTCTCGCACATGAACGCGATGAGGTCTTCGGTTAGGAGATCGGCCAAGCGATCGTCGTCGTCTAGCGCCGAGAGGGGAAAGTCGAAGTCGCGCAGCAGCACCGGGATAGCTGAGAGGGGAACGTGGTGCGCGTCGAGTAGCTGACGGAAGCGGCTACGCATTGTGTCGAGCTTGTCTACCAGCGGATGTGTCGCCTTCCGGCCGTGCCGCTGTGTTTGGAGGGGGGGTTCGGGTTCCTGTCTTTCACACGACGACGTGGCCGCCTCACCACTCGCACCATCCCCGCCCGTCCCGTCTGTCCTGTCCATCCCTCCCCGCGTCGAGTCGGCCCCTCCCCGCCGCGTCGCTCGCAACTTAGAAATGAGCGCATCCGCAACGCTATCGGCCGTATGTGGCGGCCATGAGAGATAACCAATAGTTGGCAGGACCCCAGAGATCTCCGTCTCGTCCAAGCGCACAGGGAGGATATACTCGGCGTGCTCCTTGATGGCGCGCGCTTGGGCTGCGGCGCGCTCATGCTTAGTCCACATTTTCTCGGGGTAGTGGCGCGAAACGAACATGACGCAATAGTGAGCCTGGTCGCGGTAGACATCCGACAGGTGGGTATAAAGGTCTTTCCCCCAGAGACTGGCCACCTCGAAATCATCGTAGAACACGCTGACGCCACGCTGACGTAGGGCCGCAGCCAGGGCGTGGGCGTGGGCGCGGTCTTCACCGGCAAAGGAAATTGCTACGTCGTAAGGTTTCGGCGTGGACATGACGCTACCTTTCCATTAGAGAGCGGGCCTTACCCTACAGCCCCAGGTTGGCGGCGGCGTTCTCGCGGAACAGGTCGCCCTCGCGGATATAGCGGCGCACCATCGGGATGCTCTTGTGCCCGGTCTGTGCCATGATGGCACGCTCGCTCTTGCCGGCCGCCGCCGCTGCCGTGGCCAACCCGGCGCGCAGGGAGTGGCCGGCGTACCGCGTGGGGTCGAGGCCCACGGCGGCGGCGCGGCGCTGTACCACGCGAGCGACGCCCTTATCGGAAAGCCGGCCCAGCAGCGCGCCGTCGTTCTTGAGGCCCCGGAACAGCGGCCCCTGGGCGATCCCTGCGGCCGCGAGCCAGTCTTGCAGGGCGCGCACCGGGCAACTCTGCGGGTAGCCGCCGTAGGGGATGCCGACGGTGCGTCCCGCGCCCTCCTGGTCGGTCTTGGAGCGCCCGATCGTCACCACCAGGCCGTCGCGCGTCTGCTGCACGTCGGCCACGTCGAGCGCGACCAACTCGGAGCGCCGGAAGGCGCCGGCGAAGCCGAGCAGCAGCAGGGCGCGGTCGCGCGCGCCGAGCAGGGTGGGCGGCAGGGCCGCGACCATCAGGCGCACCTCGTCGGTCACGGCGGGGGCCTTGCCCTCCTGCTTGGTCCCCTTGGTGCGGCGGATGCCGGCCGCGACCTGGCGCACGGTCTGCGCCTTGGTCGGGCTCGGGTGGTCGGCCGCCTGGTGGGCCTGAGAGATCGCCGCCACGCGCCGCGCCAGCGTCGAGGTCTTGCAGGTCTTGGCGCGGTCGGTCAGGTAGAGCGCCACCGTCGCCGGCGTGGCCGGGAGGGGGGCGAGGTGGTGGTCGCGGCACCAGGCGGTGAAGTCGGCCCAATCGCTACGATAAGCGCGCTGGGTGTTCGCGCTCTTGGAGTGGCTGGCGTAGTCGCGCGCCTCCTCGGCCATGGCATCGAGCGCGGCCGCGACGGCCGCCTCCGCTTCTGCGGCGACGAGGGCCTGGCTAGGGGCTGGATCAGGGGTACCATGCAGGGTGATCATAGACGTCTCCAGTCGCTCGACCTGTACCGCAGCCCATTCTCAACGTGAATCGGTTTGTCCAATTAAGTGGTAAGGTTAGAACCCCTGTCTTATTAGCCAAACGGGCGATCTAGAATGAGGCCCTCCCAAATTAAATCAAGGATTGCTCAAGACGGTCCATTGATTGCCGATCTTCCTCAAAGCATAGTATTGAACGGTTTCGTTCGTTTCCACAGAGTACGGTAGTCCTACCGCTACATCCTTACCGTTCTTATGCTCAAGAAGGGGCTCATACCATACCTCCGGAACTTTGGCGTAAGCGTATGGACCGGAGAGCGAGATTGTGTTTGCAGGAGCGAACGCGACCGCACTTGAATCAGGAGCGAAGCGTCGATTTCGGTCAACAAGGTGTTTCTTGACGAATCCGATTAGGTCCTGCACATCGCTACCGCCTTCATTGGGTGGCGCGAGGTAGTGCGAGAGACCGGCAGGGATCGTAAGCGATGGATTTTTATACCATTGCACTTCCTGTAGCGTCACTTGCTCGATGACATTGCCTATTTGTTGCACGTCCTCACTTTGGCTACGCACGGCAACGCCTTGCCCGACCTGCACAGCACCAGCTACAAACAATATCAAGCCTAGGATACCTATCACAATAGGACCTAATGTCTCTGTCTGTGTGCTTTCTGATCGTGGCCTCCCACGCAGCCGCCGCAAAAAAAGGCGGAGAGGGTAGCGAAGAGCGAATCCTATAATAAATAACGAGACAAGCAAGGCGAGAGCCCCAAATGCAAAATGAGTACCTTCATCGGTCGTACTCGATGCAGCAGTGTACGCAACAGGATACAGTGTGGCGAGTGCAATGTACGTCTGGCTGATAGGAGGCAAATCAGTGGTACGCGACTTCGGACCGCTTGCCTCTATTTCACTCATTGTGTCACTCCTTCCTGTCTGATCCGTGCCACTTGCTCTACTTTGGAGAAGGCCTCTGCTCGACCTTACGACTCAACAAAGATTCCACTGACTCTACAGCTGAGGCATGTGGTAGCTGAGTTTATGCGCCTATTCTAGCACAAAAAATCCGTCCGATAAGAGAAGGTTACCGGACGGATCGGGAGGGATGAGAAGGCGCTGTTGAACAGGTCAGGTGTAAGGTCTCATAGTTTCTGCGTACTGTCTCATAATTGCTGCACATTGTCTCTTAGTTCCTGTGTTGATCCGACAAGGGGAGCCACCTGTCCGCGTCGCTCGATCCTAGAAATCGGCCCAACGTGCTAATAACACCCCTTATTCGCAGGTCTACCAGGGTGAAGCTGCTGATAATGCGCTGTACGCAGCGTGCTAGTGAGCCAAAAGCGCTTCTGATAACAGGGAGCTGACATAACGGGACTCGACGGACTGATGTAGGCCGGCATCAAGAATTGCGAGACAACGTTGGGCTGGCCTCACAAAATGTGAGACGGATGGCGCAGGAACTGTGAGACACCGGGGTTGTTCACGCGTGGAAACGATGCAGAAACTATGAGACCTTACATCAGGTGGTGGATAAGGCGCTGTTGAGTGGTCGGGCTAGGGTACAATGTAGCAAATTAGACCATCATTATTGTTCACCGAGGCTGATGCCGGCCGCCAACGAAAGCCTGATTGTGCATGGATGGTCCGACGCCTGATGGCGAACAACTAGAAATCAGTTCCGTTGTCGAGGGTGAGGCTATCGAGGCTGCTGTCCCTGTACCAGAAACCGGCCGGCCACACTATGACAAACTCGTCGGCCTGCTCGCCAATCCCAAGCTTCCGGAAATCGAGAAACCGCGTATCGCGGCGGCAATTGAGCGTTACCGCACCTGGGTCGCCGCCATGGATGCCCTGTCTAGTGAGGGCGACCAGCGTGTCCGCGACCTAGTGAAGCTCCTCAACGGCTATAAGTTTTCTGTCGATTTCGACTTGATTTTCGACAGCCCCGAGAACTTCCTCTATCGGCAAAGTGGCCAGCTCAAGCTCTCTAGTTCGGTTCTCGAAGAGTTCCTGCCCCGGCTGGCCGATCCGCGGATTATGCCGTCCTTGCGCAGCAAGCACTACGAGTCCGGGCCGCGCAAGTCGTTCGCCTCGGCTTACTTCATGGCAACCATGGTGAGTGCGCCATCGGCAATTGGTTTGCAAATCCGCACCAAAGACCAAGACTTCACCGTTGGCCGCCATGCGTATGTGAAAGCCTCGTTCGACGAGCGCTTCGCGGATCGTAGCACGGCGCAGGAAAAGATTTATCTCGCCTACATCGCGGCCGAGTGCAAGACGAACCTCGATAAGACGATGTGGCAGGAGGCGACCGCAACCTCGCACGACCTGCGCGTGGGCCTGCCGGGCTCGCGCTACTTCCTGCTGTGCGAATGGCTGGATATGCCGGTCCCCAGCAGGGAAGGGACTGATATCCACATGGTGTTCATCTTCCGTGGCAAGCGCCTCACTTCAAATATCCGATCAGCGTTTGCAACAGCCACCGGTCGCCGGAAGCAGCGCGACTGGTATGCGACGCGCCTCCATGGCCACCCGATCAAGGAGGAGGCTATGCTAGCCTTTGTCAACGAGATGCGCGCTATCTTCGACAGCACCTACCTCTCAGAAGGCGATGTGCTCAACAAAGGGTACTTTTAAGTTATGAGTGTCGCGCCGGATCGCGCCGATGAGCTGACCACTGGCTTTGACGACATCGCCATCGACCGCCACACGATCCCTCAAGATCGGTTGAATCTCGTGACCAGGACGCGCACGAGCGTTCTACCCTGGCGTGGCCAGTTCTCCCCTGAACTAATCGACGTGTTCCTGAACACCTACGCTGACACCCACGAAACGGTCCTCGATCCCTTTGCAGGAAGCGGCACAACCTTGATCGAATGTGGCCGACGTGGGCATCCGGCCTTCGGCGTCGATGTCAATCCTGCCGCGATTTATAGCGCACGGACGGCCGAACTCATGAACCTGACGCGTGCGCAGCGGCACGTCGTCTTTCACGATGTCGAAGAGTGCCTGCGCGCCAAAATCGGCGCGTTGCGCACGCCCGACTTGTTTACCCCCACGACGGACCCCGATGGTGCCACCACCGATGCGACGCCGCGTCTTGCCGCACTTTTTGCCGAGCGTCCGCGTGAGCGTGCGTTCCGAACGGTCCTCGCTAATGTCGTGATGCAAGCCATGGGTGATACCGGCAGCAAGGCCACGGCCGATCAGCTTTTCCGCGCCTTTACTGACTACCAAACCTTGTGCGAGCGCCTACCACGCAGTGAACACCCGCTGCATGCCTGGGAAGCGGATGCCCGGAAGTTGCCCCTACCGAACGCAACCATGGATGTAATTGTGACCTCGCCGCCGTACATCAACGTGTTCAACTACCACCAGAACTATCGCAAGGCCATGGAGTTGCTGGGGTATGAGCCACTGATAGCCGCGCGATCCGAGATTGGAGCGAATCGGAAGCACCGACAGAACCGCTTCTTGACCGTGGTCCAGTACTGCCTTGATATGCTCGAGGTCCTCAAAGAAGCGCGCCGCGTGCTGCGGCCGGAGGGACGCGCGATTATCGTGGTGGGACGGGAATCGAATGTCCTGGGCCGCGCCTTCGAGAACGGCCGGGCCGTCTATAGCGTAGCGGTGGGTGGTGCCGGCTTCCGGCTTCTGCGTCGTCATGAGCGCGTCTTCGTCAGCCGATTTGGACCACGCGTGTACGAGGACATTCTTGTTTTGCAGGTGGATGCAGAAGCTGAGTGCCGTGATGACGCGATTGCCCGCCAGGTTGCGCGGTATCTCCTCGAGTGTGCCCTCGACCAGGCTGTCGGCGACGTCCGGTCCTCTATCGAAGCAGCACTGCAAAGCGTGGAGATGGTGCAGCCGTCACCGCTTCGACAAGAGTCTGGCGACGGCGAGCGGTCGTTGCGCATCGGCTAGTTAGGGGCATACACGCTGCTGCACTCCCGCACGAATCGCGCGCGCTATGGCGCGCACTCTCAAGCCGCTATCTCGCAGCGGCCCATCGTCGCGCAGGTCGTCGAGCAGGAAAGCCTGGCCGTCGCCGTCGCCCTCATCCTCGCGCTCCGCCTCAATCGCGTCGACGGCCAGGCGCCGGACCTCCACGGCGGCGATCACCGCCGCGCCGGGTGCAGCTCCATGCGCAGCTCCGCACGCCGGGTGTCACCCTCTTGTGGCGGGTCCTCGGCGGCCGCGCACACCAACGCGGCATACTCCTCCCAACACGCCCGGACGTCGGATGCGGCCGCGATCAGGTACTGCCCGAACGCCCCATCCCCTTCGCTCCTCGCCCCCGACGCCATGTACCTTCCCACCTTCTCGGCTCCGCCCACCAGCATAAAAAAGGGCCGCGCGAGTGCGGCAACGGCCATACCCCTCTACTTTACCATCGCGCGGCACCGCGCACACCAGTCAATCATTGGCCACGGCTATATCGGCATTGGCGGCTCGCGCGTCCCATCCGCATGTGTAACCTGTGCCGACGCCGTGGCGCTGTATGCTATCGTCACTGAGGCGGACCGGCCGGCGTAGAGCTGGGCCACGAGTTTCAAATCATAGTCATGCTCGGTGGCGTCGGGGCCAAGCGTCGCCATCTTAATGCCCAGATAGTGCGCCGCTTTGATCGCGCCGGCTTGGAAACCCTTGCAGTTGACAATGATTCCCTCGTCGGCACCGAGATTACTGACCTTACCGGCGAAGGCACGCACATGATCCTTGGTCGCCTTCCTGCCGCAGCGGCGACATTCGATGAGGATAGTACGGCCGTCGTCGGTATGCGCCGTCACGTCTACCTGATCCTTGTTGCCGTCTTTACCCAAGGGACACTTGCTACCGTCAACGTTTTTGTACCCCAAACGTTGCCGCAGGTTGGACAAAATGCGGCGGACAACCTTCTCGTACAATTCGCTATCTGCGCTCATGTGGCACTTCCAACCTCGTCTCGTCGCAGGCGTCGCCCTCGGCCTCGTCGTCGGGCGCCATCAGCGCATCGACCTCGATAATGTCCAGCTCGGGGTCGAGGCGGTCTAGCTCGTCAAGCACGGCCAGGGCATCGTCGGCGTCGTCGCCCGCGTCGTCGAGCGCCCCCCCCGCACGCGGCCCCCGCGCGGCGCACCAACTCGGGGTGCAGCTCCACGGCCCGCTCGCGCGTGATGGGTTTCTTCACCCGGAAGGGGATCAGCCCCAGCTCGCCGCGCGCGAGCGGACCGGGAGTCGCGCCGTCGGCCATGGCGAAGAGCGCCCGATTGGCCGGCTCGCCCCAATCGGTGCGCGGGCCGTCGAACTGCACGGCCGATAGCTCGGTCCCGAACAGCGACTGCGACACATACGCAATCATACGTCATCCTCCCGCCCTGCGGAAGGAGCGCCCGGGGGCGTCGAGGCCTTCGGCTTGTTCTTCGCGCCCTTGGGCCGGCCCTGCTGCCCCAGGTGGTTGCACCGGTATGCCTCGATGCTCGGCTCGGGCACCATGTTCAGGCGCGGGTTGACCGGCACGGAGGTCAGCGTGCCCCGGCTGATCGCGTACTTGACGCCCGCTTGCGTGATGCCTAGCGCGGTGGCCGCCTCGGCCGTGGTGTAATGTGTGATGCCGTCGATGACTAGCGGCACGCGGCCCCTCCCCCTTGTGGTCTCCCTCGTATGGTACCGCGTCGGGCGGGGCAACTCCTGGGGCTTGCGCACACGGCGCCGGCCGGCGCCTGCGTTCATCCTCATCATCGGTCGATCCTCCTGGTGAAACGGCCGGCCGGGGTGGGCACCCCGGCCGGCGTTGGTCTCTCGGTCGCGCTAGGCCCGCGCGTGGGCACCGAGCCAGGGGCTCCCCTCGGCGGTCAGTCCGTCCGCGATCATAAGGGTGCGCGCCTGGGCCGCCGCGTCGTCGATGATGGCGACGCGCCAGCGGACATACGCCTCGAAGTGCGCCTCGTCCTCGCCCGCGCGCTCGTCGAGGTCGTCCCAACGGTTGAGGTGGTCGATCACGGCGCTGACCGCCCGGTCGATCACCTCAAACAGCGTCGTCGGGGCCGCGTTGAACGGGCAGGGCTGCGTCTCGGGCGCGTCTTGCGCCTCCTGCGTGTCCCACCCTGACTGCAAGACTATCATCTGGTTCATGCCCATGGGTGCTTTCTCCTCTACGGTGGGGTGGGCCGGCGCGCTTCCTCCACGCGCGCCGGCCCTCGTGTGAGTTAGAAGGGGATCGCGTCGTCGAGGCCGACGCCGGCGCTGATGGCAATAGCGCGCTTGGTGGGCGGCTCCTGCGTGCGCGCATACGGGCGGTGGCGCCGGAGCGCGTCCCGCCACAAGTGCTCTAGCTCCGCGTGGTGCGCGTCGCAGAGGCCGCACGTATCGGGGCTGACCTGCCAGCCGTCGATGTGGTGCCGCTCGGTCGCCTGGGCCGTGCAGCCGAGCCACGCGCACACGCCGAGGGTAGGCGTCGCCGTGCGCGCCTGGGCGCGGGCCTGGTCGCCCGCCTTGTTACGCCCCAAGACCGGATCGCGCCCGAACTTGGCGCGGTAGGAGGGGGCCAGCTTCTCCAGCAGGTACGCGCCCCAGCCCGCCTCGATAGCGCGCGCGAACCCGACCGCGCCGATGCGGCTGTAGTGCTCCTTACCGTAACGGGCGAACGTCGCTTGCCCGCCCAGCCGCCCGCGCTCCTGGGGGGTGAGCGCGCGGCGCGTCCCGCCTGGCGCGGGGATCGCCGGGGTATAGGTATCCTGAGCCTGTGCTACCATGACATAGAACTCCCTCGTAGGGGGTCTCACCAGGCGGGTCGCCCAAAAGCTTTCTGAGGGCTGGCGACCCGCCTTTTTTTATTCCCTACACTCTAATTATACTATCTACATGGTGACAATATCAAGGGAAAAAGGGCCTAAAACAGGGGCAAAATAGGCACATGTTCATTCGGGTAATACCCCTATAAGGCGAACGTCTTTCAGGGTGTGGAGAGCCGTGCGGCCGTCGCGGCACGCCTAAAAGTGGCGATCTCGCCGGCGTCGCGGGGGTGCGCGCCGCATAATCCTCAGTCGGGGCAGAGGCGCGGAAACGTGCGTTTCCGGGACGCTTGGGGGAGGGGAGCCGCTCTATTCTTTTTCCAAGTAGCCGGTCTTTGCCCTCAGTCGTACTCGCATGTACCAGAGCCTAGCGAGGCGGCGCGGCCCTCGGTTCAGCCCTCTCGGACACGTCACGATGCGTTGCAACGTCGCGTAACTCTTCGCGTTGTTCATGTCCACATGCTAGCTTCGCGCGGCACGAAGCGCGACTCCCCCGCAAGATTCGAGAGGATTTCGTAGAACGTCAGTGCTACAATGGGACTGCGGCGGGTCGTTGGCCTGGTGTTAACGGTCGCTGTCACCAGCCGTCAACTGGGTAAGGCGCGCCGATCGATCCGCTCGCGCGCCAGAATGGGAGGGAAGGTTACATGTTCTGTGCATCCGTCGCGTATCCCATGCAGTCGGGAGGTCGGTTCGACTTCGCGTACTTCGCGCAGGCCCACGCCCCGCTGTTCGCCCGCCTGCTCGGCGCCAATTGCGTGCGCTTCGAGGTGCAGCGCCCGCTCGCCACGCCCGACGCCCCGCCACCGGCGTACCAGGGCGTCGCCCATTTCTGGGTCCGGTCGGGTGAGGAGTTCGGGGCGGCGTTGGGGCAGCACGGGCCGGAGATCTACGCGGACATCCCGCGCTTCACCGACATCGAGCCGGTCCGCCTGTGGAGCGAGGTAGTGTCGCAAGAGGGGGGAACTCCCTGACACTGGTTCCCCTGGCGCGTCTATCGCCGTGGCGCGCCGCCCGCGCCCCGCTGGTGGTTGGGGTGGCTCGACGCGGAGTTGTACCTGTACCTCTGCCCGGCGCACGTCGAGCTTGCCGAGCAGCCCGCCCCTTCTTTTCCAAGTGGTGAGGACGCCGCGCCGGGCACGCCCACACGGAGGGGACGAGCCACGAGCGAGCGCAGCGAGCTGGTGGCGGTGGTCGCGGCCGATCCGGCGCCTCTGCCCTGCGCAGCGCCGTGGTGGCGACGCGAGCGCGGCTAGCGAGCAAGCCACGCCGGCGCCGCTGCCGGGGCTTGAGCGGTTAGCGCCCGCGTGCGCCCGTTCCCCAGCAGCTCGCCGGCGATGTCCACCTACTTGGAAAAGAAGGGGCGACGTCTTGTCCCCACGCTGTTAGGCGTGATGGTAGGTGAAGGTAATGCTCCCCGTACTGAACGTCAGCGTGTTGTTCGTGAGCGTATAGCTGTAGTTGAGACTGATCGGCCCCTGCGCCACGGAGATGTGCGAGGCATCCGGCCGCGTGTAGTGGAGCGGCGGCGTATCCTGCACGGATTGTCCACCCGCTCCCTCCGGTTGTCCCAGCACAACCGTATCGTTGGCGCTAAACGTGATCGTCCGAGGCGGGTTCATGCCGCTTTGTACTGGATCGTTGGAGCGCCACGACCCGTCGAGTGACGATTGTCCACCGCTCCCGCCGCCGTGCAGCGTAACCGCGAGCGCAAGGACTATCACGACCGCGACCACGCCGACGATCGCGGCCTAGCGCGGCCCTCCGCGCGGGCGTTGCCTGGCTATCATAGTTCGTCCTCCGTCTTAATCTTCTCTGGTGCGCCGGCGCCCGGTCGAAATGTCGCGCGGCGGCGGCGATGAGGGGGGAGTTGGGGGCGGCCGGGCAACGGCACCAGGGATGAGACACCTATGAAGCGCCTATGCTGTCGCTTGATCCTGTTGTGCGGCGACCACGGCTGCATCGTGCAAGAGGGTGTATGCGCTGCGTAGCGCAGCCGCTACGGTTGCCCACGCTTCGGGAGTGGGCGCCTGACGGCCACCTGTGATGTCGTCGACCAAGTCGGCGGCATGTGCCCGCGCGACGCCAGCCGGCCGCGCTTGCGCGAAGGAGAGGCTATAGACCGTGGCCGCGATACGGGTGTTGGCGTCGATCAGCTCGGGCCGGCCTTTCTCACCGTCGAACTGTCGATGCACTACCCAATAATCGAGCTCGGCATCGCCGGCTGTAGCCGCGTCGAACGGAGCACCCGTCGCATGTCGCAGCACGCCGTAGAAGCGTCGGAGCAGGGCGCGCACTTTCGTGGTATCGTGGTCGCGCGGCGCCCACGCGACGGCGGCCCTGACGCTGTAGTACGTCGCGCGTGCCCCGTGCAACGGTCCCAAGTTGAACTGCGAGCGTAGCATCCGATAGACCAGGAGCAGGGCTAGCGGCCAATCCCGGTCGTAATAGGCTTTCCAGACGTGGGCCTCGTAGAGCCCCGTGTTGCGCGGATTGAAGTCGTACAGCGATCCCTTGCGGCTCATGCGCCCTTCCTCCTCGGCCGTGGCCTCAAGGTGCGGCGCTTCGGCGGCCGGCTCTCAGCGCGTTTCTCTAGATACAACGATGTCGGCCTCTTGGCGCGGGCGCGCGCGCGCAGGACCTCTACGATCAGGGCCGCGACCTCGCGGCGCCAGCCATCCGAAGCACGCCAGCGCGGCTCCAATTCGGACAGACGGCCGCCGACGAGCAGTTCGCCGCGCTGCATGAGGATCACCAGGCCGGCGATGCGCGCGGCGTCGGCGTGGAGGTAAAGATGCTCTTGCTCGCGGCGAGAGAGATCGACCAGCAAACCCTCGTCGTCCGGCCCCGCCAACCCCGGATCGTCCTCGTCTTCGGTGGCGTGCCGCTCCTCGTCGTAGAGAGGGCGCGCGGCGTTGGCCCGGTTGAGGATGAGGTAACGCACGGCCTGGCGACCCGCTTTGCGCTGGTAATGGGAGATGCCGTGGGCCTCCAAGTGCGCGTCTACCGCGTCGATCACGGTGGCGTCGGCGTACTTGTCGAGGTGGGCGCGCTGGTCGATCGCGACGCCCGCGGCGTTGGTGTTGTCGATCAGCAGTTGCTCGAGGCGCTCGATCCCGCGGTTGACACGCGCCTGCTTCTCGGTGAGCGAGACCCATTGGCGGCCGTACTCGACCCATCGGCGGCCATGGCGCGTCAACTCGGGGCCGAAAAGGACCACCACCGTCTGAACGAGGGCGACCGCGACAGAAACGACGACAATCGGCCCCAGGAAACGCCTGACGCCTATGTCCCCGCGCCCTAGCCACGCGGCCGCGAGCTGCGCGACGACGAGGCCACCATACAGGGTAAACGTCGCCCAGACGGCGCTGCCCACGGCCGTCGTGACGCGCGGGTAACGATTGCGGATCTTCCCGTTCGCCCGCATGTAACCGATGGTGGCGAGGACGCAGACATACAGGATCGTCAGCCCGACGATGGTGTTCCACATGCGCACGAGCGGAGACTCGGTCGCATAGCCCGCATACATGAGATGGCCGAGCCCTCGACCCTGTGTGAGGTGCAGCATCGACCAAAGCCCGCTGAACAGCGCCAGAAGCGCGCCGTAGACGCTGACGGCTATCCTGCGCCAGCGAGACCAGGCCTTCGCCAGGCTGGTGATGAAGGCGAATTGGAATATCGCCACCAGGGTCGCGCATACGTCGTTAAGGAGACGCCCGAACCCCGGCGTCCGGGTCGCGGCGTCAAAGATATGGCTGTGGGCCTCGGGCCATAGCATGACGCTGACGGCGCCGACGAGGTAGCCGAGCCCGTTGAACATGGTAGAGGTCTCGCGCCGGCTGTTGCGGTGCAGTATCACGACGCCAGCCGCCAGGAGCGCCAAACTCAAGAGGGTGTAAATCATTCCTGGCCGCCCATCACTTTGAGGAAGTCGTCGAACTGATCGGCCGGCACCGCTTTCAAGCCCACGAGTTTC
>JAABUX010006595.1_pt1 | contig 13808 bp, 6 predicted proteins | sample 5561851 | NCBI WGS metagenome assembly JAABUX01 (sample SAMN10711883, study PRJNA513361) | rock metagenome | isolation source: Antarctica rocks | place: Antarctica: Victoria Land, Richard Nunatak red sandstone | collected 2016-01-03 | reverse complement strand
CGGGGTTCGCTCTGAGCTTGCATTCGATCAGACGGATTGTGCCATCCAGTGCCACGGTCACGATGTCGACTAGCCCCGTATCGGGAATATAGAGTTCCCGCGACACTACAAGCGGTGACGGATGACCTCCAGGCAGTATCTCGGGAGACCCCTGCAATAGCAGTTGAAGTGCAATCTCGTCGTCGAACGCCGTCGCGGCGGGGGGGCGCCATGTCATCTCTCCTGCGTGCCTGATCAGCATGGGGAACCATCGTAAGCAACGCACCTGGGATGTGGCCGCCCCAGACACAGTGGTGTTTGGCTGTGTGAACCCCCCTCCGCCGTTGCCCGCCATCTGCAGTCGCAGTTATAGCTGCTCGACAGCGGGGCACGAAACGTCAGCATGGCGTAGCGTGGTGGGGTTGAGGCACTCGCACGCAGTCGGAGTGCGGCCGGAAGGTGATCAGGCGGCGCTGAGCGGACCCCATTTCCTGGTCCACCCCTTATGAAGGTTCCGGGGGTGAACGATGCGGCGAACACCGCCGGCGGTAGGTAAGCCAAGGCGCTGTGCGGTCGCTGGTGCTTGTAGACGTGGCACCAGTCCTCGAAGAGAACGCTGGCTTCCATGATGGTGTTGAAGACCTCGCGTGCGAAGAGTTCGTCTCGCGCCCTGCTGTTGAAGCTCTCGACGTAGGGGTTCTGCTAGGGGCTACCTGGCTCGATGTAGGAGGTCGCCGTGCGCTGGATGCGGCACCAGTCCCGGATGGTCGCAGCGATTGGCTCACGCCCGTTGTCGCAGCGGATGCATTCTGGCGAGCCGCGCCGAATCCGACCCTCCTCCAGCGCCCCCACCACGTCATCGGCGGTGACCGAGCGGCCCACCCGCCGGGCCAGGTTCTCACGGATGAACTCGTCACACCTTGACAGCCCCTTGAGCGGCCGACCCTCAGCGGTGGAATCGCCTCCTCTGGCGTCCGCACCGGCCGCGGCCGCCGCTGGGTGGTTCGGTTCTGCCCGATCGCCCGACACGCCCTTCGCTCAGAGACCTGGTAGCGCTGCTTCAGGTGCGGCACCGCCTCTCGCCGGCGGGCCGGGCTCAATAGTTTCCCCGCACCACCTCCTTCAGCATCTGATTGTCCAGCGTCCGGGGGTCGTGGCCACCTCGGCCACGCTCTTTCCCTCGGCCAGCAAACGGTCCCCCCCTCTCTCAGCTTGCGCACCACCTACTCCAGTGTGTGTCCCTGCGTCTCCATGGTTCCCCCTGCCCCCTTTCGGTTGTGGTGGAACCTTCATATCAGGTGGACCAGTTCACGGGGGTCAGCCGCATCCGCCAAGTCCACGGCCGACTCCGCTGTTGCGTGACTCCTTGACGTCGACGTTCATAGGAGGATCCACTTGACAGGGCATGGCCCTCGCCTACTCACCGCTGCGATGGCACCGGCCGGTACGGCTCGCCAATATCAATTCCACCATGGCGTCCAATGTGTTGCTCGGACCGCGGTCGGCGGAGCTAGTGCTCCACTTCTATCATGGCCTCGCTCCGCAGCTACGGGCACCGCTCATCGAGGAGGCCGGGCGATCGGACCTAGGCCAATTACGAATCGACGAAACCGTTGCATCAAGCCTTGGCATTGGTGGAGGGCCCGGCTTCGGCGCTGACCTCATCGTTCACCTTACCGAGCAACTGGCTCAACAAGTCGCTCCACGTCTCGCGGTGGAGGGTGTGCTTGACGCTCTGAAGGCTCTCTTTGGGCTGGTGAAGCGCCAGGTCGCGCATCGTACTCTTCGAATTCAATACCCAGATAAACCAACCGTGACGTACTTGGTCCTCCCGACGAACATGACAATGATGCGCTCAACGCCTTGCCGGCCGATTACAAATGGTCCGTTCAACACGGCGTCACCTTTCGAGGCTGGAGCGACGGCCATTGGGAAAGCACCGAGACCCGGGTGGTGACTAACCGCCCGGGAGACTCGAAGCAGTAGACAAGGCGTGCGGCAGCAAGCGACCTACTCGATCAGGGATAGGAGCGAACGGGGGCGCGAGCAGGCTACGTACATCAGTGTCTTGAAATCTGGCGTCTGGTGGCCCGGGAGTTCGCAGAGGATGACGGCCTTTGCCTCCAGGCCCTTGTAGCTATGGATCGTTGAGAGCTTGATGTGGTTCGGGAGGCCGCCCTTCTCGCTCACCTGAAAGCGCCCGAAGGCGCCGGTGGCCGCGCTCTTCGCTAGACGATGTGGCGTCAGAACGACGATGTCACTACGGTCGATCCCTCCTTCACCGACTAAGTATTCGAGTTCAGCAGTAAGCGCTGCCCGCAGGCCGCCCGGGCCAAGCCGACGCCGACGGACAGTTACCCCTTCAGGTCCCTCGCAATGGATGGGCTGGTCCCCGCTGTAGAAGCGCATCACCTCGGCAAAGATCGCTCTCGTGTTGCGCTTGTTCTCGACTAGGGCGTACGACATGAGGCCCTCCGGAAGATCGACCCGTCGACCGTAGATCGCCTGGTTGGAATCATAGAATAGGTACAACTGGCCGCGGTCGGGGTCTCTCAGTAGCAATTGCAACGGCAGCCACCAACCAGCCTCGAAGTCCTGCCCCTCGTCGACCACTAGCGCGTCGAACTGAGCGCCGAGCCGGTCCTGGGCAGGCTCCAGGAGATCGGCCAGACGCTTGAAGTCAGCCGTCGATTTCGGCGGATCGGGCGGCGAAAGGCCGGCCTCTTTGGCAAGCCTCCAGCAGAGCTGGTGAAAGGTGGAAACGGTGAGTCTGGGTATGTCGGATAGAGATTGCGCGAGGTGGTCCGCCAGAGGCCGGTTGTAACAGATCAGAAGTATGTCAAGGCCGTCCGCGGCCAATCGCTTGGCTTTCTCAACGGCCAGCATGGTTTTGCCTGAGCCCGCAGGGCCGGAGACGACCACCCGAGCGTTGCCCGCCAGCCCAAGCAGGACGTGGTACTGCGATTTCGTCAGTCGCAGGATCTCGCGTTCCGATTCCTCGATCAGCAGGCCCAGAGGCTGGCGCATCTCGATGTCATGGGCTAGAGCCTGGACCACATTGTGAGTGCCGTCCCGCCCCAATGGCGTCTGGCTGCTGGCCAGCGCATAAGCTCCTTCGACCCGCCTCAGCAGGCGCGCCGAATCGCGCACGTCGTCGGCGTACAGCGTCAGTTCGGGATGCATCTCGGGCAGAGGAGGGCCCTCCAGGACGCCAGCGGGAAAGCAGACGGCGTGTGTAAACGGCCCCCAGTCCGGCTTCCAGCCAGGACGCCCAGCGAGGTACCGATGCAGGTCGTACTTGTTATCCGTCGCCTGGATGAATGGATCCCGAAGAGGGCGGGCCTGCTCCGAGCCCCGCGGAGTCGTGGACCACTGGCCGCTCTCCGCGTCGTAACAGACGACACCGCCCTTCACCTCCAGCACCATCACGCCGCGCTGCGGATGGACCAGCACGAAGTCGGCTTCGCCGTCATGGGCTCCGCTGCGGCGGCGGCTCACCCAGCGGACGCTGTGGAGCACGTGGTAGTCGTCCGGAAGCGCATCGCGGAGAGCCTCGAAGAATTGCCGCTCCGCATGGCCGCTGGGGTCGTAGACGATAGTGCGTGGGTGCATCTGCGCCATTAGCTGTCGGCGAACTCCCGGCGCGGGCCGAGGCCCAGGCTGGGATGGGCCGGCGGCGGGTCCAGCACCGTCTGATATGAGACTCCACTGACGCTCGCCTGAGCCAGGGCATCGTAGCGCTCTAGGATGAGCCGCTTTGTGCGGTACTCATCGAATGCCTTGTGGTCATTGTGTTTCAGGCCAGAGAAGGTCTCGATGACGTAGTCGACATCCTCCCGGCAGAGGCTGTAGAGGCAGAAGAATGCCGCGTCGAGTTCGGCGCGAAGCAACTGTCGACGCGTGTCGTCCCAACGGAATGGAGCGTGAGGAAAGCCCAAATCAATGGCCAATGGCAGCATCTCGAAGCCCGTGCAGCAGAGCTCGGCGATGCGGGGGACGAGCCATGCGTAGAGAGACAGGCATGGTTCCCACAAGGGGGATACAGCGAAGACCGCAGGTGTAAGAAGGGGCAGCTGTTCAACGACGAAGTAGGTGAGGCTGGTACCACCGAGTTTACAACGTGCGATGAAATCAAATGCGACGCTGTTGAATACTGCCGCGGTCGGCGCACTCAAGCCTCGAATAAAGGGCGCCTTATGGCCTAGTGCAGTCCGCGGTAACGGTGTGGACACCACCGTGCGCTCGTTAGTGGTGTTTGTGATGTCACGCCAAACTATCAGGCTTGACGAGTCATCCCCAGCCAAGCGGTCCGCAACCTCGTTTGCGCTCACCCAGTACCGCGGGAGGACAGACCAGTGAGGGTCGACTTTTTCCAGTGAAGTAGAGTAGCGGGTGCGCTGGCTGTCCTCGAAGGTGGCGAAGCGGTGGTCGAAGTGGTGGAACATCTTGCCTTCGTAGAGCGGAAGATAGGTTTCGTCGCCGCGGTGAAAGCGGTTGCGCCGCAGCTCCCAGCCCTCCGCCTCCAGCTGAGCGCGGGTGCGGAACAGGTGCGAGTCACTGGTCATGTTGAACAGACCCTGTCTGAAAGAGACGTTCCAGGGATTGCCGTCTGGCCGCGTGCGGTCGATCAGCACCGGTACGCGCTCGTAAATGCCACGCGCGATCTCGGCGTCACGCTTGGTCCGGAAGATGGGGCAGGTCTTGGTGTTGGGGTTGAAGAGCCTGAAGTCCGCCGCCGTGAGCCGGAAATGCCGCTCCTCGTCGGCGAGATCCTCCACCCGGTGGGCAAAGAACATGAACTCCGCCTCTCGCACCGGCTTCTCCGAACCCGCGAGGGTGAGAAGGCAGAACTTGACGCGGCTGTCGATTGGAAAGAGCTTGTCATGGTTCTCAAAGTCGTACAGGCTGGCCAAACCGCCCGTCTCGACCAGCTTGGCGAAGAAACCCTTGGTGGTGTCGTCAGTCGCGATGCCGCTTGGCACGATCACGCCCGCTCGTCCCGTCGGAGCGACAAGCGAACGCATCAACTCCGCAAAGACCGAGTAGGTATTCACCTTCCCACGACCGCAAAGCGGAAAGCGCTGCGAGTCATGGACGAATTGAGCTAGTCGCGCAGAACGATCGACTGCCTCGCGATACTCGCCATACAGGCTAGGGTCTCCACTCTCAAGGACCGCGATTAGTCTCTTGCGTTCGCTTCCTGAGGCAGATGCAATGTCGGGAACTCGTAGGGCGAAGAACTCCTGCTCCGCAAGCTGCATTTGCTCCCAGGGCGGGTTGCCCAGTACCACGTCAAAGCCGGCGCGCTCCTTGAACACCTGAGCAAAGGCGATGTGCCAATGAAAGAAGCGATGGTCGCGGGCCAGCGCCTCCACGGCCTGATGAGCCTCACCCGGCACCTCCCCGTCGGCCGCGAAACGCTGCACGATCTCCTGCGTGATGGCCGGCGCATCCGCCCGCTTGGGCACGAAGAAAGCAGCGCACCAGGCGTCGGCGGCCAGCCGATCTCTCGTCGCTTCCGGCGATGCGGTCAGCTCCCCGTAGCGGCGCTCCTTCTCGTGCACGGCGGATACGGAGTCGTCCGGCAGAGCATCGAGCCGGCGCAACTCCTCCGCCAGGGGCTGGCCCGGCTGCTCTGCCGACGCTTGGAACAGGAAGCTGCCCTGTCCCTCACGCTCCCGCTTGTTTTGCCGACGCAGCGAGGTGGTGATGGCCTTGTCGTCATTACCGATGGCCTTGAAGGCACCGTCCGGAATGCCATCGGCCAGCAGCTCCGGTGTGGCGCCGAGCAAGGAGTTGCCGCACAGGATGCGGTGATCGAGGAAGGACAGCGGCCGTCCCGGCGCCATCGCCTCAAGCCAGAGGCTGACCTTGCACAACTCCACCGCCATCGGGTTGGCGTCCACCCCAAACAGGCAATGGCCGATCACGTCACGCAGCGCTGACCGCATCGCTTCCGGCGCCGGTTCGATCTCGCCGGTGCGGGCGGTCGCCAGCGCCCGGGCGATGCGGTGGGCGGCGGCGATCAAGAAGTGGCCGCTGCCGCAGGCGGGATCGACCACGCGAATGCCGAGGATGGCGGCCTCGGGATCACGGCTCTTGGCCGCGTCGTCCAGCACCGGCCCGACGGCTGAGTCGATCAGACTGCCGATAAGGCTGGACGGCGTGTAGTAGCTGCCGGTCGTCTTGCGCTCGTTGCCGCTCACGGTTGAGAGACGGAACGAGGCTGTGTCGGCTCTGACTTCAGGGTGCCGCTCCAGGAGCGACTCATAGACGCTGCCCAACTCCTCGGAGCCGAGATTGCGGTAGTCGATCACCCGCCGCAAACTCCCCTGCGTGGTGAACGCAAGCGCCTCGACCGCTCTCAGAAGATGACGGTTGCTCAGCTCACACGCGCCGAGGGCCGCCACGGCGGAGGCGGACCAGAGCCAGCTCCCCAGTCCGGGCAGTCCCAAGGCCGGGCAGCCCTCGTCACTTCCCAGCGCGTCCATAACAACCTTCAAGGAGCGCCAGAGGTCAGGATGTGGCGTTGCCCCCCGCCTTCGCTCCACCAGCCGGCGCAGCCTTCCCAGCGAGTAATGGTCGCGGTAAATGGCCCCGGCAGGTGTCTCGCCATCGGGACGTAGGAGCACCTCGCGATCCTCGGCCACGAACAGGAAGATCAGCCGGTAGATCAGGCGCAACAGCTGGCGGTAGTAGTCCTGATTGGTCAGCTCACCCGAGTACAGCTGATCACGCAGGGCTCCGTTGGCAGGATGAGCCAGGAGCCCGCTGCCCAGAGCGCCGATGGCCTCCTCGACGCCCTTCCGCAGCTGGTCCAGCGCTCGGACGCCCGCCTGCTGGGCCTGCCTGGACCACCGCTCCAGCCAGCAGTCCGTGAGCGGCTCCCCCTCGAAGCGGCTCTCGTGGAGCACCAGCCAGAGCAGGCTGAAGTCCGAAAACAGCGAGCCCTCCATCATCTCCTCGAGGTCGAACTCGAGGTACGTCTGGCGGGTCAGCGTCGAGCTGTCCCGCAACAGGCGAAGCTCCAGGCCGTTGCTGACGATCCCCCAAAGGTGATCGTCAGAGGCGTTGAGGAACTCCTGCACGAGACCATGCGGGCTGGTGCGAGCGGCTCCGATCTGACCCGGTGTTCGCCGGTCGAGCGGCACGCCCGCTCCCACCAGGTGAATCGGCAATGAATCCCGCACGTGCGAGACGGGGAAGGAAGTGCCCTTCGCCTCCAGACCCCGCGCGACCTGAAGCCGGCCGAAGCCGAGCTCCTCGAACAGAACTAGCAACCACCGCTCCCGAGTGGCTGTCGTGCTGCTCTGAGCGTCGGGCAGCCGCGAGACCGCCTGGCGGAAGTTGAGCCAGGCTGGTTGCAGCCGGTTCCAGGAGCGCGTGATCCTCTCCCGCAGCCGTTCACCCGCCACCAAGTGGTAGGAGCCCGGGCTCAGCCCATCGGCCTGGCCGGCGGCAAGCCGGCCGAGCAGGTCGGGCGGCAGGAGGCCGCCCTCCGAACGGATGGACGGAAAGGCGCTGCCGGCGGGAGCCATTAGCGACTTGCGCTCGGCAGGTACACGTACACGCCCAGTATGTCCGGCGGCAGGTGCGGCTCCACCTTCACGGCGCCTACCCTGGTCTGACGCCGCACGCGCCTGTGACTGGCCAGCAGCTCCTCCGCACGCTGCCGGGCGACATCCTCCAAGTGGCCCCTGAGGGCAGGCAAGTTCTCCACCACCTGGCTCAGAAAGTGGCGCACCTGCTCCGGCGCCACATTGGCGTCCGGCTGGGCGGCGAGGAGCTCTTCAGCCTCCTGGGGCTCAAGCCAGAGCGCGGCGTTGACCGGACCCTCAAAGGCCAGGGTTGCGCAGTCCTCGCAGAGCAAGGGGCGCTCGCCATCTCGAGCTCGGACCACCAGGTGGAAGCGATTGCGAACCAGCATCAAGGTGGTGCGGCGACTGACGATGGTGGTACGGACAACACCGCAGCGGCGAGCCTTCCCCTCCAGCATCGGGTCTAGGGCGGAATCGAGGATATAACCCGCAATACCGGATACGTATGGATGCGATCTGGTCAGCAGTGTTTCTGCGGGCTCCAATCGGCCCGCGAACCTGGCCTTCAGCTTCGTGGTGCCGGCCGCCTCACGCAGTGCGACAGGAGTCTCCCTGAGGTCGATGAGAGTCGGATCGCTGCCCTGCACCAGGCCGCCGTGCAGCTTCACGGCGAGGGGCACGAAGGTTGCCACGTCAGCGCTGTCGCCGATGGCTTCGCGAGCGGCCTCCAATTCGCGCGCCACCTCCTCCACGTGGATGGCTTCCTGGGCGAACATCGTGCGCGAGCGCTTCTCGCGCTCGGCGGCCACCTCCCACTCACCGAAGAGGCGCTGCTGTTGAGGCTCATCCGCCCCGAACAGGGAGAGCTGATCGATGCTCACGCCCATGCCCTGCCTCGATAGCACGCCTTCGATGACAGCCTCGATGACGTGCTCAGCCTCCAGCGGGACGGGGACTGAAACGCCAGTCGACTGCCGGATCGCCCGGTGCTTGCGAATCAGCACCCGGAGCACAATCTGGTCGATTCCGTTGTCAAGACCGTAGTAGGTGACCACCCTGACCGTCGAGCTGGGCTGGCCGAAGCGGTCCACGCGGCCCTCCCGCTGCTCGTGCCGGGTGGGGTTCCAGGACAGGTCGTAGTGGAGCACCGCGTCAAAGTGGTCCTGGAGGTTGATGCCCTCGGAAAGGCAGTCGGTCGCAACCAGGACCCGTGGCACTGACTTGCCCAACTCTTCGATACGCCTTCCTCGTTCGTCAGGCGGAAGCTCACCAGTCACCGCCATGACCTCAACCCCGCGGAGGTGACGCCGGAAGTGTTCGGCAACGTAGTCGGCTGTGGGGATGAAGCGGCAGAAGACGATCGGCTGGTAGCCATCTGTGACCAGTGCCCTCACCAGCTCGATGGCCTTCGTGAGCTTCGCGTCCGGCGCTCCGCTAAGAGCTTCGGCCTCACGAGCCAGTGCCTTGAGGCGGCGGCTGACGGGCCCGTCCGACACCTCGTCGAAGTCGGCGCCTGGCGCGACGTCACTAGTGGCCTCATCCTCGCCGCCGCCCTGGTCAAGGACCATCTGGCGCCCGATCAAGTCCACCTCGGTGATGTCCTCCGCGCCCGCTGTTGCCGCCCGGTTGCGCAGCGTCGAGGCAGCCGCCGCCGGACTGGAGGCCAGCGAGCGCAGCAGGGCCAGGGCCGACCAGTAGCGCACCCTCTGCCGGTGCCGGCCGCCCGACTCATCCTGCACTGACTCGCGGGCGAAGGCCAGCACCTTGTCGAAGAGCCGCTTGTAGGCTGCGTCCAGCTGATAGTGCTCTTCCAGGTCCTCTCGTTCGGGGAATGGCGTCTCGGTCTGGAGATAGGCGCGGATATCCCCGCGCCGCCGCTGCACCATCCGCTGGGCGAGGCGCCGGCGGTCACCCTCGTGAATCGGGCCGGAAAGGTCGTCGGGCAAGCCCTCCAAGGCTGGATCGAGAAGCGAAACCAGCGATCGGAAGGCTTCCGGCTTGCCACTGTGGGGGGTGGCCGTAACCAGGATGAGGTGCCGGGACTGATCCTGGGCCAAGCCCCTGACGAGCTCGTGCCGCTGATGGGCGGCCCGTCCTGGGGCGTCCGCGGCACAGGTGTGGGCCTCGTCCACGATGACCAGCTCCGGGCAGGCGCGCAGGAACTCATTGCGGCGGCGCTCCGATTTGATGAAGTCAGTCGAGACGATGACATGCGGGTGAAGGTCGAATAGCGATTCTCCGATCGAGCAGGACCTCTCCAGCCGGCCGGCAGTGGAGGCTAGCACCAGCGTGGCCTCCAGGTTGAACTTGTCGCGCAGCTCTGCATGCCACTGCTCGGCCAGATGGGGCGGGCAGAGGACGGCCAAGCGGGTGGCGGCACCCGAAGCAATCAACTCCTGCGCGATCAGCGCCGCCTCCACTGTCTTGCCGATCCCAACGTCGTCGGCAATGAGCAGGCGCACGGGGTCCATCCGCAGCGCCATGAGCAGGGGGACCAGCTGGTACGGCCGGGGGTCGACGGCAAGGCTGGCGAAGGAACGAAACGGGCCAGCGCTGGACCGGAAGCCCAACCGAAGCGCATCACGGAGCAGCCGGGCGGAGTGGTAATCGCCGCTCTGTTCGGGGTCGGGCGGCGGAAAGGTCGCCGGTTCGACCTGCTCGAGGACAGTGAGCACGCCCGCCACCTCCGCGTTGGTGCCACCGAGCGGCCGCAGCAGCACCAGCTCGTCGTTTGACTCGGGAAGGACCACCCACTCGCGCCCTCGGGCGCGGACCAGAGCTCCAGTTTGAAAGGTCACTCTCCGCTTCCGAACAGACTCGGGTGGGCGCGCAGGATGGTGGCCCAGTCCGCGTCGGCCGTAAAGCGGATCACCGTCCAACCCAGGTCCTCCAGCCGGTCCGTGACGGCTCGATCGTCTGCTGCCACATCGGCGTACCGGTGAGGATCGCCGTCGATGTAGATGGCGGTCTGATTGGCACCGTCGTAGAGGAAGTCAGGTCGAGTGCTGGCGGCCTGGATCAGCCGCCCGGCGTGGTCGGGCAGCCGCAGGTGGTGCGTGTCGATGAATGAGAGCCAGCGCCGCTCCAGGTCCGAGTCACAGAGCCGCATGAGCTGCTTCAGATGAACGGCTCGCACGTGGGAGGTGGGACTGGCGGCGACCGTGGCGTGGCTGAGCTGCAACAGCAGGTCCTTGATGGTCTGGCGATCCAGCAACGCGTGGCTGCTCTGGTTGCCGTAGCTCATCAGGCAGTCGTAGCAGGCCGCCTCGCAGTCCTCGCGCACGTGCGGCGCATGACGCCGGTCCGCGCCGGTGTCGGGGTCGAAGTGGCACAGCTCAAGCGCCTGCCGGGCAACCTGGCGGAGCCCGGTGGCGTCATCGATGATCAGCCTCAGGACGCCGGCTCCGCCCTCCGCCGCCTCGATGAACAGCAGGCGAGGATCGGCACCCTCATCTGACATGACGGCGACGCCCAGCTCACTGTCCTCCAAGTGATACTCGGCGGCGATGCCTCGTCGGAGCGCGGCGAGCAACGATTGTTGCTGCTCCCCGGCGAGGGGAACCGACCAGTTGATCAGAAGGCAGTTGCGAGTGTCCTCCACGTAGGGGATGACGCGCCGCGTGCCTACACCAGAGCCTGTTGTGTCCGGTCCGTCGTCGTCCTCCTCCTGCTGGCTGCGTGCCCAGGTGGCCTTGTCCACGTCAAGCATGAATCCCAGCGGCGAATCCGGAGTCCGGCGCCGCCAGCCGACGTTGATCTGCCAGAGGTTTGCCGATGGCGCGTAGGTGAGGCCGGCGAGCGTGCTCCCTTCCGGCTCGAGCACCTCGCCGGTGCTCGTGACGTTTTGGCCGCCGTCTCCAGTCGCAAAGCGAATTGCGGTCTGGATCTCATATCCCTGTCGCTGCCGCTCCTCCTCTTCCGAGTTGATCCGATTGCGCCGTCTGGTGTACACGTGCTGCATTCGGAGCAGGGAGTCGAGCTGTGGAGGAAGTATGCGGTTGCAGTTGTCGCAGTTGTCCACGCTCTCCGCCGCAGCCACAACGTGCAGATGACCGCAGGCGCTACAGATCTTGGCGGACGAGGTGACCAAGCGTTGGTCGGGGCCGCCATCTCCACCCTGCAAGGGAAGCTGGATGCGATCGATCTGGTATCGGGAGCCCTCGTGGTATACGAAGTTCCTTGGACCGAACTCGCTGATGGCGATGAAGCGGGAGCGCTGCAGGTACTCGTCGCGACCAGCCGCTCCTCGGCGTCCGGGGATGTAGGCAGTGAGCGGCAGCCGGGGGAAGCTGTAACCGGGTAGGAAGCCCTCGCTGCCCAGGTAGCGATAGCTCGAGAAGTCAGAGCTCACGCTGTCGTCGCTGCGGCCGGTCAGCAGCTGGATCTGCTGATAGGCCTGGTCCCGGCGGCGTTGAGCTGCCTCCCGCTCCTGCTGCGGGCGGCTGGCATCGAGCGAGATGGCCCGCTGTGTCTCCTCCTGGGCGCGCGCGGCGCGATAGAGGTCGCGCCAGCGCCGGCAGGCGTCGTCAAAGCGGAGTGGGATGGAGGCTATGGTTTCGTCCAGCCACTCATCTGTCCACCAAGGCGTTCTTCGCAGATCGCCCATGACGTCCGCCAAGACGCGATCGACGACTGCCCGCGCCCGCCGCCGTGGCTCCGGGCGGATCAGCTCAGCGCGGATCCGTTCTTGGGGAGCAAGCGACGGTGACTGACCTGTCACATCGAGCAGATCGTTCAGGCTCTGGCCCAGATCGAGGCCGGCCTCGGACAGCCAGATCGAGTCGATGTGGGACCGGATGAGGTCCTGATTGGTGAGGTCCAGCCGGGGTGGGTTGACCTGACCTGCGATCATCCGATCGGCCCTGCGGAAAAAATAGCGATCGTGCGGGCTGCCCGTCGAGCAATACGTGAAAACGAGGGCCGGCTGGCCTTGCCGGCCGGCACGGCCGCTGCGCTGCGCGTAGTTGGCGGGCGTGGGCGGTACATTTCGCAGGCCCACAACGCTCAGTGAAGCGATGTCGATTCCAAGCTCCATGGTGGGTGAGCAGTACAGGACCGGCAGTGCCCCAGACCGGAAGCTCTGCTCGCGCGCCTCCCGATCGAGCTGCGGCACCTGGGCGGTGTGCTCTCGCGCGACCAGACTCTGAGCTGCCGCCGTGAGGGTCGTGTACAGCTCGCGGAAGTACGCGTTCACCCGCAACCCTCCCGGGGGGGCCAGCGGCATGCGCACCGGATCATGAGGGGCCACAGTCCCGTCGCCGAACAGCCAGATCATGGTTGACGCTCTGAGCCGATATCCCGCTTCATCAGGCGCTCCGCGCGGCACGCGCTCCGGCTCCAGCAGGCCCTTGCGGGCGAGCAGGTCCAGGAGCTGCTTGATCATGATCTCGTTGTCGTTCACCCTGAGAGACGGACCGGCCAAGGGCTGAACAGTGCGCCGGAGGTAGCGCGCATAGCCGCTCCACTTGGAAATGTGCATCCGGGAACCGTCGTCGCCGCGGCGCGTCGACCACGGCACCGCCAGGCTGGCGGATTGCAACTTCGGCTCGTTTTCGTCGAAGGCCCACGCCGTCAGGAGGCCCTGCTCGGCGCGCTGACGGAGCCGCTCCTGGAATCCCGGGCTCAGGTACTCGACCCCGATGCAGAGCCCGCGCCTCAGAACATTCAGAAGCTCCCGCGCGACCTTCTCGCGGGTGGCCGGATCGGCACCGGCGAGAGCTGGATGGAGGCTGTGCCAATCTGCCTCGGAGGCGCAGATCTCCTCCAACGACTCGTAGCGGAAGCGCAACAGACCGCACTGCTCCAGGTTGGGAGCCAGCACGCGCCAGCCCCGCCCCAGGTCCTCGTAGGCACGATAAGCAAGCACATCGCGCATCGCTGATTCGATGCCCCGCCGGATGCCAGGTGCGGCATCTGGACTGGCCGAGTAGCTCTCGAATGGCAGGCGGAAGGCGTCAAATAGCCTCTGCGGCAATTCGTCATGGGTGATGCCTTCGCTGCTGGCGTCAGCCAGGGCCCGATACAGGGTCGAGCGAAAGAGGTTGGTTTGAACGAAGTCATTGAAGTGACCCGCCTGGAGGGATGCGTCCTGGCGGTTGTCCATGAAGGCCAGGAGCTTTTGCAAGTCCTGGCGCTCGGTGTGCTCGCGCAGCCAGCGGATGGTGGCAACGCTGAGAATCGTCGTTGAGGTGCTGCGACCGCCGGATCCGAGCGTGACCAGCTTGCTGTGATCGCTCTTCTGCCGGGCGTCGTACTCGATCCCGCAACCTAGGCAGAAGCGAAATGGTCGGG
>JAABUX010006593.1_pt1 | contig 13814 bp, 18 predicted proteins | sample 5561851 | NCBI WGS metagenome assembly JAABUX01 (sample SAMN10711883, study PRJNA513361) | rock metagenome | isolation source: Antarctica rocks | place: Antarctica: Victoria Land, Richard Nunatak red sandstone | collected 2016-01-03 | reverse complement strand
ACAAAGAAGCGGGTTTCTCGCAGCCTCGCCGCAACTGAAGACTTCAGCAAGTGCGGCGAGCCCGTGACGCGGACGTTATCCACGGCCCGCAAGAAGCGTGTGGTGAGGCAGCGGCGGTCTCTCGTGCCGGCATGCTTTCGGCAGGGTTGCCTTGACCGGCTCTCCGAATCGAGAGAAGTCGTAGATCGCGGTGTATGTGTCCCTCGGCTCGCCGTGGGTCGTTACGGCCTCTCGAAGCAAGGCGTAACCGGATTGGGCGATGCTGAAGACGACCGACCCGCGTGGGAGCCGGACTCGGACCAACCACACCGGCGCCTGCCGAACCACCGATGCTCCCAGGCTCGTTGCATGCCTGAGATGAGAGGGTAGACGTTCGAACTTCAGGAGCGATACAGCCTGATTGACCGTCTGCGCCCCGACCGTTAGACAGGTCCAGGGAGCCGCATCGCGCGTGTGGGACGACTTCCCGCGTCTGAAGACCGCCGTCAAGGAGAAGACGATCTTCTGCGCCATTCTATGACCAACAAGAATATATTTCACTGAAGAAGTCATGACGGTAGTATCCCCAAGCAGGTGAAATGTGACTCGCGTTATTTGACTCTGGTTGACGATCTTCTCCCGACGCGAGAGGTCGGCCGTGCCAGATTCCACGAGACGCGCCGGCTGCCACCCGATGATGCGGGACTTTTCGTGGGCGCTGATGACGACATGTGCACTGGGAACTTGATTGATGGAACGCCGCATCAGTCGAATGAGCTGCTGTCCGCTGGGAGATGCGGCGCTAGCGCCAGAACCGGGATCGATGGTGCAGCCGCTCTGAGCGACGACCAGGAACAGTACGAGTGGGATGAGATACATCCCGGCACTCCTTTCCTGAGGAAAGAGGAATCGCATTTTTCGGCGATACCGCCGGAGGAGCGAGCCAAAGCCCTTCGCATGCCCTGTTGGCACGACGTCTTCTTCGTCCTCTCTCCTCATAGGAGCGATCTTCAGAGTGCGTGTCCCGCGATCTCCACAACATCCGTGAGAAAACGTGTAGCCCGTGTGGCCATTGGTGAGGGCGCGCCGGGGTGCGGGCCGGCACCCCATCAGTTGACAGGAGCATGCCTTTGCTCGTATTATTAACCTATCTGTTATAGAACGGTGTGGTTATAAATGTCTGTTGACCAGCTCAGTGTCGTGTTCGGGGCGCTCGCCGATCCCATCCGCCGGGCGATTCTGGCGCGGCTGGCCGAGGGGGACGCAACCGTTGCCGAGCTCGCTGCGCCCTTCACGGTGTCGCAGCCGGCCATCTCTCGGCACCTCAAGGTGCTGGAGCAGGCCGGACTAATTTCGCGCAGCCGCCAGGCAACTGCCCGCCTCAGCCACCTCAAGGCGGATCCCCTGCTGGAAGCGACTGTGTGGCTGGCCGGCTATCGGGAGTTCTGGGAGGAGAGTTACGACCGGCTCGATGCCCTCCTCGCGACCCTGCAGAACGACGTCACCAACTGACCGCATCAAGGCAATTCATCGGAAAGGAACGCATCATGGCAGAGACCAAGATCACAGCAGAACCCGGCATGCCCCAAATCGTGATCACCAGGGAGTTCGAGGCACCGCGCGAGCTCGTGTTCCGCGCCCACACCGACCCAGAATTGCTGGTGCAGTGGCTCGGGCCGCGTGCGCTGACTCATGCGTATCGACCGCCTCGACGCGCGCGATGGCGGCGCCTGGCGCTATACTCATCGGGATGGCGAGGGCAATGAGTACGGGTTCCACGGTGTCTACCACGGCACGCCGTCTCCAGACGGGATCGTCCAGACCTTCGAGTTCGAGGGCGCGCCAGGCCACGTCTCACTGGAGACGATCACTTTCGAGGACCATGGCGGCAGGACGCTACTGCGCCAGAACGCCGTCTTCCAGTCGGTCGAGGATCGGGACGGAATGATTCAGTCCGGAATGGAGACCGGCGTCAACGATTCGATGGAGCGGCTGGACGAACTCCTCGCCACGCTGGCTCCGGTACATTAATCTTCCGGCATTGCATAGGCGTTGCGCTCCGCGAGCACTCTCAGCAACCCGGCGGCGATAATCAGCTTGATGCTCGCAGTCGAAAAATCAACAGCAGACAAGAAAGGACCATGCATCATGGATTGGAAACTCGAACTGGTGGTCGTTCCGGTCGCGGACGTGGACCGGGCGAAGCGCTTCTATAGCGAGCAGGCCGGCTTCGAGGTCCACGTCGACCACCGCCCAAACGAGACGTTCCGGGTGGTGCAGCTGACCCCACCCGGTTCGGCGTGCTCAATCGCCATCGGCACCGGGCTGGGCGACATGCCACCCGGCTCGCTGAAGGGCTTGCAGTTGGTGGTGACCGACGTTGCGGCCGCACGGGCCGAGCTGGTGGAGCGCGGCGTGGAGGCCAGCCCGGTCCAGCACTTCGAGGACGGCGCCCTGGCTGATGGGCCGGGGGAAGACTGGAACTCGTTTGTGTTTTTCAGCGATCCCGACGGCAACAGCTGGGCCGTTCAGGAACGAGCCGCCCGCGAGTGATGTCGCGGCGCGAGCGTCGGTGCGGCTTCGTTGCGTGATACTACGCCGGAAAGGGCTGCCTCAGTCCAAGCTGCACACCGTCGGCATCGGTCCCTGGATTTTAGGGACTGTCGCAAAGCTTCAGGCCGCCGAAGCATGCGGCACCTGGTGGGCATTGGAAGCGTTCCCAGTGCCGCCGATTAGAGCGCGACCCACTTCTCCTCGATATCATGAGCGCGAAGGTTTCTAGCGCCGCGAGGACACCATGAATCGACTGCTCGGGATTATGCGCCAGACGTGTCTGCTCCTTGCCATCGCAGTTGTGGCCATGGGAGCTCCGCAGCGAACAGCTGCTCAGCCCTCGGTCGATGGTGCGCGTGCAGCCCTTGTGAAATTTTTCGCGGCGTACGACGATCACGATCTTGCCGGTGTGCTCGCGACGCTCGCCCCCGACATCGACCAGTTTGCGGACTGCGATTAGGCTTTTCGCCGTCCGTCCGATGGGGTGGGCGCAGTGCACACCCAGGCGACAATCAGGGCGCACCTCGAAGCGTGGTTTCGCACACGCTTCGCAGAGCATGATCGCTTCGATCACATCACGTTCCAGGGAGACGATCCAGCCGTCCAGGGGGTGTATGCGCGGCGAACCAGCGACGTCCTGGCCACACAGGGACTGAGTCCACACGACGTGAATTTCAAGATCTTCATGCATGGGTCGAATTTCGACCGCATCGGCTACGTCGTCTCGATCGACTACAACCGGTGCGGCGGCGGACAGAGCGACATCCGCCCCGTGCAGTTCATGGTGGGTGCGAGCGCCGTTCGTACGCGCTCTCTGGTGCAGGCGTTTCTGGACGCGTACAATGCGCACAATATCACGAGAGTGCTGGCAACGGTGCGTAAGGACGTGGTGTACAAGGACTGCAACTATCGATCACGCCGGCCCGAGATTGTGCAGGGAAAGAGTCAGATGCGTGCCTGGCTACAGGCGCGCTTTCGGGAGAATGACCAATTCCTGCACCCGTCGATCATGGTTGATAATCCCGATCAGCCGTATGTTGCCGCGGTAGAGGCGGACCGGGATAGCCAGGCCATCCGTGGTCGACAGCTCCAACCGGTGCACATGGGCATCAAGCTGGTACTCGATGGACCTGGCTATGATCGCATCTCGTACGCCGTGTCTCTGAGTCCAGCGGACCGCTGTTCCAGCTGACCTCCGTAGTGGTGTGACCGTCATCTGCCTGCCCGACGAGGCTGAGCAGGGCGATCAGGCTGTATTGACGCGGGAGTAGGGACCACCCAACAGGGAGGCGGAGATGGCCAGGCCGGCGACGATCGGACCGAACTGGAGGTAGCCGGGCATGTCGTCGCTCATGGTGAAGCGGGTTGGACCGGCCGGTTGAAGCGTCGCCTCCTTCCCATACTGGGGCAGCTCCAGGATGAGCGAACCCTTGCGAAGCAGCACGCGGAAGTTGGTGAGCCATGGGGTGAAGGCTCGGTAGTGGCCGGTGTAAGCGCTCCATTCGTCCGGGATGTCGAAGGACCTTGGCCCCGTGTACCGCTCGTTGACGTACCAATCGGCGCCATGGAAGGCCTCCGTCACCGCATGGTCTCCATCCCGCCCGAAGCGGAGGAGGGCCAGGGCCAGGTCCGGATGCGATACGTAGAAGGCATCGGGATCCCGCCGCATTAGCAGGAGGTCGCGTTCTCCACGGTTCGTGGCTCGGGCAGGACCGGCGGGAGCGGTAGCTCGGCTCCCTGCCGGCCGGCGCGAAGGAGGCGGAGGGCGTAGCCGGCCGCGGTTGCGACGTCGCCGTGGCCGTTGAGGAGGACCACCGCTCCCACCCCTGCGTCGAGGTCGCACATGATCGAGGAGACGAAGCCCGGCATACCGCCGCCATGGCCCAGGAGGGAGTGACCATCCTCGTCCCAGGAGAACAGGCCGTAGCCGTACCAGTTCCGGTCATCGACTTTGATGGCCCGTTGCGTCAAAAGGTCAAAGCTCTCGGGCGCCAGGATGCGCCCATTGGCCCCCTCGCCTCGATTGAGCAGCATGCGGACGTAGGTGGCCATGTCCCCAGCAGTAGAAGCCAGGCAGCCGTCGGCGGTATCGGTCTCGAACCAGGGGGCGGGCGCCAACGGCTCCCCTGGTGGCGTCGGTCGGTCGTCGTAGAAACTGGTGTAGCCGACGGCCAGACGCTGACGTATGTCGTTGGTGATGGCCGGCGCCGTGTGGTCCATCCCCAGCGGACCCAGGATTTGCTCGCGCATGGTGGCCGCGTACGGTTGGCCCCGCAGAGAGTCCAGGACCAGACCGAGGGCCTTGTACCCGTCGTTCGAGTAGAGGAAACGCTCGCCAGGGGCCCAGGCGGCCGCGCTTTCGCGCAGCGCCCAGACCTGCGTGCGGCTATCGGGGGAGAAGTCGGAGCCGGAGGTGATGCCGGCGGTATGGGTGAGCAGGTGGTGAATGGTGATGGGTGGGTAAGGAGACGGTACCTCGAACCAGGGGAGGTACTCGGTGATTGGCGCGTGCAGGTCGAGCCGGCCCGCCTCGTACTCTTGCAGCAAGGCAATGCCGGTGAACGACTTGCCGATCGACCCCGTCTGGAAGAGGGTGTCAGGTCGGATCGGCGTCCTGGCCGCACTATTGGCATAGCCGTAGGTGGAGATGTGGAGGGTGCTCTCGCGATCGGTGAGCGCCACGGCCACGCCTGGTAGTGCCTGTGACTCCATCAGCGCAGCGATGAAGTGCCGCAGGTTGTCCTCGACCTGGTTCAGTATGGACAACAGCATCTCCTCGCTGAAAGCGTACGTGACTCCACGATAGTAGACCGGATGGGGGAGTGTCTATCAGGGCTCGATCAACCGCCGGCTAGCTGGAGCTCTGGGCCGGCCCAGCCACCACCAATGTTGCGACGCGCCTCGCCGATCCGGCTGTCCCGTACTGCCGAGCACATCAGAGGCTCATTGTCCGGTTGCCGCTGCGAATTTGCGGACGCGCCGCTATCTGAAGTGGGGGTCAGCGAGCCCCTCGGCCTTGCTTTTTAGAACATGCGACCTATTATAAATCTGTGGGCGCTCTCCGCTCCGCACGTCCCGTTCCTTATATACATATACCGCTCTGTTTTCGGGCCATGTCTCCCCCATCCCTCATGGTTCCCGGAGGAGTTTCATGCACCCAGACCAACCCGCACCCACCAAGGGAGCCGCATGACCGACGACCTACTCTCCCCAGCCGACGACCTCCGTACACTCCGCGCCATCACCACGCTTAAAGCCGAGATCACCGCTCAGATAGGAGCAGGCCTTACGGCCTTGCAGATCGTCATCACCCAGCTCACCGAAACCCACCACCGCGCCTTGCTCGAGCAAGAACGCCGCAACGCCACCTTTGCTCCGCAAACACGCCTCGAAGAGCTCATCATCCAGGTCCACGACCATTCCAACAAAATCCAGGCCGTCGACACCAAGTCCTACATCATGGAAAAAGACCTCAGCGCCCTCAAAGACCAGCAGCACGAACAAGAACAGAAAGGCCGCGACCGCAGCTTCGGGATGCTCACCACCACCGCCGGGTGGATCTTCACCATCGTCCTTGCCATGGTCATGCTTGGTCTAGGCGTTCTCGTCAACCACCTGCACTGATGTATACCGCTCAGGGCTTCATCCGAAACTACGACCCGCCGTCCGACACCGTCACCGTCGAGCTTGCCGGCCTTGGCATCATCGACACCTGGCTCGACGGCATCAAGATCGACGTCGGCGTCAACCGCGCCGCCTGCGTCAATGGCGCGATCGCCATCCTCGCCCTACCCGATCCACACCGCATCTGCGAGGCAACCGTCTCCGCCGTCCCCTTCAATCCCGCCAGCCTGGCCGCGGTCGTCGCCGGGGGAACCGTGCCACCAGGCGGCAGCGGCAGCGGCAGCTCCACCACCCAGACCTACCAGAGCGGCCGCAATCTCATCACCTCAGCCTCCGACGGCACCGGCTCAGTCACCACCACCTTCACCAAACCCTTCCCAGCCACACCAATCCTCTCCGTCCTCTTCGACCAACCATCGCCCGGCTACTCCATCGGCGCCATCACCACCACCGCCTTCACCGTCAATCTCACAGCCGGCAACCCGGCCTTTCTGCCCTTCAATTTCAGCTGGTCAGCACACGGATAGGAGTTCGCATGTCCCAGGCCTACGAGTCCATCGGCACCCCAACACCAGACGTCGAGCGCGTCGCTGCGCGACACGAAGGCTGGACCGACACCCCACACAACGACCTGGCCCACGAGTTCATCAACAACCCCTTCTACGCCGAGTACGACCAACGCACCAACACCCAGGCCCTCGGCCTGGACGGCCGCCTGCCGGCCGATCCACATCTCACCCGCATGGCCGACCACCAGGAAACACCCGTGGCCGCCATCGTTCCCCAGCCCTGGTAAAGGAGACAGCATGGCAATCGAAGACAAAGAAGGCACCGAGATCAAGGTGGGAAATCGTGTCGTCTTCCCCTACGGAGGAGACCTCCACATCGCACTGGTCTGCGATCTCCAGCAGCCCGACTACGGGCCGCCCATCATCCACGCCGCCGTCATGGCCACCGCCCCTGCGGGGCTGTGCCAGGTCGTCTCAGACGAACTCCAGGTGGAGACCACCGCAGGCCAGAACATCGCCGTAGGAGGCATCGCCCCATGACCACCCAGCACCACGACAAGGACGGCAAAACCGTCCACACCGGCGACCTCGTCCACTTCACCATCGACGGCAACCCCTACACCGGCATCGTCCACGCCTTGGTACGACGTGACCACGAGCCGGCAATCCTCACGCTGGTGCAGCTCTTCCTGCCAGTCAGAGAGGTGACCAAGGACATGCCCAAGCGACAGGACGCAAAAAAAGATCACGTGGATCCCAACCAAGAAAAACAGCAGGAACCAAAAGAGACCAAGCACCAGGACGCCGGCGACGAGAAACCACGCGACTCACACGACCACCGGACGGAACCCAAAGAGACCACGCCTCAAGGCGAGAAGAACTCCGACGACCCGCCCAGCTCCGCTCGGCATCAGTCGGAAGCTACCGCCCACTCCAACCAGCAGCAGCCCAAGCCCACCGACGCCAATCGTGGATCCACTCTGGCCGAACCCAAGAAAGGAAGCAAGTAAATGGCACAGGACGACAGCCCAGCTGCAACACCCGCCCAGACCGTCGGCGCCGATATCGGCCCACTCGGCTTCCAGCAGAACATGTGGGACATCGATCTCATCGCCGGAGCCGTCCACGACCGCGACGCCTCGCCGGCCGCCTTTACCGGCGGTGACACCGGCCAGGGCCTCGGCGGCGTCGCCGAGCCTATGGCTCCAGGCGGCACGGTCTACGACCGTCGAGGCTTCTAATGCCTGACCCGTCGAACCCGATACCCGGCGCACCCAGCACCGTGATCGTGCCCAACATCGACTACCGCGAAACGCCCAACTCGCCGATGGTCGACGCCGGCCAGCCACACGCTTCGCGTGATGATCCCAACGCCGGCGGGACGATCATGCCGCCTCAGTTCGACGACTCCTTCATGTCGTACGACGTACCAGGAGACGCCGAGGGCAAGTGGAACGAGATGATCCACGACAAAGCCCTACAGGTCTCGCGCGATGGTTGAAGCCGTTCAGGTACTCAACGAGTTCCAGATCCACGAGGCCGCCGGCGCCATCGACACCCTCCGCGCCGATGGCGCGGACGGCCGTCACATCTTAGACGTGACCCTCATCCGCTCCGGCAAGTCGAAGATGGGCAACATCTACCCATCCGACGTGCTTCGTGAAAGCACCCACCTCTTCGAGGGGGTTGCGGCCTTTGCGGACCACAACAACGACGACCGGCGCCCGGAGCGTTCCGTCCGCGACATTGTCGGCTACTACAAAAACGTGAGCCACGTCGCCGAGGGCGACCAGAGCCGCCTCACTGGCGAGCTGCATCTTCTCCCCGGCACCGACTGGCTCTGGACACTCATGCAGGAGACCCAGCGACACCCGTCCATCTGTGGCCTCTCCATCGACGCCTATGCGTCGTGTCAGGAGTCGGACGACGGTCGCCAGGTCGCCGAGTTCCGACGAGTCAACTCCGTTGACGTCGTCACCCGCGCCTCCGCCGGAGGCACCATCGATCACATCATCGCTTCTGAAAGGAACCAGAAAATGCCTGCCACTCCAGTGCCGGCGCCTTCGGCGCCGCCGCCCGATCTCACCCAGCTGCAAGAAGCGCACCAACGCGAGCTGGCCGAGCTACGCGAAGCCCAGCAACAGAACGTCCGCCTGCTCGAAGAAATGAAGGCCAAGACCGCGGCAGCCGAGCTGCTGGAAACCAAGCTCGCTGAAAGCGAACTGCCCGAGTTGGGCCGCGCACAGCTCAAGCGTCGCTTCAAGGGCCGCGTCTTCGAAGACGCCGAACTCACCGAGGCCATCGAGGACACCAAGGCCATCTTCGCCACCGTCGCCGAGGCCGGCAAGATCGTGGGCATGGGCGGGCCTGCCAAAGACCCTTTTATTTCGGCTGGTCTGACTGAGTACGACAAGGTCCAGGCCGGCATGGACGCGCTTTTCGACGTCTACGAATCTGATGCAGCCAAGTCCCTTCCCAGGTTATCAGGACTCCGTGAGGCGTTTCTGCTTGCAACAGGGACCGATATCGGATCTGTCGGAGGCGCAGACCGCCCAGTACGAGAAGCCCTCTCTGCCGGGCTTCGGGCGAAGGTAGCGGCTGGTCGCCTGACTGAGTCTGAAGTCCTGCTTCGCGAAGCAGATGTGACCACCGCGTCATTCTCCTACCTCCTTGGGACGTCCATGAACAAGCGCCTGCTGAAAGACTACCAGGCGTGGCCCTCCGAGTGGCAGAAGTTCACCACCGTCACCAGCCTCAAGGACTTCAAACAGCAAGATCGGATCCGCCTTGGGGCCTTCGGCTCTCTGTCCACCGTCCTTGAGGACCAGGCCTACACCACACTCACCCTCTCAGACACTCGCGCCATCTACTCGCCCACCAAGCGCGGCAACATCGTCCAGGTCACCCGCGAGACCATCGTCAACGACGACCTCTATGCCATCAAGCAGATCCCCCAGAAGCTCGCCGTCGCCGCCGCCTACACCCTGGCCGAGTTCGTCTACAACCTACTCGCCCCAGGCGGTGGCAACATCTACGACGCCCGCCCCCTCTACGACTCGGTCAACCACGGCAACACCGCCATCGCCGCCGCGTCACTGGGCACCACCAACACCGGTGGCGCACTCAACAGCGCCGATCTCCAGACCGCCGTGGTCAAAATGCGTAAGCAGACCAACATGGCCGGCAAGCCCATCGGCCTCAAGCCGCGCTACCTGCTCACCGTCCCAGACCTAGAGTTCCAGGCCATGACCCTGCTCAAGTCTGCCGGCCTTCCAGGCGGCAACAATAACGACATCAACCCTAGCGTAAAAGGGGTTCGTAGCTGCCCGCTGGCGTTCATCCTCTCCGGGAAATCAAAGGAATCTGCCGCTGTCGTTCGTCTCCGTTCGCCGCGCTTCGCCGCGAATGTTGCCAAAACTGTTGCCATTGGAACTCCTTCCCTCTTTGGTCAGAGGGTCTTCTACCCTGCCGAGGTGGCTCCGCTATATTTGGCACCTCGATATAAGGAGTGACCAAGGAGCAGGCTGAGGGCGCGCGGCAGAAGCAGGGAGGTCGCGCGCTCGTCAAGCAAATCGTGACAGAGGCAAAGAAAGGAGTGGCCGAATCGCTTCAAGAGCTCCTCGTCTTGATTGCAGCTGAAGTGGCCAAGAGAGAGATCTGGGGGTAGGAGGGCTCGCAAACGGGTTGCGGCCGGGATGTGGTGGCACGGCCTCGTGGCGTTCGCCGTCCCTCATTAGAAGGGATGCACGGCCGCGAGATCAAAGTCGTCAAATCACCGGGGGCGACGCCTCGTAGCCCGAGATAAGCCGCCGGTTCATTCGTCTGCCAGGTCCAAGGTGGGAACGACCTGGCGAATTACTTCCGACCGCTCCCTGCTGGCTATTGGGCTGTCCCGCCCAGAGGTGGGGGAATCAAAGTCTGGCCCAAGATTCCGCATGCCCGGTGGCCCAAGATCGCGGAGGAGTATGCCGCTGGGATGTCGCGTCCGAAGCTGGCCGCAACATATGGAGTAGGTAGCACCCGGACGATCTACTTGATCCTACAGAAGGGCCGTCAGGAGCAGGCGCAGAGGTGAGCATGGAGTGCTTACTTATCCAAGTTCTCCATTGGACGATGGAGCACCGGATAGGGCGTGTCGGCCCGGCGCCGCGACGACCTGTCCCTATAGCTCAGATTGACACATAATTGCGACATGAGCGACACAAAATGACACGAGTGACAAAAACCCCGGTTTTCGGGGGTTTTTGCTCTCTCCGATGTGAAAGGAGCGACATGAGCGACACGTGTCCGGGGTCATTCCAGGGGTCAAAGGATTAGCGCGAGGGGTCAAACGAGGGGTCAGACTCACATGGCCTAAGAGGAATAGAAGTGCGATCGATGATTCTGTGAAGAGCGTGCGAGGACGCCAACGGATTGCCATCCTTGCGGCAGATATTGCGCACTTCGTCCGCCACTGACCACCCCGTTTTGCAGCAGTTCGCGCATGTGGCAGCGCTTTTACAGCCGCTTCACCACCGTTTTTAGAGATCGCATGTCTCGATTTCCTGGAGATGGCCCGCACGGGTTTAGCTTGCGTTGCGCTGACGCCGTAATTTCGGCGGCCGACGGAAGTGCGAACGCCCGTGGTCTGGCGTTCGACGCCTTCGGAAACCTGTACCTTGCGAGCGTCGGCACTATCTAGTAAGTACGTTGCTCGCATTACGTGGGCAGCGTCTCTAGAATCATCAGCTCCAGCGGCACATTCCTCCACGGCATTTCATTCGACGAGAGCAATGCGCTGTTTGACGCTGATCAGGGCATGAACACGGTCACCTATTCTGAAGTGTCATTCGTACCGGTCAACTCACCGTTCGCAGTCGCCGCGTACCCGAACCATGATGGCGTCGCATACGTCACCTCGTCGCCCAAGTACGGTTGTTCGAGCCAGTGTGGATCCCGCGCCAGCGCCATTTACAAGATCGAACCCACTATGGGCACGGTGAGCGTGGTCTCTTCCGGCTTCACCGACCCACGGGGCGTCGACATCGATGCTACGGGCGACCTGTTTGTGTCCGACTGCGCCACTGGTCTGATCTGGCGGTTCAACCCGCTTGACAGCACGCCTCGGATTTCCAGCCCCGTAGGCGATCCCGTGTTCCGTCAGCTGTGGACGTCTCGAGCGTCCCGTAGGCAATCCGTTCGTCCCTTTGCTTACCCCCGTTGGGTACTCCGTCACCGCCGGAAGGGTCCCCGTCGCGAAGGCTAAGTCGACGGGGAGGCGATGCCACGAGTTACAGACGTCGTTCTCGTGCGTGCAAAGATCACACGGTCAGGACTGGATTTCGAGCAATCAAGTTCTTGCCATAGGACGCGGGTCTTGCGGTACCAGGACTCGTGACGCCTCGGTGCCTGCACCGCGTTCCCGCCATGCTCTGGTCCTCGTTGCCTTTCGGCGCGGAGTCAGGCGGGTGACCCTGAAACCTCCCTTCCAGTTCCATCCCCCTGCGGGGGAGATCCACAACTGCGTGACACGGCGCACGCCTTCCGTCTGTCCGTTGCTCCATGGGAGTCTGAGCGCCGCGTCTACTGCTGCAAGATCCCGCCGCAGGTGCTCAGCGAAGCCACGCATCTCGCCGATGCTGCTGACCATGGCCTTGGAGAGCCAGACGGCAAGGGCCGGTTCGTCGTGCCTGCGGACCAGCCGGCAGAACTCCTGTGCCAGCCCATAGAGTTCCTCGAGTATGCCATGCTGCTGACGTAGCTCCCCGAGCTCCGCTTGTTCGGCAGAGGTCAGCTTGTCGCCGGATTGCATAAGAAGCCAGGCAACGTGCCGCGGGAACGCAGGACGGGGACCGGGCTGCGCTCGTGAGAAGGACGCTCGCGACCAGAGCGACACAAAGCGTCGCACTGCCTGTGCAGAGCCTCCGTAGCCCTGGTCACGTATCTCTCGCCAGAGCTGCTGCACGTTCTGCCATCCAGCGTCCCACCGCTCGCGAAGGTACTGCTCGTAGCGGTGCGGACTTGCCGGGCCCACATGGCGAACGCGCTCTGGGAACTCGTCGGCGTGGACGAACTTCTGCACGGTACGGCGATTGATACCGAGGGAGCGGGCAATGCCGCTGATGCTCATGCCCTGTTCGTGGAGTGCCCTCACCCGTTGATACCGTTCCAGCTGCTGCGCACGCCGTGCTTTCCGGTCCTGCCCAGCGCGTGGGAGTTCCACGTCAGTCGTGGGCGCCAGCTCCTGGGTGGGCGTCACTGCGTCTCCCGGTGCCCGGAGCCATCGGTGGTTCCGTATCAGGGCTCGCTCCAGGACATCACCGAGATTCTTGAGGAAATGCCAGCGATCGGCGACCTGGATGGCGCCTGGTGCGCCTTCCCTCCCCCCTTCGGCATACTCCTGGGCGCGATCTCGACTCACGATCCCGATCCCCGGATGCGCACGAAGCCAGGCGGCGAGGTCCTCCGAGGTAGGCCCGTCCAGCAAATTGATGAGACAGTGCCGTTCGAGGTCGACGAGGATTGTGCCGTAGCTGCTTCCCTTCCGTCCTGCCCAATCGTCCACGCCGAGGACTCGAACCTCAAGTGGATCTGGATCAGGGGCGAGTCGAACCAGCCGACGAAGGCCAGACGGGCTGCTGGGGGTTTCGAGCACGTGGGCCAATCGGGAACCGGCTTCGCCTCCCAACGCAAACCCAACGTCCTGGAGCGTCTGACGGAGTCGATCGGTGCGGCGAATCCATGGGCCGGCAAGAGCGGGGATGCGTTCGCAGAAAATCCGTCGCGGACACCGTCGGTTCCGACAGACAAATCGTCGCAGCGTCAGGTGAAGGGGCTTGCGCGACCGCATTGGCGACATCCGACAGCAGGTGGAGGCAGCTGGCTGGGACGTATGTGTGGTGCTGAACGAGCACGACATCCTCATAGGACTACTGCGAGTGCAAGAGCTCGGAGCCGATGCGGAATCCTCGGTTGAGCAGGTTATGCGTCCGGGCCCGGCGACATACCGGCCGAATGCACTGGTCGCGGACGTACTCCGGCGTTTGCATGAGCGCCGCGTCCAGGGCGTCCTGATCACGCGATTAGACGGGACACTGCTCGGCTGGCTGCGCACCAAAGATGCTGAGCGTACGACCGAGAGCTTGTGAGAAGGGATGGCTCCCAGCCAGA
>JAABUX010006591.1_pt1 | contig 13815 bp, 11 predicted proteins | sample 5561851 | NCBI WGS metagenome assembly JAABUX01 (sample SAMN10711883, study PRJNA513361) | rock metagenome | isolation source: Antarctica rocks | place: Antarctica: Victoria Land, Richard Nunatak red sandstone | collected 2016-01-03 | reverse complement strand
CTCCTTCCCGCGCGTCAGCTACGTCGGCGACCAGCGCAAACCACTCCTCGCCCAGGATCGGCCGCACGAACGCGTCCGTGATCGTCGTGCCTGGTTCGCCCTCGTAGACGGTCGTCGGACCGTCCCAACGCGCGGCCTCGGCCCAGTTCCGGCCCCAGCGCGCCTGGACCGTGGAGGGCGCGTCCGCGGGGACCACGAACACGACGTTGTCGCGCGCCGTCGCGCTGCCATAGTCGGTCGTAAAGTGGCCCGCCGCGCTCAAGGCGCCCGGCAACTCCGTCACCGGCGACCATGCGCGCAGGTCGTGGCTCGACAACACCACCGTGCGCGGCGTCCTGCCCGTCGCGCCCGTCGCGCCGTCCAGGCCCACGAACAGCAGCGCCTCCGCTACGCCGTGGAACAGGCTCAGCGACCGCACCGCGTCTCCGGCTCCCGCCGGCTCGATGCGCGACGCCTCGTCGGGCTCCCACGCGGCCCAGTCGCGGCTGACCTCATGGCGGACGACGCCGGGCTCCGCCTCGTCGACAAAGAAGGTGTGCGTCGCGCCTCCGAAGCGCAGCACGGCGTGCGCGCGGACGCCCCCGTGCGTCTCAATGCCGCGCCGCAGGGCCTCATCGGTGTGACTGTCGACCCGCAGGGCGGGCAGGTGGGAGTCGTCGCCCGTGAGTTGCGCCTGGTAGCGGGCCGAGTTAGCCCGCTCGATGGTGGACATGCGCTCGAACAGGGCTCCTCCCGGTACGATGCGGCGCTGGGGATGCCAGCGCGACAGCAGGGCGTGGCGCGTGGTCGGATCGGCCACGTTGTTGGAGCCGGCGTGCGCCAGCAGGTGGTGGAAGAGCAGCGCGTCACCGGGCTGGGCCAGGAACTCTTGCGCCGATGCGGCGATGTCGGGCCGCGAGCGGTAGAAGTGCAGCCATTCCGGGTTGTCCTCGAGGATCAGGCGCAGTTGCTGGGGCGAGCCATCGGCGTAGAGGAACGCGCCGCCGTGTGGCCGCACCGGCGTCAGGAAAATGAACAGGCCCAGCGCCCAGCCCGCGGGCATCAGCGAGGGGTAGTCGTCGTCGGCGTGCACGTCCTGCGTCTTCCAGCGCGCGTCGGGCTCGTAGGGCCGCGGCATGTCGCTGGGACGAGCAGGGGTGAACGGATAGTCTGGCCCGAACAACTCGGCGATGGCGCCGCGGATAGTCGGCGTGACGCAGGCGTCGACCGTGGCGGCATGCAGCGGCTGATAGTCGGCGGCGCCGGGATTGCCCTGGAACGTTCCGCTCTCCAGCGTCTCCAGGGCTGCGGCGACGGTGTCAGGCGGTACGGCATTCTTCAGGATGAAGAAGCCGTGCCGGACAAAAGAATCGTGGTCCTCGGGCGAGAGGACGGTCTGCGTCGCGCGGTCGGACATGGTGCATCCTCCCTAAATATATGTTCGCTCAGGTCTCATAGCCGAAACATCATATGTTAAGCATGGTACTCCCGATGGGGGGCGCTGTCAATGCGGCGCTCGTCGATTTTGGGCAGTGGCTGCGCGCGCCGCGGGCGTCCTACCCCGCCCTGGATATCCATAGCCGCCGCGGCGCGACCGTCGTGGCCTGGGTCAAGCGCCTGCGCAAGCCCGGCCAGCACGACTGGGGCGAGTTCATTGCCGGGGTCTGGGACGAGCACGGCAAGTGTCGAGGTCTGTTAGATTACATAGCGCGGGAGAGGTGGTTGGTGTCGCTGTCGATAACGGCGCCGTCGCGGTCGCCGCCCTGCGCGCCGTATCGCCCCTACAGCCACCCCCGCCCCTGCAGATACGCCTGGCCCAGCAATCCCACGCTGACGGCGTAGGGCGTCCCGCGCAACTCGGCATGATACTCCAGCCGCCCGTTGCGGAAATACTGCACCAGGTAGGTCCGTCCGCTGCCGTCACCGTTGGCCTCGCGCAGTTCGGAAGAAATCGGCGGTCCGAAGACCAGCAGCCCCCGATGGGCCTGCCAAAAGATCAGGAAGCTGCCGCCCAGCGCCTGGCGCGTCTGGGGGAAGTAGCGCGCCCCGGCGGGCGCCGTCACCGCGGGAAACCTCCGCTTGGTGGTGAGCCAGTAGCCCAACGGGCTGATCGTCACGCCGCTCGCGGCGGCCACCAGCCGAGCCCGCTCGAAGACCTGCACCTGCTGTCCGCCCTCAACGAATGCCTCGGTGAGTGGTAGACCGAAGATCTGGGCGCCACCGGAGGCCTGGTAGAAGGTCAGGAAGGCGGCGCCGATGGTGTGGCGTGTGGCCGCCACATAGCGCGTGCCAGGCTGCGGTTGCGCCGGCTGCGGCACGGGATCGGCCGGCAGCGGCGGGCGGGGTGTGGCGGCCAGGGCGGCGATAAAGCCGCTGCTGCCGTCAACACTTACAGTCCAGGTGCTGCCGCCGTCGAGGCTCTCGCCCAGCTGGGCGCTCGCACTGAGCGCAAAGGCATGGGACGGCAGGCTTGGGTCGAAGCCGATCGCGGTGATGGCAGGGAAGCCGTCCTTCCCTCCGAAGCCAATGTAGTCTGTGGCGGCCCAGGTCTGCCCGTGATCGGGTGAGCGCCGTAGCTCATCCACATCGTCGCCGGCCAGCACCACGCCGACGTCATTGACCGCGACCGCAGTGAAGCCGTGCAGGATGTGGGAGGGGAGCCTATCGCCACGCGGGGACGCGTCCGGTGAGTACGTCTGCACCGCCTGCCAGGTCGCTCCCGCGTCCGCGCTCCGGAAGAGAGCGGTGCCGGCGCCAGCAAAGACGACCGATGGCCGCGTGGGGTCGATGGCGAGGGCGTTGATGCCCTGCACGTTTGGGAGTTGCGGCTGCTGGGCAAGCCAGGTGGCGCCGCTGTCGCGCGTGGCGAAGAGGCCCGCCCCCGTGCCGACCAGCAAGGTGGCGGGACGGCCGGGCAGCAACGCGAGCGACGTGATGGGCGCCGGGCGCGGTAGGTGGTGGGTGTACCAGTGAACACCGTCTGTGCGGGAGAGCAGGATGTCAGGCAAGACGGCGGCGTAGAGCGTGCCGGAGGCCGCGTCGGCAGCCAGGGCTGAGACGCTGCCGGCGACCGGGACGGGAACCGGCTGCCAGCTCTTGCAGGCATCGACGGAGATGGCGAGGCCACCACCATCCGAGCCGAGGTACAACGTGCGTGGAGCGCGTGGGTCCACCAGGAGCGCCGTCACGCCGGTCCCCACGGCGAGCGTGCCGCCCGTGCCGCAATCATCATTGGTGGCGAACGCGTCGACGGTCAGATTCTCGGTGAGGTAGCGGCCGGCGTACAGCACGCCGGGGATGGGGGTGGCGGGCGGTGGCGGCGGTACCGACGGGGGTAGCGCGGCGCTCGTCGCCCCCTGACGGAGAGAGGTGACCGGCGGGGCCCAGCTGGCCCCCGGCCCGCGGGCGATCGTGCCCGTGAGAAGGGCGACGGCCGCAAGCGCGTGGCAGGCGCGTGTGTGCAAGCGATACATGGATTCTCCTTCCTTGAGCGGGCTGACCGCCGGCTCACCATAAATCTGGTCCGCGTCCAGGCGGACGTGCCGCGCTTTGCGAGGAGCGTCTCGCCATGACATTGACGTTCTTCGGCCCAAGCGCGTCAGGCTCAGTGGTCCGTTCATCGTTCGTCTCCACTCTGACGCGGTGGCATTCTTTCCGTACTCCTCCGCTGCAGCCATGCCGGCCGTCTCACCGCCGATTCCAAGCGCCCAAGGCGTCGGCTCGATGCACGGGCGCACAAAGCGGTCGCGGGCGCCCTTCTCGCTCATGACTCCTCCTTACGAGGCGGCTCCTACAGTCCCGCCCTATGTAATAAACGTGGCGATCGCACGTTTTTGGTCCTCGATCCTGAGGTCGACGCCGTTACCCTTATTCGGGGTAAGCCAGGATTCAGGCAAAAAGAGGACATAGCAACGTTATGAAACCATTAGCAGACATGCTGGGGTGCGGCTTTCAGCGGCGGGTGCGGCTTTCAGCGGCAGTAGCAGACGTTGCACACCTATTTGGCCCTAACGTAGCGACGGTCGGAATGTCGGCAAAGTGGAGCATTCTTCGACATACCCCGACCAGGCCCTATACGGGACGTGACGCCGGCGCGGCGCTGGACGGTATCTGTCCTACGTTCCGCCCAGTAGTTCACCGATCTCGTCGGCCACGCGGCGGAGGTGGAGCAGCATGGCCGCGCGCGCGCCCTCGCCGTCGCCGGCCAACACGCGCTCCACGATCTTGGAGTGCTCGCGCGTGGCGGCGTCGGTGGCCGCCGGGATGCGCACCGTCTCGTGCAACTCCACGCGCAAGGGCTGCACCAGGGGCCGCAGCATCAACTGCAGCTGGGGGTTGTGCGTGGCCGCGGCGATGCGCAGGTGCAGGGCGATGTCGGCCTCCACGTAGTCGTCCGGGTGTTGCGTCGCGTCGCTCACCCGGTGCAGGGCCGCCCCGAGCGCCGCGCGATCCGCCTCGTCCGCCCGCGCCGCCGCGAGCCGGGCGCTCTCGGTCTCCAGGATGCCGCGCACCTCCAGCCAGTTGAGCAGCGACGGACGGTCGGTCCTGACCAGCAGGGCCAGAGGCTCGGTCACGTTCCACGAGCCCGGCTCCGTCACCATGGTACCGCGGCCCTGGCGCACGTCGAGCATGCCGCGCGAGGCCAGCACTCGCACGCATTCGCGGATGACGGTGCGGCTGACCCCGAAATCCCGCGCCAGCTCGCCCTCTGTCGGCAGCAAGGCTCCGGCCGGCCAGGTCCCATCGGTGATCTGCCGTGTCACATGCTCGACGACCTGTTCGGTCAAGCGCGGGCGTTCGAAGGTGATAGCCACGCCGTTCGTTCCTCTGGCCGTCATCCGACGGTCGCTCGTCATATTTATCATGAACCGCGCCCAACGTGCCGGACGCCCGCCCTTATCGGCAGCGATGCGTCGGAGCGCCTCGCTTGATGGTAATCATCAGGGCCATGTAGTTCTCGATCTCGTGAGCGATTCCCGGTGGGTAGGGGTGTATTGTAGACGCCTGCTGTTGGCGCGGCCGAGCGTCTACAATACGCCCCTACCCCGATACGGCCGTCCTGCCGCGAGAACTAAATGGCCCTGGGTAATCATAGCATCATAGGACCTTTTACGCCACGGACGACTATACTATGGGGTCGTACATGTGCAGGTCGCGGTCGGGCATCTTGAGGCCCAGCAACTGCAGGCGCTGCTGTGATGCTCCCTTCATGGCCTGCCATGGCAAGTCCTGCTCGTCGTTGTAGCGCTTGAGCCACCAGTAGCCGTAGTAGAGATAGATGCCGCGCCGCAGGCCATCAGAGTCGTTGCGCGCGCCGGTATGCCAGATAGCGGCATTGATGAAGATGGCGGTCCCGGCCGGGCACTCCACCGCGACCTCGCCTTCCAGTGGCCGCCCGCGCTGCTCGCGCGAGGGCCGCGCCTCGCCCAGGTGCGTCCTGGGCACCACGCGCGTCGGCCCCGTCTCCGGCCCGATGTCGTCGACGAAGAGGATAGTGTTGATGGCCAGCGGCCGGTCGCCCGCGAACGAGAAGTCGCGGTGCCAGCGCCGCTCGGGGAACGCGCTGTGCGGCCCCTGGCGCAGCAGGTCGTACTGCAGCAACTGGACCTGGTTGCCGAAAATGGCGCGCTGGCGGTCCAGGATGGGCGCGTGCTCGATCAGGTCGATGAAGGGGCGGTACTTGAGCAGTTGGTGCTGCGAGCAGGGCGGGGCCTTCTCGGCCTCCCACACCTCGTCGAATGCCCGCTGGGTCGCCCTCAGATGCTCGCCGGCCAGGACGCCCTCGACCTTGAGATAGCCCTGCTCCAGGAAGAACTGTTTCTCGTCCGTCGTGATCATCGGTCTCTCCGTCCCACGGCGCTTAGCGTGCGCGTCAGTTCGTCAAGGTACCACCGCGTGAGGAAGGTCAGGTCGGTTTCCATAGTCGAGTACGGGCCTGGACGGTAGCGGCTCGAGGTGACGCCCGTCTGGTTGTTGGCGCAGATGGTCCAATCCTGTTCGCCGGTGGCCTTCCAGAAGGCAGCGAGGCGCTCGATGTCGTAGTCGACGCCCTCCACGGCGTCCTCGCGCACCAGCCAGGTGACCTGGGCCTCGGTGCGCGTCGGCGCAAGCGGGGTGAAGCGCAGCACGAAGGCGTAGTCGGGGCTGATCTCCGAGACGAAGGTCGGGAAGACGACCGCGCCGACGATCTCTGGCGGGCGCGCGGCCATGGCGCCCAGCGGCGGCGCCACGGGCCGGCCGTCGAGGGTCTGAGAGACGAAGCCCGGCCCAAACGGATAGGGACCGCCGAGGTGCCACGTGTCCGGGCGCAGGGGAAATCCGCGGGTCGCGAACCCGTCTCCGTTGCCCCCTTCGGATGCGCGCGCCATGTCGTCCTCGCGGGCGGCGGCCAGGACGCGGTTCTCCTGGTCAAGGATCGAGGCGCCCGCGCGGGCGCCGGCGACGGCGCGGCAGTATTCGGGGTGAGCTGAGCCGCAGTGGTAGCACTCGCGGAAGTTCTCCAGCAGGATCTTCCAGTTGGACGCCACCTCGTAGGTCGCCGTGTGCGCCACCTTAGTGCGCCCCAGGTCGTACGGCGCGAAGAGAGCGCCCAACTCGCGCGCGACCCGCTCGAAGGCGGGCGGCGTCTCGGCCAGACTGACGAAGATGTGGCCGTGGAAGACGCGGGCATGGGCACGGTCCAGCCCGAAGGCCGCCTTGTCGAAGCCCGCGGGCATGTGGCGCGCGTGGGCCAGCCGGCCGTCCGTCTCGTAGATCCACTGGTGATAGGGGCAGGCCAGCTTCTTGACGTGGCCGGACTCCCCCAGGCAGACCAGGGACCCGCGGTGCCGGCAGACGTTGTAGAGCGCGTTGACCTCGCCGTCCGCGCCACGGATGACGATCAGCGGCTCGTCGCCCACCTGATAGGTGAAATAGTCGCCCGGACGGGGAATGCGACTGGCGTGGCCGGCATAGAGCCAGTAGCGATTGAAGATGGCCTCGAGGTCGAGCCGGTAGATCTCCTCGTCGGTGTAGAAGGGCCGGTCGAGGCTCCAGCCCACCCGCTGCGCCGCGACGAGGTCGGCCAGACAATTGTCCTTGCGAGGGGCGACGAGATCCTTACGAGGGGCGAGGGTATCTTCGGCGAGCACGTGTCGTCTCCTCTCTATCCTATGTGGTTGGCGCCTATAGAGTCCCGAGGCGACTGGGAGCGCGGGCGGCCCGCCTGGCCCGGCAGCAGCCTCGTGGGCGCTGGCTACCGCGCCGGGTGCGACCGATGCGGGCGAGCCGCCCGCGCTCCCAGACTCCTTACCAGCCGACCTCCGAGCTTATACACGCCCCCTATTTCTTGGAGCCATGTCATCCATTGTAGGTGTAGGGCGTTTAGACCGGCCGCGCCGCAAACCGGCCCGGCGCAAAGGCTGAGATGTCCTGGGAGGCTTTGCCGTCGACCACCAGCTCGGCCGCCAGCCGGCCCAGTCCGGGCCCGTGGCTGATGCCCGCCTCGTTGTCGCCCCCCACGACGTAGAGTCCGGACACCCCGTCGACCGGCCCCAGCAGGTGGCGGCCGTCCGGGGTGTACGCGGGCAAGCCGGCGCGCACGGTCTTGAGGCGCGCACCGGCGAAGGCCGGCAGCGCCGGCGCCAGTCCCAGCGCCAGATCGTGCGCGTAGGGGCCGAGGTCGGTCGGCAGCTCGGAGACGTCGGAGGGCAGGGGATCGGACGGGCGGCGCCGCGCCCGCACCGCCTCGTCGTAGTACGTGCCAGCCAGCAGCCCGCCGCCCTCCTCGCGCACCCATATGTCGTGGTAGTCGGCGAAGATCAGCATGGGCAGGTCTGAGGGCAGGCCGGGGACCGGCTCGGTGGTGAAGCGCACTGCGATCAGCGGGGAAAAGGACAGCGCAGCTCCGACCATCGCGGTGAGCTCGCCCAGCCAGGCGCCGGCCGCGACCACCACGACGGGCGTGGATATCCGCCCGCGCGCCGTCTCGACCCCCGTCACCCGGCCGCCGTCCGTCCCGATCCCCGTTACCGCCGTGCCGGTACGCACGCTGACGCCCAGCGCCTCCAGTTCGCGGCCCAGCGCATCGACCGTCAGGGACGTGTTGACGCGCAGCGCGTCCGGCGAGTACAGGGCCGAGGACACATGCGCGCCATCGACGGCGCCCCGCGTCACCTCGGCGACCTCTCGCGGGGAGAGCAGCTCCAACTCGCCCGGCGCCAGCCGCGCGCGGCCTCCTTCGTACTGCTCGTGCTGGCGCCGAGCCTCCTCCGTCCCCAGCGCGACGCGGGCCATGCCCACCTCTTTGAGCCCGATGTCGTGCGCGGCGCCCAGCTCGCGGTAGAAGGCCAGACCGTAGCGTTCCAGCTCCAGCTCCAGCGCATCCCAGGGCCGCTCGACCTCGGAGGCCCACAGCGAGACGAAGCCGGCCCCGGAGCCCGATGTCTGTAGCCCCAGCCCCGCCGCCCGCTCCAGCAGCACCACGCGTCCCGCGCCGGCGTGGGCCAGGTGATAGGCGGCGCTGCAGCCAATGATACCGCCGCCGATCACCACCACGTCGGCCGCGTCGGGTCGGGATATCCCGACCCCTCTCTCTGCCATCGCCTGTCCTCCTCGCCTTTGCCCCGATGCCCGTCCCCGTCGACTGCGGTTAATGATGCGCACCTGGCCTGCGCAACCGGTTGCTCACAGCATAGCGTCCGGCTGCAGCCCTCGTCAAGTACTATCAGCCAGGGGAGTGCGCGCCGCTGTACGTGGTCCCGGCTCTGACGAGGTTTGCTGCGTGTCACTTTGGTCGCTAAACCGATCAAAGTGACACGTAGGCATCCGAGCCGATGGCCCTCCCCTTTCTCCCCTTGGGGGCGTGTAACGTACCGGATCGAGGTCTACAAGCGTCCGGGCCTGACCCCGGTGAAGGAACACAAACACAGACAAGGAGGCCTATCACGGACCTTCCGATGGGCGCCGGACCTGCTAGCATGGTGGTATGGACACGGCCTGTCAATCAACAGGAAGGGAGTGTACATCATGATGAACGGCGTGCTCTACGATGACGGCCACATCGCGCTCGATCGCAATGGTCTCACCATCCGCTGGTACTATTTCCCCTTCGGCGCGAGCAAGCGCATCCCGTACGCCCGCATCAGGAACGTGCGGGAGTGGCGCATGGGGCTGTTCACGGGGAAGGGCAGGCTATGGGGATCAGGCGACTTGCGGCACTGGGCGTCCCTTGATCTCAAACGTCCCTCAAAGGACAAGGCGCTTATTCTCGATGTGGGTACGTGGGTCCGACCGGTGATCACGCCCGATGGCCCTGACCGGGTGCTGTCCATCCTGCGCGAGCGCACGTCGCCCGCATAGCCTTGCCCAGCATGACCTGCCGTCTTGTGTGCCTTCCGTGCATCACGCGCCCGGGCTTGCGCATGCTCATCGGAGTGGAGTAAGGAGGTCGCGTCGTGGACGATCGGTTACACATCCTGCTCGTTCAACTCGACGATGTCTGGAACATGCTCGAGGCACGGCTCACCGGCCGTCGTATGGTCGATGGCGTGTACGAGGGTGAGCCTGGTCATCTTAGGACTACGCTCACCGACGAGGAGTACTTCTGGGAGGCGGCGCCCGACTGCTGGAGCCTGCGGCGTCGAGACGATGCCCGCGGCCCCCATCCAAGAGGGGCGGGTGGCTGCTTGACGGCGGTCAACCCGTCCCGCACCCGCCGCCCTTCACCGCCATCGCCTGGCGGATCTGCCACAGCTGCCTCTCGCCGCTCACGCGCTACGACTACACGTTCGGCACGCATGCGCTCACGCTGGACCAGATTGTCTGGCCGTCCACCGCCGGGGATGCCTTCACCTTCCTTACGGAAACTCACTCGCGCTGGCGCGGTGCCCTGGAAGGCGTGAGCAGTGAAGAGCTGGATCAGGTTGGCCGTTCGCGGAATCCCTATGGCTCCGATCCGGAGGAGCGGTTCGTCGATGTCATCGCCTGGACGAACACCGAGTTCACGCACCACGCCGCGGAGATCGCGTGCCTGCGGGATCTGTATCACTGGACCCATACAACTCGGTAGACAAATCCTTGTTGCGGAGGCAGGCAGACGCGTCCAGGAACGGCGGAATCTTGTCGTTATCGCAAGAATCATTATGCCAGGGGAGGGCATGACGGGGACGTTTCTGGTACGGTAACGGTAATGGTGGGCGCAAGACCTGTGACCGCGACAACAGACAACAGAGGATGGGAGGATACCGTGTCGAGCGAGGAGTTACGCCAGTTGGGCATCAGCGACCTTGAGCGCATCGCGCGCTTCCGCGCCGCCGGCTATGGCGGCAGCGTCTCGGACGCCCTCTGGTCGCTCGGCGTGCGCGACACCGTCTTCTCGCCCCGCTTCGCTGCGCTGCGGCAGGGCATGCAACTGGTGGGCCGCGCCGTGCCCATCAAGCTGCACTCCCTGGTCGCCGACGCGCCGACGCCCCGCGCCAACCAGGACCTTGATCGGGCGCGCGACGCGGCGGAGGGCCACCCCCAGCGGCGCACGATGGAGACGATCGCGGCGCGGCCCGACGGCACGATCCTGTGCTTCGACTGCGGCGGAGACCTGCAGCCCGCCCACTTCGGAGAGATGAGCTGCCAGCTCGCTTACGCCCACGGCTGCCGCGGCATGCTGCTGGCCGGCAACTGCCGCGACACGGAGTACGTGCTCCGGATGCCCGACTTCCCGGTCTACAGCTTCGGGACGCGGCCCAACGCTTTCGGCGGCTGGACCATCACCGAGGTCGACGCGCCGGTCTACCTGCCGGGGCACCTGACCCACTACGTCGTGGTGCGGCCGGGCGACTTCATCTTCGGCGACAACGACGGGGTGCAGCTGATCCCGGAGCGCATGGTCGACGAGGTACTGCTGCGCGTGGAGGAGACCTTCGCCAAGGAGAACGAGGAGCGCCGCCAGATCGCCGCGGGCATGCCCGTGGACGAGGTCTACCGCGTCTTCGGGGTGCTCTAATAAGGCATAGCTCGTCATATGGCGCCTTTGCTCCCCTCTCCCGACCGCGGGAGAGGGGGTGAGGGTGAGGGTTGTGGGGAGGAGTGTATGATGCCGTGCCGGGTTGTCGAGGGTACGCTGGGGCGCGACCTGCGCACGGTCACTCTGGAGAACGACCTGCTGTCCGCGACGGTGCTGGTCGACAAGGGCGCCGACATCTATACCCTGGTCCACCGCGCCTCGGACGTCGACGTGCTCTGGAAAGCGCCGTGGGGCCTACGTGAGCCTGGCAGAGGCTTCGCCCCCGCGCCAAGCAGCGAGGTGGCCTGGCTCGAGCATTTCGCGGGCGGCTGGCAGGAGTTGTTCCCCAACGGCGGCGACGCCTGCACCTATAAGGGAGTCGAGTTGCCCTTCCACGGCGAGGCTTCGACGCTACCCTGGACCGCCACCGTGCTGATGGACACGCCCCAGGAGGCGCGCGTCCGCTTCTCGGTGCGCCTGTTCCGCAGCCCCTTCCGGCTCGAGCGCACCATGACCGTGCGGGAGGGCGCGCCCGCGCTGACCCTGGACGAGCGGGTCATCAACGAGGGCGCCGAGCCGCTGGCCGCTATGTGGAGCCACCACCCCTGCCTGGGCGCCCCGTTCCTGGGTCCCGACTGCCTGCTGGATACCGGCGCGCGCACGGTGTGGGCCGAGCCAACCTACGACACGCCGCATGGGCGCCTGCGGCCGGGCGGGCGCTGGACGTGGCCCCGCGCGGAGGCGCGCGACGGCGCGCCCGTCGACCTGCGCCGCGTGCCGGCCGAGGGGGCCGACCTGTTCGCCTACCTGGGCGACTTCGCGGAGGGCTGGTACGCGGTCACCAACCCGGCGCTCGGCTTCGGTCTGGCCATGGTCTGGCCCGCGGCGGTGTTTCCCCACGCCTGGTTGTGGCAGGAGCTGCGCGGCTCGCGCGGCTTCCCCTGGTACGGCGCGGCCTACACCATGGCCGTCGAGCCCGCTAGCAGCGTGCCCGGCCTGGGCCTGAACAGGGTCATGGAGGGGACGGGCACGCACCTGATGCTCGACGCTGGCGAGAGCCTTGAGTTCACGCTACGCGCCATCTTCTATGACGCGGACGCGTCGACAGGTGGCATCGAGCATGTCGGCGCGAATGGGTCCGTACGCGTGCATGCCGCTAGCCTGGATTAGTCATGACGGGCGCCTGGGCGGCGACCGATCAGCACAACAGTAGCCCCACGCCCAGGTCGCGGCAATACGTGGCGTCACCTAAATGATCTACACTTGAGTTATGGCCAATGAGGAAGGATACGGCACATGAACGAGACACAGTTAGAACATGTCAAGCACCTCGCGACAACGCTTTCGCGAACGGATAGAGAGCGACTCGCCGAGTGGTTGAACATGACCTCGGAGACGGAGCCAGCTTCGTCTGAGCGGCCAGCAACAGCGCGCCCATCCCTGTACGGCCTCTGTGCGGATTTGGGTCCTGGCCCCTCGGATGAGGACATCGCCGAGGTCCGCCGCGCCATGTGGGCGACCTTCCCACGCGAGGACATCGCCTGATGCTCGTCGCAGTGGCCGATACACACGCGGTCATCTGGTACATATTCGCCAATCCCAAGCTGTCGCCGATAGCAAAAGCATTCATAGATGGCGCCAACGATGCTGGCGATCAGGTTGGCGTGTCGTCAATCACCCTGATTGAGATGGTGTATCTCATCGAGAAAGGACGGGTTGCCGCCGAAAGCTTTACCCGCTTGGCGACCATCGTGAACGAGGCAGGGGGGCTCTTTCGTGAAATTGTGCCCGATCTCCCTGTGGCCAGAGAACTCATGCGCGTCGATGTCACGCGCATACCGGACATGCCGGATCGCATTCTAGTGAGTAAAGACAGCAAGATCCGATTGTCGGGCATCGCGACACTATGGTAATAAGGGGTACTCCCGCCTCCCGACTCCATGGCACGCCGACTCAGTGGACTCGGTATGCTGTACCCCGAGTTTTTGAGAAGATACTCCTTAACCCTCTTGTCCGCGCCCTACGCTTCTACTATGCTACTCGGCAAGTCAACAAAAGACCGGCGTCACGCACAATTGCGAGGCGCGTCGGCGCGGAGATGGGAGCGTTGTAGTGGCCGACGACCGGGATGGCGCCCCCGCGCTCGCACCGCGCCGGGCGCGCCCCAACATCGACGACATCGCCGCGCGCACGGGCCTGCACAAGTCCACCGTTTCGCGCGCCGTCAGCGGTAAGGGCCGCGTCTCGCCCGCCACGCGGGCGCGCGTGCTGGCCGCGCTTACCGAGTCCGGCTTTGTGCCCAGCCGTCTGGCCGCCAGCCTGCGCACCGGCCGCACGGGTCTGCTGGGCCTCGTGATCGACGGGCCATACGACCCCATCCGCCTGGCCACCATGCAGGGCGCGCTCGACGCGGCCACGCGCGCCGGCTACGGCATGGTGGTCTACATGACGGCGCACGACCAGGCGACGACGGCGGCGCCGGCGCCCGGCACGTCCGCCTTGTCCCTCGCGGGCGCCGCTCAGGACGGCGTGGTCGAGTTGCCGTCGCCCACCGCCGATCTGATCGCCCAGGGATGGGTCGACGGCGCCCTCGTGCTCTGGCCGAGCCGCGCCGACGAGCCGCTGGTGCGCCGCATCCGCGACCTCGGCCTGCCCCTGGCGCTGATCGAGCCCCAGGCCGCGATGGACGGGGTCCCCGCGGTCTACGCCGACGCCTACCACGACGGCTACCGGGCCACGCGCTACCTGCTGGACCTGGGGCACCGCCGCATCGGAGCCTGCGGCCATCCGGCGAACTGGGGCGTCGAGGGCGCCTACCTCGACGGCTACCGGGCCGCGCTGGCCGAGGACGGCGTGCC
>JAABUX010006589.1_pt1 | contig 13817 bp, 13 predicted proteins | sample 5561851 | NCBI WGS metagenome assembly JAABUX01 (sample SAMN10711883, study PRJNA513361) | rock metagenome | isolation source: Antarctica rocks | place: Antarctica: Victoria Land, Richard Nunatak red sandstone | collected 2016-01-03 | reverse complement strand
GGTCCAGCGGTCCCGGTCGATCGGCCAGGCGGTGCCGGCGGCGTCGGCCGAGCCGGGCCTGCGCGGTGGCGAGAACCTCGGCGGCGGGCACCGGGGTCGTCCACTCCGCGTGCGCCGGCAACCGCGACAGCACCCGCGGGGTCAGCGTGGGCCGGGAGCGCATCGCCCGGGCATGGACCTTCACCCGGGGGACGATGCACCCGATGAGGGAGGTGAACAGCAGCAGGTAGACGGCCGCGAACCACGGCGAGCTGTACACCGTGAACAGCGAGAGCCGGTCGTACCAGAGCGCCGCCGTGGGGTGGGCCGCGGTTAAGGCGGTGACCTGGTCGGGGTTGGCGCTCCGCTGCGGAACCAGCGAGCCGGGCACCGCGGCCAGGGCCAGCAGGAACAGCAGGATGAGCGCGGTGCGCATCGAGGTCAGCTGGCGCCATGCCCAGCGCAGCCAACTCAGCGGGGAGAGTCCCGGCGGCCGGGCCGCCGGATGGTCCTGGGTGTGCCGCTCCCCCGTGGGGCCGGTGGGCCCCGTCACCGCCGCACCGCTGTCACGGCCCGGGCGGCCCGGTCGCCGGAGGAGATCGGTCACGGTGCTCAGATCGCCGGAACGGTCGACGCGGTCCAGTACTGCACCTGCGCGATCAGCTGGGACCAGACACCGGTCACCAGTAGGACACCGACGGCGACCAGCATCGTTCCACCTACGCGGGCCATCCCGGTCCCATGACGGCGGAACCAGCCCAGCGTGCCGGAGGCGCGTCCGAAGCCGGCGGCCACCGCGAGGAACGGCACGCCCAGACCCACGCAGTAGGCGAAGGAGAGCAGCGCTCCGCGTCCGGCGCTGCCGGTGCCGGTCGACAAGGTGAGGACCGCCGCCAGTGTCGGGCCGATGCACGGTGTCCAGCCGACCGCGAACAGCACCCCGAGCAGCGGGGCCGCGGCCAGCCCGACAGCGGGAACCCGGTGCACCCGGACATCCCGGCGCAGCACTCGCAGCGCCCCGGCGAACACCAGACCCAAGCCGATCACGAGGACTCCGAGCACTCGGTCGACGGCCCCCCCGTGGGCGGCCAGCCGCACCCCGACATAACCGAAGGCGCCACCCAGAGACACGAACACCGCGGTGACCCCGAGCATGAACAACGCCACCCCGGTCACCGTCCGCACCGAAGCCGTCGACCCCCGGGCGATCTGGGCGCCGGTCATCCCGGTCACGTACGACAGATAGGCCGGCACCAGCGGCAGCACGCAGGGACTGAAGAAGGAGAACGCACCCGCCGCCACGGCGACGGGGACCGCGAGTACGAGCGACCCGTCCAACGCCGTCCGCGCGAACGCCTCGCCCACGCCGCCGGCCCCGACGAGGACCGGAAGCGCCGACACGGCCCCGCCCAGGACGCCGGTCACGCCGCGAGCGCCTGCTCCACCAGGGCGACCAGCGTGGCCTGCGTGACCGCCCCGATCCGGACACCGGCCACCCTGTGCTCCCGGTCGAGCACCACGGTGCTGGGAATCGCCGCGGCCGGAATGATCCCGCGGAAGCCCAACAGCAGCGCACCGGGTGGGTCGTCGAGGCTCGGGTAGCTCACGCCGAACCGCCGCAGGTGCGCGCGGGCGTTCGCGGCCTGGTCGCGGACGTCGACGCCGAGGAATCGGACGCCGCGCGGCGCGAGCTGGGCCGCAGCGTTGACCAGCGCGGGCTGCTCTTCCTTACACGGCCCGCACCAGCTGCCCCATACGTTGACGACAACCGGTGAGCCGCGCCACGAGGACAGGTCGAACCGGCCGCCGGCGACGGCCGGCGGTCGGCCGGCGCGACGACCCGGATCAGGTCACCGGGGGACCCGGCATCGGCATTGACCGCGCTCCCGGCGAGGTCACCGCTGCCGCGACCGCTGCTTCCGCACCCGACGACCGTCAGCAAGCCACCGACGAGCCCGCCCCCAGCCATCAGACGCAGCGCAACCCGGCGGGCTATCACCTGGGTCACCGCGCCACCCCTTTCCGTCGCATACCGGTCGGACCCGCTCAGACCTGGGCGAGGAGCGTCTTCATCCGCGCGATCTCGGCGGTCTGGCTCTTGATGATGCTCTGTGCCAGAGACCTCGCGGCGGGGTACTGACCCTGCGAGAGCTCCGTCGTGGCCATCTGCACCGCGCCCTGGTGGTGCTTGGTCATCATCGTGAGGAACTGCCGGTCGAACGCCGCGCCGGACAGCTTGCCGAGGTCGGCCATCTCGGTGGCGCTCATCATGCCGGGCATCGAACTCATGTCCATCCCGGCCATCTCGGTGGGCTGGCTCCAGGTCGTCAGCCATCCGGTCATGGTGGTGATCTCCGGGTCCTGCGCGCCCTGGATCTCCGTCGCCAACGTCTTCACCTCCGGGCTGTTCGCCCGGCTGGGGGCGAGCTGGGCCATGGCCACGGCCTCCTTGTGGTGCGGGATCATGCTCTGCGCGAAGGTCACGTCGGCCTGGTTGTGCGCCTCGGCGCTGGTTCCGGCGGACGGGCCGGCCGTGGTTGCGGCGGTGGCGCCGGCCGACGGGCTGGTCGTCGCAGCGGGTGCGGACGAGCCGGTCGCGCCGTTGCAGGCGGCGAGGGCGAGAGCCGTGAGAGCGGCGGCGAATACCCGGGCGATGCGCTTCATCTGACGTCCTCCATGGGTGGAGCCGGAACGGGATGGGGTCACTGGTCGTCGGGCGCGCGCCGGGACAGGTCGGCCAGGGCACGCAGACAGTGGTCGCGCAACGGTTCGGGGAACCCGGGGGCCAGGCGGTTGTAGACGACGCGACCGTCCTTGCGGGTGGCCACCAGCCCGGCCGTCCGCAGCACCCGCAAGGCGTATCCGACGGAGTCCTCGGTGGCATTCAGGGCGAGGGCCAGATCCCCGACGCACAGTTCCTCGACCAGGTCCAGGGCGTACAGCACCCGGGCCCGCGTCGGGTCGGCGAGCAGGCCGAGCAGCCCGGCCAGCCGCCCCGCGTCCTCGACATCGATCAGCCGTGCCCGCGCCGCAGCGACCCGTCGGGGATCGATGGGGTGGGCGTGGTCGGTGAGCGTCCCGCTGCGGCCGTGGTCGGCGCCCGTAGGCGAATCCTGTTGTGTCACGACGTCCCCTCGTCTCGAACCCGACCATACTCACGTCCGTGCGGCCTTGCGGGTATGGCGCGCCGGGCATACCTTGGGGGGGTACCAGTACCGGTGCCCGACCAGCCGGTTCATGACCTGTCACTTCCCGAACTGTCACTTCCCGACCAAGGAGTCGATCGTGACCACGAGCACCTACACCGTCAGCGGTATGACCTGCCAGCACTGCGTGACTGCGGTCACCGAGGAGATCGGCCGGATTCCCGGGGTCCGGTCGGTGGAGGTGTCGCTGGACGCCGGAAAGGTCGCCGTCCGCAGTGACGACGCCCTGGACCCGGCCGCGGTCGCGGCGGCTGTCGACGAGGCCGGTTACGAGGTAGTCGGTGCGACGGCGGGATGACCGTCACCACCAGCACCGCCCACGGTGAGCCGGCCGCCCCACCCGGCGCCGGCCCCCGCGATATCGGGCCAGTTCCGGCGACCCGGGTCCAGCTGGCGATCGGCGGCATGACCTGCGCGTCGTGCGCGATCCGGGTGGAGAAGCGGCTCAACCGTCTCGACGGGGTGACCGCGACCGTCAACTACGCCACCGAGAAGGCCGACGTCCTCGGGCCGTCGACGCTGGACCCCGCCGACCTGGTGGCCGCCGTGGTCCGGGCCGGGTACACCGCCAGGCTGCCGGAGCCGGTCCGACCCGAGAGCAGCGCACCGGACGGCTCAGCACCGGACGGGGCCGCACCGGACGGGGCCGCACCGGGCGGGGCCGCACCCGACGCCGGGTCCCGCCCGCTGCGGCAGCGGCTCCTGGTCAGCGCCGTGCTCACCGTTCCGGTCGTCGTGCTGGCGATGGTGCCGGCGCTGCAGTTCACCGCCTGGCAGTGGCTGTCGCTGACCCTGGCCGCGCCGGTCGTCGTCTGGGGTGGCTTCCCGTTCCACCGCGCGGCCTGGGCCAACCTGCGGCACGGCGCCGCGACGATGGACACCCTGGTGTCGATCGGCACCCTTGCCGCATTCGGCTGGTCGCTCTACGCGCTGTTCCTGGGCACGGCCGGTGCGCTCGGGATGCGGCACGGCTTCACCTTCACCGCGGGTGCCTCCCACGGGGCGGGGTCCATCTATCTCGAGGCCGCCGCCGGGGTCACGACATTCCTGCTCGCCGGCCGGTACGCGGAGGCCCGGGCCAAGCGGCGCTCGGGTGCGGCGATGCGCGCACTGCTCTCGGCGGGCGCCAAGGACGTCGCGGTGCTGCGGAACGGCCGTGAGCAGCGGATCGCGGTCGGCGCGCTGGTCGCCGGAGACGCCTTCCTGGTCCGGCCGGGGGAGAAGATCGCGGCGGACGGCGTCGTCACCGACGGTTCCTCGGCGGTCGACGCCGCCGTGATGACCGGCGAGTCCGTGCCGGCCGAAGTGGGGCCCGGCGACACCGTGACCGGTGGGACCGTCAACGTCGGCGGCGTGTTGACGATCCGCGCGACCCGGGTCGGCGCGGACACCCAGCTGGCCCAGATGGCCCGCCTCGTCGAGGCGGCACAGACGGGCAAGGCCGAGGTGCAGCGGCTCGCCGACCGGGTGTCGGCGGTCTTCGTGCCGGTCGTCCTGGTGATCGCGGCCGGCACCCTCGCGGGTTGGCTGTGGTCCGGTGCCGGCGCCGCCGCGGCGGTCACCGCCGCGGTGTCCGTGCTGGTCATCGCCTGCCCTTGCGCGCTCGGACTGGCCACGCCGACCGCACTGATGGTCGGTACCGGTCGCGGCGCGCAGCTGGGCATCCTCATCCGCGGCCCCGAGGTGCTGGAGTCGACCCGGGTGGTCGACACCGTCGTGCTGGACAAGACCGGCACGGTGACCACGGGCCGGATGAGCGTCGTCGACGTCGTCCCCGCGGACGGTGTCGGCGTCGACGAGCTGTGGCGGCTGGCGGGTGCCCTGGAGAGCGGGTCCGAGCACCCGGTGGCCCGTGCGGTCGCCGCGGCCGCCGCCGACGCGGTCGGGACGTTGCCCCCGGTCACCGACTTCCAGAACCTGCCCGGCCTCGGCGTCCAGGGGACCGTCGACGGCCACGCGGTCCTCGCCGGCCGACCGGGACTGCTGGCCGAGTGGTCCCAGCGGCTGCCCGGGCCGCTGGCGGACGCCGTGGCGACCGCAGCCGTCGCGGGTCGGACGGTCGTCGCCATCGGATGGGACGGCGCGGCGCGGGCGGTGATCACCGTCGCGGACACGGTCCGACCCACCTCCGCCGCGGCGATCCGGGCGCTGCGCGACCTGGGGCTGACCCCGGTGCTGCTGACCGGGGACGCCGACGGTGTCGCGCGCGCGGTCGCCGCCGAGGTGGGCATCGACCAGGTCCGCGCCGGGGTCCTGCCGCAGGGCAAGGTCGACGTGGTCAGGGATCTGCAGGCGCGCGGACGGGTCGTCGCCATGGTCGGTGACGGGGTCAACGACGCGGCCGCGCTGGCGCAGGCCGACCTCGGCCTGGCCATGGGGACCGGGACCGACGCGGCGATCGAGGCCTCGGACCTGACCCTCGTCGCCGGCGACCTGCGGGCGGCGGCAGACGCGATCCGGCTCTCGCGGCGGACGCTGGCCGTCATCCGGGGGAACCTGTTCTGGGCGTTCGCGTACAACGTCGCGGCGGTCCCGCTGGCGGTGGCCGGTCTGCTCAACCCGATGATCGCCGGCGCGGCGATGGCGTTGTCCAGCGTGTTCGTGGTGACCAACAGCCTGCGGCTGCGTCGGTTCGCCCCGCTCCCGGGCAACCGCGACGCGGTCGGCGCCGACAGCCGGACCGGCTGAGTGTCCGGGTACGCGGCCCTGTTGGTGGCGGGCGGTGTCGGCGCCGCGGTGATCGCTGCTCTCTATACCGTCGCCGTCGTCGGCGGCCTGGACGCCCAGCCGTTGCGCGTCGCGCCGTTCCAGTCCGGTCAGTGGCCCGCCGAGCACGCCGTCTCCCGCTTCCACGCACGGTGGTACGCCGTCGCCGTCCTGTTCCTGGCCTTCGACATCGAGATGCTGTTCATGTATCCGTGGGCGCTGGTGGTCGCCGAGGCCGGGACGGGTGCCGTCGTGGAGATGTTCGCCTTCCTCGCCGTCCTGTTGGTCGGCGTCGGCTACGCCAGGCGCGAGGGGGCGCTGCGGTGGGCCTGACCGGACGCCTGCTCCGGTCCACCGCCGCCCGCCCGCACGTGCTCGTGGTTGCGGCCCCTGGCTCGACCGCGATCCGGCTGGACGTCGAACGTCAGCTGGCCGCGCGCGGATGGCCGGCGTCCGGGGGCCCGGCCGACGCCGACGTCCTGGCGTTGTGTGGGACCCCGGAACCCCGGTTGGCCGCCGCCGTCGAGGCGGCGTGGGCCCAACTGCCTGGGCCCCGGGTGCGACTGCACCTGACGGTGGTGCGGGACGTCGCCGCCACATTGGACGAGGTACCCGCGGGCCTGGCGGACCTGCGGGCGCAGCGGGCCGATGCCCGACAGCGACCGGCGCAACCGCAGCCGCCGGAGCCCGCGTCCCCGGATGGCATGGACATGGCGGGCATGGACATGAGCGGCATGGACACGGCTGGCATGGACATGGGCGGCATGCACATGGGTGGCATGGAGATGCCGGCCGGGTTGGGAATGGCCGACCGGGCCGAGGACCGGGACGGGCTGAAGCTGGACCAGCTGCACCTGCGGCTCGGCCCGGTGCTCCCCGACTGGCCGGCCGGACTCGTTCTCGACCTCACCCTGCAGGGCGACGTCGTCCAGCACGCCGCCGTGGACACCTGGACCGGACCGCGCACCGCCGAGCCGTTCTGGGCCGGTCCGGCACGCCGCGCCCGCCGCGGCGAGCCGGTGCCCGCCGGGCAGGTCGCGCGGTACCGGGCCGCCGCCGACCTGGACAGCGCGGGACGTCTGCTGGCGGTCGCCGGCTGGGCCGACCGGGCGACCGCGGCGCGGCGGCTGCGCGACGACCTGCTGTCCGGTGCCGGCGACAGCGCTGGGCTCGAGCGCCGCGCCCGGCAGCTGGCCGCCAGGGTCACCCGGTCGGCGACCCTGCGGTGGTCCCTCCGCGGGCTGGGCCGGATCGACGCCGACCCGGCGGGCGCCGGCAGCACCGCCGACCCGAGGCCCCCCGGCTCCGACGTGCAAGACCGGCTGTGCCGCTGGCTGACCGACGCGGTGCACGCCCTCGGGCCCGACGGTCCGGGGTCCGGTGCGGACCACCCCGGCGCCCCCGGCGGTGACGCCGGCCCGACCGCGGCCGTCGTGCGCCTGCTGCCGAGCCTGGTCACCGGACTGGACCTGGCCGCGGTCCGACTGGTGGTGGCCAGCCTCGACCCGGACCTCGACGCGATCCCCGACGCGATCCCCGACGCGATCCCCGACCCGATGCCCGACCCGATGCCAGGCGGGGCGCACCCGGAGCCGGCGCATGCGTGAGGGTCCCGTCGTCCTCGCCGTGCCGGTCGCCGTCCTGCTGCTCGCGGCCCTGTCCTGGGCGGGGGCGGGGCTCGATGCCGCCCTGGCCGCCCGGGCGGCCGGGCGGCCGCTGCGCGTCGGGTGGCTGGTCCCGCTGCACGAGACCGGCCGGCTGCTCGTGCAGCGCCGGCGGACCACGCTCGCGCCGGACGCACTGCTCTGGCGGGTCGGCGGGGGCGCCCTGGCGGTTGTCGCGGTCCTGAAGGTGGCGATCATCCCGCTCGGCGGGCATGTCGTGGCCGACCTCGACGTGGGGGTCGTCTGGTTCAACGCGATGGACGTCCTGCTGTGGGCGTCGCTGTGGCTGGTCGGTTGGGGAGCGAACAGTCCGTACGGGCTGATCGGCGGCTACCGGTACCTGGCGCAGGCGCTGTCCTATGAGCTGCCGCTGATGTTCGCCCTCGTCACCCCGGCGGTCGCCGCGGCCAGCCTGCGGATCGGGGACATCGAGGCCGCCCAGCGCACCGTCTGGTTCGCCGCCTGGATGCCGGCGGCGTTCGTCGTCTACCTCGGCGCCGCGCTCGCGTACTCCTTCGCCGGCCCGTTCGCCTACCCGGCCGGCCCGGACCTCGCCGGCGGGGTGCTCGCCGAGCCGTCCGGGGTGGACCGGCTGGTGCTGCTGGCCGGGCGCGAACTGCTGCTCGCGGCCGGCGCGGCGTTCGCCGTTCCGCTGTTTCTCGGCGGCGGCGCCGGACCGGTGCTGCCCGGCTGGGCGTGGTCGCTGCTGAAGTCCGCCGCGGTGCTGGCCGTGCTGGTCCTGGTCCGGCGTGCGCTGCCCACGGTGCGCGCGGACCGGCTCGCCGAGATCGGCTGGGTCGTCGCGCTCCCGCTGGTCATCGTCCAGGCGCTGGTCGTCAGCGTCGTCGTCCTGGTGCGGTCCTGACGTGCTCCGCGCTCAGGTGACCCGGTGAGCGCCGTCGCGTTCTGGGCGTCGGCGGTGGTTGCCGTCGCGTCCGGCTTCGCGGTGTTCCGGGTCGACTCGATGGCGCGGGCGACGTTCCTGCTTGCCGTGTCGTTCGTCGCCGTCGGTGCCGTCCTGCTGCTGCTGGACCTGCACTACCTCGGGGTGATCACGGTCCTGATGATGGTGATGGAGATGTCGGTGATGGCCGTGTTCATGGTGATGTTCATGATGAACCCGGCCGGGCTGATGCCGATGTCCATGGTGCACAACAAGTGGGGCTCGCTGGCCATCGCCGTCGGGACCTTCGTCGTCCTGGGCTCGGGCGCGCTGTTCGTCGACTGGCCGCAGCGGACCCCCGCCCCGCCGGCGGACCCGACGCATGCCCTCGGCACCGCGATGATGGGCTCGAAGATGCTCGTGATGCTGGTGGTCAGTCCGGTGTTGTTCGCCACGATGATCGCCGGGATCGCGCTGTCCGCGGCGAGCAACCGGTACGCCCGGCTCGGCGACGACCTGGACCGGCGACTGCCCGCCGACCCGGACCGGGGCGGGGTCGGCCGGTGAACCTGCAACTGGTCCTGCTGCTCGCCGCCGCGCTGCTCGCGACCGGCCTCTACGGCGCGCTGTCCCAGCAGTCGGTGGTGATGGTGATGATGGGCCTGGAGCTGATGCTCAACGGCGTCCTCGTCGCCGCCGGCGGCTTCTGGTACTACGCCACGGCCGCCCGGCCCGACGGCCAGCTGCTCGTGATCGTGGTGATCGCGTCGATGACCGTCGAGATGGCGATGGGGTTCGCGGTGACTACCGCCCTGTTCCGGGCGCGGGACGCAGACATGACCGACATGGCCGCGGACCTCCGCCGATGAGTGTCCTGCTGTGGTCGTTGGTCGCCGTTCCGGCGGTCCTCGGCGGGTCGCTCGTCATCGCCGGGATCGGCGGGGTCCGGGGTGCCGATCGCCGGGCCGCGCCCGTCGGGGTGAGCGGCGCGGTGGTGGTCCTCGGGATCGCTGTGGCCGTCGCCGTCGGGCGGCCTCGGGTCTCGATGCCATTCCTGGCCGGCGCGCCGTTCGCCCTCGCGGTAGACGGGCTCTCGGCGGTCCTGGTGCTCACCGTCGCGACGGTCGCCCCGCTCGTCCTGCTGTTCGCGGCCGGCGACGCCGCCGGCGACCACCGGCGGCCGGGGCAGGCCCGATTCTCCGGGCTGATGCTGGTGTTCGTCGCGGCAGTGCTGCTCACCGCGACCGCGACCAATCTGGCGACGCTGCTGTTCGCGTGGGAGCTGATGGGCGCGGCGTCCTGGGCGCTGATCGCCACCGACTGGCGCAGCCCGCGATCGGTCGGCTCCGGGACGACCGCCTTCCTCACCACCCGGGCGGGTGACATCGGGCTCTACGTCGCGGCCGGCGCCGCGCTCGCCGGCGCCACGCTCGCCGGGGGCGCGTCACTGTCCCTGAGCGACCTGCCGACGCTGGCGCCCGGCTGGCGGGACATCGTCGCCGGCGGGATCCTGCTCGCCGCGCTCGGCAAGGCCGCGCAACTGCCGTTCTCCTTCTGGCTCGCCCGGGCGATGGACGGCCCGAGCCCGGTCAGCGCGCTGCTGCACTCGGCGGCGATGGTGGCGATGGGCGGTTACCTGTTGCTGCGCACCAGCCCGCTGCTGGCTGCGACCGGCTGGGCGGACGACACCGCCGCCTGGGTCGGTGCGGTCACCGCCCTGGTGCTCGGCGCGGTCGCGGTCGTCCAGCGCGACCTCAAGCAGCTGCTCGCCGCCTCGACCGCCGCGCAGCTCGGGTTCGTGGTGCTGGCCGCCGGGGTCGGCTCGGTCACCGGGGGGACGATGCACCTGGTCGCCCACGCCGCCACCAAGGCCCTGCTGTTCCTGGCCGCGGGCGCGTGGCTGTCCGCGCTGGGCACCAGGCAGCTGTCCGCGTTGCGCGGCGCCGGCCGCCGGTACCGCATGGTCGGGGCGACCTTCGCCGTCGGCGGGCTCGGGCTGGCCGGACTGCCGCCGCTCTCGCTGTGGGCCACCAAGGACGAGATCCTGGCGGCGGTGCTGGCCCGGTCCCCCGCCCTGTACGTCGTCGGCCTGGCCGCCGCCGCGCTGTCCGCGGTGTATGCCGGCCGAGCCGTGGTGATGGTGCTGGGGCCGGTGCCGGTCGACCCGGGCGCCGGGTACGACACCGAGGCGCCGGGGACCCGTCGGGTCGACACCCGGCAGCGGATCCCGCTCGTGGCGCTGGCCGCGGCGTCGGCGGTGCTCGGGGTGCAGGCACTGCCACCGGTCGCGGCCGCCTACCGCGGGCTGCTCGGGGCTCCCGCCGAGCCCACGCCGGGGGGCTGGCAGCTCGGGGTGTCGGCGGTCCTCGCGGTGGCCGCGCTCGGCCTCGCCGTTGCCCGCCCGGCCCGCCCGTTGCCGTGGCCCGGGGCCGTCGAGGGGGCGCTGGTTGGCTGGCTGGGGCTGGAGCCGGCGGCGCACGCGCTGCTGGTGCGCCCGACCCTGCGGCTGGCGCGGTTGCTGGCGGCGGTCGACGACCGGGGCCTGCACCGGGTGGTTGCCGCGGTCCCCGGCGCGGTCCGCGCAGCCGCCACAGTCGCCCGGCGGGTCGACGAACGCGGGGTCGACGGGCTGGTCGGGGACGTGGCGACCGGCACCCGGCGCCTCGGTGTGCTGGCGCGCCGACCGCAGACCGGCCAGCTGCACCAGTACTACGCCCAGGCGGCCGTCGGCCTGGCCGCCGCCGTCCTGCTGCTCCTGGTGAGGTGAGCGTGTTCCTCACCGTCGTCGTCCTGCTGCCGATGTTGGGCGCCGTGGTGCTCGCCGTCCTCCCGCGGGTGTCCGGGCCGGTGGCCCGTTGGGCCTGGGTCGCGGTGAGCGCGGTCGACCTCGTGCTGGTGCTCGTGATGTGGGCCGGTTACCGCAGCGGTGGCGGCAGCGGTGGGGGCGGTTTCGCCTACGAGACGAACGTGCGGTGGATCCCGACCGTCGGTGCCGGTTACCACGTCGGGGTCGACGGACTATCGCTGCCGCTGGTGGGGCTGACGGCCGGGTTGTTCCTGGCCTGCGCGCTCTACTCGCTGCGCGAGACCCGACTCCCCCGGGTGCACGCGGCACTGTTCCTGTTCTTGGAGAGCACGTGTCTCGGTCTGTTCAGCGCGTTGGACCTGCTGCTGTTCTTCGTCTGGTTCGACCTGTCCATCGTGGGGATGTACTTCGTGATCGTCGGCTGGGGGCACGGCCAGGCGGCGCGCTCGGCATTGACCTTCTTCCTCTACACGTTCCTCGGGTCGCTCGCGCTGCTGATCGGCTTCGTCGGCCTGTTCCTGGCGTCGACCCCGCACACCTTCGACATGGTGGAGCTGACCGCGCAGGCGCCGCTGGCCGGGCGGCCCGTCGCGGGTGGTCTGGTCCTGTTGGCGATCGCGATCGGGCTGGCCATCAAGACGCCCACGGTCCCGTTCCACACCTGGCTGCCCCCGGCGCACACCGACGCGCCTGCCGCCGGCTCGGCGATCCTGGCCGGCGTCCTGCTGAAGATGGGCACGTACGGCTTCGTCCGGATCGCGATGCCGATGCTGCCGGACGCCTGGCGGCGATGGGCGCTGGTCGCGGTTGTCGTCGGGGTCGTCAGCGTGCTGTGGGGGGTACTGGTCGCGCTGGCCCAGACCGACATCAAGCGGATGATCGCCTACACCTCGGTCAACCACATGGGCTACGTGCTGCTGGCGGTCGGTGCGGCCGGGATGCTGGGCGGTGGGGACGCCGACTCCCGGGCGCTGGCGGTCACCGGCGCGGTCACCCAGATGGTCAGCCACGGGATCGTCACCGGTGCGCTGTTCCTGCTCGTCGGGGTGCTGTGGGACCGCCGGGGCACCTACGACCTGAACGCCTACGGCGGGCTGGCCGGGGTCGCGCCGCGATTCGCCGGGCTGACGGTGGTGGCGTCGTTCGCCTCCCTCGGCCTGCCGGGGTTGTCCGGGTTCGTCGCCGAGTTCCAGATCTTCTCCGGCAGCCTCGGGCCGGCGCCGGTGGGCACCGTCGTTGCCCTGCTCGGCATCGTGCTCACGGCCGGGCTGTTCCTCACGCTCCTGCAGCGACTGCTGCTCGGGCTGCCCCGTGGGGCCACCGGTGCGTTCGCCGACCTGCGGGGGGAGGAGGCGGCCGCGGTCGTCCCGCTGCTGGTGCTGTCGGTGGTCATCGGGGTCTTTCCCCGGTTCCTGCTCGACGTGATCGAGCCCGCCGCCCGGTCGGTGGCCGCCCTGGTGGCGCGATGAGCGGGCAGATGGTGGCGCGATGAGCGGGAACACCGTGGCCCGGTGAACGAGGACCCGGCAGCGCTGCTGCCCGAGCTGGTGCTGGTGGTCGGCGCGGTCGCGACCCTCGGCGTCGGGATGTTCAGCCCGCGGTCCCGCCAGTGGGCCGCGCGGCTGGTTGCGGCCGGGACGCTGCTCGCCGCGCTGGTGGCCGGTGTCGTCGCGCTCGGGCAGCCCGCGCGGCTGGTGTTCGACGACAGTTACGCCGTCGACGGGCTGCTGGCTGCGGCGCGGTTGATCGTGCCGGCCGCCGCCCTGCTCACCATCGGTCTGTCCGTGGACAGCGTCGCCGGCACGGTGCGGGAGACGGAGTTCTACGTCCTGGTGCTGCTGGCCAGCCTCGGCTCCCTGGTGCTTGCCGGGGCCGACGACCTGTTGGTGCTCGCGGCCGGGTTCCTGCTGGCGACCGTCCCGCTGTACGGGCTGGCCGGCCTGGTCAGGACCCCGTCGGCGACCGAGGCGGCGCTGAAGCTGTACCTGCTCGGAGCGCTGCTCGGGGTGGTGATGCTGCTCGGGATCACGATCCTGTCCGGGGTCGGCGGCTTCACCTCCTACACCGAGCTCGGGGCGGGGCTGGCCGCAGCGCCCAGGGCGGCCCTCGCCGTGGGCACGGTTGCCCTGCTGGCCGGACTGCTGTTCAAGGCCGGCGCCGTCCCCGGGCACTTCTGGGTACCCGACGTGGCCGAGGGCACCCCACTCGGCGTCGCCGCGTTCCTCACCACTGTGCCCAAGGTTGGCGCCCTGATCGCGCTGTACAGGGTCGTCGCGCTGATCGGCGACGGCCGGGTCGACGTACCGCTGCTGCTGGGTGTCCTGGCGGCCGCCAGCATGACGCTGGGCAACCTGGCCGCGTTCGCGCAGACCTCGGTGCGCCGGTTGCTCGGGTACTCCACGATCGCCCAGGTCGGGTACCTGTTGATGGCAGTGGCGGTTGCCGGGCGGACCGGACTCGCCGTGCCCGGCCTCGCCTTCTACCTGGCCGCGTACGCGGTGACGAACCTGGGTGCCTTCGCGGTGGTCGCCGCACTGCAGGGCGCCGGGGCCGGTGCCGACACCCTCGCCGGC
>JAABUX010006587.1_pt1 | contig 13822 bp, 12 predicted proteins | sample 5561851 | NCBI WGS metagenome assembly JAABUX01 (sample SAMN10711883, study PRJNA513361) | rock metagenome | isolation source: Antarctica rocks | place: Antarctica: Victoria Land, Richard Nunatak red sandstone | collected 2016-01-03 | reverse complement strand
GTTCTGTGACGGCAGCTTCGGATCGCACACGGCGGCCCTGTCCGCGCCCTACGCCGACGACCCGGCCACCAGCGGGGAGCTGCGCTACACCGCCGACGAGATCGCCGCCCACGTGGCCGCCGCCACCCGGGCCGGGCTGCAGGCCGGCTTCCACGTCATCGGCGACCGCGCCGTCGACGCCGCGCTGACCGGGTTGGAGAGTGCCCGCGCCGAGCTGGGTGCCGCCGTCGTCGCGGCCCGGCACCGCCTCGAGCACGCGGAGTCGCTGTCGGCTGCCGCGATCGCGCGGATGGCGGCGCTGGGCCTGGTGGCGAGCGTGCAGCCGGCGTTCGACGCCCGCTGGGCGTTGGGGATGTACGTCGAGCGGCTGGGTGCGGAGCGCGCCGCGGCGACCAACCCCTTTGCACTGCTCGCCGCCGCCGGCGTCCCCCTCGCCCTTGGCAGCGACGCCCCCGTCACGCCGCTGGACCCCTGGGGAGGGATCCGGGCCGCCGTGGGAGCGCGGTCGGGGCTGTCGGCCCGGGCTGCCTTCTCCGCCCACACCCGCGGCGGCTGGCGGGCCGCCCGCCTCGACGGGGCCGGGGCCGGCGAGCTGCTGCCAGGGGCGCCGGCGACGTTCGCCGTGTGGGAGGTTCCGGGCGAGCTCGTCGTGCAGGTGCCAGACGGGCGCGTCGCCGGCTGGTCCACCGACCCGCGGGCCGCCGTCGCTGGGCTGCCCGACCTCTCGCCCGGCGCCCCGGATCCCCGCTGCCTGCGCACCGTCGTGCGCGGCCGGACCGTGCACCACGCCGACGCCCTGGAGCCAGCATGACCGTCGCACCCCCCGCCGCCGCCCCGGCGCCGGCCCCGGCCCGCGAGCTGCTCGGGCTGCCCCCCGCCGTGGTGTCCTATGCGCGGGAGCTCGCCCGCCGGGTCGCCTCTCCGGTCGAGCAGCTCGCGCGCACCCACACCACCGTGAGCGTGGAGCGGGCCACCGTGCGGCTGGCCGGGTGCACCGGAAGCGATCTGGGCTACCCCGCCGGCGACATCCCCTGGGTCAACCGCCTCGTGGACACCGTCCGCGAGCAGGTCGGCCTGCAGGCGGGGACCGCCCTGCCGCTGGGTGACGCGCTCGCCCGCGGTGCGGCCGCGGATCTCGCCGGCCTGGCCGCCGAGGCGCTGGCCGGCCGGCTCCGGCTCCGGCTGCCGTCCGCCGCTGCCGACGTGGGCGCCGCGCGGGCGGTGATGCGCCGGCTCGTCGGGGCTGGCGTGGGTCGGATCGACGCCCAACGGGCCGAACGGGAGCGCCGCCTGGAGCGGCTCGGCGACCCGGCCAAGCCCTGGGTCTACCTCATCGTCGCCACCGGCGACATCAGCGAGGACATCCCGCAGGCGCAGGCCGCGGCCCGGGAGGGGGCCGACATCGTCGCCGTCATCCGCTCCACCGGGCAGAGCCTGCTCGACCACGTGCCGGAGGGCGCGACCCACGAGGGGTACGCCGGGACCTACGCCACCGGTGAGAACTTCCGGCTGATGCGCCTCGCGCTGGACGAGGTGGGGGAGGAGCTCGGCCGCTACGTCCGGCTCACCAACTACGCCTCCGGCCTCTGCATGCCCGAGATAGCCGTGCTGGCCGGCATGGAGCGACTGGACATGATGCTCAACGACTGCATGTACGGGATCATCTTCCGCGACATCAACCCGGTCCGGACCTTCGTCGACCAGCGCTTCAGCCGCCAGATCCACGCCCGCGCCGGGATCATCATCAACACCGGCGAGGACAATTACCTCACCACCGCCGACGCAGTGGACGCCGCCCACACGGTCACCGTCAGCCAGCTGCTCAACGAGCGCTTCGCCAAGGAGGCCGGGCTCGCCGACTGGCAGCTCGGCCTCGGCCACGCCTTCGAGATCAACCCGGTGGTGCCGGACAGCTTCCGCCTGGAGCTGGCGCACGCGTTGCTGGCCAGGGAGCTGTTCCCCGACGCGCCGCTGAAGTGGATGCCGCCCACCAAGCACATGACCGGCAACGTGTTCGGCGGCTACCTGCTGGACGGCTTCTTCAACCTGGCCGGGATGCTGACCCGGCAGGACATCATCCTGGTCGGCATGATGACCGAGGCGGTCGTAACGCCGTTCCTGTCCGACCGCGACCTGGCCCTGGAGAACGTGCGCTACGTCCGCGCGGCCGCCGGCGCCCTGGCGGAGGACTTCCGCCCGGCGCCCGACGGCCTGGTGGTCCGCCGCGCCCACGAGGTGCTCGGCGAGGCCGTCGCCCTGTTGGAGCGGATCGAGCGCGACTCGCTGCTCACCGCCATCGGCAAGGGCACCTTCGGTATCACGCGGCGCCCCGCCGACGGTGGTCGCGGCCTCGCCGGCGTCGTCGCCCACGGCGAGGGCTACTGGAACCCCGCGACCGAGCTGCTGGAGGCAGGCAGATGAGCAGACCGGTCACGGCGTACGGCGACACCACCGGTGACGGGATGGTCCAGCTGTCCTTCACCCTGCCGGTGCCGCATGGGCCCCGGGCCGAGGGAGCGGCCCAGCTGTTCGCCGGCAAGCTGGGGCTGGCGCCCGCGATGGTCGTGCATGCCAAGGCGATGGGCCCGGACTTCACCTTCTTCATCGTCTACGGCCGGGCCCACGCCTCGGTCGACCTCGACGAGGTGGTCGTGCACGAGCGGGAATACGACCTGCTGTCCGCCGCCGAGATCAACGCGCGGATCAAGGGCGGCCTCGGCCGCAAGCTCGTCGTGGTGGGGGCCTGCATCGGCACCGACGCGCACACCGTCGGGATCGACGCGATCCTCAACGTCAAGGGCTTCGCCGGGGAGAAGGGCCTGGAATACCACCGGGAGCTGCGGGTGGTGAACCTCGGCAGCCAGGTCGACATCGACGACCTGGTCCGCCGGGCCCGGGAGGAGGCGGCGGACGCCGTGCTCGTCAGCCAGGTGGTCACCCAGAAGGACGCGCACATCGCCAACACCACCGCGATGGCCAGGGCCTTCGACGACGCCTTCAGCACTGCTGGGGCGCGCCCGCTGCTGGTGGTGGGCGGGCCGCGCTTCGACCCGGCGATGACCCAGCTGCTCGGCGTGGACCGGGTCTTCGGCAAGGGCACCACCCCCGGGGAGGTGGCGTCCTACCTGGTGCACGCGCTCGCGCCGGTCGCCGTACCGGCCCGCTCGGCAGCCGGCCGGTGAGCCCTGCCGTCGGGCTGACCGTCACCCACCGGCGCTACGTCCCCTGGTCGCATGCGCATTACGGCGGCGCGCTGGTCGACGGTGCCTATCTGCTGGGCCTGTTCGGCGACGCCGTGACCGAGCTGTGCATCCGCTCCGACGGTGACGAAGGGCTGTTCGCCGGCTACGACCGGGTCGACTTCCTGGCGGCGTTGCGCGCGGGTGACGTGGTCGAGGCCAGCGCCACCGTGACCAGGGTCGGGGCGCGGTCGCGCGGCCTGGCGCTCGAGGCGCGGGTGGTCTGCCGGTCCGCGCCGCAGCGCGGCCCCTCGGCGGCCGACGTGGTGGAGCCAGCCCTGGTGGTGGTGGTGGCGACGGGCACGGTCGTGGTGCCGGGCACCACCAGGGGGGACGTGGGCGGCGACACGCCCGACCCGGCGACACACGAGGGTTGAGCGGTTCTTGTGATCGTCGCTCCAGGTCCGTGACCTGCGGTGATGCAGCAAACCTGCAGGTGAACGGGACGTTGACAGTGCGCGTCGGGTGGAGTCGGATGACCCCGTCGGCTCGACAGGACGGACGCCCCGCCCGGTCCGAGCCCCCGTCGATCGACCGGGCCGGGACCGCGCCCACCCACCGCCGCGGCGGGGGCGGCCCCTGGTGCCAGACCCGGTCTGGTTGCGGGGGCGCGGTCGGACGGGCGGCTCCCGCGGGTCGGCACGGCCCGGGAGGGGCCTGCGTCGCCCGCCGACAGACAACGGTCGGGTGCCCGCCGCCAGCGGGCTCCCCGGTCGGTCCGAGGGCGGGCGCCAGGCCCCTTCCCCGGTCGCGGCCGTCCGTGCAGGGCACAGGCTCCAGACTGGCGAGGTGACCCTCGCCCCGGCACCCGCCGCCGCCGCGGTGGGCCCGACCCTGCCGGGGGTCCTCAGGAGCGGCACCGGCCCCGGCCCCCGGTCGGCGCGGCTGCGGCGTCCGGCGTTGGCCCTGCTTGCCGGTGCGCTGCTCGCCGTCGCCTTCCCGCCGGCGGGGATATGGGTCACCGCGCCGCTGGGTGTGGGCCTGCTGCCGCTGGCCGTCCGGGGGACCGGAGGCCGCGCCGCCGCCGGGCTGGGCTTCCTCACCGGGCTCGCCTTCTTCGTGCCGGTGCTGGCCTTCACCCGGATTGCCGGTGCGGACGCGTGGATCGCCCTCGCCGTCATCGAGGCGGCTCTGCTCGCACCCGCCGGCGCGGCGTTCGCCGCGGTGCAGCGTCTGCGCGGGGGCCCGCTGTGGTGCGCCGCGGTGTGGGTCGGGGCCGAGGCCCTGCGGGCGCGGGTGCCGTTCGGCGGGTTCCCGTGGGCGCGGGTCGCCTTCAGCCAGGTGGACGGTCCGCTCGCGCCGCTGGCCGCGCTCGGCGGGGCGCCGCTGGTGTCGGCCGCGGCGGCGCTGTCCGGGGCCGGGCTGCTGACCGCGCTGGTGCGACGACGGCCCCGGTGGCTCGCGGCGGCCGTGCTGCCGGCCGTCCTCGCGCTCGCCGTCCCCCTCCCCACGGTCGGCCAGGTCGCGGGGGCGAGCCCGGCCACCGTCACCGTCGCGGTGGTGCAGGGCAACGTGCCCCGGCTCGGCCTGGACTTCAACTCCCAGCGCGCCGCGGTGCTGACCAACCACGTGCAGGCGACGCTCGGCCTGGCCGCCGACGTGCGCGCCGGTCGGGTGGCGGCCCCGGACGTCGTGGTCTGGCCGGAGAACAGCTCCGACCTCGACCCCTTCACCCAGCCCGACGCGATGACCTCCATCCTCGGTGCCGTCCGGGCCATCGACCGGCCGGTGCTGGTGGGCGCGGTGCTGGACGGACCCGGACCGGCGTACGTCAGCAATGCGGGTCTGGTGTTCACCCCCGCCGGTGACACCGGCCAGCGGTATGTCAAGCGCCACCCGGTGCCGTTCGGCGAGTACGTCCCGTTCCGCGCCGAGCTCACCAGGGTGGTCGGCCGGCTCGCCGACAAGATCCCACGGGACTTCGTGCACGGCCGAGGGAGTGGGGCCATCGACCTCGGCCCGGTGCGCGTCGGCGACGTGATCTGCTTCGAGGTCGCCTACGACGACCTGGTGCGCTCGGGGGTGCGCGCTGGCGCACGGCTGCTCGCCGTGCAGACCAACAACGCGACCTTCGGCCGCACCAGCGAAGCCGCCCAGCAGCTGCAGATGACCAGGCTGCGGGCCGTGGAGCACGGGCGGGCGGCCGTGGTCGCGTCGACCAGCGGGATCAGCGCGGTCGTGCGGCCGGACGGGGCGGTCGTGCGGCAGACCGGGATCTTCACCCGGGGAGTGCTGGTCGAGCGGGTGCCGTTGCGCTCCTCGACCACCCTCGCCGACCGGGCAGGTGCCTGGCCAGAGGCCGCGCTTGCCGCCCTCGCGCTGCTGGGGTGGGCCCTCGGTGTCCTCGTGGGCCGGCGTCGCCGCCGCGTGCCGGGGGAGCGCGGCGGCGGCTGACCAGACCCCCACGGACGCCGACGGCCCCCGGCGCCGGAGCGCGGAGGGCCGTCAGGGACCGAGCGGGCGGTCGGGTGGTGCTGTCAGCTGGCCTTGCGCAGGGTCTCCAGCGCCTCGCCCTGGGAGCCGCCTCGCAGCAGCGCGAGCCGCTCGGCGAGCACCTCCTCCAGGTCGGAGATGGTGCGCCGCTCGAGGAGCATGTCCCAGTGGGTGCGCACGTGCTTGCCGGGCTTGGCCTCGGGCTGGTCGGCCGCCCGGCGCAGCGCCGGCTTGCTGCACACCTTGCACTCCCAGGTCGGCGGCATCTCCGCTTCGGTGGCGAGGACCACCGTGAAGGAGTGCCCGGCCGGGCAGTCAAAGATCACTTCCTCGCGGGGGGCGAGATCGGCGGTGGACTCGGTCTCGTAGGACGTGGAACCGAGTCGGCTGCCACGCAGGACGCGCTCACCCATAAGGACCTCCACAGATCAAGGGGGCGGCGCACCAGATGCGCCGTACCTCTTCCCCAACGGACAGGACGGGCCTAGGATTCCCGCCTCCGCTCCGGCCCCGGCACCGCCACGCCGCGTGCCCCACCTGATTCACTGCACCGATGCGCCTCCCTGGCTCGACCCGACTCCTGCTCGCGGCCAGTCGCCTCACCATCGGCACCGTCATGATCGCCCGCCCGACCCTGCTCACCCGGGGGCTTGGGGTTGACACGCTGACCGCCCGGCGCATGTCCTGGCTCCCGCAGCTGGTGGGCACGCGCGAGCTGGCGCTGGGAGTCGGTGCGTTGGCGGCAGCCCGCGGGGGAGCGGGGCCGGCGCGGCTGTGGGTGCTGGCGCAGGCAGCGTCCGATGCGGGGGACGCGCTCGCACTGGCGATCGCGACCGGGCGGGGACACGTCCCGCGGGGACGGGGAGTGCTGGTCGCCGGCACCGCAGCGGTCGCCGCCGCGGTCGGATGCGCGCCGCTCCTGCCAGGGAGCCGGGCCCGCTGATTCCTCCCGCCGCCTGGTTCGGTCACGAGGGCCGCCCGCACTACAGCGGCTGACCCATCCGGCCGAGACGTGGAGAGTGGGACGTGGAGAGTGGATGGCCGACCGATGAGCCGGCCGCCCCGCCCCAGCACCCTGCGACAGCGGAGGACGACGGCATGAGCGAGCTGGCCACCCAGGTCCGCCCCCCGATCAGCGCGACCCGGCAGTGCGTGTGTGGCGGGTATACGCGCTACGTGGTCTGCCAGTACTGCGGAACCACCGACCCGTCGGCCGTCGCCGCCGGGCTGATGAGCCTGACCCCACTCGTGCAGCGCACGCCGGAGGAGGCCGAGGCCCACGCCCGGGCCGTGTCACCAGCCCCGATGGCGGCGAACCCGGTCGGCTCGCACGCGGCGTCCCTGCAGGAGCTGCGCTCCTTTGCCGACCCCGCCTACGACACCGCCGCTGCAGACCAGGCTCCGGTCGCGCCAGCTCCGGTCGCGCCAGCTCCGGCCGCGTCAGCTCCGGTCGCGCTAGCTCCGGCCTTCGCCGCCGCCGATGCCTCCCCGTTCAGGGTCCCGGCCCAGGTCGGGTCCGTCGCCCCGCCAGTCGACGGGCCAGCCCAGCCCACGTACGCCGAGCCCGTGTACGCCGAGCCCGTGTACGCCGAGCCCGTGTACGCCGAGCCCGTGTACGCCGAGCCCGTGTACGCCGAGCCCGTGTACGCCGAGCCCGTCGGATCGCAGCCGCTGGCGGTCCCGGCCGGGCTCGTCCCCCCGCCGTTTACGCCGGCTCAGGCGGTGTCAACTCAGGCGGCGTCGTCGGCAGCGCCGGTCCTGGCACCAGCACCCCCGGCACCGCCGTCCGACGGTGATTGGACTGCTGTCGATGCTGTCGACGGGCGCACCACCCGTCCCCGCCCGCGCTGGCTGCTCCCCGCTCTCGCCGCGGCCCTGGTCGCGGGTGGCGGAGGCGCCTACCTGTTGACCTCCTCGTCCTCGACCGACACCTCGTCGGTTCCCGTCGTCCGGCCCCATCGGCAGGTGCATGCGCTGCCGTCGCCGGCTGGCGCCGCTGTCGCCCCTGCGCCAGCGGCGCCGGCCGCACCAGGTGCTGCCGGGGAGCTGGCCAGCACGTTGCCCGCAGGCTGGACCGCCGGTCCGCTGGGCCAGGTCACCGTCGCGCAGGTGGCCGCCGTCGACCCGTCCCACCGCACGGCGGCGCAGCTGACCGCCGCCGGCATAGTGTCGGCCGACCAGTCCCTGCTGCACGGCCCGGGCGCGGTGACGGGAGCTGCCCTCGTGTTGCACACGACCACGCCGGCGCAGGCGACCGCGCTCGCCTCGGCCGTCCGCGGACCTGCAGGCACCGCCACCATCGTGGGGGGCGCCGCCAGTGCCAAGGGCAGCGACGCATTCGTGCTGGCGTGGACCGCCCCACGCGCGCAGGCGACCGCCACCGGTGCCGTGGTGGCCGTGTGGGCCGCGCGGCTGGCTGGCTGACGCAGCCACTGCCCGTGGCGCCACCCCGGCGGATGACGCGGATCCGGCGAAGGTGGAATATGGGTTGACGGGCAGCTTCGCGGCCGACGAGGGTCCCCCCGTGAGCATTGTCTTGCGGGAACCATTCGAGAGTCTGACCTTTATGAATCCCCTTTCGGAAGGGCGCGCCGACGAACTCGTCCGGTTCCTGGCCAAGGACCTGACAGGAGCCGTCTATGACGTCGGCTGCGGGTGGGCGGAGTTGCTGCTGCGCGTCGTCGCCGCGTCTCCCGCCGCCCACGGCATCGGTGTCGACACCAATGGGCACGCGATCGAGCACGGCAGGGAGCTCGCCCAGCAGCGAGGCCTCACCCATCGGGTCACTCTGCTCGCCGAGGACGCACGGTTGCACCCCCCGAAGGCGGCGCAAGCCATCATCTGCGTCGGTGCCAGTCAGGTATGGGGGCCGCCGGTCGAGGACGATCAACCCGTTGACTACGTGAGCGCGTTGACGGCCATCCGGGGGCTGGTGACGGCGGGAGCGCGAGTCGTCTTCGGAGAAGGAGTGTGGTCGCGTCCGCCGACTGCGGCGGCGGTCGCCCCGTTAAGCGGTCGGCTGGACGAGCTGCTCAGACTGGATGAGCTGGTCGAGCTTGCGGTCGGACTGGGCTTCATGCCCGTCGCGGTGCACGAGGCAAGCATGGGGGAGTGGGATGCCTTCGAATCCGGCTACAGCGCCTGCTACGCAACATGGCTGGCGGAGCACCCTTTCGACCATCCCGACGCACGGGAGGTTCGCGAGCGGGCCGGGCGCCGCCGAGCAAGCTACTTCGGGGGGGATACCGGGGCGTGCTGGGGATGGCCTACCTGGCCCTCGTCGCCGTCTGAAGCCGCGGATGCCAATCGCGGATACCAAGCTCGGATACCAAGCTCGGATACCAGGCTTCGCCTCGTGGGTCGATGCAGGTCTCGGCGACACTCGGTTTCCACGACGATCGTCACCGTCGTCAGGCAGCGCCGCCGGCGGCGTGGTCACCTGGCCACGTCCAGTGCGGCACCTCGTGCAGCGGATAGAGTTCAGCGTCACTCTGGGCCTGCGAGTTCTGCATCGCCACCCGAGACCCGAACTCGACATGCTCGCGGACAGCCTCGCGGAATGCCTGATCGTGAGGCATCTGGGTGTTGTCGAGCGCCTGCATGTAGAGGTCGACGAACCGGCAGCGCTGCTCCTCGGTGATCTTCAGATGGCGATGCACGGAAATGAGGTGCGCGAAACCCACCTCGCGAGTGAAGCGATCAGGTCCGCCGAAGGACTCTGCCGTGAAAGCGGTCAGCTGATCGACGTGCTCGGGGCGGCCGTTGCCGAACAACGGCTGCAGGAGCGGGTCGACGAGGACACTGGCGTAGAACGCCTCTTCGAGGCGATGCAGAGCCGTCTCTCCACCCGCGTGCTCGAAGAGCGTCGTCATCGCTGCACGGTAGTGCAGCAGCAGCAGCCAGTCCGAACGTCGGGCGCTGCCGCCGACTCCTGCCAGTGTCCCGGGTGCTCGTTCATCCCAGGAATCCCGCGGTCACCGCCACGAACTGCTCGTCATCGTCACGCCACGGGAAGTGCCCGGCCCCGGACTGGATCACGAGCTCGACGTGCGGGAACAGCTCCGCGAGCTCGACCATCGCCCGAGGAGGAGAGGCCAGATCGACCGTCCCGGTCAGCACGAGGACAGGCGACGCGAACCGTGCGAGCGCCGCACGTGTCATATCTGCGTCGAAGGCACCCTCGGCACCGAAGATGACTGCTGCCTCCTTGTTTTTCTGCCGGTCCTCCGCGGCGCGATGGGCCCGAGCCGCCTCGTCCCACCGGCCATGGAAGAACGGAGCGATCGCATCAAAGGAGTCGGCGGTCTCCCCGCCAGTGACAATCGCTTCCAGGGCCGCGAAGGCCGCCGGAAACCACGGCTCGTCCCGGCGGAGCTGGGCGGTCTCGCGCCGGACGTCTCCGGTGATCGTGATGCCGACGGCAACAACGCTCGGGGTGATCAGGGCGAGCCTGCGGATGCGGTCCGGATGCCGTCCCACGTACAGCGCGGCCAGGTTCGCACCGGCAGAGTGCGCGAGTAGGTCGATCATGTCGAGGCCGAGGTGTTTGCGCAGGCAGTCCACGTCCTCGACGAGTCGGTCGCAGCGATAGGAGGCGGCCTCCGCTGGTAGCGCAGACTGACCGGTTCCGCGAAGGTCGAGCCTGATCAACTGCCGGTGCGCGGAGAGGCCGCCCAGGTCTCCGAGGTAGACGGAGGCCTGCATCGGTCCGCCGGGAAGGCAGATCAGCGGAGGACCGCTTCCGATCACGTGGTATGCAAGTCGGGTGCCGTCAGCAGCCGCGAAGCTGAGCGCGTCAGAACTCGGGCCGGTCGGCACCTAAGCCACCAGCCGGTTGTAATAGACGTGCAGGAAACCGTCGTCGGCGCTCACCAGCCGACCGCCAGAGGCAGCCATCGTGACAGCCGCCCGGGCGAGCCGCTCGTAGGCGGTGCCTGCCTCCAGCAGGGTGCCAGCGCCGTCCGCCGCGTGCTGGAACGTCAACACCTCATGGGTCCGGACCAGAGCGCCCTCGCGTACGGCGTGCAGCCGCAGCGCACTCCCGTCGGCGACCAGGTCGAAGGCCGGGCCGACCCGGGCTGCGACCAGACACCACCGGCGCGGGGCGAACCCCGTCGGCGCCACCTGCCGCACCGTCTCGCCCAGCACCTCCGCGGGGACGCCCGGACCGCTGACCTGCTCGAACGACCGGCCGGTCCAGACCAGGACCGACGTCTCGGTTGCCGCTGCTACGTCGAGGCTCTCCTCGCCTGCAAGTGGCCGTTCGTTGATCACGCGCAAGCGCCAGCGGAGGACAGGCGGGGCCGTGCCCCGGATCTGGGGCGACGAGATGGGCGCCCGTCGAGCCCGCTGGCGTCGGGACGCTCGCGCGGCCAGCAGGTGACCGGCGTGCATCGGTTCCACCAGCCACCAACCCGCCATGTCCGCAGCCGTCAGCTCGCCGGCCAACTCCTGGAGGTCCTTCGCGGCCTCGGCCAGGCTGCTCACCAGGTCCAGCTGCCACCGGTGCCGGGTTCGGTGCTGGGACCCCGTCCACGGTGACGGAGGACGGTGGGTCACGTCGTGCTCGGTTGGCACAGTCACAGCGGCATCTCCCGGCGGGGGACGACCGCAGCCTGGCGGGTGAACGACAGCGACAGCTGTCGGGCCAGCACCGGGGCGACCGTCCTTCGCGGAGTCGGGCAGGCGGGGCTCCCCGAGATGAGGTCCAGCGCCGGCCGGCACACGCTGGCACACCCGGCATCGAATGTCCACTACGAGTTCTCCACCCGCCTGGCCTTGTGCCATGTGGCACGATCTCGCGGTGACCAGCCGGGCCGCCGCGGCGCAGCACCTTGGCGACCTCACGAGGATGCGCCGCGTCTGCGACCGGATCGACCGGGAGCACGCGCAGCCGCTTGACGTCGAGGCACTCGCCCGCGACGCGCACATGTCGGCCGGGCATCTCAGCCGCGAGTTCCGACGCGCCTACGGCGAGTCGCCGTACGCCTATCTGATGACGCGACACATCGAGCGCGCGATGGCGCTGCTGCGTCGTGGCGACCTCAGCGTCACCGAGGTCTGTTTCGCGGTCGGTTGCTCGTCGCTGGGCACGTTCAGCACTCGTTGCACGGAGTTGGTCGGCGTGCCGCCCAGCACCTACCGGCGCCAGGCCTCTGGCGCGGTGGCGGGGATGCCGCCGTGCGTCGCAAAACAGGTGATCAGACCGGTCAGGAATCGCGAAGCGCGGGTCACGGAACCGCAAATGGCCTGAAGGCCATGGACATCACCATTCACGCGAGCTTCCTCCCGCACCACCACCCGGACGCGTCGCTGGCCTTCTACCGCGACACCCTCGGCTTCGAGGTCCGCAACGACGTCGGATGCGACTGCGCCCTGCGCGATCCCGCGGGCAACCTGATCCGCATCCAGGAGCTGCGCTGAGCATGAGCACGGCCACGAGGAAGGGCAGGGCGGCTCTGGCGGCGCACGCCGCCGACAGCCACGATGTGATCCGCGTGCACGGCGCGCGTGTGAACAACCTCAAGGACGTCAGCGTCGAGCTCCCCAAGCGCCGGCTGACGGTATTCACCGGCGTCTCCGGCTCGGGAAAGAGCTCGCTGGTCTTCGGCACGATTGCCGCGGAGTCGCAGCGGCTGATCAACGAGACCTACAGCGCCTTCGTGCAGGGCTTCATGCCGACGCTGGCGCGGCCCGACGTCGACCTACTCGCCGGGCTGACGACCGCGATCATCGTCGACCAGCAGCGGATGGGTGCCGACCCCCGCTCCACGGTCGGCACCGCCACCGACGCGAACGCGATGCTACGGATCCTGTTCAGCCGACTCGGGAAGCCGCACATCGGCTCGCCTCAGGCGTTCTCCTTCAACGTCGCCTCCATCTCGGGCGCGGGGGCGGTCACCATCGAGCGCGGCGGCACCACGAGCAGGGAGCGGCGCAGTTTCAGCATCATCGGCGGCAGGTGTCCACGGTGCGAGGGCCGCGGAGCCGTCAACGACATCGACCTGACCGCGCTGTACGACGACAGCAAGTCGCTCAACGAGGGTGCGCTCACGATCCCCGGCTACAGCATGGACGGCTGGTACGGCCGGATCTTCACCGGCTGTGGCTATTTCGACCCGGACAAGCCGATCAAGCAGTTCACCAAGAAGCAGCTCAAGGACCTCCTCCACAAGGAGCCGACCAAGATCAAGGTGGACGGCGTCAACCTCACCTACGAGGGCCTCGTCCCACGCATCCAGAAGTCTATGCTGTCCAAGGACGTCGACTCGCTGCAGCCGCACGTCCGCGCCTTCGTGGAGCGGGCGGTCACCTTCACCAGCTGCCCCGAGTGCGACGGCACCCGGCTCAGCAAGCAGGCGCGGTCCGCCACGATCAAGGGGATCAGCATCGCCGACGCCTGCGCCATGCAGATCAGTGACCTGGCTGAATGGGTCCACGAGCTGTCGGAGCCGTCGGTGGCCCCGTTGCTCGGGGCGCTGGGGGAGACCCTGCACTCGTTCGTGGACATCGGGCTGGGCTATCTCGGCCTCGACCGGCCGTCGGGGACGCTGTCGGGTGGCGAGGCGCAGCGGGTCAAGATGATCCGCCACCTCGGGTCCTCGCTCACCGACGTGACCTACGTCTTCGACGAGCCGACGATCGGGCTGCACCCGCACGACATCGAGCGGATGAACGACCTGCTGCTCCACCTGCGGGACAAGGGCAACACCGTGCTCGTCGTGGAGCACAAGCCCGAGACGATCGCGATCGCCGACCACGTCGTCGACCTCGGCCCTGGCGCCGGTACGACGGGCGGGACCATCTGCTTCGCGGGCACCGTCGAGGCGCTGAGGGCCAGCGACACCACCACCGGGCGGCACCTGGACGACCGCGCCCGGCTCAAGGCCGAGACCCGGGAGCCGACCGGTGTGCTGGCGATCCGCGGCGCCAACCGGCACAACCTGCGAGACGTCGACGTCGACCTCCCGCTCGGCGTGCTGGTCGTGGTGACCGGGGTCGCCGGCTCGGGCAAGAGCTCGCTGCTCCACGGCTCGGTGTCCGGGCGCGACGGGGTGGTGTCGGTCGACCAGGCGGCGATCAAGGGCTCGCGTCGCAGCAACCCCGCGACGTACACCGGTCTGCTCGACCCGATTCGCACGGCGTTCGCG